>Ga0182024_10013503_pt1 | contig 15931 bp, 23 predicted proteins | sample P32metaG_FD_120480 | JGI IMG/M metagenome (GOLD analysis project Ga0182024, IMG submission 120480) | Permafrost microbial communities from Stordalen Mire, Sweden - P3-2 metaG (Illumina Assembly) | ecosystem: Environmental > Terrestrial > Soil > Wetlands > Permafrost | place: Sweden: Stordalen... | reverse complement strand
CATCGGCGACGACTACATGGTGGAACACTGGCTGGCCGTCTACGCGGTGCTGGCACTCAGCTGAGCACCGGCCAGCCAGACGGCTTCACGCCGGGCTCTACCCACCCTGTCCTGGCCCGGATCTGCCAGCTCGACGAGCCTAAGGTAGCGCTCCTCGGTGACAACGCTTGTCATGGCTGATCACCTCTAGTTGCGGGGAGCCGGTCTTTCTGCAGGATGGTCAGGAGTCTGGCCCGTACGGGCTCCAGCCTGCAGAAATGATTTTGAGATCTTCTTTCGAGGGCTGGGATCGGGGGCGGACCGGCCAGTACATGCCCCGGCCGACGCTGCAGAACGGGCCACGGTCCTGGAGCCGTCGTTTCAGCGGCGCTCAGACTTCGTCGCGCCTATGATCGAAACTAGGCGACCAGCCCGGCAATCCCGGCCAGGCTGCGCCGAGATTGGAACATCTCGATGGAGACTTCTAACGACCTAGCCGGGCAGATTGAACGGTACGAAACTGCCTTCCGCGCCCTCGTCAACGGAGCCGTGGCCCACGGTCCCGCCCGCCCGGAGGAGTTAGACGAGAGGACGGAGCAGGAGGACCCGAACCTAAATAGATTGGTGAACGCCTATCTCAGACAGTCAGACTCATTGGCCAACGCGTTCCTCGGATCGAACGACAATGACACCTACACCGCAGCAGCCGCCATTCGCCGGACGCTAGCCGTTGTCGGCGGGGACTTCTTGGCTGCCCAGATGGTCGCCGGCCTGGCCGCGGAACAGACCCTGATCGTCGGTGTCCTGGAAGAGGAGTTCACCGGGCCGTTTGGCGCGGGGACTCCCATCGAGTTGTTGGGGCAGGCGGTGCTGACCGACGGGCTGCCAACCGTCAGCGCCGGACTGCGCGGCCTCGAACAGATTGGCGCGGCCGGCGTGCCAGTCACCAGAGAGGCGATTGGCGACACTGCAGACACTGTCGTGGAAGACGTATTCGCGCAGGGAGCAGATCTCGCCAGTAAGGCCTTTCATGCCGCGATACCCACGCCGCGGCTGATCGGCTTGGGCAGTTCCCTTGTCGAGTCGTTCACCCTTATCTTGGACCCTCTCCCGGCCGTGCGTGGCTGGCTGGCTAAGACGGCCCGCCGCCTACTGGAAGCCGCCCGAGAGAAGATCACGAGAATCTTTGATCGTTTCGTCGCCAACGGCTCATGGGTACCAGTGCAGGCCCTCGCCGACCACGCACATAGGCTGCTCCGTCATCTAGTCGATTTTTCGACCGATCGCCTGATCGCGCGTGGGCTGAGGAGCTTTTATAACCTCGACGGACTGCGAATGCGATGTCAGCAGAAGATCGATCCTTTGAACCAGAATCAACGAACTATCGCGTTCGAGCGGCTCCAGGAGATCCCAGGGCATACTAAGTCGTGGCTGCAATGGGGACGTTATGGTGCCTCGGCTCTTAGTCTGGCCGCCCCGTTGCTGCACGGCGCGGGCGCGATTACGGTTCCAATTGCCGTGGGAAGCCTCATCGTGTTCTACGCTCTGTGGGTCACTCATGATCATCTTGACTGGCCGTCGTGGTGGAAGAGCCTCTTGAGGTCGCACGGGGTGCTTGCCGTCCTCTGACGCACCAGGTCGCTCTGAAAGAGGGCCGAGGTGCGGTGCGGCAACTCATGTTCACTTTGCATTACAAGCTGTCCTGCGGGCCTGATAGCGCCAGCTGATGTCGAGGAGGGCCACGTAGCTCTTGACGTCGTGGTCCGGGCGTCGGCCGACCAGCCCGCCTGGGATGCGACCAACTACCTTGGCGGCATCGGGGACGTGCTGGAGGACAAGTCACGTCGCGACGGAATCGATCATCTGGGCGATCTCGCGGAGGTCTGGCTCCACGGCAACGACCGCCAGCTCAAGGAGATCAGCTACCGGGAGATCGAGGCGGACGAGACGGGCTACACGGTAACCGTCCGATCGCTGGCCCGCTGAGTTTGCCAGTCTGCACGGCTCACCGAGCCAAGCAGTGGCCTGGGCTACGCGGCGACCTGGCAGGCCGTGATCGCCAGGCGCACGGCTTCCTGGTGCTCGGGGCTGGATGCTCCCTGGCCGGATCGCCAGGTGGCCCACACCCGGTCACGGATCTGCTTGGGCACCAGATACCAGTGGCCACGGCACATCAGGCGTGAGGGGTCAATCTGCTCGCCGCACCCGGCGATCGGGCAGCGGCCTGCACGCGGTAAAGCCACCAGCCGAGCGCCTGGACCCCGTCCCCGCCCAGCGGTTAACTGCTGGGCCGTTCGCTGTTCTGCCAGCTGGCTGGTCATGGCAGGTCCCCTTACGCTCCATGCTGATGACCGCCACGGTACGCCCGGCTTCTGACAGTTTCCTGCCGTCTGGTCCGGTGTCGCCTGATCGGCTCCGGCAAGCCCGGAACGGGCCAGGCCGCCGGCCCTCGGCTCTGGCGCCGGCGAGAAGGGCGGAGGGGCTCGACAGACCGACTTCGGGTGCCACTATGGCTTTGTCCCGGTTGTTCTTCCTACCCACAGAGCATGAGAGATCCGCACACATGAGTACAGACGATAGTATTGCTATCATCGGTCTGGTGCTCGGGGCCTCCGGTTGGCTGGCCTTCGGCCTGCAGTATGCCCAGAACCGGCGAGATAAGCGGCTCGCCAGGCGCGGAGATATCGAGCGGCTCGATGAACTTGTCGGCCAAAGGATGGCCAAAATCACCGAGATAACCGCCACCAATGAGTCCTACGAAGCCACAGCCGCAAGAATCAACGACTTCAATGACGACCAGGGCGGCTTCGAGACAAATATCCTTCATGCTCTGAACCACTTGCCCAGGGGCCAGGACTTCGATGATATCCGTCAGAAGTTCGGTCAATTCCGAACTGATGCATTCGACGTAAAGATGGGCTTGATCGGCGACCTCGCTGACCAAGCTCATCCGCCCCGTGATGAAGAAGAGCGGGAGCGTAGTAGACGCACCGCCCTCGCCGGTCTCCGGGAAGAGTGCGCTGACTTGCAGACCCTGCTACGAGCGCAGATGTAAAGCGCCTGCTCGCCGCCTCAAGCAGCCGGTGCCGAACCAGTAGTTGAGCAGGCTCTTGGTGGTGGCAGTGGCGCCCTTGTACTTCTCCTTCCGCCACTCGGCAACGGCCTTGCGTATCGGCGGCACGCACGGGGCGGTTGTCACCCGTGCCCGCAGCATGTCCAGTTGCTCGCCCTGGACCTGGCGAACCTTACGCGGTGGCACGGCCGGCCACCTTCACGGACAGCGTCTTGGTCGTATCGCACCGCGGCGGCTTCAGTGCCGCCGAGTTGCCGGCCGGGCTGCTGGACGCGCTGCGCGCGGAAGCGGTCAGGGAGAACGCGAGGCTAGGGATTGTTGCCGACGGCGCCCAGCAATCCGCGCTGGCCGGGGTCGTGGAGGCCGGCGACTACGTGGTAAGGACGGATGAAAGCCGGGCGCGGGAGCAGGCTCACTGGGCACCTCCGCCTGGCAGTTCCCGGCGCGATGGCGTGCCGCCCACTGCCTACCCGGCTATCCCCGACCGGACGGAACCGTACTTCGCTGGCCGTGATTTCGCCCGCGGCCATGGCTGGGGTGTGTCGCCGGATGCTGCCAGCGGCCAGACCTCGGCCGGAGTGGCCTGCCTGCTGATGACCCGGGGAGACGAGCGGCGTGACTGGCTCCAGGCCGGGCAGGCGCTGCAGCGGGTGCTGCTGCTCGCCAGCAGCTGCGGAGTATCAGCTGCCCTGCATAGCCAGCAGGCACCAAGGGTGTACGCACGATGGGCGATGACCGTGCTCACCTGGCTCGGCGACGAGCTGGCTGGGGCCTACCGGTGCAGCGGCACTTTGCTAACGGCGAGGTCGCGCGGATCTTCCCGCTGCCGACCGACGAGGCGCCCGGTGTTGCCTTCAGCCGAGGCTGTGACCTGCGGGAACTCTGATCAGTTCGGTTAACGGGTCGTTCTTCACCTTACCTGACCGGCTCATCCCGGACGACGACTGCGGGGCACGGAGCATGGTGCACGCAGTGCATGCTGACCGAGCCGAGCAGCGCACCGGAAAAGCCGCCATGACCGCGACTGCCGACCACGAGCAGGTCCGCGCCCGCCGCCGCGTCGATCAGGACCTGCGCCGCGCAGCCCTGCTGGACCCGGGCGCTGATGCGGACGTCACCGCCTGCGGTGTCCACATTGCTGATCGCCTCGGCCACCACCTTCTGCGCGATCTCCCCGTAGTCAACGGACTCAACGACCGCAATAGGTACCCATCCATATCCGGTCACGGCGGCTGGATACTGCCACGCGATCACGGCTTCGACCGTGCCGCCAGTGAGCCCGGCCTGCCGGGCAGCCCAGCGGAGGGCGGCCAGCGAGGACGGCGAACCGTCCACTCCGGCCACGATGCGGGGAGCGCTGCCATCACGTTCTGACATTCCTACTGCCTTCCTCTCTGGGGCTGCTGCCCTTCTTCTGGGCTCTGGGCGCTGGCGCGCTCACGATCCGACGGGGATTCAGGGTCGGCGCCCGCAGGGTGCCCAGCGGGCACGATCCGGGCGTATTCATCGGGGAAAACCATGGCTATGTGGCCGTCTCGGTGCCATTTGATGACGTACGGCGGCGCGCCGCCCTTGCCGAGCACGCCGACAACCACGCCGCCGCGTCCGGTACGGCCAGGCAGCACCAGACGGTCCCCAACCTGAGCCCTCATGACGGTTCACTGGCCAGCGGGCTTGCGGCCGGACCGTGCGCCAGGCGCTGCACGACTCGGCTGGAGTAACCGACGCCGACGCTGTGCCGCGTGCTCGTGTCTCTGGCTGCAGCTGTCATGCGTCTCGCCTCCTGGTTCTTGCCGTCACCACCAGGCTGCCTCGTGCTACCTGCGCCCGTCAGGAGCAATGCGGCCCGAACTGACGGGACCTTGGGCACGTGCTCGATCAACCGAGGTGGGCGGCGTGGCAGGCGCGCCAGGCCTGGTTCAGGCCACGAGTACCGACGAGGACGGCCCGTACGATGTCTCGCCGGTCGAGGGATCGGTGACCACCTCAGATGACGCGGTTCGCATCCAGCGGATCCGTGCCCAGCCCTGGACGCTCGTGACCACCGGCACGTGCGCACCGCCGGCGGAGCTCAGGCATGGGTGGACGGCGCGCAAGTGGCGGCGGACGCCGCGGTCAGCTTGCAGACGACGGTGATCACGCCATCCAACGCCGGAGGCGAGGCGTTCGGCAACCTCGATGAGATCTTCCCTGGCCAGGGTGCCAGACATCGTGACGACCCCATCCCTGACCTGCACGGCCACCCCGTCAGGCTCCGCGTGGAGGATGCCGGTCAGCACCCCGTGCACCTCGGCCGCGATCTCCTCGTTCGGGCGGAGGAAGACGCTGAGCAAGTCCCTGCGGCTGACAATGCCGATCAGCTTGCCCGACGAATCCACGACCGGCAGCCGCCTGATGCGGTGCCCGTTCATCAGCCTCGCAGCGGCGCCGACCGGCGCATCCGGGTGAATCGTGATCACGGGCGTGCTCATCAGCTCAGTAACGGTGCGGGCGTCCGCCTGTGCCCGCTCACGGCGGGTGCGCCGGGGCAGGCCGGTGCCCAGCCGGCCGAAGTCGCGTTCTTCCTTGCGGAGCACGTCGGCCTCGGACACGATGCCGGCCACGTTACCGTTTCTTGGTCAGCACGGGTACGGCGTTGACCCTCTGCTCGGCCATGATCCGGGCGACCTGCTTGTAGGAGGCGGCCTTATCGACAGTCACCACGTCGGTGGTCATCACGTCGCTGACCCGCCACCGGCCGCTCTTACCGGGACGGCGGGAACTCACGAGTTCGTGTCCGCGGCCGTCCGCCGCCTCGACGGACTCAAGCGCCCGCGCCACATCCGACGCGGCGGCCCCGCCGCGCACGGTCTGGTAATACGTTGCTCCGAGGTGCCGGAGCATGGCATCGAAATGCTCTTCGCGGCGAGTCATGTTCACTCCCGGATGACTCGGCATCGCAGCCGTCAGCGGCTCTCTGCCTCATCCCAGCAGCCACCAGGCCAGGGGCGAACGGCCCACCCGGCGGGACTTCCGGCCCTAATCGGCCGGAAGCCAGCGCAGGCAGCGGCGCGGCATTAGCCGGCCGCCAGGTCGCGGAGCACGGCGGAAAGTGAGCGCTTCGGCGGCTGCCGCGATGGCGGGACCAGGCCAATGCCGTAGCCGAAATCGGCCGTCTCGACGGCGTGAACGACCAGGCGATCCGGCACCGGCCGAGCGCCCGGCACCAAGGACGATCACCTCACCAGACTCGAGGCCATTGCGAACTCAGGTGGGCCGCTAGAACGGCCCCAGGCCTTGCCAGCTAAGGACCAACGACCCATGACCTGTTGTCCAAAGTGCCCTTATCGGCACTGGCAATGGCGGGGGAGGATGGGCCGGGATTCATGCTGCCCGCGAACGGCGGGCCCCGTCAGAAGGGGCAGGTTATGCCTGGAATCGTGGTGGCGATCGATGGCTCAGAGCACTCACAGGCCGTACTTGAGTGGGCGATGAAAGAGGCAGCGTTGCAGCAAGCCCTCCTCACCGTTCTGACCGTTCACCTGGTGGCCGAGAGCTACTGGACACACAATCCGATCATTTACCCCAGGGACCGGTCTGAGCAGGAGAAATCCCGCCAGGCGGTCCAGGACTTGGTGAACAAGGCCGCCAGCCGCCTCGGCAGCGACGCGCCGGCCTCGGTGACCGTGCGCGCGGTGAGCGGCATACCCGCGCAGGAAATCATCAGCGCGTCCGGCGATGCGGATCTGGTGGTTGTCGGCTCGCGGGGCGGCGGCGGTTTCGCCGGGCTGCTGTTGGGCTCGGTGAGCACGCAGGTCGTGCACCATGCGGCCTGCCCGGTTGTGGTCGTCCGCAGTTAGCCGCCGTCCGGCATCAGACTCACCGGCGGCTCAGGTGACGTGCACGGCCAGGGCCTAAAGACCTGCCCCGGGGTGCCCAACGCCCGTATCCCCGGCGGGAACCCCCGGCGATGCTGAGGGCAGTCGCGTATGGCAGCCGCTGCCCGCGCTCTGAATCTGGAGGAATGTCATGACCGTCCGCGTCGGAATCAACGGTTTCGGGCGTATCGGCCGTACTTTCGTGCGCCGGTCCCTTGAGCTCGGCGATATTGAGGTCGTTGCCGTGAACGACATCACGGACGCGCGCACCCTGGCGCACCTGCTCGAGTTCGACTCGACCTACGGCCGGCTTGCCGCCGGGGTAACGCACACCGCGGACTCGATCAGCATCGACGGGAACCCGATCGCGGTCCTGGCCAGCCGGGATCCCGCCGCGATCGACTGGGGCGCGCTGGGCGCTGACATCGTGATCGAGTCCACCGGCAAGTTCCGCGCCCGCGAGGCCGCGGCCGTGCACCTGAAGGGCGGTGCGAAGAAGGTGCTGCTGTCCGCCCCGGGAAAGGACGCGGACCTGACCGTGGTGGTCGGCGTCAACGACGGCGAGTACGACCCGCAGCGCCATGACGTGATCTCGAACGCGTCGTGCACCACCAACTGCGTGGCCCCGATGGCAAAGGTGCTGAATGACGCGTTCGGCCTGACCCAGGGCCTGATGACGACCATCCACGCGTACACCGGCGATCAGATGCTGCTGGACGGGCCGCACAAGGACCTGCGGCGGGCCCGCAGCGCCGCGATCAGCATGGTACCTACGACCACCGGAGCGGCTAAGGCCACCGGCCTGGTCATCCCCGGGCTGGCCGGCCGCCTTGACGGAGTAGCGGTGCGGGTGCCGGTGCCGGACGGGTCACTGACCGACCTCACCGTGGTGCTGGCGCGCGAGGTGACCGCCGCCGACATCAACAGCGCGTTCGAGCAGGCGGCAGCAGGCCCGATGGCCGGCATCCTGCACTACAGCACCGATCCGCTGGTCTCCCGCGACATCATCGGCGATCCCGCCTCGTGCGTCTTCGATTCCGGCCTGACCCAGGCCGCGGGCAGCCTCGCCAAGATATTCGGCTGGTACGACAACGAATGGGGCTACACCTGCAGGCTGGCCGACCTGACGGTCATCCTCGGGGAACGGCTGTAACCGCCCGGGCTCGTTAAAAATCATGCCGGGCCGGGCCGGACGGGCACTGAACACCTGAGAGGTGCGGGGATGCACAGATCACTTGCGGGCGACGGCATCATCCGGCAGCTGATCGGCGCCGCCGGGGCGGCGCCGTCCATCCACAACACCCAGCCGTGGCGGTTCCGGGCCATCGGCGACGTCATCGAGGTGCACGGCGACCCGGACCGGATGCTCTGGGTCGCCGACCCGCGCGGCCGTGCCCTGCATCTGAGCTGCGGGGCGGCGCTGTTCAACCTCAGGCTCGCGATCCGGATGATGGGCGCGAAGCCGCTGGTCTGGCCGCTTCCCGACCCGGACGGCGAGCCGACATTGCTGGCATCCGTGCAGCTGGCCGACGGCCGTCCGCCGACGCCGCAGGAGCGTGAGCTGTTCGACGCGATCCCGCTGCGGCATACCAGCCGCGCGCCGTTTTCCGGCCACCCGATTCCCGAGGCGGTGCAGATCGGGCTCGAGCAGCAGGCTGGCACCGAGTTCGCGCTGCTCCGCCTGCTGAGCGCCCATGACGCTGCCTTGGTGCTTGAGCTGGCCGCGGCGGCCGACCGGAAGCTGGCGGCTAATTTCGATCACCGGGTCGAGCTCGGGCACTGGATCGGCATCGCGGGAGACGACGGAGTCCCCGCTAGCGCCCTCGGCAGCCGGCCGGACCGCGAGCCGGCGCCGGTCCGCGACTTCGGCTACGCCTCGCCGGCCACCCCGCGCCCGGCCGGCAGCTTCGAGCAGCTGCCGCAGCTCGCCGTGCTTTCGACCGCGCGAGACGAGCCGGCCGACTGGCTGCGGGCCGGGCAGGCACTGCAGCGCGTACTGCTGACGGCCACCAGGTACGGCGTCGCCACTTCGTTTCTCTATCAGCCGATCGAGTTGCGCGACATCGAACAGCCGGAACACGACTGGTGGCCCTGGTCGGAGTGCCCGCAGATCATCATCCGCTTCGGCTACGGGCCGCCGACGGCCAGCTCCCCCCGGCGCGACGTCACCGCGACCCTCGACCGGCCGGCGGAGTCCGCCGGCGTGCGATAACTTCGGCTTTGTCCGGCACCGCAACATCCGTGCGGGACGAGCGAGGACGCGAAACAAGAGGTACAAGCCGCACATGAGCTACACAGACCGGCAGCAGCCGGAAGGGTCAGGACCAGCCGGCCAGATCGGCGGTTTCCTGCTGGATGATCATGAGATTGTGCGCCGGGGGGTGCGTGAGCTGCTGGAGGCCGAGCCGGACATCGTGGTGGTCGGCGAGGCGGGCTCGGCGCTGGCCCGTATCCCGGCGCTGCGCCCGGACGTGGCGGTGCTGGACGTGCGGCTGCCCCGATGGCAGCGAGGTAGACGTGTGCCGTGATATCCGCTCCTCGATGCCCGGGCTGGCGTGCCTGATGCTGACGTCGTTGGGTGATGACGAGGCGCTGTTCGACGCGATCATGGCCGGGGCGGCGGGCCATGTGCTGAAGCAGATCCGGGGCACGGACCTGGTCGGCGCGGTGCGGGCGGTGGCGGCGGGCCGGTCGCTGCTCGGCCCGGAGGCGGCCAGCCGCGTGATGCGGCGGATGCGGGACCAGGCCGCTCAGTCTGATCCGCTGTCCGGGCTGACCGGGCAGGAGCGGCGGATCCTGGAGCTGATCGGCGAGGGTCTGACCAACCGGCAGATCGGAGCGGAGATGTTCCTCGCCGAGAAGACGATCAAGAATTATGTCTCCGCGCTGTTCATCAAGCTGGGGATGGAGCGCCGGACCCGGGCCGCGGCGTACGCGGCCCGGGTCTTTGACGATCACGAACAAGACGAGCGCAAGAACCCGCCCGGCTGAGCGGCCGCCGCTCCGCCGCCGGCGCCCGGCGCTGACAGGGGTGCGGCTCAGCGCTGCCCGGGGGTGCCCAGGGGAGCGGCTCAGGGCAGCGGTACCTGCCAGCGCAGCTCGGTGCCGCCGTCGCCGGCGGGCCCAGCGTCCCGCCCAGCTGCCGGGCGCGCTCGGCGAGGTTTAGCAGCCCGCTGCGGCGGGTGCTGTCCTGCATCCCTGAGCCGTTGTCACGGACCACGAGGTCCAGGTCGCGACCGGCCTCGACGGTGACGCCGACCCGGCTGGCAGCAGCATGCCTGGCCGCATTCGACAGCGCCTCCCGCAGCGCGTACAGCGCCTGATCGCCAATCCCGGCGGGCACCCGCTCGTCAAGATCGCCGGACAAGTTAAGGGACGGGGCGAACCCGAGCGGCCCGGTCATCTCCCGCACGACATCCAGGATCCGCTCGCGGAAGCCGGTCTTCTTGGCATCATGGCGCGCCTGCAGCGCGAAGATGGCCGACCGGATCTCCCCGATCGTGTCATCCATGGCGTCCACCGCGTCGCTCACCCGGTCAGCCAGCTCGGGTCGTGTGGCCAGCGGCAGGGCGCCCTGCAACGACATCCCGGTCGCGTACAGCCGCTGGATGACCAGGTCGTGCAGGTCACGGGCGATCCGCTCCCGGTCGTGCAGCACCGTGACCTGTTCCGCGTCCCGGCGGGCGTCGGCCAGCTGCAGCGCGACGCCTGCCTGCGCGGCGAACGAGCCCACCATCTCCGTGGCGGCGTGAGGCAGCGGCATCGCTCCCTGGCGGCGGCCAACGGTCAGCACGCCACGGACGTTGCCCGGCCCGCCCAGCGGGAAGATCACCGCAGGCCCGAGCGGCATCTGCTGCTTAGCCACCAACGCGACCCGGTCGTCCTTGCTGAAGTCCTCCACCGTCACCGGCTGGCCGGTGGCCAGCACCGCGGCGGACAGTGACCCCTCGGGCAGCAGCAGCTCGTTCGCCTTGGCCGCATCCTGGCCAGCCGCATGCCGGATCACCAGTCCACGGCCCTCGCTTTCGGGCAGCGCGAGCACTGCCAGGTCCGCTCCCGCCACGTCCAGCACCTGCTGCGTCACCAGGTCGAGCACCTCACTGCTGTCCGCGCCGGACAGCAGCCTGCGGGTCATCTCGGCGCTTGCCTGCAGCCACCGCTGCCGCCTGCGCGCCTCCTCATACAGCCGGGCGTTCTCGATCGCCACGCCCGCCGCAGTTGCCAGGGCGACGACGATGGCCTCGTCCTCCTCGTCGAACTGGCCGCCGTTCAGCTTCTCGGTGAGGTACAGGTTCCCGAACGCCTCGTCGCGGATCCGCACCGGCACGCCCAGGAACGAGCTCGGATGATCGGCGATGTCCGCAAGCCGCAACGGCCGCGGGCTGGTGATCAGCTCTCCGAGCAGCCCGCGCCCCCTCCGGCCAGTGGTGAATGGCGGCGATCTCGGCCTCATCCAGGCCAACCGGGATGAACTCGGCCAGGCCGCCGCCGTCGCCAACCACGCCGAGCGCGCCGTCCTTAGCGTTCACCAATCCGGTCGCCGCCTCCACGATCTGCCGCAGCACGACCTCCAGATCGAGGTGGCTGCCGACCGCGACGACGGCCTCGAGCAGCGCATGCACCCGGTCCCTGGTGGACAGCACGGCCTGCAGGCGGACCTGCAACTCAGCCAGAAAGTCATCAAGGCGCAGGTGCGGCAAGAGCGGGCGTGACCCTGGTGATTGCACCAGCAGCTCCTGCGGCTCAGCTTCCGACGCCAGATGGCTATAACAATAACGCGCACCCACAGAGCGCGCGATAACGCACCGTACCTGCCGCCCGGCCCGGCCGCCAGCCTGCCGGGCCAATTGACGGCGAAATGCAGGACGGAAGTCCCACCGCCCAGGGGCGAGCGGCCCTGCCAAGGGCAACGCGCCCGGCGAGACGATGTGAGCGGTCAATAAAGAACCGCGCCGGAACCAGCAGGCCCCGGCCAATTCAAGGAGGTACCTTCGATGCGCAGAAAGACATTTGACGCGCTGGCGACCACGGTCGGGCTGGTCCTTGCGGTCATCCTGCTGGCGGCCGGCGGGCTGCTGATGTGGGGCCACTCGTTCGTGAACAGCGAAGTGCACAGCCAGCTCGCCGCCCAGAAGATCGTTTTCCCGCCCAACGGGAGCCCGGCCATCAAGGCCCCGGAGTTCGCCGCGATGCACCAGTACGCCGGGCAGCTGATGACCAACGGCGCCCAGGCCGAGGTCTACGCCGACCACTTCATCGCCAACCACCTCAAGGTCATCGGCGGCGGCCAGACCTACGCCCAGCTGTCCGCCAAGGCCCTGACGCAGCCCAAGAACGTGGCGCTCGCTGGCCAGGTCGAGGCCATGTTCAAGGGCACGATGCTGCGCGGCAGCCTGCTGAACGCCTACGCCTTCTGGAAGATGGGCCAGATCGCACTCTGGGGCGCCATCGTCGCCTTCGCCGGGGCAGCCATCCTGCTGCTGATGTCCATAGCCGGATACGCCCACCTGCGCCGCGTCCCCCCCGACGCCGAGATCTTCCCGCACCTGACCGAGAAGATCCCCGCCACCGCATAACCCCGGGACCTGGGATGAAAGGTTCCCGACCAGCAGCGGGTGGTTCCCCGATCCGGAGGGCCACCCGCTGGCGTTGCCCGTCGCGGTAGCTGGTCGAAGCGGACGGGCCGGGGTCAGGTCCTTAGACCCGGGCCGCCAGGGCCCGAAGGCACTGCCGGCGGGCTCGGCGAGGTCGCCAAGATGGCCGCTAACCCGCCTCGAGCCCGCCTCCAGGCGGAAAGACATGACCGAGATCGCTTGGGAGGGTAAGCCGATGACTGAAGCCCGGCAGCAACGGGAGCTGACCCGCGATGAGGCACTGTGGCTGCTTGGCACGGTGCCACTCGGGCGAGTGGTCTTCACCCATCGCGCGCTTCCCGCGATCCGGCCGGTGAACCATGTCGTCGACGGTCACCGGGTCATCTTCCGGACCGGCGGCAGCGCGGCGATCACCACCGCCGTGGACGGCACTGGCACGATCGTCGCCTTCGAGGCCGACGCCATCGACTCTGTCCGCCGGACCGGCTGGAGCGTCGTGGTCATCGGCGGTGCCCGTCTGCTCACCGACGCCGTGGAGGTCGGCCGCTACCTGCGAGTACTGCAGCCGTGGGCGGCGGGGACTAAGGATGACATCATCGTGATCCGGACCGACCTGGTGACCGGCGTGCTTGTCGGCGCCGACGACATCGGCGGGGCGCGCGGCCCGGCGAGCTGACGGCCGGACCAGCGGCTCCCCGGCGCCGCATGAAAGCCGGGGGTCAGCGAACAACTAGCACGGGCCGGTCGGCAAGGTGGAGGACCTTGTGTGCGGTGCTGCCGAGAACGAGCCCGGCGAGATCACCGCGTCCTCTTGAGCCCATGACGATGACGTCGACGTCGTGCTCAATCGCGTCAGCGACGATCTCGCGGGCGGCGTACCCGAAAATCGTGTTCCGCACCTCACCGTGAGCCGTGACCCCAGCCTTGGTGAGTTCCTCAACCGCGGCGTCGACCGCCGCCTGCGCCTCATCGGGCGACTCCCTCGCCATCAGCCCGGCCCGGGGCAAAACTTCCCGTTCACGCAGGTGCAGTACCCACACTTCGCCATCGGACAACAACGCCAGGCCACGGGCCGCGCCGAGCACGCGCTCAGTGATCTCTGAGTGATCCACGGCCACCAGCAGGCTCTTGTAGTACATCAGCTCTTCCTTCCGGATTCGTCGCTCAATGACATGATCGCGCGCCGCGGTAGCGTTGAGGCAGGGCCGAAAGTCCCGGGCGGGCCAAGCCGTCCGCCTCCTCATGCCGCCCCGGTGGCCGGGCCGTCAGGCGGGATCACGCTCGATCGGACACGTCACGCAGCGCGGGCCGCCGCGGCTCCGGCCGGGCTCGCTGCAGCAATGGTCACCACCTCGATGCCGCGGCGGCGCAGCAAGGGTGTTGGCCGCGCTCATAGCCCATCACGACGCCGGGCGCGACCGCGAGGTAATTCGTGCCGTCATCCCCACTGCTCACGCTCGGCGGCCCTCATGTCCTCATCGATGGACAGCACGGTGACGTTGCCCAACCCCCAGCGCCAGCGACAGCGCGTCCCACAGGCTGTGGTTGCGGCTGACCCTGGCTCCTTCCCCATCCGGCCGGGTCATCGTCCACGACCTCAGGCGCCGGTCGAGATAGGGATACACCACCAGCACGGCCCCGTTGCCCAGCGCCTTTCCTCCATGGTCTGAGTCATGGCGCGTCGCAGTACAGCGTTTCCGGGACTATCCGCCCGCCTGATCAGGACCTACGGTCCTAGTCCGGCCATGCCGAGGGCCAGATGCTGGAGCCAGACCCGAGGAGGAGCAATGAAGAAGACGATCCTGCTGGCCGTGGACACGAGCAGCCATGTGTCAGCTGCGGCGGAGATGACACGCGACCTGTGCCGCGACAGCGGCGACAAGGTCATTGTGCTGCACGTTCACGAATTCGCTACCGGCCGGTGGGGGCGGATGCAGGTGGATTGCCACGACGGCGAGGGCGAACGGGTCGTCGCCGAGATCGTCACTGACATGAAAGACGCCGGAGTTAATGCCGACGGCGAAATCCGCGAAGCTCAGTTCGGGCACATCGCCAGGAACATCCTGGCAGCAGCGGATGAGCACGACGCCCGGATCGTCGTGCTGGGCTCGAGCGGGCGCACGGACGTGCCGCATCTTCCGTTCGGCAGCGTCTCGCACCGGCTGCTGCACTCGGCCAGCCGGCCGGTACTGATCGTGCCCAGGCAGCCGGCCACTGCGGAGACAGCGCGGCACGTGACCGCGACCACCGCCGGCTGAACCTGGCACCGGGTGCGATCGCGAGCCCTTCGCCTTTACCGCAGGCCCCGGCCCGGTGGTAGAGGTCATGCGAGGGCTCCCGCCCAGACATGAAGGACTGCTCATGCCCGATCGCAAGACAGGAAACCTAAGTAACAACCCGGCCGGCCCTTGGCCGGGACACGATGCAGAGACAGCGAACCCTGGACCGGAACGGCTGACCGAGGCGGAGTGCCTGCGGCTGATCTCGCCGGGCGGCGTCGGACGGCTGGCCTATACCGGGCGGTTCGGCCTGTCTGTGCTTCCGGTCAACTACAAGCTGCACCAGGGAACCATCGTGTTCCGCACCACGCAGGACAGCCCCACCGACGAGGATCTCCGCACCGGAATACGAGGCGCCGAGTTCAAGGTCGCCTTCGAGATTGACGACATCAGCAGTGCCGCGCGCGAAGCGTGGAGCGTTCTGATCCAGGGCTCAGCGCGTCATGTGGAATCCGCCACCGAGCGCGCATCGGTCCTCGAAGCGGGCGTCGAACCATGGGCCGGCGGAACCAGGGAACTCTTCCTTCGCATTGTCCCCACGCGGATCACCGGCAGGCGCGTCCGGCATGGCTGACGAACCGGCAGCGGCTCCGCAGGCCGACGATGAGGGCGTGTTCCCACGGCCGTACGCGCGGGTCGTTCCCGGCGATGATCCGGAAGACGGGCGCTGCTTGACGTGGCCGCGCTGCTCGCCGCCCAGCCGCCGCCCGCGGGCGGGCGGGTGGCCATCATCTCGAACGCCGGCGGCGCCGGAGTGCTGGCGGCGACGCGTGCACCGAGGCAGGCCTGACCGTGCACACCATGACCGCCGGTGCCCAGCTCGGCCTGCGGGAGATCCTGCCGCCCGGGGCCGCCGTGACCGGGCCGGTGGACACCGGTGCCAGCGTCTCCGCGGAAGCATTCCGCCGCCGCCGCTGCTGGCTCCTCGGCCGCTGCCGACGAGGGAGTCGAAGCGGTGCTGGCCTGATCGTGCCGACGGCCATGGCGGACCTAGTCCCGGCCGTCCGCGCCGCCCGCCTGCCCGTGCGGCGCCGACGCGGACGCGATGATCAGGTCGATCCGGGCCGCCCCGCTGCTGTCCGGCCACCGCGGCGCCCCGGCCGCCGACCTGGCCGCGCTCTCCGACGCCCTGCTGCGCGTTTCCCGGCT
>Ga0182024_10013502_pt1 | contig 15932 bp, 12 predicted proteins | sample P32metaG_FD_120480 | JGI IMG/M metagenome (GOLD analysis project Ga0182024, IMG submission 120480) | Permafrost microbial communities from Stordalen Mire, Sweden - P3-2 metaG (Illumina Assembly) | ecosystem: Environmental > Terrestrial > Soil > Wetlands > Permafrost | place: Sweden: Stordalen... | reverse complement strand
TGTTTGAGTGCTGGGTGGCCGCCTGTCTTGAACTCACAGGATCCCCGCCGTGGCGGATGAAAAACACGGATCTGCCGTTCGGGATTCGGACGGGGTGAAGCCGGCTTCAGTTCAGCTCTTACGAGCCGCGACCAAAGGGAGCGGTTTAAATGTTCCGAGCCGCGACCAAAGGGAGCGGTTCTAATGTTCCGCCGCGACCGAAGGGAGCGGTTCTAACGAATATTGAGGATGTGGGGCAGGCGATCTTGTCGCCTGCCAGTGGGAGTTTTCGCGAAATTATGTTGTTGATGAAATAAATATCGGCTCGCATGGCGCGCGCGATCAACCGCACCGCCGCCGCGCCGTTGTGCGCGATTCATAAACGATCGCAGGCCGCTCGTGCCTTTGCGGGCGACTCATGTCAACTGCCCATGAGACCTTTCGCGGAGTGCCTGTCTGCCACTCTTCGCGGGCAGCTCTGCCAGAAAAGCCGACGTGTCTTTGCGCGAATCGGCTCTGAGAGCCGGGATACTCTCACTGACGGGCGCTCCTCAAGGACTGGCTCGTTTTCCGTTTGCGCGCGCCTGACGGGTGCGCCTTCAAAGATTAGGTTAGCGGAACCCGACGCCGATGATCACGATTCCCAACCGCCGTCGATCCGTGGGAACGGAAAAAGTAGCGTCGACGGTGAGCGTCACCGTGAGCGCGGAGCCGTTCAGAGACGCGTCGGGTGGCACGGAGATCGCGTACGTCCCTGGCTTCGCAAAAGTACTTTCGGCCACCAGTTGGCCGTTGACCAACATCTGGACATGGCGCGCGGGTGCCATCGGGGGGATCGATATCTCCAGGCGCAGCGGTAGAAGATGATCGGGCCGCTTGAGCAGAACCGTGGCCTTGTCGCTCATCCATCCATCCGGGGAGAGTCCGCTGATGATTTGCGCGGCGGCTTGCGGATCGCCTGGCGAGATCCAGATGAGCTGCGGATTGCGCTCGGCCACGACTTCGGCGCGGACGCGATCGATGGGAGCGGTTGAGATTTCGAACGGGAGTAGTCCGCGATCGGACACGGCGGAATACGCCGAGCGGCGGTCGAGCGAGATGATGCGCAGCGGAATGGCCGGACGAATTTCGGATTGCGAGATCGGGGCCAGCAGTGCGTTGACAGCGAGCGGCAGCGCAAGCGCGCTGGTTACTACGATGTCACCCTGTCCAACGATTTGATCTCGCGACATCGGGAGCGCGCCCTCCTGCTCGAGATACCATCGCAATCCCCATTCGGCGTTGATCCAGACACGATGCTCGGCGGCATCGTTCTTTAGCGACTCCGCGAACTGGCGATAGGCGTCCCAATGCTGGTAGTTGACGATCGCGAGACAAAGCGAAAGCAGCATTTGAAGCGCGAAGCCCGCGATCAATAGTGGACGCGGGCATAGCCGCACGGCCAGGATCGCAACCGGTGCGGCGATCGGCAGAAGATATCGCGCCGAGCCGGCAAAAAACACGATGGCCGCGCCGCCGAAGAAGGTCAGAATCCATAAACTGATGAAGTCGCGGCGAATACACGTCGCCAGCAAAAAGATTCCGCCCGCGATAGCCACGGCGAAGAGTGGATTCGCATCATAAACCAGAGCGCAGACTGCGGCGGCTCCCGCGGCGATCCATCTCAGCATTGCTCTAGATTGGTTCCCGCGCAAGAAAAACACGATGAGCGGCGAAACGATCCATCCCGCGTGCCCGATCAATGCCGCTGCGCTTCGGAGCTTGTTCGCGGCGGCCTCCAGACTGTACGACTTCATGTATCCGGCGAGCACCGCAGCGGGGAGGACTCCGCGCGAGCTCCATTCAAAGAGTTGCCACGCAGCTAACACAGCGGGAGCAGCCAGAATGACGACCCATGCGGCGTTCCATCTTCGCCGCTTTTCGAATAAGTACACGCCGAGCACAGGTGTCAGCAGGATGGACTGATACGCGGCGAGCCCTGCAAGCGCCGCGAACATCGCCGACCCGGCGAGCATCGCTGCGGAGTTATCGTCGACGGCTTTCACAAACAGCGCGATCGCGGCCATCCACATCGCGAGAAAAGGGAGATCAGCCTCCAGCGAATTTCCGTTCACGACAAACGCCGGAACCGCGAGAAACAACCCCGTCGCCGTCATTACCATGCTTGGGTGATCGCAGAATCGCCGCGCGAGCGACCACATCGCCAACGCGGCAATCAGCGACCAAAGTATGTAGAGCAAATGAAACGGCGCCTCGCTCACGCGCCCCAGCACCGCCAGGGGCGCGGCCAGAATCCAGGCGTTGAGCGGAGGATGCGGCAACCCGCGCATGTCGACCAGGTCGCCTTGAAACAAGTAGCGCGTCGAGTGCGGATGCAAAGGATCGATCTGCGCGTGCTCGGCGCCGTACAGATAATAAGGATCGTCGCCTTGAATCGCCTGATGGAGAAACGGCAGACGCAGCGCAAAAACCAGAAGGACGACGATCAGCCACGAATACCGGTGAACTGCCGCGGAGGGCTGATTCCTATCCCCGTCCATTCAGGTCTCTTCCCGTCAGGCGCCTTCTCGTCAAGAGCCCTAGGGGCCGAAGGATCACCACTGCACCGGAACGCCGGGCTCCAGCGGCCACACCTCGGTGCCGGGCAAATCGCGAATTTGTTCGGCGAGCTGTTCGGGCCGGCCGGTCAACGCCGGAAAAGTCCCGAAATGCAGCGGGATTACTTTGCGGCAGATCAACATGCGGCAGGCGAGCGCGGCTTCGCGCGGGCTCATCGTGTAAATATCGCCGATGGGAAGAAACGCCAGTTCGGGATGATACAGGCGCTCGATAAGCTGCATGTCGGTGAACACGTTGGTGTCGCCGGCGCAGTAGGCGGCGCGGCGATCGGGAAAGCGCACCACGGAGCCCGCGCCCTCCCCGCCGTGAATGATTTTTCCGTCGTCCAGAATTCCGCAGCTATGGATCGCGTGCGTCATCGTCGCCGTGACGGGCCCGGCCTGCACCGTCCCGCCTTTGTTCATGCCGATCGTATTTTTCGCGCCCTTGGAATCCAGCCAGTGCGCGGTCTCATAAATCGCGACGATCTGCGGAGAAAATTTCTTCGCCAGCGGCAAGACGTCGTGGATATGATCGAAGTGGCCATGCGAGACCAGGATCACGTCCACGCGCTTGACGTCGAAATTCTTGGGAAACGCCGGATTGCCGTCGATCCAGGGGTCCACCATAATTACTTCGCCGGTCTGAAGCTTAAATTGATAAGTGCCGTGTCCGAGCCATGTGATTTCTACCATGTTTAGATTCTAATGTGAAGGCGACGTGGCGCGGGCCTCCAGTCCTGCCGTCAGGGTTGGGATACTTTGGACCGCGCATCCACTCGAATCCCGTCGCCGTATTTCGCGACCCCTGGAATCGTGACCGGCAGATGACCGGTGATCGGAACCTCGCCGAACAACGCCCTGATCGCGGATACCTCCGACGGCACTGTAGGACTGAAGGTCGCCAGGAACGCGGCGGCCCTGGGAACGCCTGCGATCACATACGGACTGCCCATCGCGATCACGACGACGGGCGCGCGGCCCGCGGTCAATTGTTCCAGGAAAGCCGGAACATCCGCGTACGGATTTGTTCCGGTGGAAAAAATGGCAATCGCGATCGCCGAGCAGGCGCTTGGGTCGCCGGCTTCGGCGATCAGCGCAGCGAGCGGCATCGAAGGATCGACGATGATTGCATGTCCTGACGGCACGCGCCGGTGAAATTCCGTGACCATCCGCTGCCCGTAGGTGGACAACCGCGCACCCACTGTCACCACCAGACACGCCTTTGATTGGGGAGCGAGCGGCACCAGATTCGCCTGATTACGGACCAGTGTCACCGCGCGATCCGACATATTCTGCACGCGCCCCGCGATCTCGGTGTCATCCAGCACGTCGCTGATTTCGTCCAGATCCACCAGCTTCTTCTTGACGATTCCGATGCGAACTTTTGCCGTGAGCACGCGCATGACACTCGCGTCGATGCGCTGCCGCGTCAGCCGCCCGTTTTCCACCGCCGCGATCACGGCGCGAATCGCCTGCTCCGGATTCGGCGGCATCAACAGGACATCCGCGCCGGCTTCGAGCGCGCGCACGGAGCCTTCGCCGGAATTGAACTGGCTCGCGAAGCCCGCCATATCCAGCGCATCGGTCACCACGATTCCCTTGAATCCGAGTTCGTCGCGCAGCAGGCCGGTGAGCACTCTCGGCGAGGCAGTGGCAGGAATATCGTCAGGCTCGATGGCGGGAACGGACATGTGGGCCGTCATGATCGCATCCACGCCGTGTGAAATCGCGGCTTCGAACGGCTTCAGCTCCACTGCCTCCATTCGCTCCTTCGTGACGCTGATGCGGGGAAGGCCGAGGTGGCTGTCGACATTGGTATCGCCGTGACCCGGGAAGTGCTTGGCGGTCACCAGCACGCGATTTTTGGAATCGTAATGCGCGCCGTCGATATACGCGGCGACATACTTCGCCACTTCGTCCGGATTCTCGCCAAAGGAGCGGACGTTGATCACCGGGTTGTCGGGGTTGTTATTCACGTCGGCCACCGGAGCAAAGATCCAGTGGACGCCCACCGCTCGCGCTTCGTGCGCCGTCACCTCGCCTTCCAATCGCGCCGCATCGAAATCGCCCGCCGCGCCGATCGCCATGTTGTAAGGAAAACGCGCGCCGGACGTTACTCGCATGGAAGCGCCGCGTTCGAAATCGGCCGCGACGATCAACGGCGTCTTCGCCAGCTTTTGCATCTGGTTCAGGAACAGCGCCATCGCGTGGGGCTCGGCATTCTGAACGATGCCGTTGCGGACCGCGTTGTTGACGATCATTCCGCCGATGTGCAGATCGTGAACCCAGTGGTGGAATTTTTCGTACTCGGGAGATTTGCGGCTGGGCACCTCGCCGAGCGCGACGCCGATCACCAGTTGCGCCACTCGATCGTGCAGGCTGAGGGATTTCAGGATCGACTGCGCGGCGCGCTGCTCGGCAGTGAGCGGCGGCGACTTTGTTTCAGCTGGTTTTGCTGCCGTGCGCGGCTTGGCCGCCCACGCCGGCAAGCCGGCCGCCGCCATCAGCGCAACCACGGCCAGCGTCGCAATCGAAATCCTCATGATCTTTGGCCCATGGTCCTTAGGATAGTGGAGTTGAATCGCTGGGCTCCTTCTTTTTCACGAGGCGCATCGCGACGATAATCACCGCCGCGGCCAGGGCGCCCATGCCGACCAGGAACACCACTCCGAGCAGCATCACTTCGATCATGAGATTGGTTTCAGAATAGCAATCGGCGCGGCGGAAAATCGTATCTACAGTAGGGCATTCCCATGAAACTTCCACGTCTGAAGTTAGCCTCCCTCGCCGTTCTCTGCACGGCGTGCTACCGTGCGGGCATGTCGTGGCGCTGAGGCGGTGGGATCGGGACTTCGACGAAAGCAACTTCGGTGGTGGGATTGGGGATGGGATCGCCATCTTCGCGCATACCGGCAAGATGCATCTTGATCGCGCGTTTCATCAATGCTTTCGTTTCGAGAAGGTCGTCGCCTGCCGCGATGCATCCTGGAAGGTCCGGAGCATAACAGCTATAGCCCGTGCTGGTCTTTTCGTAGATCACGACGTACTTCATCATTTCAGCCCTGCCTGTTTGAGGATGCTGTTCAACGTCCCTGGCGCCGCCTCCTTAGAAGGATGTCCGGCGATCGTTACGCGGCCCCGCTTCACCGGATGCTTGAATTGGCGGTGGCTCCCGTCTTGAGATACCAATCGCCATCCGTCTCTTTCAACGTAAGTATACGCGGCATGAGCGATCGACGCTATTGTGAAACCGGCTTAGGGGGCAGCGACGCCGCTGCGATCTGTGCGATATCCAACAGCTTCGGCGGCGCATCCGACACCGCGGCCAGCGCGTCGCGGAACATGGTGTTGCAGAACGGGCAGGCCGCGCCGACAATGTTCGCTCCCGTCGCGACCAGTTCCTTCGCGCGATTGTGGCTGACGCGATCGCCCTTCTCCTCGCCCAGGAACGCGAGCCCGCCGCCCGCGCCGCAACAGAAACTGCGTTCACGCGATCGTGGCGGATCGATCACTTCGCCGCCCAATGCGGCAACGGCGCGCGGCTGATCGTACACGCCGCGATACCGGCCGAGATAACAGGGATCGTGATAGACGATCTTATCGCTGCTCGTTGAAGCCGCCTTCGGCAGTTTATCAATATGCCGGGCCATGAATTCGCTGTGGTGCTCGATCGGCGGGATGTCGCCTGGGTTGGCGCCGTACTCTTTCCAGTCGACCGAAATCGTCCGGACGCAGTGCGGACAGATGGAAACAATCTTCGATACTTTCGATTGCTTCAGCGTTTCCATATTCTGTTCGGCGAGTTGCTGAAACACCAGATCGTTGCCCAGTCGCCGCGCCGGATCGCCGGTGCAGCGCTCTTTTCGAAGCACGCCGAACGTGGTGCCCAGGTGGTCCATCACGCGAGCGAATGACGAAATAATTTCGCGCCCTTGCGGGTCGTACCCGCCCATGCATCCCAGCCACAGGCAATATTCCTGCGTGCCGTCGAAGATGGGGAACTGTTGTTTCGTGATGAATTTTTCGCGTTCGCTGGAACTGAATCCCAGCGCGTTGCCGTTACGTTCGAGCGCGAGAAACAGCTTGGTGCCGTAATCGTCCTCCCACTTGCCGGTGTTTACAGCGCCGCGCCGCAGCCCGATGATGATGGGCACATGCTCGATTCCCACCGGGCATTGAAACTCGCACGCGCCACAGGTGGTGCACTGGAACGCAGCCTCTTGCGGGATGTGCGCGACATAAGTGTCGGTCAGGAGAGGCTCTTCCGAGTGAGCCCCGAACTCGTTCAAATATCCGCGCACGCCGAGCACGATCTTTTTCGGGTCCAGAAGTTTATTCGTGTTGACCGCGGGACAGTGCTGCGAACAGCGGCCGCATTCGACGCACGAATAGGCCTGCAGCGCGACGATCTTCGTCAGATCCTTTCCCGTGTCGAGGCCGAAATCGTCGTCGCCCACCAGCGGTGGAATGTGGCTGAATTCGCCGCGCGAAAGAAAAATGGTGACGGGGCTGAGCACCAGGTGCAAGTGCTTGGTGTGCGGGATCAAGGGCATGAATGCCAGCAGCGCCAGCGTGTGCGCCCACCACAGCGGCTTCGCATATTCAGGAAAAAATGGAACCGCGATGAAAGTCACCATCAGCGTGAAGATCAATCCCGCGATGATCCCTGATTCCTTGGAGAGAGCGCCCAGCCAGCGCGGCCGCACGAAAAAGCGCCGGACGAAAAGGGCCGCGATGGAGATCGCCACCAGCACACCGAACCAGCGCGCGAAGGCCGCGTAGGCTTCGCCGAACATGTTGTCCATGAACGGGAACCCGAGCACGGTGGAGAAGTGGTTCAGCGTAATCAATCCGAAAATGCAAAATCCCCAGAACACCAATGCGTGCGCGAGGCCCGGCAGCGGGCGTTCGCGGATCACCTTGGCCTGAACCAGCACTTCCCAGAAGAAATCCCAGATGCGTTTCCCGATCGGATGGATCGAAAAATCGGGATCGCTTTTCGCCGCACGGATGCGGACCAGCACCTTGTTAAAGCGAAACCAGAATCCGTACGCGGCGGCGCACAGGCAAATCAGAAAAATGACTTTTTCGGGAAGCGAGAAGGACATTAAGCGAATACTGTAACACGCGAAACTCCCGCGGAACGTATTCGAATCGTCCTCTGGACGATTGCTAGAATGAACCGTGCATCATCTTATATCCGGCGCCGCCGGGTTCATCGGATCGCATCTTTGCGATCGTCTCCTCAATGACGGCGGCAGCGTGGTTGGACTCGATAATTTCATCACTGGATCGCGCCGTAACCTGGAACATTTGAAAGCCTACGAAGCGCACGGGCGATTTGCACTCGTCGAATTGGATGTGGCCCGCGGAGGAGCGTTGGTTGATACTGCGCTCGACGCCCGCGGCTGCTTCGATCATGTGTGGCATCTGGCATCGCTGGCAAGCCCCAAGGAATATCTCGCACATCCCGTGGAGACCCTGGAGGCGGGCTCGGCCGGCACGCGCAACATGCTCGAGATCGCGCGTCGCGATGGCGCGCGGTTCCTGCTCACCTCCACTTCGGAATGTTACGGAGACGCGCTCGTGCATCCTCAGGTGGAAACCTATTGGGGGAACGTAAACCCGGTGGGCCCGCGATCCTGCTACGACGAAAGCAAGCGCTACGCGGAGGCGCTGACGATGGCCTACCACCGGTCCCAGGGCGTGCGGACCAATATCGCGCGGATTTTCAACACTTACGGCCCGCGCATGGCATTGAACGACGGACGTGTGGTACCCGCTTTTCTCGATCAGGCGCTGCGCGGGAAGCCGCTCACGATTTTCGGCGATGGCAGCCAGACGCGGAGTTTCTGCTACGTCGACGATCTGGTGGATGGACTGGTCAGGCTTGCCGATTCGGAGGAGCGGTATCCCGTGAATCTCGGAAATCCGTTCGAACTGACCATTCTCGAGTTCGCCGAAGCAATCAAGAAGCTTATGGGTCCGAATCTCGACCTGGTATTTACGCCCCTCCCCGAGGACGATCCCCGCAACCGGCGTCCCGATATCTCGAAAGCGCGGCGCGTGCTGGGATGGGAGCCGAAGGTTGGCCTCGAAGACGGACTTCGGGAAACGCTCGAATACTTCAAGCAGCTTGGCGGAAAGGTATCCGGATAGCGCTCGGGGCCAAACAAGTTGAGCCGAGTTGAGCAGTGGATTCACGCTGGTGGACGCGGATAAATCCAATTCTCTCCATCGGCGGACTCGGCGTTCGTGGAACGCGCGTGCCGCATCCGCAGCCAACCATGTTCTACCGCTCTTGCGTCAACCGGTTAAGCGTTTCGCAGGGCCAGCAGATTCGATCCCATGGAGCGGCCGTTCTCGAAATTCACGTCTACATTGACGTCGACACAAATCGTGAAGTGAAAGGCGCTGCCCGATCCCGGCTGGCTCTCCACCCAGATCTCGCCGCCCATCATCTCCACCAGCCGTTTCGAGATCGACAACCCGAGTCCGGTTCCGCCGAAGCGCCGCGTGGTCGACCCGTCTGCTTGCCGGAACGCGTCAAAAATGACGCGCTGCTGCGCCTCCGTCATCCCGATGCCCGAATCGGCCACCGTGAATTGAATCACGGCGGTGCGTCCCGCCATTTTGGATGATGCGCCGGTCGGCGCGTCTGTCAACCTGGCCCGCACTTCGACGAATCCCTGCGACGTGAATTTGATCGCGTTATTGACCAGATTCAAGATGATCTGCCGCAAGCGAATCGGATCGGCGACCACCGCCAGGGGCATCCCTTCCGAAACCGTATGGCGCAGCTCCAGTCCCTTGTTTCGCGCCACCATTTCCAAAGTGCGCAGATCCTCGTCCAGCAGGGCCGCCACCGAAAATGGCGATGGGGAGAGCTCCAGCTTCCCGGCTTCGATCTTCGAGAAATCCAGAATGTCATTGAGAATGTAGAGCAGCGTATCCGCCGAGCTGCGTGCCGTCTCCAGGTAATCCTTCTGCTCGGCGTCGAGCGGCGTGTCGAGCACCACATCCATCAGGCCCATGAGACCGTTCATCGGCGTGCGGATTTCATGGCTCATGTTGGCCAGGAACTCGCTCTTCAATCGGCTGGATTCTTCAGCGCGTTCCTTCGCCTCGGCCAGCTGTGCGGTACGCTCCTTCACTTTGATCTCAAGATCCACCAGCACGTTAGCCAACTGGCTGTTCAGCCGATCTCGATCCGCCACCGCGCTTTGCAGCTCGCGATAGGATTCGTTCAGCCGCACCGCCATGCTGTCGAAATCCTGAACCAGTTGCGCCAGCTCGAGCGGCGCGTCCGCGGCGAGCGTAGCGGGAGAAAGGGCCGCGGGCCGCGCTTGCGATCCGCCCATCACGAAGGTATCCACGCGCCGCACTAATCCCTCCACGGGCCGGGTGAGCTGCGCGCTCATCCGCGCCGCGCCAAGCGTGGATACCAGCAAACCCACCAGCACCCATCCCGCGGTCACCAGGTAGTAATTCGCCGATTCCGCCAGAACCACCGAGAGCGGCTGCGAAATCACCAGCGTCCATCCCGCCCCGGTTCGGCCCAGGCTCGCCAGGCGAGGCTCAGCGATTGGCGAATCCGGATGGCGCGTCCAACGATAAAACGCGTCGTGGGCTTGAGAAGCCGCGGTGAGCAGGACGCTCCCGGTTAATGTTTCTAGCGGTTGAAACGGCGCGCCCGGACTCGCGAAGATAACCCGGTTGCGCCTGTCGAGGAGCACCGTTTCGCTCTGCTTCAGCGATTTGAGATTCTCGGCGAAATCCTTGAACCGGGCGCAGCGGAGCGATTCGTGGATGATGGCGCGGATGGACCCGTCGGCATTCCGGATGGGAGCGGTCAGGACCACGATCGGGTCGGCCCCCATGAACTGCCGGCTGACCAATACATCGGAGACGAACGGCTGTCCGGTCGCCATGGTCTCCTTGAAATACTCCCGGTCCGAGTTATCGCTGCCGAGCGTGCTCCGCGCGTCCGCGGCGGTCTGCGCGTCAACGGCGATGACACGGCCCTGCGCATTCATGCACGTCATCAGGCGAAACGCCGGATAAACCTTGTGAAATTCTCCCAGCAGCAGAGTGGCGTGAACGGCGTCGAGTGTGGGATCGCGCGCGAGAATGTTGGCGAGCGTCAGGACGCCGCCCTGATGCTTATCGATGAAATCGTCGGCCTCCCCCACCGCCCGCGCCACGGTTTCGTGGATATGTGCGCCCGCCTCGCTTTGCAGGCGCGTCGAATGGATCCAATCGATGGCGACATTGAGAGTGAGGAAGGGGACGGCGGTTGCCAGCAGGAATCCGCGCGAAAGATACATCCGCAAAGGCCGGGCATGTGCGGGAGGCGCCGCGAACCAGCGGGCCACCGCCGGCCAGCCCGTCAGCAGATCCGCCACGGTCACGTCCAGCAAACCGTTCATCAGACTCTTCATCACCAGGGCCCACATGGGCGTCGGCTCGAAGTTGTGCGTCGCCAACAGAAGGATGGGAATGCCGAACATGGACCAGTACATCGCGTCGGCAACCAGCGGCACGAAGCGCCGCCGCGCGAACCAGCCCACCGCGACCACCTCCAGTAAGTGCGTGGCCAGCGTCCAGAAGGACTGAAGGTGGAACGGATGCAGGCGAACTGAGCCGGGGACTTCGGCAATTAAACTCGCCACCAGCCCGTACCAGGGCCCCAGATGCAGCGCAGCCGCCAGGGTGAAGATTCCGCCGAAGGTCATGGGCGTGCCACCGAACACGTCCAGATTGAATACGTTAGCCAGCATTCCGGCCAGCCCCGCCACCACGCTTGCGGCTAGACGCTGTTGTGTTATCGGATCGAGATTTGGCCTGCGAAGAACCATCCCTATTAACCCTTCGGCACCTCGGCCAGGGACTTTAATGCCCTCCCATGACTTCGCCCTGACTCCAGCGGGCTTAGGACGGGGATCCGCCCGTATCGACACTTAACCCGACGGGCGATCCGCCCGTATCGACAGCCAAGTAGATACCTGTTATCCTCGAATTTAGGTTTTCAGACTCCTCCAGGAATCGTCGAGTTAACGCCAGAGGTCCGTATGTCCGGTCATTCAAAATGGGCGACAATCAAGCATAAGAAGGGCGCGCTCGACGCCAAGCGCGGCAAGATTTTCACGCGCGTGATCAAGGAAATCATGATTGCGGCCCGCAACGGCGGCGATCCCGATATGAATCCCCGGCTGCGCACCGCCATCACCGCGGCCAAAGCCGTCAGCATGCCCGCCGATAACATCAAGCGCGCCATCATGCGCGGCACCGGCGAACTGGAAGGCGGGCAAATCGACGAGGTGATGTATGAAGGCTACGGGCCGGGCGGCGCCGCGGTGCTGGTCGCGGTGGCCACCGACAATCGCAATCGCACGGTCAGCGACATCCGCCACGTGTTCTCGAAGAACGGCGGAAACATGGGCGAGCAGGGCAGCGTCTCCTGGATGTTCGAACGCAAAAGCGAGATCGTGATCGACGGCGACAAAGCTTCCGAGGACAAACTGATGGATCTGGTCCTCGAAGCCGGCGGCGACGACCTTCGCAATGACGGCGGCAACTGGGTGGTGCTATCCGCGCCGGAGGCACATGAGGCCCTGGTCGAAGCCCTCGCCAAGGCCGGCATCGCAACGGAGTCCGCGCAAATCGCGATGGTCGCGAAGAACCTGGTTAAGTTGGAAGGCAAGAACGCCAGCGGCATGTTACGGCTGAACGAGGCTCTCGAAGACCACGACGACGTGCAGAACGTGTACTCCAACTTCGACATCGACGAAAAGGAACTGGAGGCGCTTGCCCAGTAGGCGGCGCTAGCGGCAGCCCATGCGCGTCCTGGGCATCGATTGCGGAACGGCATGCACCGGCTGGGGTGTAATCGAAAGTGACGGCCGCAGCCATTCGGTCCTGGGTCATGGCGTGATCGTTTCAAGGCCTCGCGATCCTTTGGAAGCCCGTCTCAAATTCATTGCGGAAGGGTTGCGCGGCGTCATCGCGGCGCATGTGCCGGAAGCCGCCGCGGTCGAGGAAGTGTTCTATTCGCTGAACGTCAAGACCGCGCTCAAGCTGGCCCACGTGCGGGGCGTGGCGCTGCTGGCCATCGCCGAATCCGGCGTCGCGTTGGGCGAATACTCGCCGCTCGAAGTCAAGATCAGCGTGGTGGGCTATGGGCGCGCGGAAAAGCATCAGGTGCAGCTCATGGTGCGATCCATCACCGGACTCGGCGAGGCGATTGAATCGGAAGATGCCGCCGACGCGATCGCGGTCGCCATCTGCCACGCGACCCACGCTCTTTCAGCGATGGGACCGGCCATCGGATTAGCGACGAGGGCCGCGCGATGAAGCCGAGACGGATAGCCGGACGCGAATGCACGCGAACAGGAAACCATCTATCGATTTGCGTTCATTTGCGTTCACGGTGCGTGCGTTCCGCATTCGCGGCCTTCTTTGTGCTTTTTGCGGCGGCTTCTCTTCCCGCCGCGGACCGCTCGCCCCGAATCGTGTTCACGCGGTCCTTTCCCGGCTCGATGCCCCCTTACTTCGAGATCTCGATCGACCGCTCCGGTGAGGCGAGCTATAAAGAATCCGCCGACGACGATCCTGAAACCTTCAAGCTGAACGCCCCATCGACCGCGGTGATTTTCGATCTTGCCGCGAAGCTCGGGCACTTCAAACGTCCGGTGGAATCGGGGATGAAAGTCGCCAACATGGGGGTGAAAACATTCCGCTGGGAAGATGGCGAGGAGAGTAACCAGGTCAAGTTCAACTACTCGCTCGACGAGAACGCCCGCGCCCTGCACGACTGGTTCGAACGCATCGCGGAAAGCGAACGTACCTTTATCGTGCTCCGGCGTGCCGCGCGGCATGACCGATTGGGCGTCAACGATGCGGTGGTGAGCGTGCAGTCTCTGTGGGAACACGGGCGCCTCGCGTCACCCGAACAGTTTCTACCGTTGCTCGATCAGATTTCGGGCAACGAAGTCTACATGCATATGGCCCGCGAGCGCGCCGCCGGGATCGCCGACGCGATTCGCGCCCGGCAGAGGCCCTGATGACCCCGAGCCGTGACCAAACTGCGCTTGCGCCAAGGGAGCGGTCCCAAAGATGATTCGGATTGTCGCGAGCATCGCGATACTCGCGAGCGCCGGGGCGGGACTGTTCGCTCAACCGGGTCAATCCCCGGTGCCGCCGCCAGGCCAAAATCGAGCGACCGTCCAGGGTCCGGGCCAAGTCCAAAATCCCGCACTAGTCCAAAATCAAGCCCCGGTCCCCAGTGCCGTCCTCACTCCGGCGCAGGCCGCCGCGGCGCAATCCGCCGCGGAACAGAAAGAGTTGATCGACGGGCTCACCGACGCGGGCCAGAGCGCGGTCGACATCATTCGCTTTCTCGAAGCCTTCCTTAAGAAGCATCAGGATGCGGCCCAGCGGAAGGATCTCGACAACGTCCTCGCGCGCGCCGCGATCGAGACCAGGGACGACCGCCGCACGGTGCTGTACGGGCAGCGCGCGCTTTTAACCGCGCCCGACGACGTGCTCCTGCTCGATCGCGTGGCGCGATCTTTGTTGGCTCTTGCCGGATCAGAGCCGGCCGCATCGGACGCCGCCGCTTCGGACAGCACTGCATCAGAAAAGCTCCGGCGTGAAAATGCCGCGGCTTCGCTCCGCTATTCCACTGCCTTTGCCACGAGAATCGCGCAGGAACCGCCACCCGAAGGCAAAGACGCCGCGCGCAAACAGGACGATCGCGAGCGCGCCCTGGCCCGTGCGCTTGTATACCAGGCGCGCGCCAAAACCATGCTCGGCGACAACGCCGTAGCCGATCCTCTCGCCGCCAAAGCATTTGCCACCTATCCCAGCGAGGAAGCCGCGCGCGTATGGTCGGAAGCGCTGGTTCAGTTGGACCGCGCGGAGGAATCGCTCGCGCGGCTCGCCGACGCATTCGCGATTCCCGATCCGCACGCCTCAGATGCCGACCGCGCCGCGGATCGCAAGCGATTGGGCGAGCAATATCGCAAGCTGCATGGATCGGAACAGGGGTTGGGCGACGCGATCCTGGCGGCGTATGACCGTACCGCGGCCCTGCTCGAAGAGCGCCGCGCGCGCCTTCTGGCCCTCGAACCCAACGCCGCCGAAACCGAGGCGCTGCGCTTCACGCTCACCGGGCTCGACGGCAAAAAGCTTACGCTCGCAAGCCTCAAGGGCAGCGTGGTGATCCTCGATTTCTGGGCCACCTGGTGCCAGCCGTGCCGTATCCAGCACCCTCTGTACGAGCAAGTGAAACAGCGCTTCAAGGATCGCAGCGACGTCGTTTTTCTGGCGATCGATGCGGATGAGGATCACACCCTGGTCGCGCCGTTTCTCGACGAGATAAAGTGGACTCGCGCTGCGGTGTACTTCGACGACGGGCTCCAGCGGCTGATGCAGGTCACCTCGATTCCGACCACGATCATGTTCGACAAGCAGGGACATGTGGCGAGCCGCATGACCGGCTTTCTTCCCGACAAGTTTGTGGATCAGTTGAGTGAGCGAATCAAGAGTGCGTTGGCGGAATAGGAGTCGAGCGGCATGAAAAGCCGTGCTGGGTCCGTTGGAGATGGACCGTCAGCGATTCGCTAATACGATGGCCGTACAGGTTGCGGATTCACAAAACTGCATGAGCATCGGCGCCAGAGAGCCGGGGGCGATCTCCCCTCATCCCTGAAATCTTTTTGCATCGATCGCGTTTCAGCGCGGCGAGCTGCAGGGCAGGGGACTGGTCGTCAGTCGAGACGCGGGCATAGCCGTATTTCATCGGTTCATTTTGCGACAGACTTATGAGACTTGCAAGCTATTGATTTCGCGATGGCGGCCGTCAGTCTCAAAACTTACCCTTTGTAGGACGGGGAATCATGAATTACCCTCATGGGCTATAGTTGTCCATGCCCAACAATACATGTGAACACTGCGGCGGTTCACAACTCATCAGCGGTCTCACTGTTTCTGCTTCTGGTGGTGGTGGTGACGTACGTCCCGGCCTCCTCTGCAAAGAGAAAGAGAAAGGCTTTTTCAAATGGTCCGAAAGGGAGAAACGGGAGACCCTTTTTGCTGACCTGTGCACCTCTTGCGGCACTGTAAAACGTTTATACGTGAAAGACCCGAAACGTGATTGGGTCGTATAACTTTCACGGTTTCAATCGGGACTGTCCCCCGGCCCAATGGGTGCAAAGGACCCTTTATGCACCCTGATTGCGGCCATATGGCCGTATCACGCGCATCGCACTGAGGTCCGTCTTAGATTCTGTCCGCGATGTCTTCATCCGGATGCAACGCCTTCCACCGAAGCCATATGAGAGAGGAGGCGAC
>Ga0182024_10013501_pt1 | contig 15935 bp, 12 predicted proteins | sample P32metaG_FD_120480 | JGI IMG/M metagenome (GOLD analysis project Ga0182024, IMG submission 120480) | Permafrost microbial communities from Stordalen Mire, Sweden - P3-2 metaG (Illumina Assembly) | ecosystem: Environmental > Terrestrial > Soil > Wetlands > Permafrost | place: Sweden: Stordalen... | reverse complement strand
TGCCTGATTCGCGCAAGTCGGACAGCATGGGACGTTTGTTTTGGCGAGCCTCCACGGCGCGAGAAAGCTGCGATAGGGCAATCACGGGAACGCCGATTTCTCGCGCCAATGTCTTGAGCGAGCGGGAGATTTCCGACACTTCTTGCACGCGGTTGTCGGTGGCTTTGCGACCGGACATCAACTGGATGTAATCGATAATTACCAGGCCCAGTCCTTTTTGCTCGGCTTTAAGGCGGCGGCATTTGGCGCGGATGTCGAGCGCCGTCACTGCCGCGGAATCGTCGATGAAAATAGGTGCTTCGCCCAAACGACCCATGGCCATTGCCAGATGGGTCCAGTCGTTTGTGTGCATATGTCCGGTGCGCAGCCTGTTGGCATCAATGTTTGCTTCGGAGCAGAGCATACGTTGAACCAGCTGTTCTTTCGACATTTCAAGACTGAACAGGGCAACGGGAACGTTACCCTCGACTGCGGCGTGCTGAGCGATATTGAGCACGAATGCCGTTTTTCCCATACTGGGTCTGGCGGCGACGATCACCAGGTCGGATGGTTGGAATCCGGCGGTGAGCGCATCTAGATCGTAGAAGCCGGTAGCAACACCTGAAAGTTGATCGCGATTTTCGTAGCGCTTCTCGATTTTCTTGAACGACTCGTCGACGATATGTTTGATATGGACCAACTGCGCCATGTTGCGCCGTTGGGCCAGTCCGAAGATCAGCTGCTCAGCCCTGTCGATCGCAGTATCTGCATCAGTTTCTTCATAACAGGAGCTGACTATCTCCGTTCCTGCCTTGATCAAATGCCGCAACAGTGCTTTTTCTTGCACCAGTTTGCTGTAGTATTCAAGGTTGGCCGTCGTGGCGACAGAGAGCGACAGATCGGTGATGTAGTGGCGTCCGCCGACTTGCTCGAGATGTCCTTCATCTTTTAGATACTGCGAAACGGTGACAGTGTCGATCGGCTCGTTCTTGTCAAATAGATCAAGACAAGCTGCGTATATAACTTGATGAGCTTTTCTATAGAAGTAATCAGGTTCGAGAATGTCAACGACGCGCGACATGCCGTCGCCGCTCACCAGCAGGGCTCCGAGAACGGCTTGCTCTGCGTCGAGCGACTGCGGGGGCAATCGTTCGATGCTGGAGTCCGCAAGTGTCAGATCTGTATCCATTTTATATATGACGTCACGACCGCGCGAATAGTTCAAAATCCGCTCGAGGATTTATCTAATCTCGAACATTCTCGGCGAATGCAGCATTAGTGCGCTCAGCGCCCTGTATTGCCGATGGATATATTTGGTTTTTGTAGCTGTCATAAGCATAAGTGATCTACGCCGCATTTTTCCCGTACGAAGCTTCTTTAATCTCGGCACTGTATATCGTGGCTATATATGCGGGTTGCGCGAAGATGGACCGAAGTTTGCACCGCCAGCGGTGCCAAGTTGCTTATGGTCTTCCCCGTAATTGGTTTTAGTGCCAGCACCAAGGCCCAGAACTTGCCTCTGACGTACATTGAGAGAGTCAGAGGTTACAAATCGAAGGAATCGAAGGGGTATCAATGGACCGGGCGCTTGAGCGAAACTGTAGACTTCGCCAACGGGCAGGAACAGGCTACCAGCTACGAGCTAGATGCAAAACGGGCACCGAAAGCCTAGTCGACACAATTTCAGGTTTTGACACGGAAAAAACGAGGGTTAGCCACCCTCGTTTTAATTTCGAGAACATTTTAGATCATCACGTGTTGGCTATGTAAAACCGTCACCTTTCTTAAGTTTGGACGCTAAAATAGCCCCAGGAAAAAGCCTGGGGCCGTATGATCGACTGACCAACTGCGACAAGGTTTCGAACGCTGAGCACAGACACTAATACCGGAGGTAACAAGCTCCACTGGGTATTGCCGAGGCTGCCGAGCCAGCCGTCCATGGGCGATATTCATTATTTGATGTCGCAGGCGATGACAGACCGCGGGCATAGCTTCGAGATTTGCTGGGCAGGTGCCAATCACGAATACGTCCTCTCTGTTGAGGCAAGCGCTCGCGGCGGCGACGCGAGTTGGAAGATGTTTGGCAGCCTATCGCGAGAGTCGCAGCCGCTGTGGACGTATATCAGTTGTGACGTACTGCTCGTCCACAATCTTGTGAAGTCCACAGCTGGCGAAGGCGACAAGGATGCACCGGTGGAATATCCAGGGGCATCCGGGCATAAAATCGAGTCTCTCGTTCGGCGAGACGTGATCGCCTCTGACGCTAGCAAGAAAAGCAAGTCGTTTGCCGGCGACCTGAGCCTCGTCCAGATGCCTACTTTGATTCAATCCATATTGATGGCAAAGATGACAGGCGTACTGGAAGTCGAGGATCCTGTCGGCAAAGGACGATCGCAGGTTTTCTTCGTCGACGGCGCAGCTGTCCACTGCGTCGCCACAGACTCATACGGAGAGGAAGGAATTCTTGAGCTGCTTACCTGGAAGGAGGGCAGTTTTCATTTTGATCCCAACAAGACCAACGAAGTGCGCACGGTTAAGCAAAGTGTCGACTCATTGCTGCTGAAGGGCATGACGATCATAGACAATGCCGCCTTCTTGAGCAATCTTGGTGTGACACCAGAATCGCGGCTGGTAAGGAGCCATGGCGATCTTTCCGATGCAGAGCTGGAAGAACGCACCAAGAAAGGTGCACCGGTCAACATGCAAAGGCAGAAGGCGTTGTACAGAGCGGTCGACCCGCAAACATCGCTCGGGGAAATTCTCGATAAGCTGAAATGGCCGCGCAGCCAGTGGGTTCCAGTTTTGGCTAACTTGATGCGCACTGACCTTGTCGCTTTGGCTGCGGCAAACCCCAAGGAACACCTGGTTTTGATGGAGCCTAAACGGGTCGATAAGCAGCTGATTGAAAATGTGATGATGAGCTTGCGCAGCCAGGAGACGGGCCTGTTTAACTATGCTTCGTTTCTCTATTTTCTCGAGCAGGAGTACTTTCGCGCTTATCGCTCGGCCACTCCATTGTCTGTCGTTGTTTTCCAAATGCGCATCAAAGGACAGCAGCCGGCTGCGCCGCGCGAGCCGCTGCCAGTGTCTTGGCTATGTGCTGCGGTAAGACGCATTAGCAGCGCAAAGCGTCATGTCGATTTGCTCGCTCATTATGAAAACTACGATTATGCAGCGCTCTTGCCAAACACAACAGGCAGCGGCGCTCGGGTTTTTGCCGCCCGCGTTCTGAAGGCTCTTATGGCAGAACCGCTCGTCCCCAACTCAAACACAGAATGTACGTTTAGCGCAGCGTTCGGTATCGCCTCAATCCCAGAAGATTTTACAGAGCTCAGTCAGCTCCTGGCGGCAGCAGAGATCGCGAAAACTACGGCTGCCAGTGGGCCGGAGCCGATCGTTCTTTTCAGTGAGATCAAACACCAATACGCATTTCCCAGCTCGCAAACGTAAAACCGCTGCTGACCTAGCATAGGCAATCGATCTACAGATGTCGTCACACAAGTTTCTTTTCAGCGACGAAAAGGCAGTACTGTAAAAGTCCGGCGTCGGCGGCTAGACGCGCGAAGGCGACGGCGTAGAATTGATCCTTTGCATACTGAAGGCCCAGCGGGCCAAAGCGTGCAGTTGCCTTTGCAATTGCTAGCAACTTATCAGCAGTCAGTGGGTCTTTCAGGGCCTGGCAGGCTTTATCGCAGCCGCTCACCCAGTTGGGCATGACCTTTTTGCTCAGATCGTCGAACTCGATCATGGTCAGACCAGCCGAATCGAATGCCCGCTTGTAACCTTCAACTGTTTCCATCTCAGGGATCGACCAGTATCTGTAGAAAGGATCGAGAATCAGCTCTTGCTCAAGGAATGACACAGCGCCAGGCCGGCACCAATCGACCAGTAACACTCGCCCACCGGGGTTAAGCTGCGATGCGATATGGTGAATAACTTTACGCCTGTCCGGTAGGTAGCAGGCTGCATCCAGATAAACGACCGCGTCGAATGGCGGCTCTTCAAGCCTGTTCAACTCCATGATGTCGTGCTCGATGATCTTCACATTGTCGATTCTTTCTTTTCGCATGCGTTTGCGAGCATGGCCCAGCTGCACAGCGCAAATATCGATGCCAACGATCTCAGCCGCACCACGCCTGGACATCCACGCAGCGAATGCGCCCGCTCCGGTTGCTAGCTCTAAAATTCTTTTTGCACCGGGACCATTTATTGTCTGCCAGTATCGTTCATGCGTTCGGTCAAAAGCGCCGGCATAATCTGTGCAATCGTCACCGGGCTCGAAAATTGCCAGATGCAGAAAGTCTCCCCAGCGCTCGTAGTAGAGATCTACGGTCGAACCGAAGAAGGTGCGCATGTTCTCACGGTAATTGTGCAAGCGTTCTTGTTTAGTGCCGAGCATGATAATAACCCCAGCAATGCACGCCGGTGGTGCGAAAGGATCAAATTAAATGGCATTATACAGTGCATTCCATTCGGCATTCCGAAACAGCCTGGCACCGCCGCCAGACGAAATCGAGCTGCGGCCGGTTACCTGGCACGGGGATAGCTATGCCTTCATCAAGACTTTGATGCTCGACCGGAATTGAAGCCATGTCAATCATCCCATCAGTCCTCATGCGCGTTCGTTTACTCAATACTCCAAGTAACAAGCATATCCTGAAGTTTGTCCACACTGTATACTTCCAGTCCTATGTCGATCCGCATCACATCCCTGACACTCGCCGTGCTGACAGCTCTTATGGTCTCATTACCACCAGCCACTTGGTCTTCCAGCACCTCTGCTGATGCCGCTTCGAAGAATTTTAGAGAGTTGAGCGATCAGTTCATGAAGGAATCGCTGGCGCGTTCGCCGAGCAGCGCTTCTCAGGCTGGCTATCATACACACACCGATGCGAAGACCGGCAAACCAGTTGAGCTTGATCCTTTGCTCGATGACATGAGCATCGAGTTCAAAAAGGAGCAGCGGGAGTTTAGCGAGCGCTGGAGGGCGCGGTTTCACAATGAGACGCCGTTGTCATCGCTCAATGCGCAGGATGCAGCAGACTGGCAGCTTATAGATGACCAGATTAGTCTCGATCTTCTTGAGATGGACAGGATTCACAACTACAAGCACAACCCGACGGTCGTGGTTGAACTGATTGGGAGCGCAATCTTTCAGCCTTTGACTGAGACTTACGCCACCCGAGAAGTGCGCGCCAGTCATGTTCTGTCGAGGATTCGTCAGGTGCCTCGGCTGTTGGACCAGGTGCAGAAGTATCTCACAGACTGCGATCCAATCTTCATCAAAACTGCTATTGATGAGAATGCCGGGAACATCGATCTGATTGAGAACACAGTCAGCAAGGAGATATTTGCACTGCCGAAATTGAAGAGCGAGTACGATGAAGTAGCACCGCCCGCGATAGCAGCGCTAAAAGGTTTCTCTCAGTGGCTGCAGGATGACCTGAGCAAGCGTCCCTGCTCTCGCAGCTGGCGGCTAGGCAAAGAGCTGTACGATCAGAAGTTCCGCCTGGTGATGGAGACGGACGTTACACCAGAGCAGCTTCTCACAGACGCGGAGCGTGATTTGAAAGCAGTGCGTGCGGAGATGCTTCAGTTGGCATTGCCGTTGCACAAACAGATGTACCCGGATCATGATGAACATATAGATGTTAGCGATCACGATCGCGAAAATCTGATCATCGGCGAGGTGTTGCAAAAGATCTCGGAAAACCACCCGCCTCGCCAAGACTTGCAGAAGGCCGTCGAGGCGGATCTGGATGGTATCAAGCAGTTTATCCGTGACAGGAAAATAGTGTCGCTCAGCCCCCGAGATAATCTGAAGGTGATACCAACGCCGCGCTTTATGCGTGGCATCTACTCGGTGGCCGGCTTTCATAGCGCGCCGCCACTGGAGCCACAGGCCGAGGCTGAGTATTGGGTGACACCGATTGATGCCAAGACAGCTGATGAAAAGGCTGAATCCAAATTGCGGGAGTACAACAACTACACGCTTAAATGGCTGACGATTCACGAGGCGTTGCCTGGTCATTACATCCAGTTCGAGCACCTGAATAACATCGAGCCGAAAGAAAGAAGGCTCCTGCGATCGCTCTACGCTAATGGCGCTTATGTGGAAGGTTGGGCGGAGTACATTGCTCAGGTGATGATGGATGAAGGATACATGAAGGAAGATCCGCGATTTCGCATGATCATGCGCAAGATCCGCCTGCGTTTGCTGTCCAATACTATCCTCGACGTGCGCCTGCAGACGATGGAGATGACCGATGAGCAGGCGATCGAGCTGATGACGAAGGAGACCTTCCAGACGCAAGCTGAAGCCGAAGGGAAGCTGGCGCGGGCGAAGTTGAGCAGCACCCAGCTGCCGACTTACTATGCCGGCTTAACTGAATGGCTTGCTTTGCGCAAACGATATCAGGCTGCTAAAGGCAAGGAGTTTGACCTGCTCGAATTTCACGATCTAGTGTTGGATCAAGGTCCCTTGCCAGTTCCGATCGTCGGGAAGTTGATATTATGAGGCACCGCTCGCCACTCCTTGCTGCCCAACCTGTCTTTATGCTCAGTTCTATGCTGCATCAATACTGCGCGTTGCACTGACACAAACGTCCATCATCGACCTGAGCAGTCCCACCGGATTGATTTGAAATCAGACCTTGCTTGCGCAGCACAAATAAATGCTGGCCCGATGGCTCCAACTTGAATGTGCGTTCACTGCCTAATTTGCCCGAGTGATGCAGATCGGCGACGACCCAAAATGGCATCTCATGGCCGGCTCCCACCGCGGTTACATCAATGATGTCTTGACCCGGGGTCTGGCAAAGTTGAGGCAACAACTTCTCAGGGCGCCCAAGTCGAGGATAGTCACCGTGCGCAAGCGCAGATGTTCGTAATCGCCCGTCTTCCGTGTTCATGTAAATGCGCACATGATTCGTATTAGCAGCTACATCAGCGCAATGTGCGATGTAAGCATTGGCGTCAAGGTCGGGATTAGAGAAAATGATCTCATCATATTTGGTTGCGCCGTGGGTGTTGCGAAGGCGTTCCCATCGTCGCACCATGGCAGAATCAACGAACTTCGCGCCTAAGCTGTGTCCGATCACAGACGTCGTATTAGCCGGAATTAGCTTCTCTAAGCTGATCAAGAAGTGCGTAAAGTCGTCTAGTTCTTGCTCGGCAAGAGTCTCATTCTTCAAGTAGTTAGTAAAACCAATTGGTGAAACCCAGTCGTACACGACGAGTGGAAGCTGCATATGAACAGCGATTTTAGCGGCCCGTTCGATCGAAGTATCGAATGTCGCACAACAACCGTGTACGAACAAGACCACGTGATCTTGGCCGGAGCTGCGCCGAGACGCATTAAATGCAGCGATAATCTCCGGCGCCGACATCTCACGATCAGCGATTTTGCAATTTTTCGGTATGGGAGGTTTTTTACCTGCGGCCGGTGGTGTTTCTAAATGCATTAATTGCCACCCCATCTTGTCGGCCGTTCCAGCTGCAAGCGTGGCATCAGGTGGCAGCGGAACAATGACGTTTTTTACTCCGAAAAATCGCCCTTCGTGGTTGAGATCACTGTCGGAGAACACTCCAGCAACTCCGGTTTTGCATCGATTCGTGCGATAGTAAACCGGCACCACAATCCAATCGTGTACATTAACAGCAGCGTCTTTTGACGGCGCCAGATCTGAGACTATCGAACATGCCGACAGCGAAAGCAGGCAAACTAGTGAGGCAAACCAACCGATTGTTCGAAAAATCATCTATAAACTACTAATCCGCTCGTTCGTGTGAGCCTGAACTAGCGAACAATAGCATTACGAGAGGGTCAACTCAACCGCCCGAGGAGCCAAAATAGCCGCTCCAGCCGGAATAGCTTTCAAGACTCTTTAACACACGCGGCTTCCATCAATGGGCAGTGATTGAGTGTATTGGGTTAGTCTTTGCGCGACCTTCATTTTCCAACCGCAATTCCTCGACCGCCGTTTTTGAATGAGGGCCGCACCAAGACGGCGCTGGCAGCCGAAAGCTGATTCCATCAAAACCGCTAATCATCTTCCAGGGAAGACGTGTCTCCTGTTGGAAGTCCGAGTTCCCACGCCTTTAGCAGCCGCCGCATGATTTTGCCGGATCGAGTTTTCGGCAGACTGTCCTTGATCTCGATCTCGCGCGGATAAGCGTGAGCGGCCAACTGTTTCTTGATGAAATCCTTGATCTCTTCAAGCAATTCATCGGTGCCGACGACGCCATTGTTCAGAACGATGAACGCTTTGATAATCTCTCCGCGCTCGTGGTCCGGCTTGCCGATGACGCCTGCTTCCGCTACTGCGGGATGCTCGACCAGCGCCGACTCCACTTCGAACGGTCCGACGCGGTGCCCTGACGTGTTGATCACATCGTCTGCCCTGCCTACGAACCAGAAGTAGCCGTCTTCATCTTTCCAGGCGTTGTCGCCGCTGTGGTACCAGCCTTCGATGCGGAAGTATTCGTTGAATTTTTCTTCGTTGCGCCATACTTGCCGCAGCATCGACGGCCAGCCTGGACGAACAACGAGTTTGCCCAACTCGCCAGCGCCTAGTTCGTTGCCGTCGTTGTCGACAACGCCTGCATAGACACCAGGCACCGGTTTGCCCATGGAACCGGGCTTCACTGGCAAGCAGGGCAGGTTGGAAATCAACTGCATACCGGTTTCTGTTTGCCACCAGTTGTCGTGAATCGGCAATCCAAAAACTTTCATGCCCCAGCGAACCACTTCCGGATTGAGCGGCTCTCCGACGCTGAGAATGTGGCGAAGGCTGTCGAGCTTGTGGTCAAACACGACATCATCGCCCGCTTTCATCAGCATGCGCAGTGCGGTCGGCGCCGTATACCAGACGGTAATCTTCAAGCGATCTATGAGCTGATACCAGCTGGCGGCATCGAATCGACCTTCGTAAGTGACGACTGAGGCACCGTTCGACCATGGGCCGAAGATACCATATACGGTGCCAGTCACCCAGCCGGGATCGGCTGTGCACCAGTAAATATCATCTTCGCGGAGATCGAGCACCCATTTGCTGGTCATATGGTGACCGAGCAGATCATTGTGCACGTGCACGACCCCTTTCGGTTTGCCGGTCGTTCCAGAGGTGTAGAGCAGATAGAGCGGATCTTCGGGATCTGTCTGTTCGCATACGAGATTATCTGACGCTTCCGCAATCAACTCGTCGTAACTGAGTTCGCCCGGTATCAATTTCGATTTGTCAGCGCCGACGACGACGACGTATTCGAGATCCGGCAACTGGTCCCGGATCTGATCGATCTTCGGCTTTAATGCAGGATTTGTGATCAGCACTTTTGCCTGACTGTCGACCAGCCGATCGCGCAAGGCGTCCGGTCCAAAAGCCGAAAACAACGGACCGGCAATGGCGCCGATTTTTGCGATGGCTACGGTGGCGGTGTAGAGTTCAGGCACCCGTGGCAGGAAGACGAATACCCGGTCGCCTCGCTCAACGCCGAGACCTTTCAAGGCATTGCCGACTCTGTTGGACAACTCATATATGTCTTGGAACGTGTATTTTTCGATTTTATTTTGCGCGTCGACCGCGTAGAGCGCGACCTTGTTTCTACGCCCATTGTGCAGATGCCGGTCGACCGCATTGTAGGCGGCGTTTAGCTTTCCGCCTGCGAAATAGGAGACTTCCTTCTTTGCGTCATCCCACGTGAACGACGAATACAACTGGTCATAGTTTTCAACGTTCGCTTTGACCGGAAATTTCTTGATGATTTCCTGGCGCGGGCCTTTGGACTTCCGTTGACTGTCTTCTTTGCCGGTTTTCTTTTCAGACTCGTCCGCTGCCTTGGTGTCGCCCTTCGCCTGTTTCGATTCGGCTTTCTCAACCAGTTTCATTCTTACCTCCGAGACAGTCTGCCTAGGCTGCTGACTGCTGCTTGTAGTCATGCACGATCGCTGTTTGTCGTTTCGCTTTGCATCTCGGTGCGCCGACTCTACGCCGGCTGGCATGCGATGCATCAGCTTTCCAGACAACCCTGAAGTAATAGTTTAACTCTTGTAGCCCTGATCCTGTCTTGTCCAGCGCGTTAAACTAAGCCAATTTCACTTATTCAGCAGTCGCCACTTTTATCGGTCCAATCGAGCGATTAGAATGATTGCTTCGGCTGCCGGTAGTGGTCTATGAAACGCCCCAGTTCGTGAGCGCCGAGCATCAAACCTGCTTTTGGTTTCCATGCTATCGGCAAGAGCGAGATGACTGGCGCGATCACGCAGTCGGCCACGACGGTTCCCTCCATCTTCATTTCGCTTGGAGCGATTAGTTGATCGATGCCATAGCCCAGTATTGATGCGGATAACGTTGCGCCAAATGAGTGAGCGATCGCCTTGTCGCGGAGCATCTGTTTGGTGTAGCCAGGGATGGGGGTGGCGAAATCCAGCGCGAATTTGTTGGCAGCCCATCCACCGGCGAGCACTGAGAGGACAGTTTCTGCTCCTTTCCAGCGCCATTTCTCGCTCTCGAATATCGCTCTTCTCTGGTCTTGGAGAAACTGCCCGTAGCCGGGGAAGGGAACGTTTTTGTCCGGCGGATTGAGAGCCGCCGGTGGAGGGTCGACGGGATTGAACTGGGTTTGAAACCTGTCTGCACTCCCGTTGGGTGCGGATGCTGCGACCCCCTCGTTCCCAGCCCCACAATATGGAACGTCAACCGATGCTATGAGTGGGCTGCCGACCGAAGAATTGGAATGATCGCCATCACAGCGAGATGCTGGAGGGAACAAACGACCGTCAGGCATGGGAGATCTTGGAAGGAACAAACGATCGTCAGGTATGGGAGATCTTGGAAGGAACAAAAGATCGTCAGGTATGGGAGATCTTGGAATGAACAGACGATCCTCAGATGTGAGAGGTGTCGGACATAAGCGACCGTCCCTGGCCGATGATCCGGGTGAGTTTGCCGTTGGTAAATTCACCGCATCAGATGGAGCTGGAGCCAGTCGCAGCAAATCGCCGATTCTGCACTCGCCGAGGAAGTCGTTGGTTTCGCCGATATTGCTGAAATGTTCGCCCATTCAATCTAGCCCCCGTCATTAGCTGTATGCTACTTAGCTGCGTCCTGTCCGATAAGGTGGAATTCAACAGGTTTCTCAGAACCACTATGCTCACACGCTGCCCGTATCCGGAATGCGCAAAAACATTTGAAGTCGACTATCAGTTGCCGGAGGGCGACTGGCACTGGAAGTTGGGCCAGTGTCCTGATTGCAAACAGCCGGCCAGCTTGCGTCCGCTGGAGATGCTGACGGAAATCGACCGGTTGTACGACAGACGCCTGAGCACAACCGGGCTTCGTGGCGGACATCACAATGCGGCGCAACCAAATGCGGTATCAGTTGTGCTTGAGGATATTCGTAGTCTGTGGACGTCGGCTCGATTTTTCGCACCTGCGATGCTGCCGGTGTTGGACGGTTGCATCTGTGCGGTGTGACTGGGTGCCCGCCGCGCAAGGAGATAGAGAAAACCAGTCTGGGTGCCGAACAAACTACCGCATGGGAATACCACAAAAATGCCGTCACTGTTCTGCGCGAGCTGCATCATCGCGGCGTCAAGTTAATTGGTCTGGAACGATCTGAATCGAGCATTCCCTTGTTTGAAGCGATAGCGCAGCAGAAGATTACCAGCAGTGCACCTGTTTGCCTGATCGTCGGAAACGAGGTCATGGGGCTGTCCGCCGAAGCCCTGTCGCTGTGTAATCTAATCTGCCATTTGCCGATGAGGGGAACGAAAGAATCCTTGAACGTTGCCGTAGCTTTTGGCATCGCCATTTACGCAATTGTTGAATCGCATTCTTGAAAAGTGGTTTAATCTGATCACAAAAGTCAGCGGAGAATAACCTCAAAGCCATTGTTACTCCTGCACAGATCCAAATGCTGACGCTGATCCAGCGGTTGATTAACCTGCGAGGTATTCACCAACACCAATGAACTGTTCGGCTCAACCGGGGCAATAGAATTTAACTGCTGGGGCTGTTTCTGTTTTCTTCCATGATCTAGTTTGCCAATCCGTAAAGTTATTCTGTTCCCCACCAGCCAGCTTTCCATGCCAGCGCACCGTTTACGGACACCGCTACAGGCTCGTTTTTTTCATCGAAATAAACATCTGCTGCTAGACCTGCATTTCCAGACTGCGACATTGCCGAGCAATATTGCCGCCATTCCTTTACAGCCGACTTGTCCGCCGGATCAACTTTCAATCCCTCTATACTTGGATGGGTTGCATCTGTCGACGTCAGATCGATTTTATAGCCCGGACTATGGTTGGAGTTCCACCACAGAAATTGTTCGTCTACACGAGTCAGCTGCATCGCGATTGGCTGGGTGGATTTCATCACAGATGTCGCGTATTTCTGAAACGCTTTCATGGAGCGAAATCCCAAAATCAGCAACGCAAATGGGACACAAAAAAGGATTCCTAGAAGCCAAGGGAAAGGGTCAGTCAAAATTCCTCCTGCCAAACAATGACTAAGAATCCAGGGGAAAGACCATAATTAAGGATATACGAATCTGTGGAAAATTGGCTCGATTTTTCGAAGTCAGCGGTGCGATCTCGGACGGTCCATCTATCCGTGGAACAAGATGTTCGCTCGCTATGATTTAACGAAAACCAGCCTGGTGCCGAACAACTAACCGCACGGCAATATCACATCGATGCACTTTTATCGCGAGCATCATCGCCGTTTCAGTTGCCTGGTTTGGAACGATCTGGTTTGGAGCAGTCCATCTTCCGAGCTATTGCGCAGCAAAACGTTGCCGTAGCTTTTGGCATCGCTATTTACGCCAGCGTGGAGGCACATTAGTCGAAAAGTTAGTTTGATCTCATCACAAAATTTTGAACCTTCGCTCATTCCTTTCCGTCTTACTAAATAGCTGCCGTATACTCATTTACAACAACGGAGGGTTTAGCCATGTCCTCATTAGATTGGATCTATCACCGCCCCGGTTGAAACACTTGCTCGAAGGCCCAGGAGTTCCTCGGGCGAATGAAAGTGCACGCCACGTCAACCGTCGATGCAAAGAAAACGAAGCTATCGAAAGAAGATGCGTTGAAGCTGGCAAAACAAGCTGACAAGCTGTATGCCATGAAGGGCACCAAAACAGTTCAGGTCGATCTGAAGAAAGATTCGCCGGACGAAGCAACAATACTCGGGTACATGCTTGGTCCGACGGGCAATCTGCGAGCCCCGACGTTGAGAGTCGGTAAGACACTGATCGTCGGATTCGACGAAGGCACCTACAACAAACTATTCGAAAACAACTAAGCAATCAAGTTGTGTTCGCAGTTCGTTGTAGTTCTTCCTCTTCTTGGATTGTTAGGCTCATGTGACCAGAATCGCTGCCGAAGTTTTTCGGCAGCGATCCCTGACTTCGTTTGTATTGGCCCCTATGGACTGGGCAGGCTGAATGAGTTTCAAACGTTCTAAGGTGTGTGTGAATCCTGGGAGCGCCGGCTTCCAGCCGGCATTTGACTCGATCGATGGACAACACTTCTCGCGTGTAATACAGGTGCTGGAGATTGCTGGTTTGCTTCAGTCGATCCTGTCCGAAAAATTTTTCCAGGATGTCGCGACCACGAGTGGCCGTGAGTAAGCCTTTGTCCTCGGATTTTGAGTAAGCCCTTTGTCAGACAAACGAATTGTCTGGATTAAGCGCCGGTCGGTCACGCATACTAATGAATTTGCCAGGGTAAAGTGCTGTCAGGCGAAGATTCGGCAGTGGACAACACACAGCCATGGGCAAGAGCAACAGCAAAGACGATGACAAACATCCTGCACAGGAGCCTGAACCCGCTGATAATGTTGCCCCTGAAGAAGGTAAGAGTTCCCTGGGAAATGCGCAGCCAGAAAGCGGTTCGACTGACGATAAATTCTCTGATCGAACAAGGCCCAAAAGCAACTCTTCGGCGGTGAAGAAAACACCGGCAAAATTCAACAAAGCCCGCTGTATCAAGATCTTTCAGATCTACGGCGTGTTTTTCTGCGTCCTTTTTCTCTTCTGCGGTTCACCTTGGTTGCGCTCCTGCTTCAACTCTGTGGGCTGCTTCTGGTTTACAAACCTCGCCGACATTGAAGGCTGCGCCAGCTATACCACCAAGGAGACACCAGAATTCAAAATTCACGCAAACGGCTCGGGTAAATATCGATTTCGCATTTATCCCAAGCAGGCACTTCAGCACAGCGTGGTGGAGGCTAACCGAAAATATTTTGAGATATCCCCGATTCCATCCGTGAATGAAGGGGTTGCTACCAGCGTTCTCGCGCAAGCGAGACCGTTGTTCGCTTTCGAAGGTGCGCTCAAGGCAACCGACCTGAATTGCTCCGAAGCATTTGTCACCTTGCCCAATCCATTACCTCAAGGAGACTATGTCTGTTCAATTGAGACGATCAATAATTTCTTTCCTGCACAAACCGCGACCGCCGAACGATGTTTTCGAGTTTCAAACCTCGGTCTTATCGTAAAGCAAGCGCGCGAACAGGCTGTGATTCAGGCAGTCGATCTTGCTACATTGGCTCCTTGTGCAGGGATTGACGTACAGGTTTTTGTTGAGCGCAACTCACAATCCAAGACCGACGCGTCATCTGCTGAGAGCGATTCACCAACCGCGAGCCAACCCGATCAGGGCACCGAGGAAGAACCGCCGGTGAAGCAGGAGTCATTGGCATTGGCTGCCGTTGTGACGGTCCGAACCGCCGCCGACGGAACCGCTGTAGCCAAGCTGCCATCAAGCGATTCCTCGAAGTTCGTGTTCTATGCTCAACAGGGCAAAGACTGCGCCACGCGCGATGCATCAATATCGTATGAGCAAAGCAGCTGGATTCGCTTTCTCCAAAGCAATGATATCGCCATGTTTGCCAGCGAGCCTCAGGGTGCCATCGAAGATCGATATCACGCGTACTTCGCTACCGATCGCAGTGCATACCGACTGGGTCAGACCGTGCTATTCAAATGCACAACACGGATTTTGGAATCAAACGGATTGCACAATATTGGTGCCAACATCCGAGTCGATACTCTCATCAACGATCCGGCAGGCGATAAGTTGTGGGAAGGAACTCTGATCACCGACAAATTCGGCTCACTCGCCGGCAGTGTTCATCTGCCACAAACCGGCGAGACGGGATCTTATGCAGTGCAGCTCACATATCCAGATGGTGCCTGTGTCAACAATGCTTTCGAGGTGATTGAATACAGAAAACCAGAATACGATGTCAAAATCACTTCCGACAAACCATGGACAGTAGCGGGAGAAAAGTTGAAATTTAAGGTGCAGGCGCAGTATTACTTCGGAGCACCTGTAGCAAATGCGAAAGTCGACTACACGGTTTTATGCACAAGTGCACCGGCATACCCCAGTGAAGCGACACAAGATGCCCAGCATGAGGCAAGCGATTTCTTCGCGCCCTCTGACGATGAGAACCGTACCGATTACGGTTCTGCACACATGTTCAATTTGCAGGGACAGGCAGTCACCAACGACAAAGGCGAAGCAATGATCGAGGTGAGTACACAAGCCCTTCCCGACGCCGAGAAGCGCTCGTTCGATATGGCAGCACGAACCTATCTGATCAATGCTTCCGTCACAGATCTGGGACAGAAGACGGTGAGCAGCGACGGAACAGCACTGGTCGTTCCGGGTGACTTTGCATTACAGGTCACCACTGATAGCTACATTGTAAAAGAGAACGAACCATTTAAAGTAACGGTCTGGGCAAAAGGCTATGACGGCAAGCCCATCGCCAATCGTGTTTTGTCGCTGGGGCTGTGTCATTGGAACAACAACATTCTTTCCGGCAAACCTGATCACCGGGATACCGTTTCTATCCAGACTGTTAAGACGGACGCAGATGGTAAGGCCGAAACGAAACTAGCTGCAAAAACCAATATATTTGCCAATACATATATCTTTGCAGAAT
>Ga0182024_10013500_pt1 | contig 15935 bp, 14 predicted proteins | sample P32metaG_FD_120480 | JGI IMG/M metagenome (GOLD analysis project Ga0182024, IMG submission 120480) | Permafrost microbial communities from Stordalen Mire, Sweden - P3-2 metaG (Illumina Assembly) | ecosystem: Environmental > Terrestrial > Soil > Wetlands > Permafrost | place: Sweden: Stordalen... | reverse complement strand
GCGCGGGCCTCGGCGCCGAGGGCAACCTGCTCGAGGAGAGCCCCAGCCACGCCCACCAGCTCGTGCTCGACCAGCCGATCCTGCGCAACCACGAGCTGGAGACGCTGCGCACCGTCACGCACGACGTGTTCAAGCCGCGGACGATCGACATCACCTGGCCGGTCACCGAAGGCCCCGACGGCATGGAGGCCGCGCTGACGCGCGTCTGCGACGAGGCGCGCGCCGCGGTCTCGGAGGGTCAGAACATAATCATCCTCTCCGACCGCGCGATCGGCCCGCAGCGCGCGCCGATCCCGTCGCTGCTTGCGGTCTCCGCCGTCCACCACGACCTGGTGCGCGAGGGCACGCGGCTGCGGACGGGGCTCGTGATCGAGACCGGGGAGGCCCGCCAGGTCCACCACATCGCGACGCTGGTCGGCTACGGCGCCAGCGTCGTGAACCCCTGGGTGATGTTCGAGACGGTCGCGGAGGTGGTCGAGGACGGCCTGCTGGTCGACGCTGACGGCCACGCGCTCGACCGCGACGAGGCGGAGATCGCGGTCCGCAAGGCGATCGGCAAGGGCCTGCTGAAGACGATCTCAAAAATGGGGATCTCGACGATCCAGTCCTACTGCGGGGCGCAGATCTTCGAGGCCGTCGGGCTCTCGCGCGCGCTGGTGGACCGCCACTTCACCGGCACCGCCTCGCGGATCGGCGGGATCTCGCTCGACGTGCTGGCGGCCGAGACACTGGCGCGTCACGCCCGCGGCTTCCCCTACCCGCAGAGCGACCTGCTGCCGGTGGGCGGGGTCTACGCGTGGCGGCGCGACGGCGAGCACCACATGTGGAACCCGGACACGATCGCGCTGCTGCAGCACGCCGTGCGCAGCGGCGGCGAGGAGGCCTACGGCGAGTTCGCGCGGGTCAGCGACGAGCAGGCGACGCGGCGTGCGACGCTGCGCGGCCTGCTCGAGATCCGCAGCGACCAGGCGCCGATCGCGCTCGAGGAGGTCGAGCCATGGACCGCGATCGTCAAGCGCTTCGTGACCGGCGCGATGAGCCTCGGCTCGCTCTCGCGCGAGGCGCACGAGAACCTCGCGATCGCGATGAACGAGCTCGGCGGCAAGTCGAACACGGGCGAGGGCGGCGAGGACCCGGAGCGCTATCGCGACAATCGCCGCTCCGCGATCAAGCAGGTCGCCTCCGGCCGCTTCGGCGTGACGATCGAGTACCTCGTCAACGCCGACGAACTCCAGATCAAGATGGCGCAGGGCGCGAAGCCCGGCGAGGGAGGCCAACTCCCCGGTCGCAAGGTGGACGCCTACATCGGCAAGATCCGCTACTCGACGCCCGGCGTCGGCCTGATCTCGCCGCCGCCCCACCACGACATCTATTCGATCGAGGACCTCAAGCAGCTCATCTACGACCTGCGCTGTGCCAACCCGACGGCGCGGATCTCGGTCAAGCTGGTGGCCGAGGTCGGTGTCGGCACCGTCGCGGCCGGCGTCGCGAAGGCCAACAGCGACCACGTGCTGATTTCCGGCCACGACGGCGGCACCGGCGCGTCGCCGCTGTCGTCGATCTTCGCCAGCGGCATACCGTGGGAGATCGGGCTCGCGGAGACCCAGCAGACGCTGCTGCTCAACGACCTGCGCTCGCGGATCTGGGTGCAGGTGGACGGGCAGCTGAAGACCGGGCGCGACGTCGCGATCGCGGCGATGCTCGGCGCCGACGAGATGGGCTTCGCGACCGCGCCGCTGATCGCGAGCGGCTGCATCATGATGCGCGCCTGCCACCTCAACACCTGCCCGGTCGGGATCGCCACGCAGGACCCGGAGCTGCGCAAGCGCTTCGCGGGCACGCCGGAGCACGTGATCAACTACTTCCACTTCGTCGCCGAGGACGTGCGCCGGATCCTCGCGAGCCTGGGGCTGCGCACGATGGACGAGCTGGTCGGCCGCGCCGACCTGCTCGACAGCTCGAAGGTGATCGGGCACTGGAAGGCGCACGGCATCGACCTCTCGACCCTGCTCGCGGTGCCGACGCTGGCTCCGGGCGCACCGCGCCGGCGCATCCGCGACCAGGAGCCGGTGCTCTGCGACGCGCTCGACTGGAACCTGATCGAGCACTCCGCGGACGCGATCGAGGGCGGCGGGCGCGTGGAGCTGCAGCGCCCCGTGCTCAACACCAACCGCTGCGTCGGCGGGTTGCTGTCGGGGGAGATCGCACGCCGCCACGGCGCGGCAGGCCTGGCGGAGGACGCCATCAACGTCTCCTTCATCGGCGCCGCGGGCCAGAGCTTCGGCGGCTGGCTGGCGCCCGGGGTGACGTTCACGCTCGACGGCGTGGCCAACGACTACACCGGCAAGGGCCTCTCCGGCGGGATCCTCGCGGTGCGGCCGCCGGCGGACGCCGCCTACGTCGCCGAGGAGAGCGTGATCATCGGCAACACCGTGCTGTACGGGGCAACGAGCGGACGCGCCTTCTTCCGCGGACTCTCCGGCGAGCGCTTCGCGGTGCGCAACTCGGGCGCCTGCGCGGTGGTCGAGGGCGTCGGCGATCACGGCTGCGAGTACATGACCGGCGGCCGTGTGGTGGTGCTCGGGCCGACGGGGCGCAACTTCGCGGCGGGTATGAGCGGCGGCGTCGCCTACGTCTACGACGAGGTCGGGGACTTCGCGCAGCGCCGACTCAACCACGCCGGCGTGTCGCTCGAGGAGATCAGCGACGCCGACTCCGCCGAGTTGCGCGCGCTGGTGTCCGAACATGCGCAGCGGACCGGATCCACCGTCGCCGAGCGCCTGCTGAGCGACTGGGATACGAGCCTCGAGCGCTTCGTGAAGGTGATGCCCAACGACTACCGCCGCGTGCTCGACGAGCAGGCGGCGCTCGCCGGCGAGCTGGCCGAGGTCGGCTGATGGCCTGCTCGCGTTGCACGCGGACCAGTCGCCGCATCCGCATCCTGACCTTCGAAGTGCTGGGCTGATGGGCGAGCTCAGGGGGTTCGTGCGGGTCGGCCGAGAGCCGATCCCGGAGCGCGACGCGCTGGAGCGGATCGGCGACTACCACGAGTTCACGGTCACGCGGCCGGTCGCGGAGCTGCGTGACCAGGGGGCGCGTTGCATGGATTGCGGCGTGCCGTTCTGCCACAGTGGCTGCCCACTCGGCAATCTGATCCCCGACTGGAACGACCTGGTCTTCCACGACCGCTGGCATGACGCGCTTCGCCAGCTGCACTACACCAACAACTTCCCGGAGTTCACCGGACGTCTGTGTCCGGCGCCCTGCGAGGCGGCCTGCGTGCTCGAGATCAACGAGGGCGAAGCGGTCACGATCAAGCAGATCGAGAGCGCGATCATCAACCGCGGCTTCGACGAGGGCTGGGTGTTGCCGGCGCCGCCGGAGCGCGAGAGCGGCCACCGCGTCGCCGTCGTCGGGTCGGGACCGGCGGGCCTGGCCGCCGCGCAGCAGCTGCGCCGCGCCGGTCACGCCGTCGTCGTGTTCGAACGCGACGAGGCGGCCGGCGGCCTGCTTCGCTTCGGCGTGCCCGACTTCAAGATCGAGAAGTGGGTGGTGCAGCGGCGCGTCGAGCAGCTGCTGGCGGAAGGGGTCGAGCTGCGGCTCGGCGTCGACGTCGGCGTGGACATCGACGCGCAGGCGCTGCGCTCCGAGTTCGACGCGATCGTGCTGGCGATCGGCTCGCGCGTGCCGCGCGACCTGGAGGTCGAGGGGCGCGAGCTGCCGGGTACGCATTTCGCGATGGAGTACCTCTATGCGCGCAACCGCTGGGCGGCCGCGGAGTTCGGTCCGCCGTCGCCGGGACCGGCGCCCGCGGTCAACGCGATCAGTGCGGCCGGCAAGGACGTGGTCGTGATCGGCGGCGGCGACACCGGCGCCGACTGCGTCGGCCAGGCCACGCGCGAGGGCGCCCGCTCGGTCGTCCAGCTGGAGCTGGTTCCGGAGCCGCCGCCCAGCCGTCCCGACGACCGCACGCCGTGGCCGCGCTGGCCGAACAAGCTGCGGCTCTCCTACGCGATGAAGGAGGCGCAGGCGGCCGGGCGCGGGGAGCTCGACTTCTCGATCGTGACGACGCGAATCACCGGCGAGGGGCGCGTCCAGACGCTGCACATCGCGCAGGCCCAGGCCGCGCCCCCGTTCGAGGCGGTCGAGGGAACCGAGCACGAGCTGCAGGCCGACCTCGTGCTGCTCGCGATGGGCTTCGTGCATCCCGAGCCAGGCGGAATCGTGGAGCAGCTCGGCGCGGCGCTCGACGCCCGCGGCAACGTGGACGCACCCGCCTACGCCACCTCCGCCGACGGCGTGTTCGTGGCCGGCGACGCCCGGCGCGGCCAGTCGCTGATCGTGTGGGCGATCAACGAGGGCCGTCAGTGTGCCGAGCGCGTCGAGCACTACCTCGCGGGCCTGCCGGCCGCGACCTGAGACGCCGCGCGCGCGCCGATCACGTCCACCGCGCCCCCTACTGTGCGTGCTGTCGCCGGCCTGCCACGACAGGAGCCTGGGGTTGCCGCTCTGCTTCATCGAACCGCATGACGCGATCCGCGTGATCGCCGAGTCGATGGGCCGTGAGGCGCGGCGCCAGCTCGTCGGCGAGGTCATGCACGCGTGGGTCGACGAGATCCCCGAGCCCGAGCTCGCGATGCACTACGAGCGCGCCGTGACGGACCTCGACGCCGAGGATCTCTCGATGCTCGCGGCCTGGCACGCCTCGCTCGAGACGGTCGGCCAGCCGATCGCGAACACCGACTTCCTGCTGTCGATCTACTCGTCGCTGGGCGAGTACCGTCGCGAGGCGCTGAAGGTCGCCGCCGGCCTCGGCGGCGAGGACGCCTTCGACGCCGGCGTGACCGAGGAGCAGGCGCTCGCCAAGGTGCTGCCGCACCTTTCGCGCGAACGCGCGAGCGAGCTCGCCAACGAGTGCATCGAGCTCTACCTCTGGGACCGCCTCGGCACGCCGAACTGACGGTCCGCGCGCAGCGGCTACGCCGCCTGCGTGATCGTGTAGCTGCCGAGCCCGTGGCGCCCCTCGTGGTGCCAGGCGACGAACGTGACGCGCGTGCTCGCGCCGCCGGGGTGCGCGAGCTCGCCGGCAGCGGTCGCCTCGCCGCCGATCCGCAGCGGGAACTCCGAGTCTTCGGCCTCCCACAGCTCGATCCCGGCGTGGGTGAGCTGCCCCGCCGCGTCGTAGCTGCTCGACAGCCGCGGCTTTTCGATCCTCGCCGGCTCGAGTGGGTCGCCGCGAAAGGCGATCGCTGAGAGCTCCTCCTCGCCGTGTCCGCCGGCGCCCGGCGGGCGGGTCGCTCGCAGTGCGAACGCCAGCTGCGCGTCGAACAGGACGGCGAGCGAACGCTCGAGCGCTGCCGCGGCGCCGGTTTCGCGGCCCGCCATCGCCAGCCCGGCGACCGGCTGCGAGCCGACGCTGCCGTGCGCGCCGCACGGCCAGGCCAGCACGCCATCGTCCCCGAGACTCGCCCCGTGGCCCCACGAGGCGAGCTCGAGCTCGAAGCAGCCGGGCGAGCTGATCCGCCACGACTCGCCTGTCTGGACGAGCACGGGCGGCGCCCCCGCCGTCAGCTGCTCGCCAACCTTCGCCAGCGCGCCGACGCCGGCGATCGCAAAGACCTGGCTTGCGCTGCCGGCGTCGGCGAAGCTGATCGACAGCGGCTCGGCCACGGCCACAGGCTACGCGACGGCCCGCCCTCTACACTTCGTCCATGGTCACCGCCGACGACGTGCAGGAGGCGCTCACGAACGTGATCGATCCCGAGCTCGGGCTCGATTTCGTCGAGCTGGGCCTGATCTATGGGATCGAGATCGACGAGGGCAAGGTGCACGTGACCTTCACGCTCACCGCGCCGGGCTGTCCGATCGGGCCCGAGGTGGCCGAGCAGATAGAGGAGTTCGTCTCCGAGCTCGACGGCGTCGAGTCGGTCGGCTCGACGATGGTCTTCACGCCGCCGTGGACGCCCGAGCGGATGAGCGAAGACGCGAAATTCGCGCTCGGGTACTGATGGCCGAGGACCAGGACTGGCGCCTGCGGGCCGACCTCGCGGATCCCGCGGGGCTGCACGCGCGGCTGCGCGACGCGCACCACTTCGAGCAGGAGCTGAAACCGTTGATCAGCCACGACGTCGTGCTCAGCTACGACGACGACACGCTGTTCGCCTACGCGAACACGCGCGCGGCGATCGACGAGACGCGCCGCGCGATCGCGCATCAGCTCTCGAGCGACGGCCTGACGGCGACGCTCCGGATCGACCATTGGGACGACGGGCTCGGCGACGTCGGCGACTGGCATCCCGTCGATCCGCCGCTCGACGAGACCGGGCTCGCGCGGGAGGTCGCCGAGCGCGACCAGCACACGGCGCATGAGTCGGGCGACGCGCACACGCAGACGCGCACCGTGGCGATCACCTCCGGGCGGATGGTGCGCACCTGGTTCGAGAAGACGGTCGCCGACGAGGCGCGCGAACTGGGCGTCGAGCTGTCGATCGTCGAGCATCCCCACCTGCTGACAACCCAGATCGCCTTCACGCTGACGGGGCCGACGGGCAAGGTGGACGCCGTGGTCGAGGATCTGGCGCAGCGAGCCGGCGCCGTCACACGGCTCGAGACGTATTACCCGATCGTCAGCTGAGCCCGGCGTGGACGAGCCGGTCGCCAGCGACCTCGAGATCCGCGGCCCGCGCATACGCCTGCGGATCCCACGCGAAGGCGACGCTCAGCGGCTGTTCGAACTGGCGAGCGATCCGGAGGTCACGCGCTTCTTCTCATGGGGGCCCTACGAGCAGGAGAGCGAGGCGCTCGCCTGGCTGCAGAGCCTGCCCGCGCGCCGCTCGCAGGGCGTAGCGCTCGAGCTGGCGGTCGTCGACCCCGATGACTGGGTGATCGGCGTGATCGCGGTGCTCGAGGTGTCCAAGCGCGACCGCCGTAGCATCATGGGGGTCTGGCTCGGCCAGGCCTACTGGGGGACGGGCGCGAACGCCGAGGCTCAGGCGCTGATCGCGCACCTCGTGTTCGAGCCGCTGCGGATGGAGCGTTTCGGCGCCTGGGTTGACGTGCGCAACCAGCGCTCGCAGCGCTCGCTCGAGCGAATCGGCTACGTTCGTGAGGGGATCCTGCGCGGCTGGCACCGCCACTACGACGAGCGTCGCGACCTGGTCTCGTACTCACTGCTGCGTGAGGAGTGGCAGCAGTCGGAGCTGGCGGCGCTGGCTGTCACGGTGCGCGGCACGGTTCCCGAGGCCTTCATCTGCGCGGAACGCTAGTGGGCACGTCGCCCGCTCGCGGCGGCGGCGCAGGAAAGCGTTCAAGCGGTTTGGCGGCGCGATCGCGGTGCTACATTCCGCACTCGTTCGCGACCTTCCCGTGGGACGCGAAAAGACCGTAGGAGTTCTGCGATGGCCCGAGCAATCTGGAGCGGTTCGATCTCGTTTGGCCTGGTCAACGTCCCGGTCAAGCTCTACACCGCCGTCGCGCGCAAGACGGTGCAGTTTCACCAGCTGCACGACGCGGACGGCTCGCGCATCCAGCAGAAGCGCTTCTGCGCGGCCGACGGAGAGGAGGTGCCCTACGAGCACATCGTCAAGGGCTACGAGGTGTCTCCGGGCCGCTATGTCGTGATCGAGCCGGCCGAGCTGGAGTCGCTCGACGCCAAGAAGACGCGGTTGATCGAGATCGAGCAGTTCGCCGACCTCGCCGAGATCGACCCGATTCTCTACGACCAGCCGTACTACCTCGCGCCGGCCGCGGGCGCAGGCAAGGCCTACCGGCTGATGCTGGCGGCGATGCGCGACGCGGGCAGGGTCGCGATCGCCCGTGTGGTGCTGCGCCAGAAGGAGCACCTCGTGGCGCTGCGGGCGACCGACGAGGTGCTGATCATGGCGACGCTCGTGTTCGCCGACGAGGTTGTGCCGCCGTCGACGCTCGACGAGGTGGCCGACGCGGACGTCGAGGTCTCCGAGCGCGAGCTGAAGGTGGCGCGGCAGCTGATCGAGATGCTCTCCGGCCCGTTCGACGCCGGCCAGTACCACGACGACTACCGCGAGGCGCTGCTCGCGATGATCGAACGCAAGGTCGCGGGCGAGGAGATCGCCGTCGCGCCGCAGGCGCCGGCGCCGGCCGCCGCGCCCGACCTGATGGCGGCGCTGCAGGCGAGCGTCGAGGCGGTCGGGCGCTACAACGCGCGCTGGGACGGCGGCGAGGACGCCAAGCCGAAGCGACGCACGCGGGCGAAGACCGCGCGGCAGCCGACGAAGAAGTCGTGACGGCGGGGCGCGCCGGCGACCCGCTGAAGAGCTACCGCTCCAAGCGCGACTTCGCCGCGACGCCCGAGCCCGCCGGTACCGCCGAAAGCGGCGGCGCAGGCGCGTCGCGGTTCGTCATTCACGAGCACTCGGCGCGCCGCATGCACTGGGATCTGCGGCTCGAACGTGACGGCGTGCTCGTCTCGTGGGCGATCCCGAAGGGGATGCCGCAGGAGCCGAAGGTCAACCATCTCGCGCCGCACACCGAGGACCACCCGCTCTCCTACCCGAACTTCGAGGGCGAGATCCCGTCAGGCAGCTACGGCGCCGGTACGATGCGCATCTGGGACCGCGGCACCTACGAGTGCCTGAAATGGGAGCCGCGCAAGATCGAGGTCGCGCTGCACGGCGAACGCCTCGACGCCCGCTACGCGCTGTTCGCGATCAGCGAGGGCGAGCACGCACGCGACTGGATGATCCATCGCATGGACCCGGCGGCCGGCGCGGACCGCACGCCGATGCCCGCGCGGATCGCGCCGATGCTCGCGCGCGCGGGAACGCTGCCGCGCGCCGAGGACGACTGGGCGTACGAGATCAAGTGGGACGGCGTGCGCGCGATCGCCTACGCCGAGCCCGGTAGCCTGCGCCTCGAGAGCCGCAACCTGCGCGAGATCACGGCGAGCTACCCGGAGCTCGCGCGACTCGGTCGCGCGCTCGGCTCGCACCATGCCGTGCTGGACGGCGAGATCGTCGCTCTGGGCGAGGACGGGCGGTCGAGCTTCTCGGCGCTGGCGCAGCGCATGAACGTCAGCTCGCCCGCGCGCGCGAAACGCCTCGCGCAGAGCGTGCCCGTCACTTACATGATCTTCGACCTGCTCTGGCTCGACGGCCGCTCGCTGATCGGGCGACCATACCTGGAACGCCGCGCGGAGCTCGCCCGCCTCGGGCTGCGCGGCGAGCGGTGGCAGACGCCCGACCACATCGTGGGCGCCGGGCGCGAGACGCTCGACGCGTCCGCCGCGGCGGGCCTCGAGGGGATCGTTGCCAAGCGGCTCGACAGCCCCTACGAGCCGGGTGGGCGCAGCGGCGCCTGGATCAAACTGAAGAACGGCGCGCGCGAGCGGCTCGCGATCGGCGGCTGGATGCCCGGGGCGGGCCGCCGTCGCGAGCGGATAGGCGCGCTGCTGCTGGGTGAGGGGGAGGCTTTGCGCTACTGCGGGCGGGTCGGCAGCGGCCTGAGCGAAGCCGAGCTCGAACGCCTCGCGGCGGCGCTCGCGCCGCTGGTGCGCGCGCAGTCGCCGTTTGACCCGGACGGACCGCAGCCGCCGCGCGGCGCCGTCTTCTGCGAGCCGCGCCTCGTGGCCGAGATCGCGTTTCGCGAGCGGACGCCGAAGGGAATGCTCCGCCAGCCGATCTACGAGGGCCTGGTCGAGGAGCACGCGGACGATCGCTCGCCCGCGGCGGGGCGGTTGGTCGTGCACGGAGCCGGCACATCGCGCGTGCGGGCCGAGGTCGAGGGTCACGAACTGACGCTCTCGAACCTCGACAAGGTCCTCTATCCCGCCGCCGCGTTCACCAAGCGCGACGTGATCGACTACTACGCCGCGATCGCGCCCGTGCTGCTCACGCATCTGAACGGCCGCCCGCTGACCGTCACCCGCTACCCGGACGGCGTCGACGGCAAGGCGTTCTTCCAGAAGCAGTCGCCGGCGCAGCGGCCGGCGTGGGTGGCGACCGTCGCGGTCGCGAGCGAACGCCGCCGGCGGATCGACTTCACGCTCGTGGACGACCTGGCGACGCTCGTGTGGCTGGCGAATCTGGCCGCGCTCGAGCTGCACGTGCCGCTCGCGCGGGCACCCGACCTGGCACGGCCGACCGCGGTCGTGTTCGACCTCGACCCCGGCCCGCCGGCCGGCATCGTGGAGTGCTGCCACGTCGCGCTCTGGCTGCACGGCACCTTCGACCGGCTGGGGCTCGTGAGCTTCGTCAAGACCTCGGGCTCCAAGGGCCTGCAGGTCTATCTGCCGCTCGGCGGCGCGGTGACCTTCGAGCAGACCAAGTCGTTCGCCCGCAAGCTGGCGATCCTTGTCGAGCAGGCCGAGCCGGCGCTCGCCCTCTCGCGGATGACGAAGGCGCTCCGCGCGGGCAAGGTGCTGATCGACTGGAGCCAGAACGACGAGCACAAGACGACCGTCTGCGCCTATTCGCTGCGGGCACGCGAGCACCCCACCGTCTCGACGCCACTGCACTGGGACGAGGTGCGCGCGACGCTGGCGAACCCGCACGCGTCGGCGCTCTCCTTCGACGCCGCCACGGTGCTCGCACGCGTGCGCGAGCACGGTGACCTGTTCGCCCCGCTGCTCTCGCTGGTTCAGGCGTTGCCGGCGATCTAGTCGCGGGCCCGGTCGTTTGGCCAGGCCCGCGCGCGCGCCCTTGTGCGTGTCGTCCACCGCGATGCCTACAGTGGCATCGAGCATGGTGCTGTGCTTCATCACGCCGCAGGACGCGATCCGCGTGATCGCCGAGTCGGTTGGCCGCGACGCGCGCCGGCGGCTGGTCGGCGAGGTGGTCGGCGCGTGGGTCGATGACATTCCCGAACCGGAGCTGAGCGCGCACTACGCCAAGGCGGTGGCGGGCCTCGACGAGGCGGACCTGCACGTGCTGGCGGACTGGTACTCCTCGCTCGCGCTGGGCCCGCCGATCGCCAACACCGACTTCCTGCTGGCCGCCTTCCCGAAGCTTGGCTCGAGCCGGCGCGAGGCGCTGAAGATCGCCGCCGGCTTCCGTGGCGAGCAGGCGTTCGACGCGGGCGTCACGGAGGAACGTGCGCTGAACGCGGTGCTCGGGCACCTATCGCCTGAGCGCGCCGCCCGGCTCGCCCACAGCTGTATCGAGATCTACATCGAGGATCGCCTCGGCGGCGAGAATTAGTCGAGCGGCGTAGCGGCGCGGGCCAGCGCCAGCAGCTCCTCGATCGCCTCCGACACCCAGCCGGCGAACCGGTCCAGCTCCGGCAGCGCCTGCGAGTCGGCGAGCAGGCCGAAGTTCAGCTGCCCGTTGTAGGACATGATCGCGACGGCGAGGGCGTGGTCGTGCGCGAGGAAGCCGATCGGGTAGACCTCGCGGATCTCGCGACCGAGCACATGCAGCGGGATCTGCGGGCCGGGCATGTTCGTGACGAGCAGGTTGAACAGCCGGGTGGAGAAGTTGATCCGCGAGGCCTGAGCGAGAATTGTCGGCGGCGCGAAGTTCTGCACGCCGGCGAGCACCTCGGCGCCGAGCGCCTGGCGCGACTCCTTGATGCCATCCATGCTCACTCGCACCGCCTCGAGTCGTTCGCGCGGATCGGCGATGTACACCGGCAGGCTCCCGCGCATCGCGGCGAGCCGGTTGCCGATCACGTCACCGCCGTCGCCGGCGCCCCGCAGCGACACCGGAACGAGCGCGCGTAACTCCAGACCCTCGGTCCGCACGCCGCGCGACTGCAGGAAGCTGCGCAGCGCGCCGGTCACGACCGCCAGCACGACGTCGTTGACGGTGCCGCCGAAGGCGTTCTTGATCGCCTTGAAATCCTCGAGCCGGGCGCTCACGGTGACGAATCGCCGGTAGGGCCCGATCGGCACGTTCAGCGGCGTCTCCGGCGCCGGGTTGAGCGCCGCCCAGACGATCTCGGCGATCCCCCCGGCCGCGTCGCGCAGCCGGCGGGCCGACTCCTGCGGGTGCGCTCCGGCGGTCAGCGCGCTGTTCAGCACCCTCACGGTGTCGCGCGCGTCGCGGACCGCGCCGAGCGCGATCAGGCCGAGCTGGCCGGGGTTGGATCCCGGCGTCCATTCGGGCGCCGGGGCGACCTCGCCGTCAGCCTCGGATTCGAGGTCGAAGATGACGGTTGCGAGGTCGAGTCCGGCGATGCCGTCGATCACCGCGTGGTGTGTCTTGAAGATCAACGCGAAGCCCCCGTCCTGCAGTCCTTCGACGAACCACAGCTCCCACAGCGGGCGGCGGCGGTCGAGCTGCGTCGAGAAGATGCGCGAGAGCAGGGTGAGCAGCTCGTCGCGCCCGCCGGGGGAGGGCAGCGCGACGTGCCGGACGTGGTACTCGAGGCGGAAGGCGGCGTCGTCGACCCAAACGGGCCGGCCCCGGTCGAGCGGCGTGCTGGCCAGTCGCTGGCGGTAGCGGGGCACGAGATGCAGGCGCCCCGCGATCAGCGCGAGCAGCTCGCCGAACTGCGGCGGCGGGCCGTCGAAGATCGTGAGCGCGCCGATGTGCATGTGCGACTCGGGCCCCTCCTGGTGCAGGAAGGAGGCGTCCAGCGCGGTCAGACGATCGAGGTGGTGTTGTGTCATCCGCCTCAAAGCGTAGTGGCGTCGGGGCATCTCCGACCGAAGCAGGCGTGGGCGCACCGGAGTACCGTCATTCCGTGATGCGCCGCTCATACTTGGGTGCCGTCGCCAGGCGGGGTGTCGGTCGCCGTAGAATCAAGCTGTGGCGGTTGTGACCAACACTGTCGAGAAGATCCTGCTCGCGGCTCCGCGCGGCTACTGCGCGGGCGTCGACCGCGCAGTCCAGACGGTCGAGCGAGCGCTCGCGCGCTACGGGCCGCCGGTCTACGTGCGCAAGGAGATCGTCCACAACAAGCACGTGGTCGAGCAGCTGCGGGCGCGTGGCGCGATCTTCGTCGAGAGCGAGACGGAGGTGCCGGAGGGCTCGATCACCGTGTTCTCCGCGCACGGCGTTGCCCCGAGCGTGCACCAGAACGCGAAGGCGCGCCGCCTGCGGACGATCGACGCGACCTGCCCGCTGGTGACCAAGGTGCACGTCGAGGCGCGCAGGTTCGCGGCCGACGGCTACATGGTCGTGCTCGTCGGTCACGACGGGCACGAGGAGGTCGAGGGAACGATGGGGGAGGCGCCCGACAACATGGTGCTGGTCCAGACCGAGCAGGACGTCGACGAGCTCGAGCTCGACGATCCCGAGAAGGTCGCCTACATCTCGCAGACGACGCTGTCGGTCGACGAGACCAGGGGCATCATCGAACGTCTGCGCGAGCGCTTCCCGGCGATCGTCGGCCCGCGCACCGACGACATCTGTTACGCCACGACCAACCGCCAGGCCGCGGTGCGCCAACTCGCCAGCGTGTGTGAGTTGGTGCTCGTTATCGGCTCGCGCAACTCGTCGAACTCGCTGCGCCTCGTCGAGGTGGCGCGCGACTACGGCGCCGACTCGCACCTGATCGACAACGCCCGCGAGCTCGACGAAACCTGGTTGGACGGTGTGCGCACGCTCGGCATCTCGTCCGGCGCGAGCGCCCCCGAGGAGCTCGTGAGGGAGCTGGTCGAGCGCTTCCGCGCCCGCGGCGTCAGCGACATCTCGGAGCTCGAGGTCACGCGCGAGGACGTGCGTTTCATGCTGCCCAAGGCGATTCGCGGCGTCGGCGCCGCGCGGTAGTGGCGCGCACACTCGTCGTCTCCGACCTGCATCTCGGAACGCGTGCAGGCAGTGACGTCTTGCGGCGCGAGGGCGTGCTCGAGCAGCTGCTCGCCGCGCTGGACGGGGTCGACCGCCTCGTGTTGCTCGGTGACACGCTCGAGCTGCGCCAGGGCGAGGCCCACGCCGTGCTGGACCGCGCGCGCGGGGTGCTGGAGCGACTCGGCGAGCGGCTGGGCGATCGCAGCGTGGTGCTGGTCCCCGGCAACCATGACCACGCGCTGGCGGGTTCGTGGCTGGCGCGCCGGACCGAGCCGCTCGGGCTCGAGCAGCGATGCACGCCGGGTGAGGCGTCCTTCATCGCGCAGGCCACCGCCGAGCGGCTCGCGCCGGCGGCGGTCGAGGTCGCCTACCCCGGCCTGTGGCTCGCCGACGGCGTCTACGCGATGCACGGGCATCAACTCGACCTGCACATGACGGTGCCGACGATCGAGCGCCTCGCCGTGGCGGTGAGCGGCCGGTTGTCGCTCGCGGACGACCGCCGCTGGGACGACGTTGGGTGCGTCGACGACTACGAGGCCGTGATCTCGCCCGTCTATGCCTGGGCTCATGCCGCCGCCCAGAGCGGGAGGCCATCGGAGACCGTCGACGGTGGGCGCACCGTGAAGGCGTGGAACGCTCTGCGCTCCTCGCGCGCCGGGGCGCTGCGCTCGCGCGTCCTCCCGCTCGCCTTCCCGTGGCTTGTCCGCGCCGCCAATGCCGCCGGCCTGGGACCGTTGCGCGGCGAGATCTCGACTGCGGAGCTGCGCACCGCCGGCCTGCGCGCGATGAGCGTCGTCGTCGAGCGGCTAGGGATCGACGCGCGCGACGTCATCTTCGGGCACACGCACCGTGCCGGGATGCTCGACGGCGACGAGCGTGCCGAGTGGCTGACGCTGAACGGCACGCGCCTGCACAACTGTGGCTGCTGGGTGTTCAGCTCCACCTTCGCGAGCGCTCCGGCGAGCCCCTACTGGCCCGGCAACGCGGTGCTGGTGCAGGACGGCGAGCCGCCGAAGCTGCTGCGTCTGCTCGCCGGCCACGGCGTCGAGCAGCTACGCCCGCTTCGATAGCGCCACGAGCGCTCTCACCGGCGCCGAGTAGTTACGCGCAGCTCACCGGCGCGCTCTCGGCAACCGGTATACAGTCGCCTGGACAGCACTTTCGGCAGATAACCGCGCAAGCGCGGAGAGGAAATGGGGATCGCATGGCACTAGGTTTCTACTTCAGGCCCGCCGGTTTCACGCCGGCAATCTACGACGACACGCTGAGCCAGCTGGAGGCGGCCGGTGCGGGTGCGCCCGACGGACGCACGCTGCATGTCGCACTCGACGTCGACGGTGCGATCCATGTCTTCGACATCTGGGAGTCCCAGGAGCAGTTCGAGGCGTTCGGGGCGACGCTCGTGCCGATCGTGACCGCAGCCGGAGTCGATCCGGGCCAGCCGATGGTCGCCAACGTCCGCAACGTGCTCGAGGGCTGAGCGCAGGCGGCGCGAGAGGGTCCGGCGGGCGAGGAGCGCCCGACGGGCGCCTCGCCCGAGAGCCGTTCGGTGGCGGCAGCGCAGCTCCGCGCTCGCGGCGCGCGCGTCTATCCTGCTGGCGATGATCGTCCGCGACGCCGACCCGCAGCTCGACGCCGCCGCCTGTGCGGCGATCTATGCGCCCTACATCACCGACTCGGTGGCCTCCTTCGAGGCGGTTGTGCCGAGCGTCGAGGAGATGTCGGCGCGGATGCGCGCGGCGCACGCGTGGCTCATCGCGGAGGACGACGGTGTGGCGGTCGGCTACGCCTACGGCTCGCCGCATCACGAGCGGGCCGCGTATCGCTGGGCGGCGAATGTCGCCGTCTACATCGACGCCGCGCACCACCGTTGTGGGCTCGGGCGCTCGCTCTACACGGGGCTGTTCGAGCAGCTGCGCGCTATCGGGATCTGGACGCTCTGCGCCGGGATCACGCTCCCGAACGACGCCAGCAGCGGCCTGCACCGCGCGCTGGGGTTCGTCCCCGTAGGCACCTACCGGCGGATCGGCTGGAAGGCCGGCGCCTGGCGCGACGTCGAATGGCTGCAGCTCGAGCTGCGCCCGGGCGAGCCGGGACCGCCCGACGAGCTCACGGCGCGAGCCCCGGGGTGAAGAAGACGCCGTCGCAGCGAACATACTCACCGAAGGTGAGCTCCAGCTCGCCGTGGCTGTGTCGCTCGTGGCGGATCAACAGGTGGGCGCCGGG
>Ga0182024_10013499_pt1 | contig 15935 bp, 14 predicted proteins | sample P32metaG_FD_120480 | JGI IMG/M metagenome (GOLD analysis project Ga0182024, IMG submission 120480) | Permafrost microbial communities from Stordalen Mire, Sweden - P3-2 metaG (Illumina Assembly) | ecosystem: Environmental > Terrestrial > Soil > Wetlands > Permafrost | place: Sweden: Stordalen... | reverse complement strand
TTCGGCAGCGCGTCGAGCGCGAAGCTCGCATCGCTCGCCTCGCCTTTGGGAACGAGGCCGTAGAGATCGAAGCGATGGTTGCTCAGCACGTCGGAGAGCACTTCGAGCGCGGGAAAGTCCTTGCTGTCGAGACCGGGGGTGCGCAGTGCCACCAGCAGCGTGCCTTCTGGCTCGTCGGTGTCGGCGCTGAGATTGAGCGAAGGCACAGCACGCAGCACAAATTTCGGCTTCGGCGGCAGCTTCTTCGGCTTGATCGTGCCGAAGAGAGATTTGATTTCCGACAAGGTCGCCGCCGGATCGACGTCGCCGACGACGATCAGGATCGCGTTGTTTGGCGCATACCAGGCATCGTGAAAATTCTTGAGCATCGCACCGGTCGTCTTGTCGAAGGAGGTCCGCGTGCCGAGCGCGTCGTGCTCGTAGGGCGTTCCCGCGAACAAAGCCGCGCGCAATTTTACATAGAGGACATAGATCGGATTTGAGAAGTCTTGTGCCACTTCCTGTTCGATGGCGCCCCGCTCGACATCCCAGTCCGCCTGGCGATCGAGCACGTCCTGCATGCGCGCCGCCTCGATGTGCAGCGCCACGTCGAGATAGCCAGCAGGAACGGTGTAGAGATATTGAGACAGGCTCTCGCGCGTGTTGGCATTGAAGTTTCCGCCCATCTCGCTGCCGATATCGGCGAGCTGATCGGCGGTGAGGCCGGGGCTGCCGCGGAACATCATGTGCTCTTGCGCGTGCGCGGTTCCGGGAAAGCCAACCGGCGCTTCGTCCGAGCCCACGAGATAATTGACCGCGGTCGCGGCGACCGGCGCCAGAGTGTTGCGCACGATGATGACGCGCAGACCGTTCCTGAGCGTCGCGCGGAGCACGCTGCCAGCATCCGTGGGTGAGGCCGGTTGCGCCGGGCCGGCAAAAGCCAATAAAACGCACGCCGCAAGCGCGCCTGCGATACGAGGCGTCAGGCGCCGCGGTGATTCAATCATGCTGCCTCCGGAGCAATCGGGTGCGCGTCAATCGCAAATTCTGACCTGCGTTGCAAACCACTCGTTATCGCGGAAGCGTTGCGGCTCGCGAACGACGCACATGATCAGGAAGTCCGCATGCACCTTCGCGAAGTCGCAGCGGTTTGGGCGGCGTTAGCGGACAAGGCAGAGCCGGAGCAAGAGGAGCGCGCTCAGGCCGCTGGTTCAGACTCCAAGTCTGACGACGGGACGCCAGCCTGGATGAAGGATTGAGGGGGCAACCACCCGCCGCGCGTTCCGCATATTGGCGGCCACAAAAACGAACCCCGCCATCCAACCGGATGGCGGGGTTCGAAAACGTTCGACGGAGACATCCAGCCCTCGCAAGCTGTCGCGAAAGCGTCGCAATATGCCGCGGCGAGCCCTAATGGCGAGTTAACAGCCGCTAGAGCCCATTAATCGGGGTGAACCGCCCATCTTGCGTTGGGCGTCTTGCCAGTCCGGACCGCTACCTTGGCCTCGAGCTTCCCGAGGATCAAAGCGACCCGTCCCGCAACGGCCTGATGGGCGGATTGTGGCAAGCCCTCAGCGGTCACGAATACCGCCGCGATCTCGCCGGCAGAGAGGGGTCGGCAGTGTCCCGGAGCGCCTCGCGGACCATGCGGGGGAGTGCGCAGAAGCCGAGTGGGTGAGCGCGTGGCCTCACAGGTAGTAATCGTACTCGGCGGGGGGAATGGCGCGGCGGAGACGCTCGGTCTCGATGCGCTTGGTCTCGCGATAGAGTTCGAGCGTGCGGGCGCCGAAATAGGCGGGAAGAGTTTCCGCTTTGGCTAGCTTGGCCAGCGCATCGTCAATGGTGAAGGGAAGCGCCCTGTCGGGTTCGCGCGAAACGTTACCTTTTGCGGGCTCTCCCGGATCGAGCTTCTTGAGCAGGCCGTGATGGGTGGCCGCCAGCACCGCGGCGAGTGCGAGATAAGGATTGGCGTCGGCGCCCGAGGCGCGGTGTTCGATGCGACGCGACGCGTGGGGCCCCGCGGGCACGCGCATTCCGGCGGATCGGTTGTTGATGCCCCAGCTGCGGTTGACGGGGGCAAACAGGTCGGGCTGGAAGCGGCGGTAGGAATTCTGGTTGGGCGCGAAGATCGCCATCGATTCCGGCATCAGCACCTGCATCCCACCGATCGCGTGGCGCAATTGTTCTGAGCCCGTGGCGTCGGCGCCCGCGAAAATGTTGCCGCCATTGCGATCGAGAATCGAGAGATGAATGTGCAGCCCGTTGCCCGCGCGCTCTTCATAGGGCTTGGCCATGAAGGTGGCGTCGAAGCCCACCGAACGCGCGGCCTCCTTCACCACCTGCTTGAGGAAAGTCGCGTGATCGGCGGCGAAGCGTGCGTCCTTCTGGTGCTTCAGATTGGCCTCGAACTGGCCGGCCGCATATTCCTTGCTGGCGGCGCTCAGCGGAACGCCCTGCTTGCGCGCGGCGGCGGCGAGCGCGGAAAGAAACGCTTCGTAGCGGTCGAGATCGTCGAGACCGAAGACCGACACCGCGCGTTCGCGCGCGCCGCTTCGCGGATCGAGCGGCGGCTGCGGCGCGCGATGATCGAGGCGGTCACGATCAAGTAGATAGAATTCGAGCTCGAGAGCGGTGACCGGAACCAGGCCGAGATCAGTGAACCGCGCGAGCACGCGCTCGAGCACGGCGCGCGGTTCGCCGGGATCAGGAACGCCCGCGGCATCGCGCAGCGACATCAGCATCTGCGCGCGAGGCGGCCCTTCCGCCGCAACGCGCGACAGCGTGCCCGGCAGCGGCCAGGCGGTGCCGTCGGGATCGCCGTCGCTGAAGCCCCGCCCAAAAGCGTTGGTCATCTCGCCATGCGCGTCCATCAGATAGATGGAGTGGGGGATGGCCATGCCGTGCGAGAACAGATGCGCGGCTTCCCCGATGGGGAAACGCTTGCCGCGCAGCGCGCCGCAGAGATCGGGAATCACCGCATCGAGGAATTCGAGGTCGGGCTGGCTTTGCACGAACGCGTTGAACAGCGTCTCGGCCTCCGCCGCGAATGCGGGCCGCGGACTCTCCGCAACGGAAATGGGATTGTTCATGCCGCGCCTGATTCAATCTTGCACGAAGATGGGAGCAGCAATGGGCAGGAAGGGCAAGCGCACGAGCGTTGCGTCGACGCACGAAAACGCGCCGCGGCCGCGCGCCGGCGGCAGTGTGAGCGAGACGGAGCGAGCGGGCAGCGCCTCGCTCACGTCGATCAGCGCCAGCGCAATCGCGCGCCTGAGCGCGGGCGAATACGCGGAATGGAGAGTGCGTCCGATGGTTCGTCCGCCCGCCTCGATGGGCGTATGCGGCGCGGGGCATTGCGATTCGATTTCGAGTCCCATGAGCGAACATTGTTCGTATGGTCCGCCGATATGCGCAGAACGTCCGTTGAACTGCACATGCTTCTCATCGATCAACGGGGCAACGCCCAGCATGCGCGGGAGAGGCTTCTTTGCATCTTGGTCGCGCGCCGGCGCGAAGTCGCGGCCCGACGCCGGGATCCCGCATTCGAGATCAAGCACGTCCATCGCAGAAAGTCCGATGGGCGCCATCGCGTAGGCCCCACCCGCCTGCACGAGCCCATCCCAGAGCGTGAGCGCGTCGTGAGGCGCGCACCAGATCTCGTAACCGTGCCACCAACGCGAAAGCAGGAGTTTGCGGCCATGCCAGTTGCGCGGCGCGACCCCGAGCGGCGAGAGGTGCGCGCCAATGCCGGCCGCAGCGAGGACCGAAGCGGCGCAGGGGCCGACCAGCGCGAGCCCGCATTGCGCGGCGGCAACGTCGTGGCAGGAGACGTCGAAAAGCCGCGCGGCGCGCGTGATCCAGTCGAAATCGCCTTGCGTGGCCGCGACGAGATAGCTGTAGGTCGTCAGCCGCGCGACGATTCCCGTTCCGCGCAATGCGCCCTCATCGTTGAGCCAAGCGGTCTCCATGCTCTCGCCGGGCAGAAGCTGCGCCGCATCGCGGGTGAAGAGCCGCGATGCACAATCGCCGGCGCGCGCGCCTTCGAGCAGCAGGCGCGAACGCCACGACACGTCCGCCATCGCCGCCCCTGCGCGGGCGGCGAGCGCTTCCGCCTCGGGATCTCCGTACGCATTAGCAAGCGTAAAGCCACCGTGCCTTCGCCACGCACTGCCGCGATTGGCCGGCGCCGCGCGAGCATGAAAAGGAGTCGTGCGGAGTGTCACGAGCGCGCCTCCGCGTTCAAAGCTAGCGCGACCGCGATGCGGGCGGCGCGGGCAGAGACAGCTGGCACGGGCTCGGCGTCGCGGCCGCAGAGAAAGAGGCCGGCGATGGGCGTCGCGGTGCGGGCGCGCCAATCAGCAAGCAGCCGCTCGAGGATGCGCTCATGTCCACCATTGTCTCCAAAGCGTCTGAGACTCTCATGGGGCGTCAGCATCTCCATGGCGACGACGAGGCGCGAGAATCCGGGCAGAACATTATCGAGCGCCGCAACGACGCGCGCGCCGAGACTCTCCTTCATGCGTTGCCAACCTCCTTCCGGCATTGCGGGCACGGGACGCACGAGAACGCTCATCACGTGCTGGCTCATCGGCGCGAGCTGCGGATCGGAAGCGCTGGGGATCACGAATTCGAGCGTCAATTCCTCGGGCAGTTGTCCCGCGCGCGATGCGGCATGCGCGGCTTCATAGACTTCGAGCTGCTCCGCAAGAACGAAGCGGCCATTCGGAGGCACTGCGACTCCGGCGAAGGAAGGCCACGCGCTCAGCCCGAAGACGACGCTTGCGCAAGCTGTCTGCGCCATCGTCGAACGAAGCGCGTTCCATTCCGCGAGGCCGAGCTTCTCGCCCTTTGCGAGATCGACAAGCGTCGTGCGGCGTGACAACGTCGAGAGCACGAGCTGCGCCGCAATCGGCCGGCCGCATGCCATGCGCACGCCGCTTACCTTGTCGTTCTCGATCATGATCTCGGTCACACGGTCGCCGGTGCGGATGCGCGCACCCGCGGATTCCGCCGCGGCTTCGAACACGCGCGCGAGCGCGCCCGGCCCTCCCCTGGGGCTCGCGATTGCGTTCTGTGTGCGGCACATTTCCTGGGCCGCGCACCACAGCAGGAGAAGAGAAGAACCCGCAGCATCGGGCGACATCGCCGAAGCGTCGAACGCCAGCGTCGATTTCACGGCCTCGGATTCGAACCAGGAATCGAGAAAGGCCCGCGTGCCCTGGCGTTCGAAACGGTCGAGCCCTTCGGGCGCGCTGATGCCGGGGACCAAAGGCTCCCACCAATGCGCGCGCATCGCCCAGCCGAAGGCGAAACTCTCGCGCCGGAAGCGCGGCCAGCTCTCGGCATCGCGCCTCGCAAGCAGCGCGAGATTGCGCATGGTGGCACGTGTGTCGCGCGCGATGACCACATGCCGTCCGTCGCTCCTCAGCCCGACAAGCGGCATGTCGCAGACGGCAAATTCCAGGCCGTGCCGCGCAAGCCTCAACTCCCGCACCACGCGCGGATCAAGCGCATGAAACGCGTGCGTCGCGAGCGGGGCCTCGAAGCCGTGGCCGAGCGGCACGGTCTCGCACACGCCGCCGGCCGCGGGGCGCGCTTCGAGCACCACGACGCGCTTGCCCGCACGCGCGAGATAGGCGGCCGCCGTGAGCCCCTGCACGCCTGCTCCGATCACGATCGCATCGGCCGTCGCGTTCACGCGAGTCTCCGGAAATCCGCGAGCACGCATTGCGCGGCCGCCGCGCCCGCGGCACAGGTGCCAAGCACGCTTGCCGATGCCGAACGGCCTCCGAGATAGAGACCTTCGATGGGCGTGCGCGGGCATTCAGGCCACGGCCGCAGCTCGAAAAGCTGATCCGGCGCGATCTCGCCGCCATCGAGATCGCCTTCGCTCACGCCCAGCGCCTCCTCGATGTCGCCCGGAACGATCACTTCCTGGCCGAGCACGGTCGCGCTCACACCCGGCCAGACCGACTCCGCGGCATTAAGCGCTCGACCGCGCAAGCCTGCGCGCCGCTCGTGCGTCCATGCGCCGTCGAACAGGCGAAACGGCACCGAGCCGAGCGTGACCGTCATGACTGCGGCGCCGGGCGGCGCAAGCGAGGGATCGAGCGCGGAGGGCACGCGCAGAACCGCCTGCGCGCGCGCGCTCATGCTGCCGGCGCGCCACGCGGCATGGGCAGCCGCAAATCCCACCATGTCCGGCTGCACATGCACAGGCACGCGCAACGTCTCGGGAGTCGCGTGTTCGGGTTGCCGCGCCAGTGCGAACAGAACCCGCGCCATCGCGCCCGCGAAACGAAAACGGCCGGCGCTCTCGATGAGCGGCCTCGGCAGCATGTTCCACGGAAAAAGGGACAGGAAGGTCTGTTTCACGTCGAGCGTCGAGATCACTGCGCGCGCTTCGTGCGCGCTTCCATCGGCGAGCACGATCTGAAGGTTGTTGCGGCTCACGCGGCGGATTTCGCTCGCTTCGAGCCCCAGTGCGATCTCTGCGCCAAAGGTCTTCGCGGCATCGAGAAGCGCTTCGGCGAGACGCGCATGACCGCCCAGCACGATCCCGCCGGAGCCGAGACCTGGCGCGAGCAGATGAGCCGCGCCGCCTTCGCGGAACGGATCGCCCGCGCGGCCTGCGAGAACGATCGCCGCCAGATGCGCCGCATCGCGCGGATTGTCGACGGATTGCTCGATCAAATCTGCAAGCCGCTGAGTCGCCAGTTGCACTTGCGGCCACGTCCCAGATGAGCTGCGGCCGGGATAAAAGGCGAAGCGTAACGGCGAACGCCTCTTGGGCTCCATCGCGCGCGCAACGCCCAGCGCGGCTGCATCTGCACAATGCCGCAGCAATCTCGCCGAGGGTGCATCCGAGCGGAGGTCGATTTCGCTTGTTCCGTCCGGCCAGATCGCGAGCGAGCGATGAAGCGGCATGAAGATCGCACCGCGCCGCGAGAGATCCAGCGCCCAGTGAATGTGTGCGGGAATGGGCGGCAACTCTTCCGCGTAGGGCGAAGCGCGGAAGCCCGGATGGAACTCGTGCGTCGCAAGACGGCCGCCCGCGCGATCGGCGCGTTCGATCACGATCGTCCGGGCGCCGAACCTGGCAAGCAGCGCGGCGGCAGCCAGTCCCTCCGCACCCGCGCCGATGATTGCTGCGTCGTATCCCAACGCATTCCCGCCCTTCGCCTGCCCCCACGGTTAACGCGCGTGGCGCCGCCGTCCACCGAAACGATGGTCCACGAAAGTGTCGAAGCTACGATAGCTGCGGGCAAAGAAGGCGGGAACGGCTCCATCCGAGCTATTCCCGTCTTTGGTTAACGCGCGAGACGAACTTTGACTAAAGTACGCCGCGCTTGTGCTCGCCGATGACGATGCGGCCCGGACTGAAGGCGGCCTCGAACACCGGAAGTGCACGTCGCGGCTCTGCGCCACCGCACATGAAGACGTCAAAGGCCGCGTAGCCGCGTTCGGGCCAAGTGTGCACGCTGATATGACTTTCGGCGAGAACGGCAACGCCGGAGATGCCGCCGCCTTCCGTGAATCTGTGCAGATGAATGTGCAGAAGCGTCGCGCCCGCAGCTTCTACGGCATCCTTCAGCGCCTGTTCGATCCGATCGCGATCGTCGAGATGCTTGGCGTCCCATAGATCGATGATCAGGTGACTGCCCGCATAGGTCAGCCCATTCTTCGTGATGAAGTGATCCTTGCGGTTCACATCCCCAGGGGGAATAGGGACCGGGACGGTCCTCGCCGGAGCGCGCACCCTATGAGGCCGAACTCCATTGATCGCCGCCAAACCGAGTCCGAGTTGAGCCATCCTGGCACCTACCCTCTCAGAGTGTTGACACAAGTGGCGCCCCCACCTCGCGGATCGGGGCACCGCTAAGACGAAAGCGGCGGGCGGAAGGGACACTTCCGCCACGCCGCTCGGTTCCGCTGCCGGAACTTTCGAAATATAGGCCCATCGTCCCGCCATGCAAGAAATTTGTCACCCAATCGTCAATTTTTCCTGACGGCGCCGCACTGACACAATCGGCACGCCTCTCATTGGACAGAGGCAGGCACGGGTCCTATATCGGCGCGCTCTCTCGCGCGGGTGAAACATGCCGGGCTCCTTCAAGGAACAACTGCACAAAGGTTATGCGCAGACGATGGACCTTTCGGGCGCGCCGCTTGCCGAAGAGAAGAGCAGATACCAGCGCATCCGCATCTTTGACACGCTGGCGAACGGGCGCGTGCTGGTGCTCGACGACATCGTGCAGCTCACCACGCGCGACGAATCCGCCTATGCCGAGATGCTCACCCACCTGCCGCTCCTCGAACACGGCCGCGCCAAGCGCGTGATGATTGTGGGCGGCGGCGATCTCTCCATCGCCGACGAGGCGCTGAAGCACAAAGGCGTGAAGGAAGTCGTGCTGGTCGACATCGACGGGCGCGTCGTGGAGCTGTGCCGCAAGCATTTCGGCGCCATCAACCGCAAAGCCTTTGCCGACCGGCGGCTCAAGATCGAGATCGCCGACGCGTTCGAATATCTCGGGCGCGCCTCATCGAAAGGCCGCTTCGACCTCATCGTCGCCGACCGGCCCGATCCGGTCGGTCCCGGCAACGCGCTGTTCGGAGAGACGTTTTACGCACGCGTGCGAGCGGCGCTGGCTCCGGGAGGCTTCGCTACATTCCAGACGGGCGTGCCGTTCTATCAACCGCAGGAAATCACCGATGCGCTCGTTGAGCTGCGCGGCGCGTTTCCGCGATCCGGCCTCTATCTGACAGTGGTTCCAACCTATATTGGCGGCTTCATGGCGCTCGCATGGGCGGGAAACGGCAAGAGCCTCGGCACACCCGCCGGCGTGAAACGCGCGCGCGCCGGCTTCGCTGCGGCGAGGCTTAAAACGGACTACTACAATCCCGACATGCACGCCGCCGCATTTGCGCTGCCGGAGTGGATCAGGCGACTGGCACCTCCGGTCGAAGTCAGCGATTTCGATGATGAGGACGACAGCCGGCCAATCAGCGACAAGCTTTACCGCAAAGCGATTGCGATCGTCGTCCGCGAGCGCAAGGCAACGATGATCTATGTCCAGCGGCAGCTTGCGATTGGTTACAATGACGCCGCGCGCTTAATCGAACGAATGGAAGAAGAACGCATCATTTCACGGCCCGACCGTGAGGGACGGCGCAGAGTTCTTGCACTATCCGTAAAAGAACAAAAAAAGACCGCTTCCGACTAACGGCTGGAGCTGGAGGGGCGGCAATATCACGCCGGCGCGTCAAGACGCGTGATTTCCGCTTCCATTTCGCGCAAGTGGGCGGCTTCCTCTGCATCGGGGAGTTTGCTCAACAGCGACGGCCAGAACGTCTCGCGGTAGAAACAGACTGTCGAAGGTTTCCAGGGCCAACTCGCCGCAGCGCGCATTTTAGCCAACATAGCCTCGAGCCGGTCGCGTACATCGCCCGGATCATATGCGGGCCGCCAGGGGAGTTCGTCTTCGGCGAACAGGAGCGGCTGGACGGTCTCCAAGTCACGGCTCTCGCGAATCAACAGATGCCCGCCAAGTATGGCGCGATGGAAATCCTGTGAGAAGCCACTCCGGGACCTGTCCACAAATTTCTCGGGCTGTCACAGGGCGATAATCGTCTCCGCGTCTCCCGCTTCGAGTGCGTTCATGTAGGCGAGGATCAGGTCGCAGGTGCGGTAGCGGTCGAAGGCAATTTCGTCCTGTTTGCGGACTTTAGGGAACGTATCCATGATGTACCGGACATCGTCGCGGTCGGTAATGCCGTAGAGCAGAAAATAGAGGGCGTCGAGTCGCGCGCGGAGGTGGGCGCGTTCCTCCTCGTCCCATTTGAACGGTGGAAGAACGTCGCCGGTCCTGGGCTCGATATAACCCAAATCGTGAGCGAACTCCTTCAGATCGTGCTACGTGTAGCTCAACCGGAGCACATGATGGCGCACGATGTCGTTCGCGTTGCGATTTCCGAATCTTCGCGCATAAGCTTTTCTTGGCACCACCGGCAGCTGCTCCAAAATGTACTTGTTGAGATTTCGACTCTGAATCTTTTTGCGAGCCACGTAATCGCATACAAAACTGTTAAGGTTCGCAACTAGGTAAACCAAGCAGCCTAAATCAGGCTTACCGACAGGCACCAATATAGGCAGTTTGTTACCGTAACCAGCACGCGGCACGATCGCACTCAACAAGCTGCGCGCATTGTTGGTGTTACAAATATCATTGAACCCAAGCGCATAAGCATAATCGTAGCGAATTGTTTCCTGTGGCACCCAATATCGTGGCATATTTACAAATGCAGGATCCTTCAGCTGTTCGAGCGTGGAATGCAAAGGTATGCCCTGTCCACTAATGCTCTTCGGGTTTACGCCCACGCTTGCGTAGCGATGGTTGAAGATCGAGATCATCTTCTCTTCGAAGAGCGGTTCCCAGACGCCCTTGGTGCTCTTCCATTTGCGATCGCCGATTGGAAAAGCCTTTTCCTTCTCCTCTAGGTCCCTCCGCGTACGAAAGAGCCACGATTTACTTGTTATGTGGAAGATCGTCGCGTACCGCACCGGCCAAATCTGATCTGGTTCCGCAGATCTGGAGGCGAGAATGGGGAGCCGGGCGTACACTCCCGAGGTGATTTCACCGTCTTTATACGACCTAAAAATCGGGACTGTGCCGGTGTTTGGATTCGCTTGCCTACACTGTGCAGCCGTGAGCCGATGGCTGCTCAGATACGTATCGTCGGGAATTGCGTGTAACTTCACGCCGAACGCAAAATCGGGCGATCCTCGCTTTTGTCCCCCGACAACAAGAATTGTCGGCTGGTCTTCATGATGTACGTCGGGAAATAACCAGCCACCCCGGTTTTCGAAAGAGACAAATGCAAAGATGCGCTCTGCCTCTGCCATCTCGGAAAAGAACTTGGATGCTGTTTTGTCCGTGCCTATCCCAATCGGCGTAAGCAAACCAACAAAGCCATTTGGGCGAATTAGTCTGAGTGCACGTTCCACAAACAATGAATAGATGTTGATGTCGCCTCTACCTAGCAACGGATACTCACCGCTATCGCGTGCGACTGTAAGCGCCATGCCGGCGCGCTCGCGCGCAAGCTCGTACTCACTGAACAGCGGATCGCCCTGCTTCTTGAGTCTATGGATCATTTGCTTGCGATCGGCGGCGCGCTGGGCCAGCGCAATTTCCTGACGATGCGCCGCGAACCACTTCACCTCATCCAGTTTCAAGTGATCCCAAGGCGGATTGCCGATGACCACATCAAAGCCGCCTTTCGGTTCAGCACTCTCCCAGTCTGCCCAGACTCCGGGAAACGCGACCTCCCAGTGCAGGAAGTGCTCCTGCTCCACCAACTCCACGGCAGCGCTTAGTAGCTCGGCCGCAGTGCGCTTGCTGACCTGCTCCGTATTCGCACGCTTGTTCTTCGATGCATTTTCGTCCCTGTCCTCGCATTCCGGCTGGATTGTCTGGCTTCCCATCAGAAGATCGACCGGATCGCCAAATGCGCCCCGCAGCAGAAGGTCCTTGGCTCGCCGCCGCTCCGGCGTGTCCGGTAGCCAGCGGCAGGCATGCCAGAAGCCGAGAAGCTTGGTGAGCGGATCGGTTGCTTCGCATACCCCATCAAATGTCTCGGCCGACCGGCGTACCTCGGCCAAATCCGCATCCGCCACTGCTTCGATGTCGAGCATGAGCCTCGCCGCCTGTTTCGCTGCCACAACCCGGTTGTGGACGAACATTCCGGCGACTTCGGAGAGCTCGCGCTCGGTCTTGAGCACCCATTCGCCGAACAGACTATCGCCGCAGCGAAGATGGTGATTTCCGACATGACATCGGCGCGAGTCAGATAGCGGAGCATCTGTGTCGAAGGCACTTCATCGCCCTGCCCCGAATCGAGGCCAAGCTCCCATAGTTTTGCTTCACAGATGACGACGCCGTGGCGAAATTTCTCGGCCGGCTTCTTTGCCTTGTCCGCCAGCGCGAGCGCTTTATGGTCAGGGAGCAGCAAAGCGTCGGGAACGTCTTCGTTGCCCTTCGCCGCCATCGTGTTCTTGCGGAGGATCAGGCCGTCCCAGCCGAGCGCGCCCAAAACCTTGTAGATCACGCGCTCCTCGGTATCGGCCTCGTTGTGAACGGCCCCGACCTCGAAACGGACGAGAATTTCCTTCAGCTCGCCTTCTGTCCCTTCAAACCCAGCCTAATTCAGTTCTTGCCAGTCGGATGTTTGCCGAATGCCCTCACGCAGAAAATCTTCTGTAAATAGGGTACCTTTTTGCATCTTCAGGAAATTGCTCCAGACTAAAGAATCGGTTCAACGCCGCAGGAGACCATGTCGCGATTCGCCCGACAATGCCGTGCGAATCCTGGCAGAATTGAGCTTTTTTGTTTGCAGCGCCTCGCCCTAACCCTCTCCCTCAATAGGGGCCAGCACGACCGTCGCCTCGATCTCAACCTGCGCCTCGTCTTCGATCAATCCACTGACCTCGACAATCGACATTGCGGGAAAATGCCGCCCGATGATTTCGCGATAGGCGGCGCCGATCTCGGCTCTTCGTGCCTTGTAGGCCTGGCGGTCCGTTACATACCAGGTGAGCCGCGCGATCTGCTCCGGCCTCGCACCCGCTGCTTGCACGATGGCCCGAACATTCTGCAGCGCCCGATGAATCTGCTCGATCAGATCCGGAGAGAAGGCACCAGCTTCGTCCCATCCCACCTGGCCTGAGATGAACAGCAGCTGTCCTTCCACAACGCCATTCGAGTAGCCGCTCGGACGCGGCCAGCCTTCGGGATTGACGAATTTCATGGCACGGCTCTCTCATCGTCGCGAAGAAGATATCGCTGCACCTTGCCCGACGGATTGCGTGGCAGCGCGTTGAGGAACTCGATGGCGCGGGGATATTTGAACGGCGCGATGTCGCGCTTGACGAAGTCCTGGATCTCGCGCGCGAGATCGGGCGTGTGCGCGTGTCCGGGCTTGAGCACGACGAAAGACTTGACGATCTGGCCGCGTCCTGCGTCGGTGGCAGCTACGACGGCACATTCCAGAATGGCCGGATGCCGCAGCACGGCTTCCTCAACTTCATATCCCGAAATGTTGTAGCCGGCAGAGACGATCATGTCGTCGGTGCGGCTCTGGAACCAGAAACACCCATCCTCGTCCATCGTGCAGGCGTCGCCGGTGATGTTCCAGCCGCGGCGCACATAGGCTTCTTGCCGCGGGTCGTCGAGATAGCGGCAACCCGTCGGTCCTTTGACGGCAAGCCGGCCGATCTCGCCCGGCGCCGCGGGTTCTAGTGCGTCGTTCAGGACAGTGGCGGTGTAACCGGGCACCGCGCGTCCCGTTGAGCCCGGCTTCGCCTCCGACAGCCGACTGGAGATGAAGATGTGCAACAGCTCGGTCGAACCGAGCCCGTTAATGATTCCCCTGCCGGTTGCGAACTCCCAGTCACGAAACGTCGAGAACGGCAGATGCTCGCCGGCCGACACGAAGCACCGCACATGCGCAAGATCTCGTTGCGATGCACCTTGCGTCATGGCGCGGTAGGCGGTTGGCGCTGTCATCACCACGCTCGGGCGGTATTCTGCGATGCAGTCGAGAAGCTGGTCGGGCGAACAGGAAGGCAGAAGAACCGAGGCACCCCCGCAGCGCAGCGGAAAGACGAGATGGCCGCCAAGACCAAAGGTGAATGCCATCGGCGCACTGCAAAGGAACACTTCGTCTGCTCCGGCTTCGAGAATCGAGCACGGGAAGGCATCGGCGATCGCCAGCACGTCGCGATGAAAATGCACCGTTGCTTTCGGCTTTCCGGTCGTGCCCGAGGTGAAGGCCAGGAGTGCGGGATCGGTCGCCCAGGTTTCGACCGGCTGGAAGCGATCCGGCTTGTCGCGCATCAGGCGTTCGAATTCGGTATCGTTCGAGCGCCCGTCGCGCGAATAACTTGCAACGCGGCCCTGGCACGACTCGGTCACCGCCGCCTCAAGATCGGCAAGCAGCGTATCTTCGCATAGCGAGAGATCGATGCGCGCCTTGTCGAGAATGAAAACGAGTTCGCGCGCGCGCAGCAGCGGCATTGTCACGACCGCAATCGCGCCGGCCTTTAGCACCGCGAGCCACAACGCCGAAAGCATCGGGCCATTGGCGCCGCGAAGCAGAACCCGCGCGCCGGGCTGCAGCGCGAAATCATCGACCAGAACCGAAGCCGCCCGGTTGGCGGCGCGTGCCAGCTCGTCGTAGGTCCATGCACCGCCCGGAAAAATTGCGGCGGTGCACCGGCCCCAGCCCGCTTCGATCGTCCTGTCGATCAACTCCACGGCCGCATTGATCCGCGCGGGATATTGAAACTCCGGACGGTCGAAGCGGAATTCCGGCAGCAACTCCTGAGGGGGAAGCCGGTCAAGAACGAAGCGGTCGAGATGCGCGCTCTCCACCACGCCCTCTCAATTGCCTTCGAAGACCGGTTGCGCCCTTTCGATGAAAGCCCTGTAGGCGCGTCGGAAATCCTCCGTCTGCATGCACAACGTCTGTGCCTGCGCCTCGGCGTCAAGCGCTTCGTCGATACTCATGTCCCACTCACGATGCAGCATCGCCTTCGTCATGGCGTGCGCAAAAGTCGGTCCCCGCGCGAGGTCGCCCGCCATCTTGAGCGCCTCACGAAGAACGTCCGCCTCCGTGAGCACGCGATTGAAAAACCCCCAACGTTCACCTTCCTCTGCCGTCATCACGCGGCCAGTGTAGAGCAGTTCCGACGCACGGCCGTGGCCGATCAGGCGGGGCAGAATTGCGCAGGCGCCCATGTCGCAGCCGGCAAGGCCCACGCGCACGAACAGGAATGCGGTTTTTGCGCGCGGCGTCGCAAAGCGGATATCGGACGCCATGGCGAGGATTGCTCCGGCGCCCGCGCAGGTGCCATCCACGGCTGCGACGATGGGTTGCGGACAGGTGCGCATCGCCTTCACCAGATCGCCGGTCATGCGCGTGAATTTCAGGAGGCCGCCGACGTCCATCTTCGTCAGCGGGCCGATGATGTCGTGCACGTCGCCGCCGGAACAGAAATTTCCCTCCGCTCCGGTGAGAACAATTGCCTTCGCTGAGGATGAGTGAACGAGCGCGCGGAAGGTATCGCACAGCTCGGCATAGGAATCGAACGTCAAAGGATTTTTTCGTTCCGGCCGCGCAAGCGTGATCGTCCCTACCTTGTCTTTGAGCGACCACCGGAAATGCTTTGGCGAATATGACTCGTCGATCATCGGCCGTGCCTCACATGATCTCTCCGCCGGCGACCGCAATCGCCTGGCCGGTGATGGAATCCGCGCCCGGACCACAAAGCCAGGCGACCGCATCGGCGACTTCTTCGGGGCGGATCAGGCGCGCTTGCGGGTTGTGGCGGATCAGTTCGTGGAGTGCCTCGCTTTCGCTGCGCCCGGTCTTGGCGACAATCGTCGCGACGGAGTTGCGCACCAGTTCGGTATCCGTATATCCCGGACAGACGGCGTTCACTGTAATGCCCTTGCGCGCCGTTTCCATGGCAAGCGCGCGCGTGAACCCGACGAGGGCGTGCTTCGCCGCGACATAGGCCGTCACGTAGGGATAGCCGCGCAAACCAGCGATGCTGGCGATATTGACGATACGCCCCCATCCTGTCTCGATCATCGAGGGCAATGCCGCCCGCGCGCAGCGAAACGCCGCTCCGAGATTGACGGCGAGCATGCGTTCGAGCATTGCATCCGATGTCTTCTGGAATGGGGCGCTCTCGGCAGCTCCCGCGTTATTGATCAGGATCGCAATGGGCATGCGCTCCCGAGCCTCGGCGAACGCCCTCTCCACCTCCACAGGATCGGTCACGTCGCACACAACGGCGCGCGCGTTCCGATCGCCGCTCGCTTGCCGTTCCAGCGCGCGCCTGTCTCGCCCGATCAGCGTCGTCTGCGCGCCCATACCAGCAAGGCGCGTGG
>Ga0182024_10013498_pt1 | contig 15935 bp, 11 predicted proteins | sample P32metaG_FD_120480 | JGI IMG/M metagenome (GOLD analysis project Ga0182024, IMG submission 120480) | Permafrost microbial communities from Stordalen Mire, Sweden - P3-2 metaG (Illumina Assembly) | ecosystem: Environmental > Terrestrial > Soil > Wetlands > Permafrost | place: Sweden: Stordalen... | reverse complement strand
TTCGCCTCCGCTCTGCTCTCTGGCGATCAATAGGCAGGTCCGCAATTCTTCGGCAGCTTTACTGGGGGGCGGTTCTGGCGGTGCTCCCAGCGACGATGAAACGACCGCGAGCGAAAAAAAGAGCGCCAAGCAGGCAGTGATGGTGGTTGGCGATGGTCTGCGTGACATCCTGCTCACTTTCAAGTCGGCTACGGGTGCGACTCGCGTTTGCGGGGTTTTGGCCGCTTGATTGTCCTGCCTACGGCCTGTGTCAGCGGGGACGATAGCCTACGCGGGGCGCGCTACAGGGATCGACGGCGCGCGGCTATAGGGACTAACGGCACCACGTCGTCAGGTGGTAGCGCTTCTTCATCGTTCCCACAGGGTACCCGCGGGTGACATCACCAACTCCTCTCACCCTGCCGACGACCTTGTCCCGCCACCGGGCTGTGCGAAATACGCTCAGGCGGCAGCTACGGCGGGCTCGGCGATCGACACCGGCGGAGGAACGTCCTTGTCCCGCTCGATCGGCGTTACCAGGTCCTTGCCGAGGCCGAGCACGGCGTAGATCTTGTCCTCGATCTCCTTCGCCATCGCCGGGTGCTCATCCAGGTATGCCTTGGCGTTGCCTCGGCCCTGGCCCAAACGCTCGTCTTTGTAGGAGAAGAATGAGCCGGACTTGCTCACGATGTTGTGCTCGAGTCCAAGGTCGATCAGGCAGCCGGAGGTCGAGATGCCCTTGCCGTACTCGATGTCGAACTCGGCCTGGCGGAAGGGGGCGGCGACCTTGTTCTTCACAACCTTCACGCGCACGCGGTTACCGACCGCCTCGGTGCCGTCCTTGAGCGTCTCTATCCGCCGGATGTCCAGCCGCTGGGAGGCGTAGAACTTCAGCGCGCGCCCGCCCGGCTGGGTCTCGGGCGAGCCGAACATGACGCCGACCTTTTCCCTAATCTGGTTGGTGAGGATGCAGAGCGTCTGCGTGCGGTTCAGGTTGCCCGCGAGCTTGCGCATCGCCTGCGACATCATCCGCGCCTGCGCACCGACGGTCTGGTCGCCCATCTGACCCTCGAGCTCCACGCGCGGGGTCAGCGCCGCGACCGAGTCGATCGCGACCACGTCGACGGCGCCGGAGCGCACGAGCATGTCGGCGATCTCCAGGGCCTGCTCGCCGTAGTCGGGCTGAGAGACGAGCAGCTCGTCGATGTCGACGCCGATCTCCTTCGCATAGAGAGGATCCATCGCGTGCTCTGCATCGATGAAAGCGCACACGCCGCCGAGTTTCTGGGCCTCGGCGAGCACGTGATAGATCAGCGTCGTCTTACCCGAGGACTCCGGGCCGAAGACCTCGACGATCCGCCCGCGCGGCACGCCCCCGATCCCGAGCGCGAGGTCGAGCGACAGCGCGCCCGTGGGGATCGCGTCGCAGCGCACCTGCGCGCCCTCGTCGCCCATGCGCATGACCGTGCCCTTGCCGAACTCGCGCTCGATCTGCGTGAGCGCCCCCTGAAGGGCGGCATCGCGCGCCTTGGCAGCCTTCTCCTGATCGGTAACGGGCATGGCCTTACTCCTCCTGTCGAAGATGGAATCGAGAAAGTTAGAGGTCGCTTCGGACGGAACGCATGTTCGCATCGTCCTGACGAGACAGGACGCTAAGAATGCAGCAGCGCGCGGCGGAGGAGGTGCATCGCGACCGTCGTCGTGCGGTCGCGCACGTCCGCGCGCGAGCCCGGGAGGTTGACCGAGCGGGTCAGGGGCTCTCCGTCTGCCGTGGCGACGCTCAGCCACACGAGTCCGACCGGCTTCTCCTCGGTGCCGCCCCCGGGTCCCGCGACGCCGGTGACGCCGACACCGACGTCAGCGCCCAACTGCGCCGTCGCCCCTGCGGCTAGCGCCTGGGCGACCTCGGCCGAGACCGCGCCGTGGTGCTCGATCAGCTCTGCCGGCACGCTCGCCTGGGCGATCTTCGCGTCGTTGGAGTAGACGACGATCCCGCCCTTCACGTACTCCGACGCGCCCGCTTTCCCGGTCAACCTAGCAGCGAGCAGGCCTCCAGTGCAGGACTCAGCAGTAGCGACGCTTTGACCTTTCCCTCGCAGCATCTCCGCGACCTGATCGTCGACCGTGCTGCCATCGTCGGAGAACAGCGTGTCCGCGTGCCGCTCGCGCACGACCTTCTCGAATGCGTCGTAGACCTCCTGCTCGGCGGGCTCGTAGCGGGTCACGACCTCGACCTCGCCGCGTTTCAGGCACGTCGTCACCTCCAGCCTGCCCAGCTCGACGCCCTCTGCTTCGGCCACCCGCAATGTCTCGGCGATCTCCGACTCGGGGATCCCGTACAACCTCAGCATCTTTTGCCGGTACTCGGTCGCGTCTTTGATCGCCGCTTTCAGCGCCTCCGCCTCGACCGCCTCGCTCCACATCGGCTGCAGCTCTCTTGGCGGGCCCGGCAGCACCACCACCGTCGGCTTGCTCTGCGGCTCCTTTGCGGGCACGACGAGCCCCGGGGCAGTACCAACGGGCTCCAGTATGGTCGCGCCCTCCGGGATCACCGCCTGCTTGCGGTTGCTCTCTCTAATTGCCTCCATATCGAGGTTCGGCCACCGTTTCGCAAGCGGTGAGAGGATCTCAGCGATCCTTTCCTCCAGTCCCACATCGAGCACCATCTCCCGCCCCTGGGCCCTACCGACGACCTCGGCGGTGAGATCATCCGCAGTAGGCCCCAACCCCCCACTGGTCAAAATCAAATCCAACCCCTCCCCCGCCATGAATCGCAAGACATCCTCCATGTCCCCAGGTCGATCCCCGACGATCGTCGTGTAGGCCACATCCACCCCGAGCTCCTTCAATCGCTCTGCCAGCCAAGGCCCATTGCGGTCAGTAACCCGCCCAGTCAACACCTCAGTTCCGGTGACGACGATCCCCGCCCGCGGCGTCATGTGCAGGTGGGCAGTTCGCCGGCCTTCAACCGTTGCCTCCCGGCCTTCGTGATCGAGTACCCGATCGCTTCGCTCGACGACGGCACAGTCCTTGGGGTTCCGTCGACAAACATCGTCACTGAGCTGTTTCCCAAGGTGATCGTGAAGTGCTTTGCATGGAAGGTCTGCGTGCTCGTGCCCGGCTGTAGTTCCAGCCCGGGGATCAGCTTGCTCCCCGTATCGTTGTCGATCAGGCACACGTACACGGCAGCGCTCGGTCGCAATGACAGTGCGACCACTCGCGTCGTAGTGCTCGTGGGATGGGCGGCGGCATGGCCGGCTCCTCTCCCGTGATGCGTGCCGGCGTGCTTGTCGTGGGTCCGCGCGGTGGTCGTGCCGGTCGTGCCGGTCGTGGTGTTCGACGGGCTGCCGCCCTCGCTGAGCAGGCCGATCACCAACAGCACGATCACCACCCCGACGACCCCCACGAGCGCCATGTACCCGCGCGAGGGCCGCGCGGGTACGCGTCCTCTCATGGGGCTGGCGCTCGGGGTCGAGACGATCGGCTCCAGCGCCGCCTCGCTCGGACGTTCGTAGTTCAGGCGGTATTCCTCGACGAGTGCCTTCGCGTCGAGCCCCAGCGCCTGCGCGTATGTGCGCAGGAAGCTGCGCACGAACGTCGGCCCCGGCAGCAGGTCCCACTCTTCGTTCTCCAGCGCGCGCAGGTACTTCGCCCTGATCTTCGTCTGCGCCTCGATCTCGGACACATCGATGCGCGCGCTCATTCGCGCGGTCCGCAGCGTGGCTCCGATCTCTGCCATCTCCGTGTGAAGGCTAGTCGCTAATTGCAGGGGCCGGCTCGGTGGGCAGCGATTCCAATCCGGCCAGGATGCGCGGCAGGTCGGCCTCGGTGATCAGCACCTGGCGGGGCTTGGAGCCCTCGTAGCCGGAGATCACGCCGCGTCGCTCGAGCATGTCGATCACACGGCCCGCGCGCGTGTAGCCCAGTCGCAGCCTGCGCTGCAGCATCGAGGTCGACGCAGTCTGCATTTCCGCCACGAGCGTGATCGCGTCCCTGAGCATCGGGTCCTCGTCGGGGTCGAGCTCGTCGCCGCTCGACTCCACCTCGACCGGCTCGACCTGCTCCAGCAGCTCCTCGCGCAGCTCCGGCTCGCCCTGCTTGCGCCACAGATCAGTCAGCTTCGCGATCTGCGCCTCGTCGATATACGCCCCCTGGATCCTTTGCAGCCTGGACGTCCCGACCGGGCTGAACAGCATGTCCCCCTGCCCCAGCAGCGACTCCGCGCCGTTCTGGTCGAGGATCACCCTGGAATCGGTCTGACTCGAGACCGCGAAGGCGATCCTGGACGGCACGTTCGCCTTGATCATACCCGTGATCACGTCCACCCTTGGGCTCTGCGTCGCCAGCACCAGGTGAATCCCCACCGCTCTGGCCTTCTGCGCGAGGCGGATGATCGAGTCCTCCACGTCGGCCGGCGCGACCATCATCAGGTCGGCGAGCTCGTCGATCACGCACAGGATGTACGGCAGCGGCGCTTCGCTGCGCCGTGCGCGCGCCTTGTTCAATTCGATCAGGCTCCTGGTTCTGGCCATCGACATGATCCCGTAGCGCTGCTCCATCTCCCTGACGAGGTTCTGCAAGGCGTTCGCGGCCATCCGCGGGCTCGTAATCACGGGTGTCAGCAGATGCGGGATCGACTCGTAGTGGTTCAGCTCGACCTGCTTCGGGTCCACGAGCACGAGGCGCACCTCGTGTGGGGTTGCCCTCAAGAGGACGCTCGAGAGCATCGCGTTGATCGCCCCCGACTTGCCCGCGCCAGTCGTGCCCGCCACCAGCAGGTGCGGCATCTTCGCGAGATCCGCCCCGATCGCCTTGCCCGCAACATCCTTGCCCAGCCATACCGTCAGCGGCGACCAGTCCTTCGGCGGCCGCTGGAACACATCCCCCAGCTTCACGATCCTGCGGTGGGCGTTCGGCACCTCGACCCCGACCGCCTGCTTGCCCGGGATCGGCGCCAGGATGCGGATGTCCGTCGCCGCCAGCGCATACGCCAGATCGTCCTTCAGCTGGGCCACCTTGCCGACCTTTGTCCCCGGCGCCAGCCGCAGCTCGTAGCGTGTGATGTGCGGCCCCGCGACCGTCCCGATCACCTTCGCCTGTACGCCGAAGTGACCCAGCGCCTCGGTCAGGCTCGTCGCCGTACGCTCCTGCCCGGCGGTGTCTGGCCTTGTCTGGTCGGCCGTCGAGCGCGCCAGCAGCTTCTCGGCCGGCGGCAGCTCCCATACGAAGTCCGGGTCGTCGGTGATCGCCCCCCTCAGCCTACCCTGCGGGGTCAGCTGCTCTGAATCGGTCACGGCGACTCCGGGGATCGGAGCCTCCAGATCGACCTCCTCAACCTCGTCCTCGTCATTGATCTCATCGACGGCTTCATCCACTGGGTCCTCCACGGGGTCGGAGGCCCACGCCGGTGGCTCGTCCAGGGGCGGGGCCTCCACATGGGTCGCCCGCACGATCAGCTCCTCCGGCTCGGGCTCGGGAGGATGCAGCGACTCATGCTGCCCGAACGGCGCCGGCGCCTCCGTGGCGGCGCCTCGCGGCCGGTGGGCTTTCAGCATTCGCGTCGTATCGACCACACCGCTACCCGTCGCCCTGATCGCGCTCGCCAGTGACGCTCCCGTCAGCAGGATCACGCCGACCAGGAATAAGAACACGACGAGTATGTCCACGCCGACGCTCTGCACCAACCGGTGCGAGCCCTGATACAGCCCCTCGCCCGCGACGCCGCCGTGCGCCTGCAGGAAGGCCGAGGTCCACGACGCACCCTTCTCCTCGGTCGCCGGAGAACTCACGCCGAGCGTCCCGGCGGCCAGTGCCAGCACGATCGAGGCCGACAAGCAGATCGCCCCCGTCCGCAGCGGACTCAGCGCCGGCCACACCGGGCGCAGCAGCATTGCCGCGCCTGCGCCGATCAGCGCGATCGGTGCCAGTACCCGCGCTTTACCGACCGCCCAGCCAAGCCCTACCGCGAGCCCGTGACCCGCATGCCCGCCGTTCCAGTGTCCCCACAACACAAAGCCCATAAAGATCCCGGCCGCCACCAGAGCCAGCCCGATCACGTCGCGTTGGCGCTGATCCAATTCCGGTAGTCGTGGCAGGCCACGAGGTAGCGTCAGACCAAGACCTGCGAAGCCACGACGCCCTCCGCGGCTGCCGCGGCGGCGACGGGGCCTTGATCTCCCCCGTGTTCCGCGAGTGGACGTACGGGTTCGCTGAGCCGTGGTCTTACGAGCAGTTGGTTTCCGTGCGGGGGCGCGCTTGCGAGTATTCGCCATCCCGCGCAACTTCGACATCGCACGGCGTGCACCTGCTCGGCACGACACTTTGCAAGCCTTACTCTTGCTTTACTCCCCACCGGTTACATAAAGACCCAGCTCATGAACGACTTCTCCCGCGCACCCCGTGTCTTGGTCGTCGAGGACGACGAGGACATCGCACAGGCACTCCAGCGCTCGCTGCGGATGGAGGGCTACGAGGTGCGCGCCGCCGCCGACGGCGCCGACGCGCTGGAGCACGGGCGCTCGTTCGCGCCCGACCTCGTGATCCTCGACCTCGGCCTGCCCGGGCTCGACGGCCTGGAGGTCGCCCGCTCGCTGCGCGCCGATGACGACGTGCCGATCCTGATCCTGACCGCGCGTGACGCGCTCGAGTCCCGCGTCGAGGGCCTCGACGCGGGCGCCGATGACTACCTCGTCAAGCCGTTCGAGCGCCAGGAGCTGCTGGCGCGGATGCGTGCGCTGCTGCGCCGGCGCCCGCCGCGTGGCTCGGCCCCCCTGCGCGTCGGCGATCTGCTCCTCAACGCCGACACCCATGAGGTCACACGCGGCGAGCGCACCGTTGAGCTCACGCAGCGCGAGTTCGAGCTGCTCGAGTACCTGATGCGCAACGAGCGGATCGTGATCTCCCGCCAGCGCCTGCTCGACGAGGTGTGGGGCTATGACCCCTTTTCTACGACCAACACGATCGAGGTGTTCGTCTCAAACGTCCGCCGCAAGCTCGAGGCCGACGGCGAGCCGCGGTTACTCCACACGATCCGCGGGGCGGGATACGTCCTGCGCGCCTAGATCGCGTGGCCGCTCGTGAGCCCGGCGCGTAACCCGTTGGGTGCCCCCCGCCGCGCCGTCGAGAGCCTGACAGCGACGTTTGACCGGCTGCCGATCCGCGTGCGCCTGGCAGGCGTCTCGGCGCTGCTCACGTTCGTGATCCTGTGCGGCTTCGCGGTCGCGGTCGGCTCGCTGACCGTGCGTCGGATCCGCTCGGATTTCAATCGCGACGTCGAAATCACCGCCCAGCAGCTCCCGAAACAGCTGAGCATCAAAGTCAATCCAAGCACGTTCCAGATCGTCGGCATCAACCCGCCGCTGCAGGATCTTGCCGAGCCCGAAGGCTCGGCGGTGATCAGGATCCTCTCTCTCGGCGGCGCCGTGATCGCCGAGACCTCCAAAGCGCCGTCGCTCGGTCCCGCCTCCAACCAGCCGCGCAACGTCGACGGCTACCGCGTGCTCAGCCATCCCGCCGCGGTCAACATCGAAGGCACCGGGCAGCAGATCGGCCAAGTCTTCGTCCAATACGGCCGCAGCGTCTCCGACACCGAGGCGACCGTCACGCGCGTGGAGCTGTTCCTGCTGATCGGCGTACTGATCGGAACCGGCGTCGCGCTGTTCGCCGGCACGATGATCGCGCGCCGCGCGATGGCGCCGATCGCACGGCTGACCACGACCGCGGCGGAGATCGCCCGCACCCGCGACCCCTCGCGCGTGGTGCCCCAGTCCGAGGCCGACGACGAGGTCTCGGAGCTTGCGCGCACTCTGCAGGGCATGCTCCGCGAGCTGGACGCCGCGCGCGGTGAGACCGAGGCGATGCTCGTGCGCCAGCGCCGTTTCGTCGCCGATGCCTCGCACGAGCTGCGCACTCCGCTGACAAGCGTGCTCGTCAACCTCGAGCTGCTGGCCGAATCGCTGGATGGCGATCAGGGCGAGGCGGCGCGCTCGGCTCTGCGCTCCTCCCAGCGCATGCGCCGGTTGGTCGCCGATTTGCTGCTGCTTGCGCGCACCGACGTCGGCCGCGTGGTCGCGCACGAGCCGTGCGCCCTGGACCAAATCGTCGTCGAGGCGGCTTCCGAGCTCGGCCCCGTCAGCGCCGCCCACGAGATCTCGCTTGATGTGAATCCCGCTCTCGTCGAGGGCTCCTACGACGAACTGCACCGCCTCACGATCAACCTGCTCGAGAACGCGCTCCGCCACACCCCCGCCGGCACCGAGATCCGCGTCTCGACCGCGATCGAGGGTGGTGACCGACGCAGTGGGGGCGCCTGTGAGGCCCTGCTCGTCGTCGAGGACGACGGCCCGGGCGTGCCCGAGCATCTGCGTGACACCCTGTTCGAGCGCTTCGTCCGCGGCGCCGGCGACCGCGGCGGCTCCTTCGGCCTCGGCCTCGCGATCGTCCGCGCCGTGGCCGAGTCCCACGGCGGCTCGGTTGTGGTCGAACCCACCGGCAAGCGCGATGGGGCTTGCTACGGCGCTCGCTTCATCGTCAGGCTGCCGGCGAGGGCGGAGAGCCTCAAACCTCAACGACGACCGGCAGCACCATCGGCCGCCGCTTGAGGCGGTCGTAGACCAGCTTCGCCAGATCGTCATGCAGAACCTCCTGGAGCAGGTCCACCTCGCGGATCTGCTCCTTCGCCGCCCGCTTCAGTGAGGCGTCGACGGTCGCCTTGATCTCCTCTGAGAGCTCGTCGGCTTGATCGAGGAACGGCACGCCCCTGAAGATCACCTCCGGGTCGACGACCGAGCGCCCGTCCTGCTCGGAGATCGTCACGACCACGATGAAGATCCCGTCGGCTGAGAGCATCCGGCGGTCGCGCAGTGCCACGTCGGCCATGTCGCCGATCTCGACGCCGTCGACGAAGATCATTCCCGCGTGCTCGCGCTTGCCAAAGCGCGCGCCGCGCTCGTCGATCTCCAGGGGCAGCCCGTTCTCGCCCTGGAAGATGTCCTCCGGCGCCACGCCCACCGCTTCGGCGAGCTGCGCATGCAGCCGCAGCCGCTTGAAGTCGCCGTGGAACGGCATCACGTAGCGCGGCTTTGTGAGGTTCAGCATCAGCTTGACCTCCTCGGCGTACCCGTGCCCGGAGGCGTGTACGGGCGCGTCACTGGTGGTGATCACGTCGCAGCCGATGTGGTAGAGCCGGTCGATCGTCTCGTTCACCGCACGCTCGTTCCCGGGTATCGGGGTGGCACTGAACACGACCGTGTCACCCTGGCGCAACTCCACCTGGCGGTGGTCGCGATAGGCCATCCGGCGCAGCGCCGACAGGGGCTCGCCCTGGGAGCCGGTCGAGATGATCACGATCCGCTCGTCGGGGAAATCCTCGATCTCACGCGGCCCCAGGAGGATCCCGTCGGGAACCTCGATGTGCCCGAGCGAGCGGCCGATTTTCACGTTCTTGCGCATCGAGCGGCCGACCAGCACGACCTTGCGGTCGAGCGCCGCGGCGGCGTCCACGACCTGCTGCACGCGGTGGATGTTCGACGCGAAGCTCGTCACAACGATCCGCCCCTCACAACGGGCGAACACCTCCTCCAGGTGCGGCCCCACCCCGGACTCCGAGGGCGAGAAGCCCGGGCGGTCGACGTTCGTGGAGTCGCCGCACAGCAGCAGCACTCCTTCCCTACCCAGCTCTGCCAAGCGCGAGATATCCGCGGGCGCGCCGTCGACAGGCGTCTGGTCGAACTTGTAGTCGCCCGTCACCAGCACCGTTCCCAGCTCGGTGCCGAGCGCGACCGCGCTCGCATCGGGGATCGAATGCGTCATGTGCACCATCTCCATCTCAAACGGCCCCAGCTCGAACGCCTCGCCCGGGGCGACCTCATTCAGCGAGACATTGCGCAGCTTGTGCTCGTCGAGCTTGGAGCGCGCCATCGCGATCGTCAGCGCACCGCCGTACACGGGTGGTGGAGATCCCTCTCGCTCGAGCTCGCGCAGCACCCACGGCAGCGCGCCGAGATGGTCCTCGTGGCCATGGGTGATCACGATCGCCTCGATGTCCTTCGCGCGCTCGCGCAGGTAGGAGAAGTCGGGCAGCACGAGGTCGATGCCGACCATCTCCGGAGTCGGGAAGCGCAGTCCGACGTCGACGACGACGATCCGGCCGTCCTGCTCGACGACCGTCATGTTCTTGCCGATCTCCCCCAAGCCACCGAGGGGCAGGACGCGCAGCTTCGAGCTCACGCGTGTACTCGGGCGGGTGGGACAGTATCTAGGTCTGTGAGCAGGCCGTGGCGTTCAAGCATCGCGCGCACCGCCTGCTCCTCCTCGGCGGTGGCCTCGACGAGCGGTAGGCGCAGGCCGCCGACCTCGTGGCCGAGCAGGTTCAGGGCGGCCTTCGTGCAGGTCGGGTTCGAAGTCAGGAATAGGACCTCGTAGACGTCACGCAGCGACGCGTCGATCTCGGCGCGCCGCTCGGGCTCCTCGACCATCCGCCTCATCTCGTTGCCGACCAGATGGCTGGCGACGGAGATGATTCCGGCCCCGCCCAGCTCCAGCGTGCGCGCGAACGTATCGTCGTCGCCGCTGTAGAGCTGGAGACCGTCGATCAGCTGCAACTCCGCGGGATTGGACTGCTTGACGCCCTCGATGCGCTCGATCTGGCCGAGCTCCGCGAGCAGGTCCGGGGGTATGTTCGTTCCCGTTCTGGCTGGGATGTTGTAAAGCAGGATCGGCTTGTCCGTGGCCTTCGCGATCGCTTCGTAGTGACGCTTCAGGCCCAGCGGGCTGGGTCGGTTGTAGTACGGCGTCACCGACAGCACCGCGTCGGCGCCAAGCTCGGTGACGCGTTCGGTGAGGTGGATGGCGTGGCGAGTGTCATTCGTCCCGGCGCCCGCGACGATCGTCGTGCCAGGCGGGCGCTCTCTCACGGCCAGGTCGATCAGGCCGAGCTGCTCCTCGTCGGTCAGCGTGGAGGCCTCGCCGGTCGATCCGGCGACGACAAACCCGTCCGAGCCGTTCTGCGCGAGGTGGGCCATCAGCGCCACAAACGACTCCTCGTTCACCTTTCCTTCGGCATCGAAGGGGGTGACGATCGCCGTCAGGATCGTTCCGAGGCCGCTCATGGGCATGAGTATCTCACGCTCGCGCTTGCCATTCTCAGAACAGCAGCTGCTCGAGGCCGACTACCGGTGACTGCTCCAGGCTGCCCACGCGGCGAATCGCGAGCAGAACGCCGGGCATGAACGACTCGCGGCCGATCGTGTCGTGGCGGATCGTGAGCGTCTGACCGACATCGCCGAAGATCACCTCCTGGTTGGCGACCATGCCAGGCAACCGCACCGAGTGGATCGGCGGCTCAGTCCCACCGGTGACCTCGGCGATCAGCTGGGCGGTGCGTGCCGCGGTGCCACTGGGAGCATCGAGCTTCTGGTCGTGATGAAGCTCGATGATCTCGGCCTTCGCCATGTGCCTGGCGGCCTCGACGGCGAAGCGCATCATCAGCACCGCCCCGATCGCGAAGTTTGGCGCGATCAGCACGTTCGCGTCAGGCTTGCCATCCGCCGGCCGCGCCTGGCCTAGCGGCGCCGGATCGAACCCGGTCGTGCCGACCACGACGTGCACACCGGCGCGCACGCAGCTGAGCGCATTGCCCAATGCTGTGTCGGGCCTGGTGAAGTCGACGACGACCTCGGGTGGGTGAGATCCCGTCAAAACATCCTCGAGCGTGGTCCCGAGCAACGGGTCGGCGCGCCCGACGAGCTCCATGTCCTCGGCGCCCTCCACGGCCGCGCAGACTGCCTCCCCCATGCGCCCAGCCGCACCGGTGACCGCCACCGCGATCATGCCACCACTCCCTCCAGCGGGGTGAGCGCCTGGCGGAACGCCTCCTCCTCGGGACCGACGCAGGCGACCGACAGACGATTCGCCACGAACAGCTCGCCCGCGAGCTCTCTCAGCGCGGCGATGTCCACCGCGTCGATCCGCTCGATCACCTCATCCACCGAAAGGATTGGCAACCCATTCAACACCGAAATCCCCAGGCGACTCATGCGAGCTCCCGTGGACTCCAGCGAGAGCACCATCCGCCCCTTCAAGTTCTCGCGCGAGCGGTCGAGCTCCTCCACGCTCGCGGGATCCTCAACGAAGCGCTCAAGCTCCGCCGCGATCGTGGTCAGCGCCTCAGAGAGGTTCTCCGGCCGCGTGCCGACATACAGACCCACCTCGCCGGTGTGGGCGTAGAGGCTCGAGAAGCAAAAGACGGAGTAGGCGAGTCCCCTGCGCTCGCGCACCTCCTGGAACAGCCGTGAGGAGGACGTCCCACCAAGCACGCCTTCGAGCACCCTCAATGCGAAGCGGCGCTCGTCCTCCCGCGCCAAGCCGGGCCCGCCCAGACAGAAGTGGTACTGCTCGGTGTCCTTCGCAAAGAAGCGCACGCGCCGCTCGAAGTCGGGCTCACCCGGTGCCGGCGGTGGCGGGTGCGCTCCGGCGCGCTCTGATCCGGCCGCGATCGCCAGCTCCACGAGCCTGTCGTGATCGACAGACCCGGCCGCGCCGATCACGACGTTCTCGGGCACGTAGCGCTCGGCGTGAAAAGCCCGCAGTTGCTCGCTGTCAACCGCGCGCACGACCTCCGCCCGCCCGATCACGGCGCGTCCGAGCGGGTGCTTGCCGAAGACCGCCTCGCCGAGCAGGTCGAAGACCTTCTCCTGGGGATCGTCCTCGTACATCGCGATCTCCTCCAGCACGACCTCCCGCTCGGCCTCCAGCTCCCGCAGGCGTGAACGCCAGAGCATGTCGCTCATCACATCGAACGCGCGCTCCAGGTGGCGGTCGAGCACGCGTGTGTAGAGAGTCGTCGTCTCTCTGTCAGTGCCCGCGTTGATCTCCGCGCCCATCGCGTCGAAAATCTGGTCGATCTCCTCCGATCCGAAGCGCTCGGTGCCGCGGAACAACATGTGCTCGAGCAGATGGGAGATCCCCGCCTGATTCTCGGACTCGGCGGCGGAGCCCGTGCCGATCCAGAAGCCGAGCGCCACCGAACGCACACTCGGCACGCGCTCGGTGACCACCCGCACGCCCGAGTCGAGCGTGGTGATGCGGTGCTCTGCCTCGTGGTCCTGCTGAGGACTTGCGGGCGCGCCAAGAGATGATCCGGCCGGCGCGCCCGACTGGCTTACCGACACGTCAGGAACGGTCGCTACCGCCATGACGCGGCCGGCCCGAGCCACGCTCGCCGTCGCGGCCGCGACCACGGTCACGGCTACCGTTTCGTCCCCCACCATCACGCGGAGGCCGTCCGCCGCCGCCGCCTCCCCCGCCGGTACCGACGCCGGCCAGCTCCTGCGCCGACTTGCCCGCGACATCCGGGTCCTCGGCCAGACGCAGACCGATGCGGCCGCGCTCACGGTCCACCTCGACCACGCGCACGTTGATCTCATCGCCCTTGTTCAGCACGTCCTCGACGGTCTCAACACGCTCGCCCGGCGAGACGTTGGAGATGTGCAGCAGGCCATCGGTGCCCTTCGCGAGCTCGACAAACGCGCCGAACGTCGTGGTCTTGACGACCTTGCCGAGGTACTCGTCGCCGACCTCGACCTCCTTCATCATCATCCTGATCCGCTCGAGCAGCCCGTCGCCAAGCTCGCCGTTGGCGGAGTAGATCAGCACCTGGCCGTCATCGTTGACATCGATCTGGGACTCAAACTCCTCCGCGAGGCCCCTGATCGTTTCGCCGCCCTTGCCGATCAAGAGGCCGATCTGCGACGGATCGATCTGAATCGTCTGGATCCGCGGCGCGAACTGACTGAGCTCCGCACGCGGCCCCTGGATCGTCTCGTCCATCTTTCCGAGGATGAACGTGCGGGCCTCTTTGGCCTGTGCGAGCGCATCACGCAGGATGTCGAAGGTGACGCCCGTGATCTTGATGTCCATCTGCAGCGCGGTGATGCCGCGCTCGGTGCCCGCCACCTTGAAGTCCATGTCTCCCAGGTGATCCTCGACACCGGCGATGTCGGTCAGGACGATGTAGTCATCGCCCTCCTTGATCAGACCCATCGCGATCCCGGCGACGGGGCGCTTGATCGGCACCCCAGCATCCATCAGCGACAGCGAGGAGCCGCAGACCGAGGCCATCGAGGAGGAGCCGTTTGACTCGAGGATGTCCGAGACCACGCGGATCGAGTAGGGGAACTCCTCAATCGAGGGCACCATCGGCGCAAGCGCCCGCTCGGCGAGCGCGCCGTGGCCGATATCGCGGCGCTTGACGCCACCCATGCGACCTGCTTCCCCGACCGAGAACGGCGGGAAGTTGTAGTGGTGCCAGTAGTACTTTTTCGTCTCCAGGCCGAGCGTGTCGAGGCGCATCTCCTCCTTGAGCGTGCCCATCGCGACGACGCTGAGCGCCTGGGTCTGTCCACGCGTGAACAGCGCCGAGCCGTGCGTGCGCGGCGTGACGCCGACCTCGATCGTGATGTCGCGGATCTCGTTCTCGCCACGGCCGTCCGGGCGCTTCTTGTGGACGGCGATGCGCTCACGGATGATCGACTTCTCGAGCTTGTCGAACGCGAGCTGCACCGCGGCGCGCCTCTCCTTGGCTGCCACGAGCTGCTCCTCTGAAGCACCCTCGGGCGCCGCCGGGGCGTGCTGCTCGAGGATCTGAGCCTCGACGGCCTTGGTGGCGTCCTGGCGGTCGAGCTTATCCTCGACCTGGGTCGCGTCTTCGAGCGTCGCGCCGTGAGAGGCGCGGATCCCGTCAAGGATCTGCGGGTCGACCTGGATCGTCTCGAAGACTTTCTTCTCCTTGCCGACCTTGTCGGCCAGTTCGCGCTGCAGCGCGCAGATCTTCTTGATCTCCGCGTGGGCGATGTCGAGCGCATCGAGGATCTCCGCCTCGGGGATCTCGTTGGCGCTCGCCTCGACCATCAGGATCGCCTCCTCGGTGCCCGCGACGATCAGATCGAGGTCCGACGGGTTCTCGCCGTCCGGGAGCAGGTCAGCCTCCTGCGGGTTGACGACGAAGTTGCCGTCGATCTTGCCGATCCGCACCGCGCCGACCGGCGTGGGCAGCGGGATGTCGGAGATCATCAGCGCCGTGGAGGCGCCGTTCATCGCGAGGATGTCATAGGGGTGGACGTGGTCGATCGACAGCGGGATCGCGACCAGCTGGGTGTCATAGCGCCATTCCTTGGGAAACAGCGGGCGAATCGGCCGGTCGATCATGCGGGCAGTCAGCGTGCCCTTCTCGCCCGGGCGGCCCTCACGCTTGAAGAACGAACCGGGGATTTTGCCGGAGGCGTACATACGCTCCTCGACATCCACCGTCAAGGGGAGGAAGTCGACGTCGCGCAGGCTGCCCGCGACCGCGGTGCACAGCACCATCGTGTCGCCCTGGCGGACGACCACGGCACCGGAAGCCTGCTTGGCCATCCTGCCGGTCTCAAAGGAAATCTCGCTGCCGGCAATCTCCACGGAAACCCGTGTCACGGCTACATCACTACTCATATTTTTACTGCCTTCCTGTTCCGCCCGTCGGTCGGCGGTCCGTTTTCTTTTTCTCGTATCCGAACGGACGGAGCTTAGCGGACGGCCGGCGGCGGGCGAAGGCTGCGTTTCAAGCGGCGAGGACGTCGCCAAAGGCGATGCCGACGCCCTCGCGCAGGAGCTCGACGCTTGGCAACTCGCCCGGCATCGACGCCTGATAGCTCCAGCGCACGATCCCCTCGGCGTCGATCGCGACGAGTGCTCGCTCGGGGAAGCCGCCTTCGTGCAGCACCCCGAACGCCTTGCAGGCGGCGCCCTTGGGCTCGAAGTCCGACAGCTGCTCGATGCTCACGCCAAGTTTCTCCCTAAATGCCTTCTGTGACCAGCTCGAGTCGCAGGAGACACCGCAGCACTTCGTCACGCCCCGCTCGAGCAGCTCACCGAGCGCGGCCTCGTACAGTTGCAGCTGGTCGGTGCAGACCGGGCTAAAC
>Ga0182024_10013497_pt1 | contig 15936 bp, 17 predicted proteins | sample P32metaG_FD_120480 | JGI IMG/M metagenome (GOLD analysis project Ga0182024, IMG submission 120480) | Permafrost microbial communities from Stordalen Mire, Sweden - P3-2 metaG (Illumina Assembly) | ecosystem: Environmental > Terrestrial > Soil > Wetlands > Permafrost | place: Sweden: Stordalen... | reverse complement strand
TCAGTATTCGTTTTTCCCCGGCGTGCCCTCGAACATGCAGGTGGTCCAGGCCTGCCCTGCGCCGTTCGTCGCCGACATCGACCCGCACGGGGCAATCGCACTCAGCTCCACGATGACGACAATGCATTTCACGCCCGGCGCGACGATGTCGTGCGTCGTTCAGGCCTACGCCCCGGCTCCCTGACCTCGGAATCCTCGCATCGCAGGCTGCCTGACGCAGGGCCATCCCGAGAAAATCACCGTCGACTGGATTCACGGCGAGAGAACGCCGTGAATCCGGGTTAGTGCACCGCGATGCTGGGCGTCGACGTCCCGTTCGTCGACCTGTCGATCTTGTACGTGATCCGGCCGGGCAGCGCCGCGATCGTTGGAGTGCTCGGCGTCCCGTCCGCGTTGTACGTCGTCAGCGTGCTGGGATCGAATTTCGGGGAGCTAATAACCTAGATCTTGCCGGTGCCGTCGATTGCGACGCCGACCGCTGCTCGAACGCGGCGTGGAGTTCTCTCTACTAGGTAGAATAAGGTCTCTGTGGCATATACTCGTCGAGCGTTTTGCCGCGCTGCACTGGGCTTTCGAATGGAGACGGCCATGCCTGCGATGGAGATACAGCCTTCGCGTCCGCGTTGGCCACGCGTGGGAGTCTCCAGGCTCGCTCTCGCGGCGCTGTGCGCGCTCAGCGTCGCGCTTGCCCAGTGCAGCGGCTCGGGTGGGACCGGAAAGACGGTTCCGAAGGCCTCGTCGGCTCCGGGAACCGCCTCACCGACTCCGTCGGTAAGTCCGGCGGGATCGCCGTCGCCGTCACCCACCCCCACCGGGGTTGGGGTCACGTCCTGCTCGGCGCCCGTGGTGACCGCGGGGATCTTCACGAGCATCGTGTCGACCGGCGTCGTGACGGGCAGCACGTACACGGATAACGGCAGCGGCGTCTGGGAAGCGATACAATACTCTCCGGCGTCCGCCACCCCGTCGCCAACGCCCAGCATGAGCGCGACGCCGTCGCCAACCCCGACGCCGTCCGTCTCGCCGACGCCGACCTCGACTCCGGTCTCGGTGACGGAGTACTTCGGCGAATACACCGTGACGTCGTACAACGGGGACGGCGTCGGAGGGCTGTATACGGCCGCGGCGACGAACGGCTGTTTCTTCTTGATTGAGGAACAGCAGCTGGCGGCAGCGATGGCGCACAGGCACGCCCGGCCGCTGCAAGCCCCGTCGCCGAACGCGTTCGGCGACGGCGAGCCAAACGAGCCCGGCACCGAGGCGGAAACGTTCCTCGACCAAGGCACGATCACGACCCTCACGATCAACAACCTGACGGCGACGACGGGGACCGGCAACTTCTCGTTCACCGACAGCGAGGACAACACCGCGACAGGGATGATCACGATCACCGGCAGCTCGACGTTCACCGGCAGTCCGGATGCCCGCCGATCCGGCTTCGTGCGCAGCGGGCCGCGAAGGACAATACCATAGGCGGCGCGGCTTCTTGCTACGAGCGGCGGATCACCGGACCGCCTACAACTCGTTCAAGCTCATGTACATGATGGATCGCGAGGCGTCGCTCGGCGAGGAGTCTCCCGTAACGAACGATATTGTAGTACTCGCTTCCGAGTGGACCCGTTTGGAGCAGCATATACGATGCGGGAACCTTCGCCGACCGCCGAACATTACCGGAACACGGGCCGCTCTTCCGGCTCGCAAGGAGCTCTGAAGATGCGTTCTGCATTCACCGCGCTTTTCGTTGCAGCGTTATTCGCCGTGCCGTTCGTTTCGGGGGCAGCGCCCTTGCCGCCGCCCATTAGCATCAAGGGCCCACCACCAACTGCGACAATTACGACGTATGCCTACATCAACAACGGTTCAGGATTCGCCGTTACAAGTTGCCCGCTGACCGTCAGCTACCAAGGGGCAATCATTGGGGCCAACTGGCCCGGGCATCCAGTAGGCGGGCAGATCCCAGTCCAGTACAAGTGGATCCACGACGGCGTCGCGGGGTCGACTCTGACCATGGTAGCGTTGAACGGTCAGACGGGTTCGCTCTCCAACCCACAGACGTGGACAAGGACCCCCGGGTCACCAACGTCATTGGAGTGGACGCTCAGCGCGAACGGCAGGCATTGGATAGCGTTTCAAATCATCTCTCCGTCGATATCCAACAACACCTCGAACCATGCCACGTTTACGCTGACCTGCCCCACGACCGTCAACGGCAAAAAAGTGCCGGGAAGCTTCACGGCATCCCCGTGGCTGCCACAAGGATGGTCGCGTCTTGTCGGAGAGCCCCGGTGAACGGTCGCGCGGCAGCGCAACATCGACACACCAGTAGTCGGTGATGTACGTATGCACCGATCCGTCAACGCGCTTCTTCGTGCGCCTGACTTGCTTCGGGTAGATCGAACCTTCGAATCGACCCCGACGCTTCTTCTTTGCCATTGCGACGAGGACAGCAGCAGAGCAATGCCTTAGTCGGTACCCCTCTTCGGTAAGCTTAATTGGTGCACGCGAGGTCACTAAACGAAAGACCCCGCCGTAGCGGGGTCTTCTAGTGGCTCCCGGAGTTGGACTCGAACCAACGACCCGCTGATTAACAGTCAGCTGCTCTACCAACTGAGCTATCCGGGACCGACTCGCCACGATTCGGGGACTCGCGCGGGAATCCCGTCGCTCGCGAGGAGTCTGGCCCGCGAGCGACGTACCCAAGTGACGCTATGCTTTAACGAGGTTCCCCCCGCGCCGGTTTCGCGTGCGGGGTCCGTGCAGTCCAACTCCTCTTCGCACGTATTCGGGAATCTTTCATGGCAACCGTCACCGCTCGTCCGCCGAGCATCTTCCGTTCTTCTGCGTTCGCGCGCTTTTACGCAGGCCAGACCCTCAGCTACCTGGGCGACGGCCTGCGCACGCTCGCGATCCCGCTGCTCGTCTTCCGCCTGACCGGTTCGGGCACGGCTCTCGGCTGGACCTGGGGTCTGGAGCTGCTTCCCTTTGCGTTCGTTTCGCTGATCGGGGGTTCGCTCGCCGACCGCGTCGACCGGCGCCGATTGATGCTGGTCTGCGACGGGCTGCGGTTCGTCGTGATGACGTTGTTCACGGTCGCGTTTGCAACCGGACACCTCACCCTGCCGATGATCTACGTCGGCGTCTTCGTGCTCGCCATCGGGGGCGCCGTGTTCCTCGGTGCGCAGACGCCCTCGATCCCGTATCTGCTCGGACTCGGGCGGTCGAAGGCGGCGATCGCCGCGCTGGCCGCAACCGAGCAGAGCGTCAACCTGATCGCCCCGCCGCTCGGCGGCGTCATCTTCGCGATCGCGGGGCCGCTGCCGCTGCTCGCGGCAAATGCGCTTACCTATGCCGCGTCCCAAGTCTCGATCGCATCGGTGCGCTCGTTCGGGCCGGACAAACCAGCCGGCGTGCCGTCGCTGCGGGAAATGGGCAGCGACATCGCGATCGGCTGGCGCTTCGTCATGCAAGACACCGCGCTGCGTATCTTCTCATTCGCGCACTGCGCGATGAACTTCATCGGTTCGATCGGCTTCATCGCGCTGATCCCTTACCTCAAGCGCGCGTTCGGCGCGGGCGATCATGTCGTGGGACTCGCGTTCGGCTGTTTTGCCGCCGGCGCCGCGGTCGGTGCGCTGGTCGCGGGGCGCACGCACTGGCCGCTCGGCCCGGCGATGGTCGGGGCATTCTTTCTCGACGGTCTCGGCTGGCTGCCGCTGCCGTTCACGCATTCGCTCGCGGTCGCCATCGCCGGGATCACCTTCTCGAGCGTCTGCGCGGGCTATCGCATCACCACGGTGATCTCGTGGCGCCTTCGCGTCATCCCCCAGCACTTGGTGGGGCGGGCGTTCGGCGTGGTGCGCCTGCTGGTCTTGATCGGCGTGTTCCCGGGCTCGATCCTCGGCGGCTGGCTCGCCGACAGTATCGGCGTGCGACCGACGATGCTGATCTCCGCCTACGGCTACGCGATCATGGCCCTCTTGCTGTTGCTCTCGCCCGCCGTGCGCAACGAACGGCGCTAAGCCGCCGGTTGGATGCCGACATGAAGGACGACCGGGTGAACGATGAGCGCGTCCTGGTCTACTCGACCGACGGGGACGTGCCCGTTCCCGCGCCGGGCCGGCGGGCGCTCAAGCCCGTCGCGCGCGGTATGCCGGACGACGGCGTCGTGCGGGTGACGCGAGAGCACCGCCGCGCCAGCGCGGTGACGGTCGTGCATGGCCTGGCCGAAGCCGAATTGGCCGCCGCGGAAAAGGAACTCAAACGTCTCTGCGGCACCGGCGGTACGGCGAAGAACGGGGTGGTCGAACTCCAAGGCGATCAGCGCGACAAGGTCGTGGCCTACTTCACCGGCCAGGGCCGAAAGGTGAAGCGCGCCGGAGGTTAGGAGGCCGCTGCGTACAAGTCGCGGCGCGTCGTGGGGACATCGACCGAGCCGTCCGCGCGCGGCTTTGCGAACAGCGTCTGCATCAGACCCATGCGACCCAGCGCAAAACCGCGCGCACTGCCCGCCATGTAGATGCGCCAGATCCGCTCGGTGCGTTCGTCGGTCGCAGCGACGGCGGCGTCCCGGTTCGCGACAAGGTTGGCCACCCATGCGCGGAGCGTGCGGGCGTAGTGCTCGCGCAAGTTCTCCACGTCGCGCACCTCGAAACCGGCAGCCTCGCCGAAGCGAACGGTGGCGTCGATAGGGACGAGGTCACCGTCCGGGAAAACGTAGCGTCCGACGAAGTCGTCGGCCGCCCGGTATCCTTTCCCATCTCGCCCCTGCTGCACGATACCGTGGTTGAGAAACAGTCCGCCTTCGCGCAGCGCGCCGAAGGCGCAGCCGAAATACTCCGCCAGCCGCTCGCGCCCGACGTGCTCCACCATCCCGACGGAGGCGATCGCGTCGAACTGCACGTCGCCGAGATCGCGGTAGTCGCGCAGCTCTACCGTCGCCCGATCGGCTACGCCGGCCGCAGCGATGAGCCGCAGTGCCTCCTCGTGCTGGCGCCGCGACAAGGTGATGCCGTGCGCAACCGCACCGCGCTCCGCGGCGCGAATGACCAGGCCGCCCCAGCCGCAGCCGATGTCGAGAAGGCGCTGTCCCGGCTGCACTCGCAGCTTGTCGAGGATGTAGTCCAGCTTCGCTCGCTGCGCGGCCTCGAGCGACGTGACGCCATCGCCCCAGTACGCGCACGAGTACACGAGTTCGCCGCCGAGAAACGCACGGTAGAACTCTGCCGGCTGGTCGTAGTGGAAGCCGATCGCTTCGGCGTCGCGGTGTTTCGTGTGCCGTTTGCCGTGAAGGTGCGCCGCGGCCCGATCGCGCCCGCGCGGGGGTGCCGGGAGACGCGCGAGCTGCGACACCACCTTCAGCCGCATCAGCCTCGTGAGCGCTCCGGCCGAACGTTCGATCGAGTCGATCGCATCCTCGAGGTCACCGGCGATGTCGAGCCAGCCTTCGACGAACGCCAGGTGCGGATTGAGATCGAGCGGAGGTGTCAGCGCTGCGCGCAGGGCGTACGGCGCGTTCAGATTCAGCACGAACGACGCGTTCGGCGGCGCAACGTCGGTGCCGTCCCACAGACGCACTCCGAAATCACGTCCGAGATGATCGCCGAAGAGTTCGCTGAGTATTTCGAGCGACCGCTCCGCGGAGCGGTCGGTCGCCGCGGTCGTCATGCGATATATTCCAGCGCGTTCTGCGCCCGACCCTCCGAGCAGCGCGATCTTTGACGGTACGGCGGAACGGTTTGCGGAAGGCTGGCCGCAATGCGCTCCGATCTGTCTCTCGCCGAGTGCCGCCGCATCTTCTTGGCGGCGCAGGGCTTCGCCGATCCCGCACCCCGGGGCGGCGTCACGCGGCGGCACCTGGCGCGGGTCTTCGCGCGCACGGGGTTGGTGCAGATCGACAGCGTGAACGTGCTGGTGCGCTCGCACTACTTGCCGCTCTTCTCCCGGCTCGGGCCGTACGACGCGACCCTGCTCGAGCGGGCGGCCTATGGCCGCGACCGCACGCTCTTCGAGTACTGGGGACACGAGGCGTCGCTGCTGCCCCTGGCGAGCCAACCGCTGCTGCGCTGGCGGATGGAGCGCGCGCGCCGCGGCATCGGAACCTACGGCCGGGTCGCGCGCATGGTGACGGAGGAACGCGCCGTGCTCGACCGGTTGCGCGCCGAAATCGGCCGCCGCGGGCCGGTCGCCGCGAGCGCTTTCGAGGGGGCGCGCGGGAAGGGCTCCTGGTGGGGCTGGAGCGAGGTAAAACTCGGGCTGGAAGCCCTGTTCTGGTGCGGCGAGATCACGACCGCGACCCGGAAAGGGTTCGAGCGCGTCTACGATCTGCCCGAGCGCGTCTTCCCGCCCGCCATTCTCGACGCGCCGACGCCTTCGGAGGCCGACGCACAGCGCGACCTCGTGCGCATCGCTGCGCGCGCGCTCGGGGTGGCTGCCGAGCGCGATTTGCGCGACTATTTTCGCCTCGATCTCGCTGACGCGCGGGCGCGCGTCGCCGAACTGGTCTCGGCCGGTGAACTGGAGGTCGTGCGCGTCGAGGGACTGCGCACCGAACGCCTCCTGACGCGCGGGACGCGAATTCCGCGCCGGGTGGACGCCTGCGCGCTGATCTCCCCTTTCGACTCGCTGGTCTGGGAGCGAACGCGCACCAGCGAGATCTTCGGCTTCGACTTTCGGCTCGAGATCTACACGCCGGCGCACAAGCGCGTGCATGGCTACTACGTGCTGCCGTTTCTCCTCGGCGACCGGCTCGTCGCACGAGTCGACCTCAAGCACGACCGCCAAGCGGGCGTGCTGCGCGCGATTGCGACGCACCTCGAGCAGGGCGTCCGCAGCGGCGACGTCATGCCGGCACTGCGCGAGCAGCTCGAGGCGATGGCGGACTGGCTGGGTGCCCGCGAGATCGGCGGTCTCGGCCGCATCTCGCGACGCGTCCGCCGCTAACGAAAAGAGCCGCCGGAAATTCGGCGGCTCTCTCCGCTCACGTGCGGTGAAACGTCGCTCTAATGGTAGGGGGTCGGATACGGCGTGGCCGGCGCAGCGTTGGATCCGTTGTAGTTTCCGCTATTCGAACCGTTGTAACTGTTGTACTGGTTTGGGGGCCCGGGCTGACGGCGCGAGAGCACGGTCGAGGGGGCTGTCGTCTTCATCGAAATCTGCGTGCCCTGATCGATCGTCACGTTGGTGCCGAGCGAGCTGGCGTAGATCGCGCCGCCGACCGCGCCGACTGCACCGCCGATATTGGTGCCCAGGTGCTTGCCGATATAGTTGCCCAGGATCGACCCGATCACGGCGCCGATGACCGTGCGGCCGGTCGTGCTGCCGCCCTGTTTGGGGTCGAGCGCCAGGACCGATCCGGTGAGCGAAGCGGTCGTGCCGTCAACGAGCGTAATCCGATCGAACGCCAATTGGACGGCACCCTTCTTCGTGCTGTGGGCACGGTTCACGGCAGCTACGTGTCCGTAGACTTTCGCGCCGCCGAAACGCTGGTCGTCGCCGGGGAACGGCGGCGTGACGTCGAGCACGAAGGGATCGCCGACTTGCGCGTTCTTGCTCGAGATCGACTGTTCGAGCGTGCCTTGCACGACGCTCTGCGATCCGATCAGCGTATCGCCGTTGTACTGGGCGAGAGCCGCGAGCGGGAGCGCGGCGGTTGCCGCGAAGGCCAGCGCGGCGAGGGCGTTACGGAACATCGAATACCTCGTTCGGTGGGAGTCGACTCTATAACGAAGCCTCCGTTCAAGGCGTTCCCGTCAAAGGAAAGAGGCGCCGGTCGTTCGGCGCCTCCTGCGGACATGCGAAGGGTCCGCTCCCTAGGCAGTCAGCGGCGCCAGCTCGCGATCGATCTCGCCCCGCAGCCCGGAATCGGCACGCAGCGCGGCGGCGCGATCGAGCTTTTCCCACGGCAAGTCGAGGTCGGGACGGCCGAAGTGTCCGTACGATGCGGTCTGCCGATAGATCGGCCGGCGCAGATCGAGCTGGTCGATGATCGCGGCCGGCCGCAGATCGAAGTGGACTCGCACCAGTTCGGCGATCCGTTCTTCGGAGATGGCGTTCGTGCCGAACGTCTCGACCAGGACGCTGACCGGATGCGCCACGCCGATCGCGTAGGCGACTTGGATCTCGCAGCGTTCGGCGAGACCCGCCGCGACGACGTTTTTCGCGACGTACCGCGCCGCGTACGCCGCCGAGCGGTCGACCTTGGTCGGATCCTTGCCGGAGAACGCGCCGCCGCCGTGCCGCGCCATTCCGCCGTAGGTGTCGGCGATGATCTTGCGGCCGGTCAAGCCGGCGTCGCCTTTGGGGCCGCCGATGACGAACCGGCCGGTCGGGTTGACGAACACCTTGAGGTGCTCGTCACGCAGCCCCTTGGGGATCACCTGGTCGATCACGGCCTCGGTCACTTCGCGGCGGATCAGCTCGAGCGGGACGTCGGGGTCGTGCTGGGTCGAGATCACGACCGTATCGACGCGGACGGGCTTGTGCCCGTCGTACTCGACGGTCACCTGGGATTTCCCGTCGGGGCGCAGGTAGCCGATGCTCCGATTCTTGCGGACCGCGGCGAGCAGCTGGGTGAGTTCGTGCGCGAGCGTGATCGGCAGCGGCATCAGCGACTGCGTTTCGCGGCACGCAAACCCGAACATCATCCCCTGGTCGCCGGCGCCGATCAGCGCGTACGGATCGTGATCGCCGGTGGTCTGGACTTCGAACGACTTGTCGACGCCCATCGCGATGTCGGACGATTGCTCGTCGACCGACACGCTGACGCCGCAGGTCTCGTAGTCGAACCCGATCGCCGACCGGTCGTAGCCGACGTCCTTGATCGTGTCGCGCACGATCTTCGGGATATCGACGTAGGTCGAGGTCGTGATCTCGCCCGCGATGTGGATCTGGCCGGTGATCGCGAACGTCTCGCACGCGACCCGGCCCATGGGATCCTTGGCCAGAATCGCGTCCAGGACCGCATCGGAGATTTGGTCGGCGAGTTTGTCGGGGTGCCCCTCGGTGACGGACTCGGAGGTAAACAGACGACGGTAGGCCATGCTCACGTTCCTTCCGACCACGAGGTCATGTACTTGACCTGTTCCGCCGTCGGGGTGTCGATCGCGATCCCGAACGCTGCCAGCTTGAGCTGCGCGACTTCCTCGTCGATGTGGTCGGGAACCGAATAGACTTTCTTCTCGAGCGTGGCGTAGTTCTGGGCCAGGTAAGCTGCCGCCATCGCCTGGTTCGCGAACGACATGTCCATCACGGCTGCCGGATGCCCTTCGCCGGCGGCGAGGTTGATCAGGCGCCCTTCACCAAGAACGCGAACCGTGCGGCCGTTGCCGAGCGCGTAGGCTTCGACGAAGGCGCGCGGCCGCGTCTTGCCGGTCGACAGCGCTTCCAGGGCATCGAGATCGAGCTCGTCGTTGAAGTGGCCCGAGTTGCAGACGATCGCGCCGTCTTTCATGACCTCGAAGTGCTCTTTGCGGATCACGTGAAAGTTGCCGGTGACGGTCACGAAGATGTCGCCGCGCGTCGCGGCCTCGGCCATCGGCAGCACCTGGAACCCGTCCATCGTCGCTTCGAGCGCCTTGCGCGGATCGATCTCGGTGACGACCACGTGGGCGCCCAGACCCTTCGCGCGGGAAGCGACGCCGCGGCCGCACCAGCCGTAACCAACGACCACGACGGTCGAGCCGGCGATCAGCGCGTTGGTGGCGCGGATGATCCCGTCGAGCGTCGACTGTCCCGTGCCGTAGCGGTTGTCGAACATGTGCTTGGTGAGCGCGTCGTTAACGGCGATCACGGGGTACGGAAGGACGCCGTCCTTCTCCATCGCGTGAAGTCGAATCACGCCGGTCGTCGTTTCCTCACAGCCGCCGATCATGTCTTTGAGCATGGCGTTGTGCTTGGTGTAGATCGTCGTCACGAGGTCGCAGCCGTCGTCCATCGACATCTGGGGTCGCGAAGCGACCACCGCTTCGATGTGACGGTAGTAGGTCGATTCGTCCTCGCCCTTGATCGCGTAGGTCGGGATGTCGTAGCGGGCGCACAGCGCCGCGGCGACGTCGTCCTGGGTCGAGAGCGGGTTCGATGCGCACAGCGCGATCTCGGCGCCGCCGGCTTGGAGGGCGAGCATCAAGTTCGCCGTTTCGGTGGTCACGTGGAGGCAGGCGCCGATGCGCACGCCGGCAAGGGGTTTCGTCTTCGCGAAACGGTCGCGAATCTGCCCGAGTACGGGCATGAACGTCGCCGCCCACTCGATGCGGGCTTTGCCCGCGTCGGCCAGCGCGAGGTCGCGAACGTCCCCGCGAGTCTTCTCGAGAGTTTGCAAGGTTGGCTCCTTCGATAGCGTCGGTTGTCTTACGGCGACCGTGCTTGTTGAAACCAGCTCTAACGGCGCGTCGGCCCCTTCCCGCGAGGCGAAGGGGACTCATCCCTGGTAAACCGCCGCGTGGACGGAATCGATGCGTACCTCGAGCGTCTCGCCTCGGCCGATCCGACGCCCGGCGGAGGCAGCGCTGCGACGTTGGTCGGCGCGTTCGGCGCGGCGCTCTGTGCGATGGTGGCGCGCATCACGCGGGCCGGCGCTCGCTACGCGGCCGTGCATGGCGAGGCCGACGCGATCGTGGCCGCCGCCGACGCGCTGCGGGCACGGTTCGTCGCGGCGCGCGCGGTCGACGAAGAGGCCTACGCGCGCGTCGTCGCCGCCAGCGCGCTGGCGAAGTCAACCGATGACGAAAAGCTCCTGCGAACCGGGTTGATCCAGGAAGCGCTCGCAGGAGCGGCCGAGGCACCGCTCGCCGCCGCCGCGATGGCTGCCGAAGGCGCCGCGCTCGCCCGACGTACCGAGGCGCTTGGCAACACCCACCTCGTCAGCGATGTGGAATGTGCACTTGCATTTTTCCGCGCCGCGCTCGAGTCCAGCGCGGCGAACGTCCGCATCAATCATCGTTTCATGCGCGACGCGGAACGGGTTCGCGCGCAGGACGAACGCCTGGGCGCGATCTTGATCGCGGCGCGGAGCGCCTAGCCGGCGGCCGGTGCGGGATTCGTTCCGCTGGTTTCCCCGTTGCGCGTGCCCGCGATCGTCGGTGTCGCGAGCGTTCCCGGCGGCGGTGAAAAATCGCGCTGCGCGAGCACGGCATATGCCCCGGCGATGCCGGCTGCTAATCCCAGCGTCGTGATCAGCGGATGACGCAGGGCCTTGTCGATGCCGAGTACGTGGTCGAGCGAGAGATCGCCGTACCCGGCCGACGCGAACGCCACCGCCGCGCTCGCGTAGAGCACGCCCAGCTCGATGCCGTTCTTTCCGGCGAAGAAACCATTCTTGGCGTGCACGGTCGTTTGCGCGACGATCATCGTCGAGAGCAGCAGGGCCGGCCCAATCGGTCCGCCGAGACCCAGCGCGATCAGCACGCCGACGCTCAATTCGTTCGCCGACGCGACACCGGCGTATTGGGTCCCCGGTTTGAACCCCAGCGACTCCATGAAGCGCCCGGCGCCTTCCGGACCCGGACCCTCGAACCAGCCGAATGCCTTTTGCGAACCGTGGGCTGCGATGCCCGCGCCGACGGCCAGCCGCGCAGCGAGCAGACCGAGCGACTCGATCATCGCGCTATTCGACCGCGGCCGGATCGCCGGAAGCGTCTTCGATCACGGTGATGCGGTCGGCGCCGTGGATGATTTCCGTTACTTTGTCGCCGCCTTCGCGAACGGGGTCCGACACGACGGCGTAGTGCTTGTGCCCGTGGCCGTGGCTGTCGTCGGCGTGCAGCGTTCCGGCAAGGACGCGTCCGTCATCGAGGGTGAGGCGGACGGGGGATCCGACGTAAGGACGGACTTCGTCATCGGTCATCGGGATATGCTCCTTGCCGTGCGTGAGGTTGGGATCAGTATTCCCATTTCGATGGGACGCGTGGGGCCGCTCGGCGGTTTCAGGCGACGAGATCCAGGAACGGCTGGATGTCGGCCGCTTCCACGTCCATGCCGACCCCGCGTGCATTCCAGCGCGGATCGTGGAAATCCGACCCCGCCGTCATCACCAAGCCGAGCCGCCCGGCGAGGGCCCGGAAATGGGCGACCTGGGGCGTCGTATGAGTGGGATAGAACACCTCGAGCCCGACCAGCCCCGCTTCGGAAAGATCGGCCACGATCCCGTCGTCGTCGAGCCGGCCGGGATGCGCCAGGACGGGCACGCCGCCGCTGCCGCGCACGATCGCGATCGCTTCGAGCGGGGTGATGTGGTGCGAGGGCGCATAGCCTGCCCCGCCGCTCGAAAGCAGATCGCGAAAAGCGGCCGCCACGTCCCGAACCATCCCCCCGCGGACCAGCGCTTTGGCGACATGGGGCCGTCCGAGGGCATGGCCCCCGCCCGACTCGGCCAGCACGGCTTCGACCGTCAGCGGATAGCCGGCCCGGTTGAGTGCGGCGACCATGAGATCGATGCGCGCCCGGCGGTGTTCGCGGTTGCGCGCCAGGGTGTCGCCGAGCGGCGAGTCGCCGACCGGGATCCTGTAACCCAGAATGTGGACGTCGCTGCCGGCCCAGGTCGTGTTGATCTCGATCCCCGGCACGATGTTCGGTACCGCGCCGACGGCCTCGTAGGCGCGCGTGGTGTCGTGATCGGTGATCGAGAACCAGCGCACGGCGCGGGCCCGCATCTGCTCCACCAGTGCCTCGGGTGCGAGCGTTCCGTCGCTCTGGCTGGTGTGCGAGTGGAAATCGACGAGCACGGGTTCAGCAGCCGGTCGCGCCCGGGAAGCTCGCGGCCGGCGCGCTCGCGTGCTCGATCATGCCAGGCCTCGAAGGTTGATCCGCTTGATGTCGAGCGCGTGTCCGGTGGCGACGTCGATCCGGGTCACCGCCGCGCAAAAGTGACGGATGCCCGTTTTCTGCACCGCGAACCGCTCGGAGACCGCATTGGTGAAGCGCTCCAGAACGGCGGTCGATTCCATTCCGATCACACCCTCCGACGGGCCGGTCATGCCGACGTCGGTGAGATAGGCGGTGCCGCCGGCGAAGATCTGTTCGTCGGCTGTCTGCACGTGCGTGTGCGTTCCATAGACGAAGGAAACGAGGCCGTCGAAGAATCGCCCCAGCGCCATTTTTTCCGAGGTCGCTTCGGCATGGACGTCGACCACGATCACCGGCGTGCGTTCGCGCAGCTCGTCGACGAGCGCGCGGCCGATCCGAAACGGATCGTCGACCGGCGGCATAAAGACGCGGCCCATCAGATTGATGACGCCGATCGTCACGCCGTTGACGTCGAAGGTTCCGGCGCCGCGCCCCGGCAGGCCGGGCGGATAATTTGCCGGCCGCAAGATGCGGTCGGTCTCGTCGAGCGCCGGACGGAACTCGCGCTTATCCCAGATGTGATTCCCGGAGGTGATGAAATCGACCCCGGCCGCGAACATCTCTTCGGCAGTCTGCTCGGTCAGCCCGAACCCACCGGCCGCGTTCTCGCCGTTCGCAATCACCGCGTCGACGTGGTGCTGTTCCCGAACGAGCGCGAGATGCTTCTTGAGAACGTCGCGACCCGGGGAACCCATGACATCGCCGACGGCGAGGATGGTGACTGCTTCGGGCGTTAGGATCGGGCCCGTGCTTTCGCGCGTTTGGGAGCGTGAGCGAAATACACCAGCACGCGATGTTCCTCGCGGAAGCCGACCAGGCGCTGGCGCTGCGCGGGGTCGCGCAGCGCGTCGAGCGCGACCTCAACCCGGTCGTCGCGAGCGGCCGGATCGTCGTCGAGGGGCGTGGCGCCCGCGTCGTCGCGGACCAGCGCTTCGCGGAACGCGTCGGCGAACATGGCGACGAGCAGTTCGAGCTCGCCCCGTGAAAACGATTCGGCATCCCGCGTCACGGTCACGAAGGTCACCGCCGCGTCCCGCTCCGCGCTGACCGCGATACGGTCGGGAACGTCGCCGCGCAGATCGAGCAGCGCGCGGACGTGCTCGCCGATGTACTCGCCGAAAGCCTGCGTCTGCGCGCGGTCGAGCCGCTTGCGCACCGCGAACGAGAGGGTCAGGGTCGCGTCGTCGGGGTTGGACCGGACGCTGTGGATCTCCGGAAAATGCACCAGCAGCGCCACGACCCGGTTGACCGTATCGGCGGACTCGAAGGCGAGGGTGCGCGGCGTAGACATTGCTCTCTCAGCATGGACGTGGGTGGGGGGACGTTCATTCGGACCGGGCTGCGGCGGGGACCTGCGGGGCCCGGCAAGTGCCTTCTGCGGCCGCCGGCGGCTCCGGCTAGCCTTGCTGGGACGCGCCCAAACCGGCAAGGGTGGCGCCCCAACCCTTGCCCCCGTCGCCCGGCGCGGGAGGGAAGAGGGAAAGAGAATCCACGCTCCATGCTGTATTTCGTACCAAGCCCTCCCATGTCGTACGTCGCCCTCACATCGGCGCTGCGGCGCTGGCGGCCCCTCGTGGGCCTCGCGTCCGCCGTCGTCCCCGCCGCGGTCCTCGTCCACCTCGTCTCCGAGGGTCTTGCGCTAGGCTGGGCGGGTCTGAACGGCGACTTCGTCACCCGGCACGTCTACCTGGGCCTGCTGGCCGCGCTGGCGACCTGGGCCTTCGCCGCCAGTGTCGGCCTCGGTCACGGGCGGGCCGAGATTCGCCGCCGGACGGCCCTCTTGCGGGCGGCGCTGGCGCCCCGGCGCCGGTCCGCGGCGCTCAGTCTGTTGCTGGTCGCGAACTTGGCGTTCTTCACGCTGACGCAGGCCGACGAAGGCCTGCCGATTCTGTCCGGTACGCTTTGGCTCGCGCTTGCCGCGGCTACGCTCGGCTCGATCCTCTCGGCGCTCCTGGTCTACGCGTTCGGCCGCACGTTCCTGACGGTCGCGATCGCCGCCCTCGACTGGCGGCCGCGCCGTGCGCGTGCCGCGCTTCCCTCGCGGGTTCGGCCCGACGCCGCGCACCCGCGCAATCCTTCGACGTCCTACAGTCTGTTCGTCCCGACCCGGCCGCCGCCGGCGGATCCCTTCATCAGCTCCAACAGCAAACGTTTTGAAGGGATCCACCTGTGTTCAGCCTGGTTCGCGCGGCGCATTCGGCGCCGGCGCTCATTCTTGGAACTGCGTTTTTCCTAGCGGCGTCGAGCACCGCCCAGGCGCAGTCAACAACCCATCTTTCCGGCCTCGTCACCAACGCGCAGAACGCCCCCGTTGCGGCGGCCGCAGTGCTCGCGACCGGCAGCAATCTCGTTCTGCGCACGAAAACCGACAGTCACGGCACCTTCACGTTCCCGGCCGTGCCGCCCGGTACGTACAACGTGGACATTACCGCACCCGAAGGTCACGCGTCGCTGCGGGTCGATCTGACCAGCGCCGGCACGACGATCACCGTTGCGCTGACTCAAGTGAAAGAGATCGGCCGCACCGCGGTCACCTCGCGGCCGCCGGCGCAAGGCTCCGGAACCGATGTCAGCCTTTCGGCCGAGAATCTTACCCGGTCGCCGGCCAACGGCAACCTTTCGGAGCTGCTCGTCCAGCTGCCCGGAGCCGCGCGCGGCGCCAACGGCGTCGTACACATCAACGGCGATCACGGCGACATCAACTACATCGTCGACGGCGTCCCGATCCCGCAGGAACTCAACCGCACCGTCGGCGGTGAGTTCGATTCGAACAACCTAGCGTTCGTCGAAGCGCTGCAGGGGGCGTATCCGGCGCAATACGGAGAACGCTTTGCCTCGGTCATCAACATCAACACCCGCAATGGAAACGGACCGGCGGGCTTCACCGGAGACGTGCAAGGCGGCTCGTACTCCTACCTCGACTCGACGCTCGGCTACCACGCTCCGATCGGCACCGGGAACATCGACCTCGCCGTTCGCAACGAACGCGGGGACCGCGGTCTCGATCCGCCGGGCTTCGACTCGCCGCACAACGACTACAGCAACGCCAATCAATTCCTGCGCTACACGCAGCCGCTCGGAACGGACTTCCTCAACCTG
>Ga0182024_10013496_pt1 | contig 15936 bp, 10 predicted proteins | sample P32metaG_FD_120480 | JGI IMG/M metagenome (GOLD analysis project Ga0182024, IMG submission 120480) | Permafrost microbial communities from Stordalen Mire, Sweden - P3-2 metaG (Illumina Assembly) | ecosystem: Environmental > Terrestrial > Soil > Wetlands > Permafrost | place: Sweden: Stordalen... | reverse complement strand
CCGAGCAAGACCTGGATCACGATCGTGGGGGTGATCGCGGATGCTCGAACCGAGTCGCTGGCGAACGCGAGCGTTCCGCAAATCTATCTGAGCCTGTACCAGGAGACGCCCAAGGAGTTGGCCGTCTTTCTGCGTGGAGACCTGAAACCGAGTGCGATCCCGGAAGAGGTGCGGGCGATGGTGCAGTCAGTGAATCCGGAACTGCCGGTTTATGGGGCGCAGACGCTCGATGACGCAGTGTCGGCCTCTTTGGCAGAGCGGCGATTCTCGATGGAGATGGTGGCGTGCTTTGCAGCGACGGCGTTGCTGCTGGCGGCGCTGGGAATTTACGGAGTGATTTCCTATATCGTGAGCGAGCGCACGCAGGAGATCGGCATTCGCCTGGCGCTGGGGGCGCGGCGGGGGACGATCCTGCAGATGGTTTTGCGTCAGGGGCTGGGACTGGCGATGGCGGGCGCCGCGCTGGGACTGGTGGGATCGGTGATCGTGTCGCACCTGATGGCAGGTTTGCTCTATGGCGTAATGCCCACCGATGCTCTTACATTTGTTGGCGTCACCCTGGTGCTCACGGGTGTGGCGGTTGCGGCCTGTTATATCCCCGCGCGGCGGGCAATGCGTGTCGACCCGATGATCGCACTGAGATACGAGTAGTTTTAATAACCGCGAGCTGGACTCGATCTTCGCCAGGTGCTCTCAACCGAACGTTCCGGGATCGCGTGCTGGATATACGGGAGATCGAGAGTTCTCACCGCGTATGAATGACAAGACCTTGGCGCGCGCGTTCAAGGAGCACCTGTGCCGAATCGGGCGATTCCGTACTTAAATTGACCCCTCCTTTGCGAACAGGGATAGCACTATTCTGCGGCACAGCTTCGCCGTAGATGATCATTAACTCGCTTCGGTGGTCGGCAGACGGAAAATAAAACGCTCATGCGGTTGTAGGATCGGATGCGGCGGACGCGGCATTTGTCGCTTCAGGAGCAGGCGAATCATCTCAATCAGATGCTCAGTCGTCACCATGCCTGTCACAGATTGCCGGGAATCTTCGGGCACTGCTGCGGGTCCATCGGGCCGTAGAGCATTACTGGCGCAAAATGTTGAGCAGTCGGAGCTGGCATGGCGCGATCCGGTGGGAGCAATTCCAGCGGATCAAAGAACAGTTCCAACTGCTTCGACCAAAGCTGTACCCCCCTACTGGGAGCTGCAGGCATCGCCATACTGTGAAACAACTCCGACCAGCCCAGTGCGGGAAATCCGCACGCTGGGTTCTGTGGGAGCCGGAGGTGGGTGACTACCTCCGGCCAGCCGGTGGGCGGCCAGCGATGGTCGTCCCTACCGTGACCGTAACGTAACCCGTCAATAGGGTCTGTGCCACACTCAGTGTGCTGTTAAATAGGTGCTTTTCGTCTGGAAGATGTGAACAAATCGATTTCGCTTATATTTCGGGTTTTCGAACTTCATGCAAGATGTATGCCGAATGCTCAGGTAGCGCTTATAGGGCATCCTGGCGCGAAATTTGTGAAGCTGAACTCACCGAACATTTGGTTTTCAATTTTTTCTCATCTTCCTGTCCCCGGTTCTCCCCTTGATGCTGATCCTCGCTCTCTGGCGATGCAAATCCACTCGGCTACCGGCGCATAACCGTCGTAACGAGTTGCACTTTACCGACTATCACCGGTCTGGCTCGATCGCAAGAGTGCAACCGAGCACATTTGGAAAGTTCAAAAATGTGCTTGCGCGATCAAGCTAGATAAGTTAGCAGCCATTTCCGCATTAAGCTGTTTGAGCTTGCCACATTGCGCGAGCGCCAATTTCTGCATCCCTAAGCGCACATAGCAGTCGCCGAGCATATAGTGGGCTCTTGCATCCTGTGGCGTGAGTTTGGTCACGAGAGAAAAGGCTTTTGCTGCCTCCGCATATCGCTGTGCCCGGTGATATCCATTTCCGAGGTTGAACTGGATATCAGCACTACTGGGTTTCAGACGAGCCGCTTTTTCATATTCAATCAGGGCGTTGGAATGGCGTTCGAGTTCGTCGAGTTCGTTGCCCAGGTTGTAGTGTGCATTCGCATCATCAGGCATCAGCCGAGCGGCAACCGCGAAAGCTCGGCGCGCCTCTTCGTGCCGTTCGAGATTGCTGAAGGCGTTTCCGATGTCATAGTACGCCTTCCCATCATCGGGCTTGAGGGTGATGACTGCGCGATACGCATGGGTGGCGTCGTCGTAGCGCTTTAACTCCGCGTAAGTGATACCAAGGTTGAGCAGCGCCGCCGGCGAATATGGATCGAGTGCAACGGATTGCTCATAGGCGTCGAGAGCGCGTTCCGGTCTGTGCAAGCTGTTCTCGACGCCTCCAAGTTCATAGTGAATTCTCGCATTCTTAGGGTCCAGGCGTACCGCGGACGCAAAGGCCGTCTCCGCTTGCTGGTATTGATGCATACCGTCGTATGCCAAACCGAGCTGTTCGAGCGCATCTGCGTTGTTCGGATCGCGTTTGATGGTCTGAAGACAGGCTTGCACTCCGGTGCATACGTGCGATAGCCCGACACTTTTTGGCGAGGGGCCACTCTGTGCGAATAGTAGCGCGCCCTGCAGCAAAAGTAGTGTAGCCACCTTCCGCACAGCTATTGCGTTCACTCTTCGCATTCTTCGGTTCCTGTGAACTCCTTAACGACAATGCTCTGCTGCCAAACAGCGATCTGTTCGCGAGCCTCTTTCACGAGCCTTCTGAAACGCCGCGCCAGCTCTTTGATGCGATCCGATTGGCGCCTAGCAATGGCCTCGGTCGGAATGAGCTCGGTGCCTATGCCGATGGCCGTCGCGCCTGACAGAATGAAATTAGCCGCCGTTTGTTGGTTGACGCCGCCGGCAGCAATCAACGGTATCTGAGGGAGGGACGCGTGCAACGCCTTAATGTACTTGTCTCCGCCGATTTGTGCGCAAGGAAAGACTTTGACGAAGTCAGCCCCGGCGCTCCACGCGGTGACGATCTCAGTCGGTGTCATGGCGCCAGGCAAAACAGTGATGTTCTCCTTAGCGGCGAATTCGACAACCGCCAAGTTGAAAGAGGGCGAGGTAATAAACCCCGCCCCCGCATCGACGCAGAGACGCGCAGTCTTGACGTCGAGTACGGTGCCGGCGCCAACTATGATTTTTGGATCGGAACGAACGAGGTGGGAAATCAACTCGACCGCTCCGGGAACGGTCATGGTGATTTCGACGATCGGGATTCCGCCGTGGGTGACAGCTTCCGCGGCAAAATGAGCATCGTCGCCAGACAAGACTCGAATTGCCGGGACAATCGCGATGTCTCTAATGCGCTTGCAGACTTCATCTTTCTTCATTTTCCCTCTCCCTCTATCAAGGGCCCCAGTACTCTAAATAGCGTCATTCGGGTCCGCTTCGGGCAGGCGATCATCGCTCCGAGCGAACCAGGCGTACAACGTCGGCAACAGGAAGATACTGATGAGGAGTCCGGCAATGAGGCCGCCGACAATGACGATGGCAAAAGGGCGCTGTGAGTCGGATCCAATGCCATGGGAGAGCGCCGCAGGCAGAAGGCCCAAGGTTGCGACCAACATGGTCATCATGATGGGCCGAAGCCGCAAGACAGCTCCTTCCACCGCTGCTTCTTCAATCGAATACCCACGGGCCCTCAGCTGATTGATGTATTCAACCATGATGACGCCAATTTGCACGGACACGCCGAACAGAGCAAGGAAGCCAACGCCGGAAGACACGCTGAAGTTGGTATGCGTGACCATCAGCGCCAGCAGCCCCCCGACGGGCGCCATGGCGATGTTGGTGAGAACCAGAAGAGCCCACTTTACGGATTTGAACATCGAGTAGAGGATGATGTAGATGAGCAGAATGGTCAAAGGCAATACAAGCAACAAACGCCTCTGCGACCGCTTTTGACTCTCGTATTCGCCAGCCCAGTCGATGGTATAGCCTGTAGGCAACTTGACCGAGGCATCGACCTTTCGGATGGCCTCCTCGACCGTACTCCCGAGATCTCTGCCGCGAACGCTGAACTTCACCGCCACGTAGCGAGAATTCTCTTCGCGATAGATCTCGGAGCCACCATCCAGCACTTTAACGGTTGTCAGTTGGGCCAGTGAGACTCGCTCTCCTGAAGGCGCCAGCAGGCGGATCCTTGCAATGGCCTCCTTCGTGTCACGGTATTCGGGGAGGTAGCGGGGAACGAGATCGTACCGCTGCTCGCCAATCAGTACCTGGCTGATTGCGTTTCCGCCAACGGCGGTTTGAATAGCATCCTGCACATCGGAAACATTGATGCCGAAGCGTGAAGCCTGATCGCGGTCGACAGTAAAGTTGAGGTTGGGCTGTCCGATCACACGAAACACGCCAAGATCCTGGACGCCTTGGATGTTCTGCATGACAGCGACAATCTCGTCAGCCTTTGCTTCGAGGGTCCTGAGATCGTCGCCGTAGACCTTCACCGCCAGGGCGCCTTTGACCCCACTGACGGCCTCTTCCAGGTTGTCGGAAATAGGTTGTGAGAAGCCCCAGGTTACGCCGGGAATTTTCTCCAGCTCGCGATCCATGGCCGCGATCAGCCGCTCCTTATCCTGATGGAAGATGGGCCGCCATTTCTCCTTTGGTAAGAGATCCACAAAGAATTCCGTATCAAAAAAACCCGTTGTATCGGTGCCATCGTCCGGGCGCCCTATTTGGTTTACGACCCGCGGGACCTCAGGAAAGGAAGCCAGGATTTGGCGCGCCTGGTCGGCGACCCGCGCGCTCTCCGTCGGACCCACGCTGGGAGCCAGTGTGCCGCGCACCCAAATCGCGCCTTCATCCAGATGGGGTAAAAACTCGGACCCGATGACGCCGCCAAAGGCGAGGAACATCGCGGCGGCAAATATGACGGCAGCCGCCCCAACCGTAAGCGCGCGATTGCGGATCGCCCAGTGCGCGCCTAGTCGATAGCGGTGGGTGAGAAATGTCATGACCGGGTTCTGCCATTGTTTGGCGCCTCGACGGAACAGGATGCTGGCCAGCGCAGGTGCAATGGTTATGGAGAAGATCAAAGCACCCAATAATGCGAAAGCCACTGTCCAGGCCATCGGTTTGAACAACTTCCCTTCCACCCGTTGCAGCGTGAAAATGGGAAGATAAGCGGTGATGATAATGGCAATTGCATAGAAAACCGGCCGTTGCACCTCGTGCGCGGCGGTACGGATGCGATCCACCAGAGTGCGTGGAGCCTCCTCCGGCCGATTGAGATGGCGCACAATGTTCTCGACCATGACGACGGCCCCGTCCACAACCATGCCGAAGTCGAGCGCCCCCAAAGAAAGCAGGTTGGCGGAAATATGGCGCAGATTCAGGCAAATGGAAGCAAAAAGCAACGCAAAGGGAATGGTCAAGGACACAATAAATGCGCCGCGAAAATTACCCAGAAAGATAAAGAGAATGATCACGACCAGGATCATGCCTTCTGCAAGATTGTGCAGGACAGTGTGGGTGGTGTAGTGGACCAGGTCGTCCCGGTCGAGATAAGGAACGATCTTCACCCCCGGCGGGAGAATGTGATCGTTCAAGCGCTGAACCATGGCGTGCAGGCCTTTCAGCATGGTTTCGGTATCCGCGCCCTTGCGAAGGAAGACAATGCCTTCAACCACGTCGTTGTCGTCCTCGACGACACCGTCGCCGCGGTGGATTGCTTTCCCTATCTGGCCGAGACGAATCTTCGGGCCTTGGGTAACCACCGCGATGTCCCTGATCCGAAGAGGCGTGCCGTTTTGCGTCTTGATGACGGTCTTTTCAATGTCGGCAACATTCCTGATCAGACCGACGGCCCGTACGTTGATCTGCTGTGACCCTTGTTCGACAAAGCTACCGCCCGCGTTCGCATTGCTGTTCGCTAGTTGCTGCTCCACCTGTGCCAGGCTCATGCCGTAGGAGACCAATTTATCTGGGTCCAGGCGAATCTGGTATTCGCGGGTCAAGCCACCGAAGGAAGAGTCATCCACCACGTCCGGTACCGATCGGATGTATTTGCTGATCACCCAATCCTGGAGAGACTTCAACTCCATCAGATCGACCGAAGGATTGGTGCTCTTGATGGTGTACCAATAGACCGAACCGATAGGACTGAAATCAGGTCCAATCCCGGCTGTGACCCCGGGTGGAAGCGTCACCTGCGCGAGTCGCTCCAGTGCCTTCTGGCGATCCCAATCATTTTCGGAATTGTCATCGAAGATTAGGTTCACAACGGACAGTCCGGCCAGCGATGCTGACCGTATGTGCTGAAGATGCGGTATCCCGTTCATCTGGATTTCGATAGGTATGGTGACCTGCTGCTCAACTTCTTCCGCGGCCCGCCCTGGCCATTGGGTAATGACCTGCACCCAGGTATTGGCGACGTCGGGATAGGCCTCAACAGGCAGGTTATGGAACGAGATAGCGCCCCAAATAAAGAGAAGGATCGCCATGCTCAGCACCACGAAGCGGTTGTTTAAGGCAAAGTCGACAAGGGCGCTGATCATTACTGTCCCACCGTGCTTTGAAATTCAAGAGCATTGGCTACCACCTGCTGGCCGGGTGTAATTCCGGAAATAACTTCCTGCATTTCGCCAGGCAGCATGTCACCACCAACCACTTCTGTCCGCCTGAATCTCCGGTTGCCCATCGGCACGTAGACCCAATCGCGATCGTGCAAGTGCAGGATGGCGGCGGCGGGGACAGCCGCTCGGCGCTCGCTTCTTCGGCCGTGGAAAGTCGCGGTCACGAACATTCCCGGGCGCATCAGCCCCGGGTTGCGCATCTCGAGGCGTACCTTGGCGGTGCGGATGTTGGGATCGAGCACAGGACCGATGTTGCTGATGACGCCTGTGAACACCTGGTCGGGATAAGCATTGAGGCGAACGTCGGCTCTTTCCCCCAGGCGTACATTGGCGAGATCGTTTTCGTATACGTCACACAGGATCCACACGTAGGTGAGGTCGGAGATGGTGAAGGGATTGGGCGACGCCAGTCCCTGCACCCCGGCTGCATTGGTAACCTGCTGATCGGTAATGATGCCGGAAATTGGGGCACGGATCTCCACCAGGTTGCTCGGACGATCGAGCGTTGGGCTACCCAACACACGAAGCTTCTGGGCGGTGTTTTCGACCGTGACCTTGGCTTTGTCTTCGATATTCTGCGCGATCTGCAGATCGTTTTGAGCGATCGCTCCCCGGTCGTAGAGCAGCTTGGCGCGGTCCAACTGGACGCTTGCCAGTTTTTCGTCGGCTACGGCACTCTGATAGTCGGAGTAGGCGCCGGAAATGTCCGCGCTTTGTACTTTGAGCAAGACTTTGCCCTTCTGGACCGTGTCTCCCAAGCGTGCGTCAATCTCGATGACCCGCCCTGCCGCGAGCGAGATCACCGGCACGGCACGTGATATATCCGGGTTAACCGTGCCTGTGACCTTTAGTTGAGGAGTGGCAATGTGCTCCGACACCTGAATCAGCTGGAACCGTTCGGGACGATCTACTTCGAACAGGTTTCGATCTTCTACCTGTTCCAGCTTGAGCGGAGGGGGCGCCTCTGCCGCAGGATTGCTTTTGTCTCCGCTACAGCCGATTCCAGACACGCCAAGAGGCAGGGAAAGGGCGAGCATCGCGAATTGCCAGCGCTTCATGGGATCACCTCACGTCCTACAGCAAGATTTAGCTGGCCGGCCGCATCGAGATAGGAGCCGATTAGATTCAGGTAATTGACCTGTACGCTGCGGTAGTCCGCCTGGGCGTTCAGGAAATCCAGAAGCGAAGCCGCGCCATGTTGGTATGAAAACGAAATGGTGTCGCGCACACTCAATGCCTGTTGCAGGTATTGGGCTTTGTACGGCTTGAGAAGAATCACAGAGCCGTTGACCGCGGCGTAGGCAGAATCGACATCGCTGAATACCTGCGCTCGCGCAGCCTCAACCAGCCTGGCGTTGCGATCGATATCCAGTTCTGTGCGCCGTTTTTCGCCCTGGTTACGATCGAAAATCCGCAGCGGGACGTTCACGTTCACTCCAATGTATTGGTCGATGGGTGGATTGCGGCCAACGTCGAAACCGAAGATCGGGTCGGTCGATCCGTTGGCGACGGCGAGCTGATGATCCGTCTTTGCCTTTTCGACCGACTGGACGGCAGCTCTTAAATCAGGCCGTGTGTCCACAGCCGTCTGGCGCACGTTGTCAAGAGGAGGCAGTTCGGGGGAGAAATCAAATGGCCCTGTAACGTCAAATTGCTCGACTGGCGTTCGATCATTCAAAAGGGCGAGCAACTGGATTTTGGCGGTGCGGAGGTTCACTTCCGCCGTTTCCAAATCAGACTCGTATTGCACTCGCTGTAGTTGCAGACGGTCTAAATCTACCCGGGCTATGCCCCCGGCCTTGTATCGGTCGCTATTTATCTGCAGAAGATGGTCGTAGTAATCCAGGTTTTCCCGGGCCAGGTTCAAAATTGCCTTTTGCTGCAAGGTCTGTACAAACGAAGCGCGCAGGTTGAAGAGCAGCGTCCGATCAAGATCCGCCTGGCTGGAAACAGCGATTTTGGTCGCATCCTGTGCGCTTTCCAGGCGCAGCTCTCGCTTGTGCCGGCGCTCATGGAGATAGTTAACGGAGGCGGCGGACAGCAGGTATGCGAATCCTCCGTGGGGTGGGCCGCCTGGGAACGGGTCGATCTGGTCGGCAGCCAGGGTCAGGCTAGGATTCGGGCGGAGGTAGGCGGTAGTTTCCTCAGCGCGGAATTCATCGATACCAATGAGTCCCGCGCCGAGTGTGGGGTTGGCCGCTTCGAACTTATTGCGTACCTCCGGCCAGGTCAGCGCCCTCTGCGCCGAACCGCTATTCACCATGATCACGGCCAGGAAAAGCCCGGTTAACAACCGTTTTAAGACCCGCATGCATCCTCCTTGGCAGTCGTCGGCAAGCCATAAAGTGTCATCAGTCAGCCCAGTATCGTTTGCAGTTGAAACCGTCACGATACTCCAACCTTGTTATGCCGTTGTTACGCAGGCACCGATTCTTCGAGGGTTTTGTCTCGTGAGCAAGGGATCACGCGCATAATCGCAATCGCGGGGGTTCAGTTTCTTCGCAATTGGCAACCCTGCGCTGGTCGCGGTCAACCCAGACGCACGCAAGCGGCTGTACCGGATTTCCGGTCTCAATCCAGACGCAGGTGAGAGCGCTACGCTGCGTGTTCGTCACGATCAAAGCGGTCTTGGTCATTACTCCCTCCTGCCGGCACTTGTGCCTTTCACCGAAGTGGACGGACGTCGACGGTCGCGTCTCAGGCACGCTCAGCCGGACCTCAGGTTTACGATGGGTGGGTAGAACCGCTCATCAAGCGGAGGCTGCTCACTCACACGGACATGTCAAGCACTATGGGAGGGCAAGCAAGGGAGTCAATTCAGCGAAGCTGAAGGGGGCGTCCCAGCCTAGTCCCAGTGCGATGAAAACGGACGCAGCCTCTTGGAGTGTTTATCGGAGGCTGTGTTGCTCGTCTGTTTGCGGCGCTTCCGGCTACACTGGAGGCATCGCCTCGATCTTTATAACATACCCCCCTATGATATAAAGTAAAAATGACGCATCTCGCTAAAGAAAAGCAAAAGCTGGTTGCCCGGATCAGAAGAATCCGGGGGCAGGTGGATTCGATTGAGCGTTCCCTCTCTACCGGGGATGACTGCGCGGATGTTTTGATGTTGCTGGCAAATGTACGCGGTGGCATCAATAGCCTGATGGCCGAGGTATTGGAGGATCACATCCGTCTCCATATGTTGAGCCCGGAGAAGGATTCCATGCCCCTGACCGAACTGGCGGAGGACTTGATCGATCTCGTGCGTGCCTATCTGAAGTGAACGATCACGGATGGCGACATCGGCTTCAATCGGGGAAACAACATCATCAACTCATCCGGCTTGGTGAACGACCTAGTTGCCAACATAGCCAGCGACACGCTCCGACCTTATTCCTACGATGCCGACGGTGATTTTCGATGCTGGGACGGCTGAAGCTGTGCCCTTCGTACAGAGACCTTTTCCGCAGTGTCTCAGGCCCGTGCCTTTTCAGCGAGCTACGTTCTGTTGCGGCACAAGGTCAGGGTTCAGCAATGGAGGTTTCACTGTCGGATTAGGGCCGTTTCTCGGGAAGGCACCGCTTTAAAAATCCAGTCGTACATAGTCGGAAGAAGAAAGAGGGTGAGGAGTGTGGAACTTATTAAACCGCCGATCACAACCGTTGCCAACGGCCGTTGTACTTCCGCCCCGGTAGAGGTGGAAATCGCCATAGGAATGAACCCAAAGCTGGCAACGCACGCTGTCATTAGAACGGGGCGCAGTCTTTTACGCGCGCCCTCGATGACCGCACTATAGGTCGATTCGCCGGCCGTGCGCAGATGATTGATCGCGCTCACCAGGACCACCGCGTTCAGCATGGCGACGCCAAACAACGCAATGAAGCCTATAGAGGCGGAAAGATTGAGATTCATCCCTCTCACCCATAGCGCGCCGATGCCGCCAACTAGCGCAAAGGGTATGTTCGCGACCACCAGCAACGATTGCTTGAACGAATGAAATGTGAGATAGAGGAGGAGAAAGACGATGCCGATGACAACCGGAACAATCAGCAGCAGCCTGCGCGTGGCCCGCTGCTGATTCTCGAACTGGCCGCCATAAGTGATCGAGTATCCCGGGGGCAGACTGACTTTCCGGCGGATTCGATCTTGAACCTCAGCCACAAAGCTGCCGAGATCCCGTCCGCTCACGTTCGACATGACTACCATACGCCGCTGGCCTTCTTCGCGATTGATTACCTGGGCGGCCCGGGTGACACTTACGTTAGCAACCTGGCCGAGGGTCACTTGTTCTCCGTCCGGAGCATGGAGCAGGATGTCGCGCATTGCCTCCGGATCCCGCCGGTAGCCCGCAGGAAGCCTTAACGCCACGGCATAACGCTTCTGCCCATCAATGATTTCCGATACGTTGGCTCCTGACGCGCCCGCCTCTACCGCCTGCTGCACATCCTTGACGTTGAGGCCGTAGCGAGCCAATTGATCTCGCCGGACACGAACGGTCAGCTCGGCGACTCCAGATGTCAATTCGATCTGGGGATCTGCGGCTCCCCGGACCGACCCAACGACTCGCACAACCTGCTGCGCCAGATTGTTGAGGGTTGCGAAGTCATCGCCGAATACCTTGATGGCCAAGTCGGCCTTAACCCCGGACACCGTCTCGTCCACGCGCATCGCCATCGGTTGTGTGAAGTCATAGTTAAGACCGGGAATCTTCGACATTTCTTTGTCGAGAGCATCGATCAACTCCCCCTTGGAGTGAAAGCGTGTCCACTCCCGCGCCGGTCGCAGGGCAAGATAGGTATCGCCTTCGTTGATGCCCATGGCCTCGGTCGCGAAGTCTGGGCGGCCTATCTTGATGGTCACATCGGCGATTTCGGGGAATGTGCGTAACGTCTTCTCGATGCGCCGGCTGATTTCGACCGAGTCAGTCAAAGAGATTCCAGGGAGCTTGCGCGTTTCGAGCAGGATGCTTCCCTCGTCCAGACGAGGCATGAACTCGGTACCGATGAACGCCAGCGAGGCGAGCGCTACCGCGAGTACCGCCAGAGCAGAGACCAGGGCTAATTTTCGATGGCGAAGGACAGCCTCCAGCATCGCCACATAATGCCGAGTTATCTTGTCCAACCAGCTTTGCCTGGAGGATTGGTAGTTCGCCCGCAGGCCCTTTGGAAAGGCAAGGGATGCGAGGCTCGGGATGGCGATGAGCGCCAGGAACAATGACCCGAACAGGGCGGAACAGACGGTAAACGCCATGGGCCGGAACATGCGCCCTTCGAGACCCTCGAGGAAAAAGATGGGAATATAAACCGCGATGATAATGACAATTCCGAAGACCATTGGCCTGGCGACTTCAGACGCCGCGGAGCGAATTGTTTCGGCCGAAGGCTCCCCCGGAGGCCCGTCTTCAAGGCGGTGAATTGCATTCTCCATCATGACCACCGCGCCATCAACGATCATGCCGAAGTCAATCGCTCCCAGGCTCATCAAGTTGGCGCTAACCCCGAAGACTCGCATGTTGATGAAACTCACCAACATCGCGAGCGGTATCACGGATGCAGTAATCAGGGCCGCACGAACGTTGCCGAGAAAGAGAAAGAGGACGATCGTTACGAGCAGGAAGCCTTCGAAGAGGTTTTTCTTGACAGTCTTAATGGTTCCGTCGATCACCGAGGACTGATCGTAGAAAGGGGTGATCTTTACACCGGGCGGCAGATGTATCTCCGCGATCCGCTGCTTGATGGCCTGAATGACGCGCTTTCCATTTTCGCCCTTGAGCATGATGACCATACCGGAAACGGTTTCGCCGTTGCGCAGTACGGCTCCATGACGCGGCGCCGGACCGATCGCCACCTGGGCCACATCGCTAAGCAGAACGGGAACTCCGTTGTGTGAGAGCAGAACAATGTTGCCTAAATCCTGGGTGCTCTCCGCCCGGCCCGCGCCGCGCATGGTGTACTGTTCGTCGTTGTGCTCGACAAAACCGCCGCCGAAATTCTGGTTGTTCTCTTCTACCCGCTGGGCCACATCGTTAAGAGTCAGGCCATATTGAGCAAGTACCGCCGGATCGACGGTGATCTGATATTGCTTGACCTCGCCGCCCCAGGTATTGACTTCGCTCACCCCCGGCACCGTCCTTAGTTGCCGCTTGATCTGCCACTCCTGCAGGTCCTTGAGAGCCATGGGGCTCATAGGACCGCTCAGCGTGTATTGATAAAGTTCGCCGAAGGCCGTCGCCGGAAGCCCCAGCACGGGCTGAATTCCACTGGGCAGTTGGCTGGTGATCTGCTGTAACCGCTCATTGACCAACTGGCGCGCAAAGTACATGGGCACGGAGTCGTCGAAGACAATCGTGATCATGGAGAGTCCCAGCTCTGAGAGCGAACGCACTTCCTGTTGCCTGGGCATGCCCATCATGGCCTGCTCGATGGGGTAGGTGACGAGCTGTTCTACTTCGGTAGGAGGCATGGAGGGCGCTTCCGTGACCACGGTGACCTGGTTATTGGTGAGATCGGGAAAGGCTTCGACTGGGAGCGTGTAGAGCGCATAGCTCCCAACGGCGAGCAGCACAAAAATGCCGAGGACAACAAACCAGCGATAGGCGAGGGCGACGTCAATGACCCTTTTCAACATTTCAGTCACCACTCGAAGAGCGGAGAAGTTGAGATTTCACCAGAAAGCTTCCCTGGGTCACGACCTGATCCCCCGGTTGTATCCCGGATAGAATGCGAACCATGCCCTGTGCGGAGTCACCGGCCTGAATGGGACGCAGTACGAAACGGTCGGGGGACAAACGCACGAAGACAGCGTCTTGCCCGTTCACTTGCTGCACGGCATCTTGGGGGACCAGCAGTGCTGCGTTCTTCTCGCCCACCGGCAGTTTGGCTTGGGCCAACATCTCGGGACGCAAGCGGCCACCGGTATTGGTGAACTCAATGCGAATCTGCATCTGGCGCGTGGTGGAGTCGAAGCGCTGGCCGAGATTGGCAACCTTGGCGGAGAAGGCTTCGACCGGCGCATCCGGAAGAGAGATAACCGCGGACTGCCCAACGTGAAGCCGGGTGAGTTGGTCTGCTCTGACGGAAGCCAGCATCCAGAGGCGGCTCAAATCTCCGATCACAAAGGCATCGGTTGACGGTTGGATGGTCACTCCGGGTGTGACGTTCTTCTCCAGGATGTACCCGCTTGCGGGAGCAGCGATGGGGACTAGCTCGTCGTTTTCGTTGTGTGAGTTCTCAGGAATATCCGCGGGAACACCCAGCGTGTCTTCCAGGTGAGTTCGTTCCCGGGTCACGGCGATGGCGGCGTTCTTCGCTTCTGTTTGTGCATTGATGAGTTGCTGTTGAGCGATTTGCGTCTGTTCGAGTGAGGCTGCCTTTAGGGCATACAGGCGCTGCGTACGGTTGTACTCGGTTTGTGCGAGGGCCTCGGCGGAATCGAGCTTTGCGCGATCGGCAAGAGCAGTCTGGTAGGCCGCGCGGGCATCATGCACATCGTGGCTATGCATTCTTGCCAGGATCTGCCCCTTATGCACGTAGTCCCCGAGGTTGGCATACACTTTTTCCACACGGCCATCGGTCAGGACACCCACTCGCCATGTCGCATTGTCCGGAAGTGCGATGTGTCCGGGCAAACTCAGCACGGCGGGTAGATAGCGGATTTGGACAGCCTGGACTTCTATCTTTTGTTCTAGCTGCTCGGCGGAAGAGATCACAACCTCTCCCGGACTTCTGGGCGTTGAGTCCTTCGCGCTGGCATCGTTTGGCAGCTGCCTGCTGCAGCCGAGGCCGGCGAGTTGCAATCCGATACATAGGGCGGCAAATGGGAGGCAACTCCTGTGGACCCTCACGGCTGTACCCCCTCCGCATATTCGAGCGCGACGACGCTTTGGTGATAGCTCTCGAGCGCTTGTACCCAGGAAACCTCGGCTTCGATTCGAACCCTTTCGGCATCCAGCAGCCGAATCAGATCGAGACCGCCTTCGTTGTAGGCAGCCCGGCTGATATCGGAGATCTCGACCGCTTGATCCCGCAGCGGCTTGAAGGTCTGGAGGTATTGTTCTCGCTCCATGTCGTACTCGCGCTGCGCGATCGAGAGCTGCGCTGACAGCCGTTGGCGGACTGCTACATAGTCCTGTTCGGCTGCTCTGTTATCCGCGGCGGCGGCGGCAACTGCGCCCTGGTTCCGGTCGAAGATGGGTAGATTCCATTGCAGGCCCACAAGCGCCGTATCGTCCCCCAGGTTGCGCTTATAGCCGGCAAGCGCCTCCAGGTCCGGACGTCCGCTGGCTTTCTGCAGTTGCAGACTCGCGCGTGCCTCATCGATCGCCAAGTGTGCCGCTCGTCCTTCGACCCGCAATAGCGCGGGGTCCGCTCCCGGCTGGGGAGGGGTTGGAGGGTCCACTGCCTCGAAGGATTCGGTAAGCCTCCAATCCGTGCGATCCGGCGATGCCATCTCCCGCTCTAAATCGAGCAGGTTCCGTTCGGATTCCAGTTCCGCGCGAGCTTCCGCCGCATGCACGCGCTCTCCCTCGAGGCGCACGCGCAGCAAATCCACTTCGGCAAGTCTTCCCTCGTGAAACCGGGCTTCGTGGTACGAGATAATTTGGCGGAAGTAGCTGCTGTCTTGCTGATAGAGTTTGGCGAGAAACTGGGCCCCTTGAGCTGCCCAGTAGGCCTGTCGCACGCTCAGAGCAATCTGTAGACGAACTTGTTCGGCGTGCAACCGGCTACCTTCGAGCCGCTCGGTTGCAGTGGCAATTCTGCCAGCTCGTCGTCCGGATGTTTCCAGTGTCTCCGCCGCATAGGCGAAGGTTTCGGAATCTTGCCAAAAATTGAAGTGCGAACCGTGCAAATCTTCTGACTGCAGGAAAATACGGGGATTGGGAAGCAGGCCTGCCTGCCTCCGCATATCTTCTGCCGCAACCGCGCGATCGGCGGCCGCCCGAATCTCCGCGCGATGTGATAACGCAAAGCTGACTGCGTCAGCCAGGCTCAGCGGCGTCTGAGCGAGTCCTTGGGCGGAGCAGAGGTCCATGGTACATAGGAGGGTACATAGCAACGTGGAGGCGGAACGTTTCAAGGATGTCATCCCCGGTTTGACTATTTGAGATATCTGCGAATGACGTCCATCAACTCATCGGCCGCTTCACGAGGGTCTTCCCCATCCTCAGGTTCGAGAACATGGTGGCGCAGATGGCCTTCGATCAGCTCTGCCATCAATCCGTTCATGGCTCCGCGAGCAGCGGCAATCAATTGCAGGACTTCGGCGCAATCCGTCCCGTTGTCGAGGGCGCGTTCCACGGCATCCATCTGTCCGCGAATTCGCTTCATCCGGGCAATCAGCTTCTGCTTGTATTTTGTGGTGTG
>Ga0182024_10013495_pt1 | contig 15937 bp, 9 predicted proteins | sample P32metaG_FD_120480 | JGI IMG/M metagenome (GOLD analysis project Ga0182024, IMG submission 120480) | Permafrost microbial communities from Stordalen Mire, Sweden - P3-2 metaG (Illumina Assembly) | ecosystem: Environmental > Terrestrial > Soil > Wetlands > Permafrost | place: Sweden: Stordalen... | reverse complement strand
GTTCCATCTCCCCAATCAACAAAGGCGTAAGTGGACGACCCATCGGCATCGCGGCTCCTCCCACTTTATCCGATGCAGCCGCTTCTATAGTTATTCAAAGTATTTAAGACTCAAGACACTAGTCCCCAGGCCCTGGTCCCTAGTCCCTGGTCCCTGGAAGCGACAGCTTCCTCACTCCCCCAGCGCCTTCTTGATGTTCCCTTCCATCTCGTCCTTCGACGTGAGTCCCATCTGCACCGCAACCACCGTTCCGGTACGATCCACATAGAAAGACATGGGCAGCTCATCCAGGCCCCCGTACGAATCGCTCAACGTTGCTCCATCGATCAGCACGGGATACGGAATGTGCATCTGCTGCGCCGACCGCGCAATTTCCTTCTTTTCATCGCTCAGCTTCTGCGCGTCGTCGCGGTCAAGGTCGTCAGCCGAAACGCCCAGAATCTCGAACCCCTGCGCTGCATACTGGTTGCGCAGCTCGATCAGCCACGGCGTCTCAATCTTGCATGGCGCGCACCACGTCGCCCAGAAGTTCACCAGCACCGCCTTGCCCTTGAAACTCGCCAGTGAAACCCTGTTGCCGCTGAGGTCTTCGAGCGCAAACGCCGGCGCGGCTTTGCCCGTCAGCGGGGACTCATACTTCTCTGCGCCGGTCGCCGCATCCACCACCAGCTCGCCCTTGGCAGCCGCAGCCAGCAACCGCTCAGCCGCCTGTTTGCGATACACAAAGTTAGCCCACCCCGCCCAGGCAAAGGTGGCAAATATGAAAAGAACAGCGGTCGAAACTAGAGTGTTCCGCTTCACGGTAGACAAGACCTCTCTCTTCAATTGTACGAGCAAATGAGGCATCCGGCGCAATCGGTAACAAAGCGATGACAATGCGGTGACAAACCCTGATGGGCGCGCCCATGGCGGTAGACCGCGCATGCGGTCCGCCGCGGCGGACCCCACGCTGAACCGTAAAGCTGGTACCATCAAAAACGGATGGACCCCATTCTTCAAGACGACTCCTTCCAGCCCGCTGCGCTGGTTCGCACTGAAGCTGCCGCCCTGCTGGCCCTCGCCGACCGCCTTGAAGGCCCCATGTCCGCAGCCTTTGCCGACGCCGTCGAGCTCGTCCTGCGCTGTGGCGAGGCGCATGGCCGCATCGTCGTCACCGGCATGGGCAAAAGTGGCATCATCGCACAGAAGATCGCCGCAACGCTTAGCTCCACCGGCTCGCCCGCACTCTTCCTTCATCCCGCCGAAGCCGTCCACGGCGACATCGGCATGATCATGCCCGGCGACGTCGTCATCGCTCTCTCCGCCAGCGGCGAGACCGAGGAGATCCTTCGCCTTCTGGCCACCCTCAAGCGCAAGGGCGATGCGCTCATCAGCTTCTGTTGCAACCTGAATTCGACGCTCGCCACGGCCAGCGACGTAGCTCTCGATTGCAGCGTGGCCCGCGAAGCCTGCGGCCTCAATCTTGCCCCCACTGCTTCCACCACCGCGATGCTCGCCCTGGGAGACGCCCTCGCCATTGCCGTCAGCCTGCGCAAGGGCTTTCGCGCCGAAGACTTCGCCGAACTCCACCCCGGCGGCAAGCTCGGACTGCGCCTGGCCCGAGTCCGCGACCTCATGCACTCCGGCGATGCTGTCCCCGTAGTCGCGCGCACCACGTCCATGACCGACGTGATCTACGAAATGTCGTCGAAAAAGCTCGGCATCACCACTGTGCAGGATCGGGGCAAGCTCCGCGGCGTGATCAGCGACGGCGACCTCCGCCGGCTTCTCGAGAAGGAAGGCGGCGCTGCCCTCAGCCGCACTGCCGGCGAAGCCATGAACGCGAATCCCCGCACCATCGCATCAAGCGAACTTGCCGCAACCGCGCTGGCGATTCTGGAAGCACGCAAGATCACTTCGCTTGTGGTTGTGGATGCAAACCGAACTGTGGAAGGCGTGCTACATTTGCATGACCTTTGGGGTGTGGAACTGATCTGAGACGGGAAGCTTGAAGCAGAGGAGCGCCAATCGGGCGCATAATGAATCAAGAGGGATGTTATGACCCAAACATCGATTCTTGTCCAGCTGGACTCAGAAGTGCAAGCTCGACTGGCTGCCCTCGCGCAGGATCGCCAGCAGCCTGTCTCCGATGTCGCTGCGGAGGTTATCGCCGCGTATGTTGATCCCGATAGTTGGGAACACCGGCACATTCGCGCTGGTCTGGCTGAGTTGGAGGCCGGCAACGGCATCCCGCAAGAGCGCGTGGCAGCGTGGCTGGATAGCTGGTGACAGAGCTGATCTCGGGGGAATCGCCAGCGCACAATCTTGGGAGCCGCAAGATGGAAGAGCCGAAGAGATTCGAGCAAATTGGTCAAGAGGTCGAGGACAGCCAAAGAGCGACAGTCTGGCCCGACACAATTCGCAACGGCAGTTCTATCGATGCATTTCTTTGGAGGGGCGACCCAAATGCGATGCCAATTCAGAGAGCTGGCTTAGTTGTTTTTGCGCTCGCCTTCCTTCTACTTGCGATAGTTTTCGCCACCATTCCCTTTCAGAAGAAATTTGAGGAAGGATGGGTCATCGAATTCTGCTTGGCGTTGCTTTTGCTCCTGGTTTCGATGCGACTCATCCGCAATGCATTTCTTCGGCCACCAAGGCACCGGAACCCTAACGGACCGGCTCGCTAGGGCGGACCACGATCCCGTCCATTTAGAATAGGAAATGCCCTGAATTGCCTTGCGTCCGCCGCGCGGACGGGAAAGCACGCTCTCATCGCTATGCATCGTTGGTCGAAGCTCTTTATCCCCACCCTTCGCGAAGCTCCCACAGACGCTGAAGTGGCCAGCCACAAGTTCCTCCTCCGCGCCGGATACATCCGCCAGTTGGGCGCAGGCATTTATAACTACCTATTCCTCGGCCAGCGGTCGCTCAACAAGATCATCGCCATCGTCCGGGAGGAGATGGACCAGATCGGCCAGGAGTTCTATTTGCCCGCCATCCAGCCCCGCGAAATCTGGGAGCAGAGCGGCCGCTGGTCCACTATGGGCGACAACATGTTTCGCCTCAAAGACCGCAAGGGCGCCGACCTCTGCCTGGGCATGACCCACGAAGAGATCATGACCTCCATCGCGCGCAGCGAATTGCGCAGCTATAAACAGCTCCCCCAAATCTGGTACCAGATCCAGGCAAAGTTTCGCGACGAACCCCGCCCCAAGTCCGGGCTGCTGCGCGTGCGCCAGTTCACCATGAAGGACAGCTATTCCTTTGATTTGGACATGGCCGGCCTCGACAAGAGCTACGATCTGCATGACGCCGCGTATCGCAAAATCTTCACCCGTTGCGGCCTCAAGTTCGTGGTCGTCGAAGCCGATTCCGGCGCCATGGGCGGCTCGCAATCGCAGGAGTTCATGGTCTACACGGAAGCCGGTGAAGACCTGATAGCAAGCTGCCCGGTCTGCGGCTACGCGGCAAATCTTGAGAAAGCCACTTCGCGCCTCGAGCCCGTCGTTGAAATGGAACTCGCCGCGGCGAGCGACGGCACGCCGGAACTGGTCTTCACTCCCGGCTGCGCCGCCATTTCCGATGTGGCTGAGTTCTTCAAAATCTCGCCAGTTTCCGACATCAAATGCGTGGCGTACATGGCGCTCAAACGCGGAGTAGCTGGGAAGCCCGATGTATGGCAGGGCGTGGCAACCTTCCTGCGCGGGGACCACCAGGTCAACGAGACCAAGCTTCTCGGAGCCATCGGCGCAGCAGACCTGCGCACCATGCAGAGCGAAGAGCTCTCGCAATTCTTCAACGGCCCCGCTGGCTTTCTCGGACCCGTCGGCCTCAAGCACAACGCAAAGCCGCTTGAAGACGGCCTCACCGTCGTCGTCGACAAATCCCTTGACGGGCGTAGCAACCTTGTCGCCGGCGCCAACAAGCTCGACTACCACCTGCGCAACGTTATTCCCGGCCGTGACTTCACCTGGACTCTCGCCGCCGACATCCGCAGCGTGAATGAGGGCGAAGCCTGTCCGCAGACTGCGCACGACGGCAGCCTCTGCACCGGCAAGCTCGTCGTCGGCAAGGCCGTCGAAGTCGGCCACATCTTCAAACTCGGCTACAAATACTCCGAATCCATGGGCGCGCGCGTGCTCGACCCCAACGGCAAGGAAGTGACGCCCATTATGGGTAGCTACGGCATCGGCATCGAGCGCATTCTCACCGCCGCCATCGAGCAGTCGAACGACAAGAACGGCTTCTGGCTGCCGGCCTCCATCGCGCCCTTCACGGTAGTCGTCACCGTAACCAATTCGTCGGACGCCGCCCTCGCCGGACCCGCGGCCGCACTCGCCGTCGATCTCGAAGCCGCCGGACTTGACGTGCTGCTTGATGACAGAGACGAGCGCGCCGGCGTCAAATTCAAGGATGCCGATCTGGTAGGCATTCCCTACCGCATTAACGTCGGCAAAAAAACCGCCGCCGGAATTGTAGAATTGGTCACCCGCGCCACATCAACCAGCGTGGACGTACCATTGACGGAAGTGGTAGCACTCGTAAAAAAGCGCGTCCAGGAAGATGCACTTCTGTTGGCAGTTGAAACAGGCCCGTAGCTCTTCACTGATAACTGACCACTGAAAACTGTTTTTAGGAGCAGCGATGGCGTTGAAAATCCGATTCCAACGGCCCCACGGATGGAAATCCTGGGCCGCGCTGCTGCTGCTAGTTGCCGGCGTTATAGTCGTTTTCGTCACGCTTACTGCGTTGAGCGTCTTCGGTTTTTTTTACTTCAAGTATCAACGCATCGTCGACGACCGGCTCAAGCAGCCCATCTTCGCCAATACCGCAAAAATCTATGCCGCTCCGCGCGAGATCCGCCCCGGACAAAAACTTTCGGTGCGCCTTATCGCCAACGAGCTGCATAACGCCGGCTACTCGGTCGAAGGCGCATCGCAACTCTCTCCGCTCGGAACCTACTCCGAAGAAGCGCAGGCCATCACCGTGCATCCCGGACCGCAGTCCTATCATGCGCAAGACGGCGCGACGATCCACATTGGCTCCGGCGTCGTTCAATCCCTCACCGACGATCACGGCCAGCCCCTCGCCAGCTATGAACTTGAGCCGCTGCTAATCACCGGCCTCAGCGACGACGCCAATCGCAGCAAACGCCGCCTCATCAACTACGCCGAAATCCCGCCCAACCTGGTTCAGGCGGTTGTAGCCATCGAGGACCGCCGCTTCTTTGAGCACGGCGGCGTCAACTACTTGCGGCTCATTGAAGCCATCTACCGCGATGTAACCACCGGCCGCAAGCAGCAGGGCGGCTCCACGCTCACCATGCAATTGGCCAGAAACTTTTTCCTTTCGCCTGAGAAGCGCTTCAAGCGCAAGATCATCGAGATCGCCATCACCTTCCATCTCGAACATCGCTACAACAAGCAGCAGATCTTCGAAATGTATGCCAACGAGATGAACCTCGGCCAGCGCGGCAGCTTCTCCATCGACGGATTCGGCGAGGCCGCACAGGCTTATTTCGGCAAAGACGTGCATCAACTCGACCTGGCCGAATCTGCCATGCTGGCCGGCATTCTTCAGCGTCCCAATTACTTCAATCCCTTCCGCCACGCGGACCGCACCATCGAGCGCCGCAACCTGGTCCTCGACTCCATGGTCGAAACCGGCGCCATCACCAAAGACCAGGCAGAGCGCGCCAAAGCCGAGCCGCTTCATCTCTCCGAATCCAGCGTGGACGCCAGCGAAGCTCCATACTTCGTCGACCTGGTCCATGACCAGCTCATGCAGAAACTCGGCGAGCGCGACTTCAACCGCGAAGGCCTGCGCATTTACACCTCGCTCGATCCTGACCTGCAGCGCGAAGCTACCGCCGCGGTGAACTCCACTATCCACGTCGTTGACGAGCAAGTGGACAGCAAGCATCGGCATCACAAGCCCGGTGAAACCTGGGTCTATCCGCAGGTGGCGCTGGTGGCGCTCAATCCCCACACCGGCCAGGTCCTCGCTCTTGTCGGTGGCCGCAGCTACGGCACATCGCAATTGAACCACGCCGTGGCCAAGCGGCCCACCGGCTCCATCTTTAAGCCCTTCGTCTACGCCACGGCCTTTGCCACCGCCGCCGAGGGCACCATGCTTCCGGAACAAACCAAGCTGTTCTCCCCCATCACCATGCTCAGCGACGAGCAGACCACCTACGATGTGGGGGGCGACAATGAGTACACGCCGCGCAACTATGAAGGCATCTATCACGACCAGGTGCCGGCCCGCTATGCTTTGATGCGTTCGCTGAACAACGCCACCATCGGACTGGCAGCTCTTGTCGGCTTCGATCGCGTGGCCGCGCTGGCACGCGATGCGGGCATCAAGAGCGCCCGTGGAACCCCTTCAATGGCCATCGGCTCTTATGACGCCACGCCGTTGGATATGGCCGGAGCTTACACCGTCTTTGCCAATGGCGGCCTTCACCTTGACCCCTGGATGCTGGCCAGCGTGCGCACGGAAACCGGCGATATCGTCACTGACTACACGCCCACCTCCAAACAGGTTCTCGATCCGCGCGTTGCCTATCTCACCACCAGCCTCATGGAGAATGTCCTCCGTGGCGAAGGTACAGGCGCAGGGGTGCGCAATATGGGCTTCATCTCTCCGGCGGCGGGCAAAACCGGAACCAGCCACGACGCCTGGTTCGCTGGCTTTACCAGTAACCTACTGTGCGTTGTGTGGGTGGGCAACGACGACTATACAGCCCTAGCGCACGGATTAGAAGGCTCACGCGTCGCCGCGCCCATCTGGGCCGATTTCATGAAGCACGCCGTGCTGCTGCCGCAGTACTCAGATACTCACAACTTCACTCCTCCCGACGGCGTCCAGGTTGTCCAGATCGACAAGGTCTCAAACCTTCTCAGCGACGAAGCCTGCCCCGACAGCTACGAAGCAGCCTTCCTTGACGGCACCGCGCCCACGGACACTTGCGACCATCCGCCGGACAAGCGCAACATTCTGCAAAAGATCTTTGGACTCGGCAAACCCGCAAACTGATTCGTCCAATGAATCCCGCGCAGAATAGCGCCAAAGGGCCTGGGTGCCCCAGGTCTCGTCCGCCGCGGCGGAGAGACCTGGGAAACCGCAAATCTCAATCGTCGATTGCGGAAAAGTAAGAACCCTCATCCATCGATCTCGCAACCATCCGGCATTGGCTGGCACTGCTGACACCAGAATGTCACCCGCGCGTCCGGCCCCTGGATGCGTCTGCGAATCCGCTCACCACACCTGCGACAAGGCTCGCCTCCGCGCCCATAAACCCACAAGCTCGCGCTGGGGTTCGACTCATGCGTCGTGCGCCGCTTCCTTCCGCCATACGTCACAATCGCATCGCCGGAATCTTCCAGAACATTGGCTTTCACAAGTCTTTGCGCGGCTGCAATCAACGCCGCAACTCGCTCTGCATCCAGCGCAGCGACCTTGCAAAACGGATTTGTCGCCGTCACAAAACAAATCTCCGATTTGAATACGTTGCCCACGCCCGCAATCACTTCCTGGTGCAGCAGCACGTCGCCAATCTCCTCGCCCGCATGCGCCAGCACACGCCGCGCAACCTCCGCCGCATTGAATTCTTCGCTCAACACATCGATCGCCGCCGGCGGAATCCGCAACGCGCGCTCCACATCGCGCGCCCACAACATCTTTGCCACCGGTACAGCAAATCCCACCGTAACGTAATCGCTGTTCTCCAGCACAATGCGCACGTTGGTGCGCGACCGCTGCCATCGTTCACCGTGCCGGTAAATGTGCCAGCTTCCGCTCATGAGCATATGAGTAGCCAGCGTTCCGCCGCCGGAAAAGTGGATGAGCAGCCATTTTCCGCGTGGTTCCACCCGCTCCACCATCTGTCCGGCGAGCGGTGTGTCATCGTTGAACCGCATCAGCAATGGATAGGTCGATCGAAAAACCGTGACCGGCTTGCCGATCAGAGCGCGGCCCAGCGCTCGCGCCGTGCGAAAAATTGTGTCGCCTTCAGGCACGGCCTATTGCACCTCGCCCTGCATCTGCTCGGGCCGCGTCAGCGCAAGTGGAATGCGGCGCAGATGCATCCCCAGCGGCCCCGGATGAAAGCCCGCGTCCATCAGGAATCGCGACATGGGATGCGCCGCAACTGGCTGCCCATTGATGGTGGTGATGAGGATGCCTTGCTGGCCCGCGCCGCGCAACCGTTCCTGCCCGCGCGAACACAGAAAATGCGCCAGCCCCGCCGCAGCCTGCGATCGCTCCGGCTCCTCAGGCGGCAAAAAAATCAGCAAGTTTGGATTGCCGCGCCTGAGCCACGCCACCAGCTGTCCGTTGCGCAGAATCACCTCTGAATAGGCAGCGCGAGTAAGCACACGCGGGGCAGTCTCAGAGTCTTCATCCGCAACAGGTAGTTCCGGCCAGCGCAAGACTGAACCATAGGGATTGGCCGGGTCAGGCGAAGCCAACTGCACAAACTCCAGCTTCTCTTCCGGCGGCGCGCTCCGCAACTGCCGCAGCAAATCCACCGCCGCCGGCAGCGCGAACTGCGTAGCGCCAAGCCCCGCCACAAAATACCCGCGCCGGATTCGCCCGCTTTCTTCGAGCGCCTTCAACACATCATAGACGGCCGAAAATCCACCCGGCACATTCTCCGCCGCCACATGTTCCCGCAGCAGCACACCGTAGCGATTCAGCAACTGCAGCGCTAACGCGTGACTTGCTTCGGTCGTGGTCGGTCCGCCTTCGCTGGGCTTTTGCGCACGAAGCGGCAGCAGCGACCAGCGGCCTTGAGCCGTTGGCGGCGTCGTCCTGCGCGACCGGAACACAACACCCGTCTGCAATCTCCTCGGCGTCCGCGCGCTCTCCGGCCTCGCGATGTAAGCCCGGAGCGCGTGAAGCGAGTCGTTCGTGATCAGCCCGCGCCACACCAGGCTCCAGAGCGCTTCAATTGTTTCTCCCGGATAGCCCCCGCCCAGCGCCTGGTGCAGAGGATCGAAGAAGCTCGCGCCCGTAGACTCCAGCACAGCCAGCAGTTTTTCTTCGCGCTCAGTCAACGGTTCAACAAGCGGCCTTTGCTGCGCAAGCAGCGGCAATTTGTCAGCAAGAAAAAGCGCTATGCGTCCGTCGCGCTCACCAATCGGCTCCAAGCCTGCCCACGATATTTCTCCAGCCGCAATCAGCGTATCCAGCCCGGCCGGTGCATACTCCGCGATCCGCGCCGGCAGAATCGCGCTCTCCACAAGCGACGCCGGCAGGGGCGCGCCCTGCAAGCTCTCGATCGCGTCAAGCAGTCCATCCAGGTTTCCATGTCCTGTGCGACGCGGCGTCAGCAGCCCTTGCCAGTGCGTCAGGAAACGCGCAAGCGTGTACTGTTCTACCGGCTCAACCTCGCGACGCAGTTTGGCCAGAGACTTGCGCCGAATCAGCCGCAGCATCTCCCCATCGCACCACTCGTCCGCCGCGGCGGAGAGGCCGCCGGGAAGGAATCCTCCCTCCAGCACGCGCCCTTCGGCGGCCAGTTGCCGCAGCACGTTTTCGATCACAGCCGCGTCCAGCGCAAAACGCTCCGCAACCGCGCGCAGCGTGAACGGCCCATGCGTGCGCGCATACCGCCTCACCAATTCCAATATGGGATGCGCCACAGGCTCCAACATTGCGGCAGCCAGTCCCGGAGGCAACGGAATCCCCAGCCCATCCCGATAACGCGCCGCATCTTCAGCCGCAATCAAGCGCCGCTCTCCGGCAATGCGCAACTCGAGCAACCGTCGCGACCGCACCAGCCGGTCAATATTCGCGAGCAGCTCCGGCGCAACCACTCGCCGCGCCAGTTCCTCTCGCGATAAATCCCCCAGGCGCAAACATAAATCGTGAATGCCATCCGCCGAGCGCGCGCGATGCGTCTCTGCCAGGCACTGCGCCATCTCCTCTACTTCAGCTATGGCATCGGCTTCCAGCAGTTCGCGCAAGTCAGCCTCGCCCAGCAGCTCGCGCAACTGGTCCTGATCGATCGTCAGCGCCTGCGCCCGTCGCTCCGCCAACGGTGCGTCACCGTCATAAAGAAAATTCGCCACATAGCTGAACAGCAGCGACGCCGCAAACGGCGAGGGCTTGCGCGTCTCAACCACATGCACGCGCAACTGCCTCTGCTCAATCGCGCGCAGCGTTTCAATCAGCGCCGGCATATCGAACACGTCCCGCAGGCACTCGCGATAAGCCTCCAGCAGCAACGGGAATTTGGGATAGCGCGAAGCCACGCTCAGCAGATCATAGGAGCGCTTCCGCAATTGCCACAGCGGCGACCGCGCGTCGGCCCTGCGTCGTGGAAGCAGCAGCGCGCGCCCCGCCGCCTCGCGAAACCTCCCCGCAAACAGAGCCGTTGTGCCCAGTTGCCGCAGGACTAGCGCCATCGCTTCGGCAGATTCCACAAGAAACCAGTCCGGATCGGGCGGCTCATCCGTATCCGGAAAGCGCAGCACAAATCCGTCATCGCCCCACAACGTCTCCACTTCAGGCCCGCCCGCTGCACGGATGCGCGCGCTTACCGCCATGGCCCAGGGAATGTGAATGCGGCTGCCAAACGGAGTCAGCACGCACACCCGCCAATCGCCCAGCTCATCGCGGCAGCGCTCAATCACCACGGTGCGATCGTCAGGCACAGAGCCCGTCGCGTCTTCCTGGTCGGAAAGAAATCGCAACAGATTCTCCGCCGCGCCCGGATCAAGATCGTGTTCGCTCACCAGCCGCGTCAGCGCTGCCGGTTTAGGCAATGCGCGCAGCTCGCGCACCAGCGCGCCGATGCGCCGCCCAAACTCCAGTGGCCGCCCTGGCCCATCGCCCTTCCAGAATGGCATCTTTCCCGGCTCGCCCGGCGCAGGCGTCACCAGCACGCGGTCATGCGTGATCTCAACAATTCGCCACGTCGACGCGCCCAGAATAAATGTCTCGCCGGGGTGACTTTCGAAGACCATCTCCTCATCCAGTTCGCCTACGCGCACTGCTTTGCCCTCGCTGTGGGCCAGGAAAACCCCATACAATCCGCGGTCCGGAATCGTCCCCGCATTCAGAATCGCCAGCCGCGCCGCGCCATCGCGCGCCGTCACCACATTGCGCACCCGATCCCAGGTCAACCTCGGCCGCAGCTCCGCAAACTCGTCCGATGGATAGCGCCCGCTCAGCAGATCCAGCACGCCTTCAAACGCCGCGCGGCTTAGCCCTCCGAACGGCGCAGCGTGACGCACCAATTCAAAAAGCGCATCCACACTGACTTCTGGCTTCTGGATTTCGCCTTGAAGGTCCTGGTCTGCGTCGACCGATTGAGGTGGCGAAGCTGGCGGGTTTCCCACCCTTGCGTCAGGAAAAAGGCGCAAGGATGGGGCACCCAAGCCAGTATGCTTGCGAGCTTTCATACGGCGCGGCGGCGCAGGGGTTGAAGGCGGATGCGCCACAATCGCCACCAACTGCTGCGCCAGCACGTCCAGCGGATTGCGCGGAAACCGCGTCGACTCGATGTGCCCCTCATGCATGGCCCGCGCCACGGTAGCGCAGGCCACAAGATCGGCGCGATATTTGGGAAATAGAATCCCCTCACTCACCGCGTCCACGTGGTGCCCCGCGCGCCCAATGCGCTGCATACCGCTGGCCACCGACGGCGGCGCTTCAATCTGGATCACCAGGTCCACAGCGCCCATGTCGATGCCCAACTCGAGCGTCGATGTAGCGCACAGCGCGCGAATCTGCCCCGCCTTCAATTGCTCTTCGATCACCGATCGCTGCGCCGCTGCCAGCGAGCCATGATGGGCCCGCGCAATTGCCTCGCCGGCCAATTCATTCAGCGCCCCCGCCAGCCGCTCGGCCACCTGGCGGCTGTTTACAAACAGAATCGTCGAGTTGCGCGCGCGAATGATCTCCAGCAACCGCGGATGAATCGCATTCCAGATTGAAACCCTCTTCGGCGCCTGCGATGCCGGACCGCTGGGCAAATACTCCTGCTCACCCAGCCGCGCCATATCCTCAACCGGAACCTCGATGCGCAGCTTCAACTGCTTCCGCGCGCTGGCATTCACAATCGTCACCGGCCGATAGCGCAGGGCAGCCGCATCTGCAATGTCCAATGCCCACGATTGATTCGTTGCGAGCGCCGATTCGGCGTCGAGCCCGAAAGCCGGGTGCGCCACAGAATCAGGCTCCTTTGCCGCACAAGCGGCGTCTGCCCCACCGCAGGTGGCCACCCCGCCCAAAAAACGCGCTACCTCCTCCAGCGGCCTCTGTGTCGCCGACAATCCAATTCGCTGCAACTGCCTTTTGGTAAGCGCCTCCAAACGCTCCAATGAGAGAGCAAGGTGCGCTCCTCGCTTGGTCGGCACCAGTGCATGAATCTCATCGATGATCACCGTATCCACGGTGCGCAGCGCCTCTGACGCCTGTGAAGTCAGCAGCAGGTAAAGCGACTCCGGCGTGGTGATCAATATGTCCGCCGGATGCCGCGCAAACCGCGCCCGCTCTCTCTGTGGCGTGTCCCCGGTGCGCACGCTGATGGTCGGCTCGCGAAACTCGACGCCCCTGCGCCGCGCCATGTTCGCCATCCCCGCCAGAGGCGACCGCAGGTTCCGCTCCACATCCACCGCTAACGCCTTGAGCGGCGAGACATAAACAATCTTGCAGCCAGCCCCCGGTCCCTTAGCCCCTAGGCCCTGCCCTCCCAGCATCAACCGGTCCAGGCACCAAAGAAACGCCGCCAGCGTCTTCCCTGTCCCCGTTGGCGCAAGTATCAGCGCGCTCTCCCCACGCGCAATTACCGGCCAGCCCATCCGCTGCGGCGACGTCGGCGCATCGAACACCGCGCGAAACCATTCCGCCGTTACGGGATGGAAGCAGGCAAACGGAGCGCTTGCCGCATCCAAAGCAGGAGGCGCGTCCGGGTTGAGTCTGCCAGAATCCACAATGCTCTGAGAATAACGCAGCATGCGGCGAAGAGGAAGCGAAAGTAACGCAAAGCCGTCGATCTTCGATTTTTGCATGAGATCGAACTGCCTCGATCTCGTCCAAGAATCAATGCATTCCCCCGCGACTTTGTTGCCTTGCAACTCCGCCGGTTTTGCAACTATCGCAACGCCGAACGTCGGATAACTTGGAGCCAGATCGTAAAGTCACGGAGTTGGTTCACCAATGAAAGTGTCACAATCCCCCTAAATCCATGAAGCGACTGTGTTTTTATCAGGAACGAGAGCCCAGCGCTCGCATCGTAAAAGCTGAGCTTTGCCGGAGCGCCCATGCGAGAGCATTTGGGAACCTTGCTCGATGACTTTCGCTGCTACGGCCGCGAGACTGCTGTGGTGCGTTACGAGGGCAATCGCCGCCGCGTGACCACATACGGCCAAATCGCGCAACTGGCGGGGCGATTTGCGGCATTGCTCGCCAGGCAAGGCATCGGGCAAGGCGACCGTGTGCTTCTGAGGGCAGAAAACAGCGCCGAGTGGATCGCCGCATTTCACGGCTGTCTGCTGCGCGGAGTGTTGGCCGTTCCATTGGATGCGAATGGCACGCCGGAGTTTGCCGCCCGCGTCGCAGCCGACGTAATGCCGAAGCTGGCCATCGGCGACACTCTCCTGATAAGTCAGTTGCCGGTCGCGCTCCCGAGGCTGAGTTTTGAGGACTGGCTCACCCACCTGCCGGCCGAGCAAGCCGGACCCATTCCAGGCCTCTCCGCCGACACCGCGCTCGAGATCCTCTTCACCTCCGGTACCACCGGCGACCCCAAAGGCATCGTGCTCACTCATGGCAACGTGCTGTCCAGCCTCGGCCCCATCGAACAAGCCTCGAAGCCCTATCTGCGCTACGAGCGCCTCATCCATCCTCTTCGCATCCTGCACACCCTCCCCCTGAGCCACGTTTTTGGCCAGACCATGGGCCTTTGGGTTCCGCCCATCTACCGCGCCGAATTGCATTTTGAAAATCGCCTCATCGCTCACCGCATCGTTGAAACCATCCGCCGCGAACGAATCTCCGTGCTGGCCGCTGTGCCACGGGTCCATGCTCTGCTCAAGACTTATCTCGACTCCACCCTCCCCGGACTCGCCGAGCGGGCCTCGGGACCTTGGGGCGCAGCCGGGGCGGGCTCGGAAAAGTTCGCCTCACTCGGGATGACCGCAAAGTGTTTCGCAATCTGCCGGCGCTGGCGGCGATTCCGCGACGTGCATGCCGCCTTCGGCCTGAAGTTCTGGGCGCTCATCTCCGGCGGCGGCGCGCTCCCCGCCTATCTTGAGCGATTCTGGAACGCCGTGGGCCTGGTTGTGGTGCAAGGCTACGGCATGACCGAAACCACCGCGCTCATCACCCTCAACCACCCCTTCCACGTGGCCCAGGGAACCATCGGCAAGCCGATCGCCGGCCGCGAAGTCAAGCTGGGCCCAGACGGCGAAGTGCTGGTGCGCGGCGCCGCCGTCTCCCACGCCACCTGGTCCGCAGGCGCGCTCCATCCGCGCAACACGGAGTGGCTGGCCACTGGCGACTTGGCCGAGACCGCACCCACCGGCGAGTTGCGATTCCTGGGCCGCAAGAGCGAGGTCATCGTCACGGCCGCGGGCCTGAATCTGCACCCCGAAGATCTTGAAGCCGCCATCGAGCGCGAACCGGGCGTAGCCGGCTGCGCGGTGGTCCCTATGCAAACCGAGGACGGCCCCGAACCCTGCGCAGTGCTGGCCATGCAAAGTCAGGGCGGGCGGGCCGCGGCAGTGATTGAGCGTGCTAACACACGCCTGGCCGAGTTCCAGCGCCTGCGCCGCTGGGTCCTGTGGCCCGAGCCGGATCTGCCACGCACCTCCACCGGAAAGATTCGCCGCAAAGTCGTAGCCGCGTGGCTGGCAAGAATTCAGGCAGCGTCCGGGAACAACTCCCACAACCACAACGGCGGCAGCGCGTTCGGCGCCTCTTCAGACTGGCTGCTCACGCTTATCGCGCAGATCAGCGGAGAAGCTCCATCCGGCATCGGTGACGAACTGCACCTCACCGAAGACCTTCATCTCGACAGCCTGGGCCGCGTGCAACTGGCCGCCGCCATCGAGGAGCGCCTGGGAATCGCAACTGGGAACGGCCTCTGGGATCACGCGCAGACCCTCGGAGACCTGCGCCGTCTGTTCAACTCAGAACCGGAAGGACGACAGCATTCCCCACAATGCTCGGGTGCCCCATCCTTTCCGCAGCCTTCGGCGGAATGGGTGGGAGAGCACGACCGTCAACCGGCACTGCTTTCCGAATCACCGCCGCCAAAAAACCACCTCTATCCCCACTGGCCCTGGTGGCCACCATTCCGCTGGCTCCGCGTTGCATTCATTGAGGCAGTCATGCGCCCTCTTGTCTGGCTCCTCGCCAAACCCAGGGTCCTGACCTCCGCCCCGCTGCAGCACGCCGAACCCATGCTCATCATCGCCAACCATGTCACCAGCTTCGACGGCCCGTTCCTTGAATACGCGCTCCCGCCCTCCATCCGCCACCGCATTGCCATCGCCATGTCCGGAGAAATGCTCGAGGATTATCGCCACTTCCGCAGCGCCGACCGTCTCACCGCCAAAGCAAAGTTCTTTCCTCCCGGCCCGCTCTTCTACGTCCTTCTCACCGCACTGTTCAACGTCTTCCCCCTGCCCAAACAGCGCGACTTTCAGCGCAGCTTTGCCCACACCGGCGAGGCGCTCGACAACGGACTGCATGTGCTGCTGTTTCCTGAAGGCACGCGCTCGGCCGAAGGACAATTGCCCTGCTTCCGCCCCGGCATTGGCCTGCTAGTCAACCAGTCCATGGCGCCCGTTCTGCCCATGGCCATCCGAGGCCTGGGCGAATTGAAAACCGGCAGCCGCGGCTGGTTCCGCTCCGGCACCGTTTAAGTCTGCATCGGCGTCCCGCTCCGCTTTTCGCCCGCCGACAGCGAAGCCAGCATCACCGCCCAACTCCACGCCGCGGT
>Ga0182024_10013494_pt1 | contig 15938 bp, 14 predicted proteins | sample P32metaG_FD_120480 | JGI IMG/M metagenome (GOLD analysis project Ga0182024, IMG submission 120480) | Permafrost microbial communities from Stordalen Mire, Sweden - P3-2 metaG (Illumina Assembly) | ecosystem: Environmental > Terrestrial > Soil > Wetlands > Permafrost | place: Sweden: Stordalen... | reverse complement strand
TTGTTGACCGACGTTTAAGTCCCGCCTCCTGCACCGCATATCCGTCGTACAAATGCCTCTGCCGTCGATCGGAACAGGCGGGCCAAGTCCTATGTCAAAGGCCCTTGTCGGCAATCATGAGAGTGGCACGCCTTCGATTTTGAAATTCATCGCTTTCCCGCCTGATAATCGCTTTGCGCTAGATCAAGTGTCAGGAAGCGGGCTTGCCGACGAACACCGCCCGCGATCGGCAGAGCGTTATACTTGTCGCGCTTACCGCACGCCGCGAGCCGCTCCAATATCCATATCCCGGACGTTCGCTTTGAGCACAAATCGATTGCCGCGCGTCACCGTCGCGAGCCCGCGGCGCGTCAGCGCCCCCCGGTGGCAAGTCCGAGCACCTCACGTTGATAGAGCGGAACGCGACTTGCACGGGGATGCACAAGCGCATTGCCAATCGCCATTGCGGACGCGCCGTCGGCGCCGGCTTTGGCGATGACGCCGAGAGCAACGATATCGTCCATGCGTCGCGTCATGGGCGCCGGTGTAGCACGCCGCGCCGTTGATGGTGAAGGCGGAAACCGCCTAAATTCCCCCTGACGGCACTTTTAGACTCGCTCACTCGTCTCGCCCAAGCTCGCACTGGCCGTTGCTCGCAGCCCTCATGGGCCGCCGCGAGGCAAGTAAGACTGGCGATCTTTCCGCGCGTCGGTTCTTAACCCGTGGACTCACGGCTTCGACTCAGACTCACGGCTTCGCCTGCGAAATGGCGAAGACGCGTGTGACAGACCGTTGTCACGGCCGTCACGGCTGGCATTAGGGCAACCCTGTCACGGGTGAGGCCGGGGTCGTGCGGTCGGCCTTTGCGCCCCGCTTACGCGACGCGGAACCGGCGCCCGCCATGCCAACGACGGGAACGCCTATCTGCGGGACGCGGCGACGCGGAGCCCGCTCCTGCGCTCTGGCGTGCCCATCGGTGTTCCGATGGCCTGACGCCGTCGCGCTTTTCGTTGCCGGTGCCCTCCGGCCTGTTGCCCGGTGTCCCGCATCAACCATGGCTAGGCTCGCGGACCGGCGCCCTTTGGGGGCTGACTATGTCGCTTCGACGATCGCCAGTGCGTGCGAGCCGGGCGCGCGAAAGCGCGCACCGGCGCGAGCGCCGAGGCGGATGTTCAATGATCGCGGTGTGAGGTCGCGCCCGCGGTTTGTAAGTCCGCGAAAAAGCCTTTTGCGCTCAGTGAGGCCCGTTAGGCCGGTTTGTAGATGTAACCCATTGACGATACGAGACCCTGACAATTCTGCCGGGGTCGCCATTATTTTCAATCAGTTAGTCATTACCGCGATTTCCAGTTGATACTCGACTAGGCCGTTTCCGTTTTTTACGCGCCGGAATGAGTTTGGATTTGGGATATTACGTCTTGAGGCCCGGCTTGTTGAAAAGTCGCCCAATGTCCGAGAGGGGTCAAAAAGCGGACGCGATGGGTTCGGTTTGGAATGTCTGCTTCTGCTCTTGAAAGGAGACATCCACTGCGCGTTTACGAGTCCACGCGCTTAAGTCCCCTCAAGCTCCGCACGCACCGCTTCCAGCGCTTCCGGCGTGTCGACGTCGGTGAGCGCCGCGTTGCCCGTGAGCGGTACCTCGACCACGGCCTCGCTGTAGCGGCTGATCAGGTGGCGCGCACCGACATCGCCTTCGACCGCCGTGAGCTCGGCAAAAAATCGGCGCGACCAGACGACCGGATTGCCGCGCTTGCCGTCGATGCTCGGCACGGCAATGAGCGCTCCCTTGTCGGGTGCCAGCGCACCGACGAGGCGGTCGATCATGGCGGCATCGACCTGCGGCATGTCGCCGAGGCAAACGATGACGCCGTCCGACTGCGCCGGCAGCGCGCCGATGCCGGCCCGAAGCGAGGTGCCGAGACCGTCGGCGAAGTCCGCATTGTGCGCGAACTCGACCGGCAAGCCGGCGAGCGCCGCTTCGACGCGCTCGCGCTGGTGACCGGTCACCACGATCACCGGCCGCGCGCGCGAACCAAGCGCCTGCTCAGCGGCAATACGCACCAGCGGCCGGCCGCCGATCTCGGCCAAGAGTTTGTTGGGGCCGCCCATGCGGCTCGAGCGGCCGGCGGCCAACACCAAAGCCGCGATATTGCGAGCCGGCTGCAGCGGCTCGTCGCGCGGCTGCGGCCGCGTGACGATCTCCATGAGCAAGCCGCCGACGCCCATGCCGGTGATGTCCTCGCGCGGCACCGGCAGGCCGGCAAGCAGCCGCATCAGGACCCAGTCGAAACCGTTCTCCTTGGGACTTCGCGCGCAACCGGGCGCGCCCAAAACCGGATGTCCGGCGGCGGTGCCGATCAACAACAGGTTGCCTGGATCGACCGGCATACCGAAATGCTCGATGTGACCGCCGATCGCCTCCAGTGCCGAGGGAATGACGTCGCGCCGGTCCGCGATCGCCGAAGCGCCGAAGACGATGGCGAGCTCCGCGCCTTGCCTGAGCACCTCACCGAGCGCGCGCGCCAGCGCCCTTTGTTCGTGCGGCACGCGCCGTTCGGCGACGATGGCGGCATTGGCCGGCGCCAGCCGCTCGGCTGTGATCTTCAACGTCTTGTCGATCACCTTGGGCGAGAGGCCCGGAAGGAGCGTCGACACCACGCCGACCTTGCGGATGCGATAAGGCGCGATGCGCACCAGCGGCGCCTTCGCCGCCGCAATCGCCTTATCTCTCGCCGCCGCAGCCACCGCGAATGGAATTATTTTCACGGTCGCGATCATCTCGCCGGCAACGACCGGCTTGAAGGCGGACAAAGTCGCCACGGTGATCGCTTCGTCGATCCGATTGAGGCTATCGATCGCCTCTTTCTCAACGACGAGCACACCCGCCGCATGCGCAAACAAATTGGCGCGGCCGGTAAAAGCGCGATCGACATGCACGCCATCGCCCGCGATCGCCGCCGCGATCTCCGCGGCAGCGACGTCCTCCGATACGTCGCCCGGTTCAAGCCGCGTGACGACGATGTCTTGAATGCCGGCCGCATCGAGGGCGGCGGCTTCAACGGGGCCAATCAGCGTGCCCTTCTTGAGCACCAGCGCGCCTTGGCGGATCGTGTGCACCGCGGTGCCCCCGATGGCCTCTTTTGGCGCAACCGCTCCGAATTTCATGACGCCGCCTTGACGAGGGGCCGGTCGGCCGCCGGTTCCTCGCGTAGCCGCTCGGTGATCTGCGCCATGATCGCGACGGCAATTTCCGCCGGCGAAACCGCGCCGATATCGAGACCGATCGGGGCGTGGACGCGGGAAACATCGGCTTCGCTTAGGCCCTGCTGCCTGAGCCGGTCGACGCGACGCGCGTGGGTCTTACGCGATCCGAGCGCGCCGATATAGAAGCACTCGCGGGACAGTGCGTGAATGAGCGCCGGATCGTCGATCTTCGGGTCGTGGGTGAGCGCGACGAAGGCGGTGTAACGGTCGATGCCGAGCGGCGGCAGCGCTTGGTCCGGCCACTCGGCGATCACCTTCACGTCGGGAAAGCGCTCGGGCGAGGCGAACGCAGTCCGCGGATCGACAATGGTCACGTCATAGCCGAGAAGTTTTGCGATCGGCGCGAGTGCCTGGCTGATATGCACGGCGCCGGTAACGACAAGCTGCGGCGCCGGAACGTAGACGGTGAAGAAGGCGCGGCCCTCCGCTGTCTCCTCCATGCCGCTGCGGCCGCTGCGCAGATGCTCGGCAAGCGCAACCTTGAGCGAGTCCTTGGCGATTTCGGCGGCCTTCACCAGCCGCTGTCTACCGGTCGCGACGTCGGTTACGACAATCGCGGCGCGCCGCGCCGCGCGTTCGCCGTTGAGTGCGCTAAGGAGATCGAGGTTCATGGCAAATCATATCGCGAATAGGGCGGTAGCGAGAGCGAATAGTGAGCAGCGTTAAGGCTCACTATTCGCCCTGCCCTATTCAACCTTCTCCACGAACACGCGGATCGTGCCGCCGCAGGACAACCCCACCTTCCAGGCGGTTTCATCGGCGACACCAAATTCCAGCATTTTCGGCTTGCCGTTGTCGATGACATCGAGCGCCTCGGTGACGACGGCGCCCTCGACACAGCCGCCCGACACCGATCCCAGGAAATTGCCCTCCTGGTCGATGACGAGATTGGACCCGACCGGACGCGGCGCCGAGCCCCAGGTCTCGACCACGGTCGCCAAAGCCACCGCACGGCCCTGTTTGCGCCAATCCTCGGCGGCTTTGAGAATGTCATTGTCGGTTGAGAGCATGTGGCGACCTCCGTTAATCGCTGTATCGCCTCATATATAGGCCATCAGGCCACTTTCTGCATCCACGCCTTCGGGTCGCCGGCCCGGCCATTGGCCCCCTGGAACGCCGCTACCAGCGCCGCTATCGATTCAAGATTGTGAATCGGCCGGAACTCGTCGACATGCGGCAGCATGGCTTTGATGCCGCGCGCCCGCGCCTCGAAGCCCTCGAAGCGCAACAGCGGATTGAGCCAGATGAGGCGCCGGCACGAACGGTGCAGCCGGTCGATCTCGAAGGCGAGCATGTCATCGGCGTCGCGTTCGAGCCCATCGGTAATCAGTAGCACGATAGCGCCCTGGGTCAGCACCCGCCGCGCCCACAGCTTGTTGAAGACGTGAAGCGACGACGCAATCCGCGTCCCGCCCGACCAATCCGGTACGCTCGCCGAGCAGGCGGCAAGGGCGTCGTCGGGGTCGCGTTCGCGCAACGCGCGCGTGACATTGGTCAGGCGCGTGCCGAACAGGAACGTGCTCACACGCTTTCGCGTATCGGTCAGCGCGTGCAGAAAATGCAAGAAAATGCGGCTGTACTGGCTCATCGAACCCGATATGTCGAGGAGCGCGACCACCGGCGGCGGCTTCGACTTCGGGCCGACAAAGCGCAGATCGATGAAATCGCCGCCGCCCTTGAGGCTCGCGCGCAAGGTGCGCCGGATGTCGATCAGATGTCCGCGCGGGTGCGGCGCGAGGCGGCGGGTGCGGACCTCCGCAAGCGGCATGACGAGCCGCTTCATCGCCTCCTTGGCCCGGGCGATTTCGGCGTTCGTCATCTGCGCGAAGTCTTTCTTCTGCAACACCTCGCGGTCGGACACGGTCATACGCGTGTCGAGCTCGATCTCCTGCTCTTTCTTGAGCTTGTCGTCGAGGCCGGAGAACAGCGCCTCATGGACGCGTGTGGCGCCGGCCTCGGGCGGTCGCGGCGTCGTATTCGGCGCCTGTGGCAGCATCATCGCCATCAGCTGATCGATATAGCCGCGCCGGCGAAAGAAAATGCGAAAGGCCTGATCGAACAGGATCGAATGCTCGTGCCGCTTCACGAACACCGCGTGCAGCGTCCAGTAAAAATCCGCACGCGTGCCGACGCCCGCCGTCTCTACCGCTTCGAGCGCATCGAGCACGGCGCCGGGACCGACGGGAATTCCCGCGGCGCGCAGCGCGCGGGCGAAGTAGACGATGTTTTCGGCAAGGCGGCCGGATTGTTCTTCCATCGCCCGCCCCGCGCTCATTGCCGGGCTCGACCCGGCAATCCATGGGGCGGACGGGCGGCATGGATGCCCGGGTCAAACCAGGGCATGACGGAATAATGATTGCAGCGCTTGCTACACATCGCTCACTCCGCCGCGCGCAGCTCCGATTTCACCTCGTCGAGCAGTTCCTTGACCTTGCTGCCTTCAAGCTTGGCGATGTCGTCCTGGTATTTGAGCAGCACGCCGAGCGTATCGGAGACGGTTGCCGGATCGAGCGCCACGACGTCAAGCTCGGAGAGCGCTCCGGCCCAGTCGAGCGCTTCGGCGACGCCCGGCGATTTGAACAGATCCTGCTTACGCAGCGCCTGTACGAACGCCACCACCTGCTCGGAGAGCTTTTTGCTGACGCCCGGCACCTTGGCGCGCACGATGGCGAGCTCGCGCTCGGCGCTCGGATAGCCGACCCAGTGATAGAGGCAGCGCCGCTTGAGCGCGTCGTGCACTTCGCGCGTGCGGTTGGACGTAATGACCACGATCGGCGGATGCTCGGCCTTCACCGTGCCCATTTCCGGAATCGTGACCTGAAAGTCGCCCAAAATTTCGAGCAAAAACGCTTCGAATGCCTCGTCGGTGCGGTCGATCTCGTCGATCAGCAGCACCGGCGCGCCGGCGGCGTCGGCTTCGAGCGCTTGCAGGAGCGGCCGCCTGATCAAGAAGCGCTCGGAGAACACGTCGCGCTCGAGCCGCTCGCGATCAAGCGTACCCTCGGCCTCGGCCGCGCGAATCGCGATCATTTGCGCGGCGTAGTTCCACTCGTAAACCGCGGCGGAGACGTCGAGGCCCTCGTAACATTGCAGCCGGATGAGGCGCCGGCCGAGCGTTGAGGAAAGCACCTTGGCGATCTCGGTCTTGCCGACGCCGGCCTCGCCCTCGAGGAAAAGCGGCCGGCCCATCTTGAGCGCCAGATAAAGCACGGTGCCGAGCGAGCGGTCGGCGAGGTATTCCGCCTCGGCAAGCAGCGCAACTGTGGCATCGATCGAAGCGGGCAGCGGGCGGGGCGAGGAAATAGGTTTCATGCAGACTGCATATAGGTCTTCTGGCGATGCCGCAAAACGCCGATTATTCGCCGTTGCCGGGCATAGCCGTCCAAGGACGGCGTCGCTTCGCTCGCCTATGACCCGGCTATCGATGGGGCGGCGTCTGTTGCATGGACCCGGGAGTCACCCCCCGGGGGTGACGGTCTATTACTTCCCAATAGCCTCGGCTACCGCGCGGCGGGCGAGCACGCCGATCAAATGCGCGCGGTATTCGGCGCTACCATGGATATCGCTGTTGAGGCCGTCTGCGGGAACGGTGAGGCCTTCGAGCGACTTTGGTGAAAATCGCTTTTTCAGCGCCTCCTCGAACGAGGGGACGCGAAATACGCCGTTGGCACCGGCGCCGGTCACCGTGACGCGAATCTCGCTGCCGCGCTTGGCCACGAACACACCAACCAGCGCATAGCGTGAAGCCTGGTTGCGGAACTTCTGGTAGGCCGCTTTTTTCGGCAGCGGGAAGCTCACCTTGGTGATGATTTCGGCCGGCTCGAGTGCGGTCGAGAACATGCCGGTGAAGAAATCGTCGGCCTTGATGCGGCGCTTGTTGGTGATGATGGTGGCGGCAAGCGCGAGGCAGGCGGCCGGATAGTCGGCGGTCGGATCGTTGTTGGCGATCGATCCGCCGATCGTGCCCATGTGGCGCACCGCCGGATCGCCGATCATGCCGGCGAGCTTGGCAAGCACCGGCGCGGCTCCTTGCACCACGGACGACGTGTGAACATCGACGTGACGCGTCATCGCCCCGATCGTGAGCGAGCGGCCGCTCAACGCGATGCCGGCCAAACCTTCGATACGCGACAGGTCGATCAATTGCGGCGGGCTGGCGAGGCGCAGCTTCATGGTCGGCAGGAGCGTATGGCCGCCGGCCAAAAGCTTGGCGTCCTCGTTCTTGCTGAGCAGATTGACCGCTTGTCTGATCGTCTCGGGACGATGAAAGGTAAAGTTGTACATCGCTCTTCTCCGTTTATCTCTTTTGCATCATGCCGCGTGCGGAATCGAGCGGCCGGATTTGCGCAAGGCAGCCCACACCGCCGGCGGTGTCGCCGGCATGGCGATGGCTTCGGTCCCGATGGCATCGGTAATAGCGTTGATGACGGCGGCCGGGGCCGCGATCGCGCCGGCCTCGCCGCAGCCCTTGATGCCGAGCGGATTGGACGGGCATTTGGTGACGGTGGTGGCCACATCCATCGTTGGAAAGTGATCAGCGCGCGGCATGCAGTAATCCATGAACGAACCGGTCACGAGCTGACCGTCCTTGTCATAGACCGCACCCTCATACAGCGCCTGTCCCACGCCCTGCACGATGCCGCCGTGGACTTGCCCCTCGACGATCATCGGATTGACCAAAACGCCGAAATCGTTCACCGCGATCCAGGCGACGATTTCCGTGTTGCCAGTTTCGGGATCGACCTCGACTTCGCAGATGTGGCAGCCGGCGGGGAAAGTGAAATTGGTCGGGTCGTAGAACGCGCCCTCCTTCAGGCCGGGCTCGAGTTCCTGACCGGAGAATTTGTGGGCGATGTAGGCGTTGAGCGAGACATCGCCCCAGGCGGCGGACTTGTCGGTGCCGGCGACGCTAAATTTGCCGTCCTTAAACTCGATGTCGCCTTCGGCCGCTTCGAGCATGTGAGCGGCGACCTTCTTCGCCTTCGCCTCGACCTTGTCGAGCGCCTTGACGATCGCCGACATGCCGACGGCGGCTGGGCGCGAACCGTAGGTGCCCATGCCGAACTGCACCTTGACGGTGTCGCCGTGCACGATCGATACGTTATCGATCGGAATGCCGAGCCGCTCGGAGACCAATTGGGCGAAAGTGGTCTCATGCCCCTGGCCGTGGGAATGGGAGCCGGTCAGGACCTCGACGGAACCGGTCGGATTGACCCGCACCTCGGCGGATTCCCATAAGCCCACGCCAGCGCCGAGCGATCCGGCTGCCTGCGAGGGCGCGAGACCGCACGCCTCGATATAAGTCGAGAAGCCGATGCCGCGCAGTTTGCCGCGGCGTGCCGCCTCGCGCTTGCGCTTGGCGAAGCCTTTGTAGTCGGCAAGCTCCGTCGCTTTCTTGAGCGAGGCGTTATAGTCGCCGGCGTCGTAGGTCATGATGACCGGCGTCTGGTGCGGGAAGCTCTTGATGAAGTTCTTCCGCCGCAGCTCTGCCGGGTCCTGGCCCATTTCGCGCGCGCCAATCTCGACCAACCGCTCGACGACGAAGGTCGCTTCCGGGCGGCCGGCGCCGCGATAAGCGTCGACCGGCACGGTGTTGGTGTAGACCGCATCGACCTCGCAATAGATCTGCGGAATGGCGTATTGGCCCGACAGCAGCGTCGCGTACAGATAGGTCGGCACCGATGACGAGAAGAGCGACATGTAGGCGCCGAGATTGGCGATGGTCTTGGCGCGTATGCCGAGGATTTTACCGTCGGCATCGAACGCCATCTCGGCGTGCGTGACGTGATCGCGTCCGTGCGCGTCGGTGATGAACGCCTCGGAGCGGTCGGAAACCCACTTCACCGGGCGACCGACGCGCTTCGACGCCCACAGCGCCACGACTTCCTCGGGATAGACGTGAATCTTCGATCCAAAGCCGCCGCCCACGTCGGGCGCGATGACGCGCAATTTGTGCTCAGGCGCCATGCCGACAAACGCGGCGATGACGAGCCGCGCCACGTGCGGATTCTGCGTGGTGTTCCAGAGCGTGAACGCGCCGGTCCCGGTGTCGTATTCACCGATAGCGGCGCGCGGCTCCATGGCGTTCGGCACTAGCCGGTTGTTGATGATGTCGAGCTTGGTGACGTGCTTGGCCGATTTGAAAGCGGCATCGACCGCTTTGGGATCGCCGAGATGCCACTGATAGATGGTGTTGTTGGCCGCGATCTCGTGGATTTGCGGGGCGCCCTGCCTCTGCGCCGCCGCCGGATCGGCGACCGCCGGCAACACCGCGTAGTCGACATTGACCTTCTCGGCGGCGTCGCGGGCCTGCGCCAGCGTTTCCGCCACCACCACTGCGACGGCATCGCCGACATGACGGGCCTTGTCGCCGGCGAGCGCCTGATGTGGCGCCATCTTCATCGGCGAGCCGTCCTTGGAATGAATCATCCAGCCGCAGATAAGATTGCCGATCTTGTCGGCTGCGAGCTCCGTGCCGGTGAGCACCGCCAAAACGCCGGGCATGCCGGAAGCGGTCTTGGCGTCGATCGACTTGATCGCCGCATGCGCGTGCGGCGAGCGGATGAAAAACGCGTAGGCCTGACCGGGCCGGTTGATATCGTCGGTGTAATGGCCCTTGCCGGTGATGAAACGGTGGTCTTCCTTCCGGCGCACTGCGGCGCCGATCCCGGTCGCACTCATGGCAGTTTCCTCCCGGCGTTTTTTATTCGATTAAGCAAACTCCGTGTTTCGCGGCTACTCGGCGGCCTTGGTGGCGGCGCCGCTGCCCTGCATGGCGCGCGCACCGGCGGCGATTGCCTTGACGATATTGTGATAGCCGGTGCAACGGCAGATATTGCCTTCCAGCTCCTCACGGATGGTGCGGTCATCGAGCTCGTGGCCCTTGCGGCGCACCAGATCGACCGCCGTTAAGATCATGCCGGGCGTGCAATAGCCGCATTGCAGCCCATGATTCTCCCGGAAAGCCTCCTGCATCGGATGCAGCGGCCCATCCGCCGGGGCCAAGCCTTCAATGCTGAGCACATCGGCGCCCTCGAGCTGCAAGGCGAGCACGGTGCACGATTTCACCGCCTTGCCATTCACCAGAACGACACAGGCCCCGCATTGCGAGGTGTCACAGCCGACATGGGTGCCAGTAAGCCGCAGATGCTCGCGCAACAACTGCACCAAGAGCGTGCGCGAATCGACATCGGCGGTAACGGATTTGCCGTTCACAGTGAGGGAAACGGCTGCCATATGCGCCTCCTCGGATTCCCGTAAAACATCGCTTTTGCAGGACGGCTCGCAGCCGTTTACTGCATTCCAGGGCGAAAACGCGACGATTTTGCCGGTTTTCTAGCTTAGAACCAGAATTACTCTGAACTGAGGCCTAGCCGGCGGTCAAGAGAGTATGGCGCGCAAACAGCCGCTCTGGCGCTGTCGGCAAGAGTGGCAACGGGCCGCTCAAGCAACCGGCGGACTGACCGAAGCGGCGAATTTCTGGAAAAAATCATCGGCCAGCTTCTTCGCTGCACCGTTGACCAGACGCTGGCCGAGCTGGGCAAGCTTGCCGCCGATCTGCGCTTCGACCGCGTAGCTGAGCAACGTGCCGCCGTCCTTCGGCTCGAGCTTTACCGTGGCACCGCCGGTGGCAAAGCCGGCGATCCCACCATCGCCCTGGCCGGAAATCTTGTAGCCATTCGGCGGGTCAAGATCGGATAGCGTCACCTTGCCTTTGAATTTTGCCTTCACCGGCCCGATCTTTACGACCGCCACCGCCTGCATTTCGGTATCCGACAATTTGTCCAGCTGCTCGCAGCCGGGAATGCAGGCTTTTAGCGTCTCGGCGTCGTTGAGTTTTTGCCAAACCGTCTCCCGCGGGACCGCAAGCTGATACTCGCCGCTCATCGTCATTGCCATTTGGGCCGCTCCTCAACCGGTTCATTCTTGCCGAAACAATCGCTTACCGCCTCAAGCGGCGCATGGGAAGGCCGTGGCCGCTCTTCCGGATTGGCGCGAATAAGTGAGACGGCTAAGGTCGCCTCGCTAGCAATGACATTCGGGAAGAGCACTCAATGCCGGACATCAATGCCGATAACTGCACCATCCATGTCGAGGTCGAGGGACCGGAGCACGCTCCCGTGCTCATGCTTTCGAACTCGCTGGGCACCAACTTGCACATGTGGGACGATCAGGTGGCGCCCTTTGCACGTCACTTCCGGCTCGTGCGCTACGATCGCCGCGGTCACGGCAAATCGGGTGTGCCGAAGGGCCCCTATTCGATGGACCGGCTCGGCCGCGACGTGCTCGCGATCCTCGATGGGCTCGGCATCGAGAGAGTCAACTGGTGCGGACTGTCGATGGGCGGCATGGTCGGCCAATGGCTCGGCGCGCACGCGCCGAACCGCCTCGATAAGCTGATCCTTTCCAACACCTCGTGCTACTTCCCCGACAAGGCCATGTGGGAGGGACGCATCAAGCTCGTGCGCGACAAGGGATTGGCCGCAATCGTCGACGCCAACATGGAGCGCTGGTTCACCAAAGCATTCCGCGAACGCTCGCCGGACACGATGGAGCGCATTCGCGACATGTTCCTGGCTACGAAAGTGGACGGCTATGTCGGTTGCGGCGAGGCGATCCGCGATATGGACCATCGTCCGCTGTTGCCGCGGATCAACGTCCCGACCCTGGTCATTGCCGGCAGGCAAGATCCGGCCACAACGCTCGAAGCCGGCGAGTTCATCGCCCAGCACACGCCCAGCGCTCGACTTGCGGTGCTCGATACGGCGCACATCGCCAACATGGAGCAGCCGGAGGTGTACGCCGACACCGTGTTGGGATTTTTGTTGAACAAATAACGAAGCGACCCAAGCCCTCACCCGCCGCCGTGATCGCGAAACTGATGCGGCGTCGTGCCGGTATGCTTGCGGAAAAACCGCGCAAAATGCGAGGGGTCTGAAAATGCAAGCTCCTGGGCGATGTCCTGAATCGGCTGGGTGGTGAAAACCAACTGGCGCTTGGCTTCGGTAAGAACGCGCTGGCGGATCAGGTGACCGGCGGTGACGCCGGTCGCGCGCTTGACGTGATCATTGAGCCGATCGACCGTCATGCCGAGTTTTCCAGCATAGAAGCCGAGTTGGTGCTCGCCGCGGAAGAATTCGTCGACCAGAGCCCGCAATTGCGCGACGGTGGTGTCTGCCGGCTGCAAGGTGACGCTGCCGGTCCGCGCGCGGCTCGCGGCAAGACGCGCCACGCCGACAGCGATGAGCGCCAACAATCCGCGCATCGACATCCGATAGCCCTCGCGCGCGAGACTCCCCTCTTCGAATAACTCCGCGCATAAGGCCGAAAGCCGCGCCCGCTCGACGCCATCGGCGATGGGAATGACGGGATGCGCGGCGAGTATGCGCAGCCGCGACAGCGCTTCGCCCGCACGATCGGCGAGCGCCAAGGCCGCGTCCTCAGTGAACGTCATGACCCAACCCTCGGTGACGTTCGGCTCAAAATGGAAACCGTGGGCAATTGCCGCCGAAACCAATATTGCGGCGGGCGCGGCGAACGGCAGCTTCGCTGCCTCGTAAGTCATTTCGCCGCTACCGCGTTCGATCAGGAGAATCTGAAATAAATTGCGATGGCGATGCGCGCGAATGGTCCAGTCGTGGATCGAGGAGCGCGAGGCGATCGTCTCGACGTGGATAAAATCGAACGCCTGATCGTCCGGAGGATCTCCATAAAGGTGAAACAGGGGCAACGTGCTGGCCATGCCGCAAGCATAGACCGATCGCGCTGCGGGAAAAGCCACCGCCAATAAATCAGCCGGCGTTTTATACAAAAAAGCGGCAGCCCGCGGTCAGCGGGCCGCCGCTCTGCAACGCTAAACGCTAGCGGTTCGTGCCGCCCTGCTGGCCGGGCTTATTCTGGCCGCCCTGTTGTTCACCGGGCTTGCCGCCCTGGCCGCCCTGATGCTGTTGGCCGGGTTTATTCTGGCCGCCCTGCTGCGGGTTCTGTTTGGGGTCGTTCTGCTGCTGGTTCTGCTGCGGATTCTGCTGTTCGTTCGCCATTGGGACGTTCTCCGGTTATCTTGGGAACCACCCCGCCCAACACGACAACGCACAGCCCTCGGCCCGGTTCCGGCATCGATTGCGCTAGTTACTAGCAATATATTGGAATCTCAGGAGAAAATAGGGCATGGGGAGAACCCGCGCCATGGCGTTGTCGCACCCTGGCACCCCTGTTAAGACTTTGTAGAAGCGAACGACGGCGGACGTATGGAATATTTCGTCCAGCAGCTCATCAACGGCATCACGCTCGGTTCGATCTACGGCTTGATCGCCATCGGCTACACGATGGTCTACGGCATCATCGGCATGGTGAACTTCGCCCATGGCGACGTTTTCATGGTATCGGCCTTTATCGCGCTGATCGCCTTTCTGATCCTGAGCGCCTGGCTCGGAATCTCGTCGATCGCGCTTGATTTGTTCATCGTCTTGATCGTGGCGATGCTGTTCACTTCGCTGGTGAACTGGACCATCGAGCGCGTCGCCTATCGGCCGTTGCGCGGCTCGTTCCGTCTGGCGCCGCTGATTTCCGCAATCGGCATGTCGATATTTCTCTCGAATTTCGTGCAGGTCGCGCAGGGACCGCGTAACAAATCGATCCCGCCGATGGTGCAAGGCGACTTCGTACTGCTCAATGGCGCGGTCACGCTCTCTTACAAGCAACTCATCATTTGGGGCGTCACCGCGACGCTGCTGGCGGTCTTCTGGTACATAGTTGCCAAGACGGCGCTTGGCCGCGCTCAGCGCGCCTGCGAGCAGGACCAGAAGATGGCGGCGCTGGTCGGCGTCGATGTGGACCGCACCATTTCAATGACCTTCGTGATCGCTGCCGCGCTCGCCGCAATCGCCGGCACCATGTATCTCATGAATTACGGCGTGATCAGCTTTTCCGACGGCTTCGTGCCGGGAGTGAAGGCGTTCACCGCGGCGGTATTGGGCGGCATCGGCTCGCTGCCCGGCGCAGTGGTGGGAGGGCTGCTCGTCGGCCTGATCGAGACAATGTGGTCCGGATACGTTTCCATCGATTACAAAGACGTCGCCGCCTTTTCGGTGCTGGCCATCACCTTGATCTTCCTGCCGCAGGGCCTGTTCGGCCGACCGGACGTCGAGAAGGTGTGACGTGCTAGGCGCCGCGCAGAGCCGGCGCATCGAGGGTGCCCGCGCCTTACGGGATGCGGGGCTGACCGCGCTGATCGCTTTCGGCCTGTTCCTGCCGCTGATCGGCTTTCGCACCGTCACGGATTTCCGCAATGAGCTGGTCCTGGAGACGCGCTTGCCGCTCCTGTTGGCGATCGTCGCCGTCGTCGGCACCGGGCGCTTCGTCTATTCGCTGGCCGCCGCGGCGTGGCGCAGGCAGCGGGCGGCGCGGTCCGTCGCGGCTGCGCCTCCGGCCTGGCGCACCATCGCCGCCAAGTGGTTCATCCCCTTCGGCATCGGTTTTGTCATCGTCTATCCCGTCATCGTGCTCGCGATGAAGGGCCTCGGCGGCTCGGTGAAATGGATCGACAATTTCGGCATCCAGATCCTGATCTACGTGATGCTCGGCTGGGGCCTCAATATCGTCGTTGGCCTCGCCGGCCTGCTCGACCTCGGCTACGTCGCGTTCTACGCGGTCGGCGCCTATTCGTATGCGCTGCTCGCCAAGACCTTCGGCTTCTCGTTCTGGATATTGCTGCCGTTAGCAGGCTGCCTGGCCTCGTTTTGGGGCATCTTGCTCGGATTTCCGGTGCTGCGGCTGCGCGGTGACTATCTCGCCATCGTGACGCTCGCCTTCGGCGAGATCATCCGCATGGTCCTGATCAATTGGGTTGACCTGACCAACGGCTATGCCGGCATCAGCGGCATCCCCCGCCCCTCTTTCTTCGGCATTCCGTTCACCGCAGACGACAACGGCTTTGCCGCCGTATTCGGGCTTGAATTCTCGCCGATCTATCGCACGATCTTCTTGTACTACCTGATCCTGGCGCTCGCTCTGCTCACCGCCTTCGTCACCGTGCGGCTGCGCCGCCTGCCGGTCGGACGCGCCTGGGAAGCGCTGCGCGAGGACGAGATCGCCTGCCGTTCGCTCGGCATCAACACCACCAACACCAAGCTCACGGCTTTCGCGATGGGCGCGATGTTTGCGGGTTTTGCCGGCTCGTTCTTCGCCGCGCGCCAGGGTTTCATCTCGCCGGAATCCTTCACCTTTCTGGAGTCCGCCACGATCCTGTCGATCGTCGTGCTCGGCGGCATGGGCAGCCAGGTCGGCGTCGCCATCGCCGCGATCGTGATGATCGGCGGAACCGAAATCATGCGCGAACTCGATTTCCTCAAGCGGATTTTCGGGCCGACCTTCGATCCGGTGCAATACCGCATGTTGCTGTTCGGTCTCGGCATGGTGCTGATCATGATCTGGCGCCCGCGCGGCCTGATCTCGACGCGCGCGCCTTCAGTGTTTCTGAAGGAGCGCAAGAACATCGCCGCCGACTTGGTCAAGGAGGGCCGCGGCTGATGGCGGTCTCAGGCGACATCCTGCTGCGCGTCGAGCATCTGACCATGCGCTTCGGCGGGCTGATCGCGGTGGATGATCTATCGTTCGAGGCGCGGCAAGGCGATATCACCGCGCTGATCGGACCGAATGGCGCCGGCAAGACCACGGTGTTCAACTGCATCACCGGC
>Ga0182024_10013493_pt1 | contig 15939 bp, 13 predicted proteins | sample P32metaG_FD_120480 | JGI IMG/M metagenome (GOLD analysis project Ga0182024, IMG submission 120480) | Permafrost microbial communities from Stordalen Mire, Sweden - P3-2 metaG (Illumina Assembly) | ecosystem: Environmental > Terrestrial > Soil > Wetlands > Permafrost | place: Sweden: Stordalen... | reverse complement strand
TGCGCCGCGATCCACTGCTGAATCTTCTGCCGCTCCACTGCCGAAAGGGTGCGCGACTTACCCATGCACAAGCATAAAGCGGATCGCCGCTACTGTCTAGCTATTTGTTGGACACTACACTAGGTCATGCGCTCCCGACTTTTATGACGCCGCTCCGGGTCTTCTGGTGTCGCCACGATTTCGCCGTAAGCCATTAACTTCCAGTAATCGTTGAGAAGGTCTTAGTTTGCAGGGAATCGAGGCCGGAGGAACGAGCCTAAGAGTTGCTTGCCCCCGGCGAATTCAGGGCTGTCGATATGGGTCGCCCAGGGCCTCAGGGAGTCGTGCGTTCGAGGAACCGTGCCTTTTACAAGGTCCCGGAACCCGCCTACTGCGTTTTTCCCCTTTGGGATGCTTAAATCCTTATTGACAACGTAGTTACAAACGCTTTATATTTGAGCCAATGAACCTGTCCAGTCCGCCCAGGACTGGAGCCAAGTCGCTTTCGTTTTTGTTGGCGAACGCCAGGAGGAGAACGGAGTATGCGCAAGGGCATTCTAGGGGTATTGGTATTCTCTTTGTTTTTCGGCACATGGGCGCTTCACGCCGATGAACTGGTTGCCCATATTCGGGGCATCGTCACAGATCCCACGTCGGCCCGCGTTCCAGGGGCGGAAGTTGTCGCCACCAACACCGATACCAAGATATCCACAAGCGTCTTGAGCAGCGGCGACGGGACGTTCGAGTTTTTGAGCCTACCCGTCGGTCCCTACGACGTAAAAGTGTCGAAGGCGGGCTTCAAGACCTTTACCGCGCGGCACATTACGCTCCAGCTCAACCAGGTCTACGATCTGCCGGTGCCATTGCAGGTGGGAGAGATCGCCCAGACAGTGGAAGTGGAGGCTGCTCCAGTGCAGGTCGAGACCAATGTCACGCAGATGGGCACGGTGATGGAGAACCAGCAGATCATCGATCTGCCGCTATTGAATAGGAACTGGCTATCGCTCCAGCAACTCGTTCCCGGCGCGACTGGATCGAGCGATCGCTTTGGAACGGGAGGCAACTACGCTACGAATGGCGCGGAATCCCAGCAGAATTCATTTTTGGTCAACGGCGCGGACTCCATGGATCTGCGGTTGAATCAAGCGCTGCTGATTCCCAGCGTGGATGCGATCGGCGAGTTCAACCTAATCGACAGCACCATCAATCCTGAATACGGCCGCAACTCCGGCGCGATCCTGAACGCGATTCTCAAGTCCGGAACCAACCAGTTTCACGGCACTGTCTTCGAGTTCTACCGCGACACGTTCACGAACGCTCGAAATTTTTTCCAGAGCACCGCGCCTGTGTTTCACCAAAATCAGTTCGGAGGGGTGCTGGACGGACCGATCGTCAGGAACCATGCCTTCTTCATGATGTCGTACCAGGGCACGTACAACCGGTCGCCAGACAGCAATCAAACCACTACGTCGGTGCCGGTATTCACGGCGGCGGAGCGCAACGGCTTATTCCCGGACATTGCTCAGTCGACCGCTACTTCGCCGATTCCCTTGGTATCTTCCAGCGGAGCAACGCTGCCGGCGGGCACGCCGTACAACGTTCTATTTCCCACCGGGCAGATACCGATTTCGGACTTCAATCCGCTTTCGGTGAAGCTGATGAATCAATATGTGCCGCTGCCGACTCTGCCGGGCGGTCTTTACGGGTACAACCCGGTGCAGACGCAGAAAGAAAATCAAGGGATCGCGCGGATCGACGATACCCTGAACAGCAAGGACACTCTGTGGGGCTCTTTGTTCCTTCAGAACAACCCGGTGATCCATTCGATTCCGTTCGACGGATCCACGCTGCCCGGCTTCGGCGAGCAGGATTCTTCCTTCACCACCCAGTTGATCGGCGCATGGAATCACACCTTTAATTCAAGCACTCTGAATGAGCTGCGCTTCTCCTTCACGAGGTTCAATTACAAAGATGTCTCGCCGACCAACCCCGCCTTGCCCTCCTCGTTCGGGTTTCAGGGAATCACGCCTCAGTTCCCGAGTAACTCCAGTATGCCCTTCGTCGACGTTGCGGGCTACTTCAATCTGGGTTTCAGCCCCTACGGACCGCAGCCGGTGATTGAGAATACCTATCAACTGGACGACAACTTTTCCAAGGTCCACGGGAACCATACCTTGAAGTTCGGTTTTGACGGACGCCGTTATGAGGTGAACAACCCATACGAGTCGTTTAACAACGGCCAATTCGAGTTCCAAGGCGGCGGAGCGTATAGCACAGGCGATCCAGGCGCGGACTTTCTCCTGGGGTTCCCGGATTCCTACCTCCAGCAAAGCGGCGGCGTACAGGACTTCCGGAGCTACGAAATTTACCTGTATGCCCAGGATAGTTGGAAGGTCAAGAGGAACTTGACGCTGAACTATGGGCTAGGGTATCAGATCGATACGCCGCTCGAAAATCACTATTTCAACAACCTGGATAATAATTGTTTCATTCCGGGGCAGCAATCCGTCGTCTTTCCCACGGCGCCGACCAGTTTGAACTTCCCCGGCGACAAGGGCTGCTCGCTCTCGGGCTACTACCCGCACTACGATCACTTCTCTCCAAAGTTTGGGTTCGCGTACTCGCCGAATTGGGGCGGGCCGGTTACCGGCGGGGCAGGCAAATTTGTGATCCGCGGCGGATTCGGGGTCTATTTCAACCGCACTGAAGAAGAGTTGGGCTTGCAGCAGCTCAGCGCAGCCCCGTTCTTGATCTCCAGCTTCGGCGCGAGCGCCATCGGCGGGAGCCCCAGCTTCATTAATCCCTACGTGGACATCGCCGGCGGGGGGACTGCCCCCAGTCCGTTCCCCTTTGCCTCGCCGAAAAGGGGACAATCCGTTGACTTCAGCGCTTTCGAGCCTCTGGATTTCAACGTCACGAATCCGAATTTCACTGATCCGTACTCGATGAATTTCAATCTGAACGTGCAGCGGGAACTGCCGGGTTCCATGATTCTCCAGGCCGCCTACGTGGGAGCGCTGGGGCGGCATCTGGAAATGGTCTATGAGGGGAATCCAATCTCGCCGGCTGGACAAGCCGCCTGCGCGGCGAATCCAAGCTGCGTCGGGGACGCAACCCAGGCCCTGGACTTCCCAACCCATACAACCTACGCTCCCGGCAACGTCTTCCTTTCGGTGGGCGAGCAAGGAACACGCGGCACGTCCAATTACAACTCCCTTCAGCTCAGCTTGAACAAGCGTTTTTCCCACGGCTTGCAGTTCCTGGCGGCTTACACTTATAGTCACTCGATCGACGATACCTCGGGCTATGAGAGCAGCGGCGCAGCTAACGGTTTGGATCGGGCCGCGAATCCGTTCGCGCTCGAGCAGTCATTTGTAGGCGATTCGAGCTTCGATGCCCGGCAGCGTTTCGTAGTGAGTGCGACTTGGGCGATTCCATCGGGCGCGAAGCGGTGGAACAACGTGTTCTCCCGATACGTTTTAGATGGCTGGAAGCTCAGCGGTATCGAGACGCTTCAGAGCGGCTTCCCGATCACCATCTACGACAGCGGTCTTCGCTCGCAGAGTTGCCCCGCAGGCTTCGGCATCGTCTACTACGCCTGCTGGGATACACCGAACGTGAACGGTCCGGTGGCCACCTACAACGTCCGCAATTCGGTTCTGGTCAATAAGTCGCTGAACCCGGCCAATTCGACCCCGAATAACTACTACTTCTTCAACCCCAATGCGTTCAGTACCGAGCCGATAGGGCAGATCGGCAACGAAGGCAGGAACAACTTCCACGGGCCTGGGATCAACAACACCAATCTTTCGCTGATCAAGGACATTAAGTTCACTGAGATCCGCAGGCTGGAGTTGCGCCTGGACAGCTTCAATACCTTCAACCACACGCAATTCCTAATGGAAAGGAATAGCTTGTCGTACTCCAATTATAACTCTCCAAATTTCGGACGAGCGCTCAGCGCCGCGGACGGTCGGGTCGTGCAACTCGCGCTGAAGTTCTACTTCTAGGCGTACCGCGTCCAGGTGCTTCCGGGCTTCAAGCCTCCTTGGAGATTGCGGCGAGCCGTGGCGTCAGACTCCCGAGTCTTCGCCGTTGTGTCACGACCATTAGCCTCAGTCCGCAGGGCATGGGCGGAGTGCCTGGTTTAATGCTGCCAACGTGACATCCGCCGTGTAGATCGCCGGCCCCCGCCAGGAATCGCCACTCTGTAAATATGACGAGATCATGCAGTCTATTGATCGGCTTCTCGAACTCCGGCCCGTCGAGTTCGCCAATCTCCGAAAGGCTGAGACTCGACCATCGTAGCGCCACATACTGTTTCGAGGGCAAAGACCACAAGGGGCTCCTGGGATCGAGATAATTCCCCAATCCCGCCAGGCCAGGATTTTCACGCATTTGGAGAAGCCCGTCAGCGGCGGTGGAGCGTCTACTTTAGACGCTGCCAACTTGAGCTTGCCTGTATACTGTTTGAGAACACGAATGTCCTCCTTGCTCGACGCCGTCGCGGACAAGAAAAACCGGCTCGACGGGCTACGCCCCCTGCCGGCCGAGGCCCTGAGCAAGCTCGAGCACTATTACGACGTGGAGATCACCTACACAACGAATGCGATCGAGGGCAACACTCTCAGTCCGGTTGAAACCACGCTTGTGATCGAGCAGGGCATTACCATCCGCGGGAAGCCCCTCAAGGACCACCTGGAAGCTCTCGACCATTACGACTCGATCCGGCATATTCGCGAGCTAGGCCGCGAAACGACTCCGTTGACGGACCGCGGCATTCGCAATTTACATCGGCTGGTTATGCAGCGTTCGCGCCCGGACATTGCCGGGCGGTATGCCGACATGGCCCGTTACACACGCACGGAAGCCGGCCGTTATCAATATCCCTCGCCGGCGGAAATCCCGGAGTTGATGAGCGACTTCGCCCAATGGCTGAGCAGGGCTCCGCATGGGCCGGAGACCGCGTTCACGGCGCATCGGCGGTTGGTGGACATCCATCCTTTCAATGACGGCAACGGGCGCACCGCGCGGCTTTTGATGAACCTGATCCTGATTCGCGGCGGCTATCCGCCGATAGCCGTCCGGCCGGAGGATCGGCTCGCCTATATTCGCGCGGTGCACTATTGGCAAGATGGGGAGGGAAAGGGGAGTTTTGACAGTTTGCTATATGAACGGCTGGACGCAACTCTCGAGGATTACTTGAGCCTTTTGCGGGAGTAAAGGCCCGACTCCGCAAAAGACAGCACCCCCCGTTTGGCACAGTCGCCTTCGAGCGAGCGCGGCGGTGCCTGGATACTTTTTGAGGCCCTGTTAACGTGGCCACCGGCTCAGCGACGTGCATAACGGGCTTCCTTCTTAGTTCTTGGGTTTGGCCTCGTCTTCAGCCTTCCGCGTCAACCGTTCGAGACGCTCCCTCTGATTCTTGGCGGCGTCTTCAGCCCTCTGGGCGCTTGTCTTCGGGGCGTCAGCCGCGTCTTTCTCCTTCTGCTTCTTGGAATCGCAAGCGGTCTGGACGCAAGGCCAAATCGCCGTGAGAAAATACTTCACTGGATACGGGGACATCAGTTCGAGGTAGTTGGGAAAGTCCTCGACGAAGCCGGTGTAGGGAACCACGATGTCTCCGGTCCCATCCGGTTCTTGCGTTCCGGTAGGGGCAGCCGTGTTGCGCAGCCAGAATGCCTCGAAATGAAGCCACCGAATGCTCAACCCTCGCAGCTCGAATGGGCCTGCCCCCGTCATCCCATCGGGCAGGGGAAGCAATTTGAGCTGCTCCAAACTTTCCATGAAGGTCAGGGTTTGCGCGTCGTAGGAGAAACCCGTCGTTATGGGCGGAGTGTTGTAATCACGGCCAACCATGCTGCCAACGTGACATGCGCCATAAAGATCGCCGTCCGATGCCGCGAAACGCCACCCCGTCTGTAAGGCGAGGCCCTCGAGCGTATCTGGTTGGTCCGTGAGTTTGCAAATCGCGTCAAGGTTCAGACTGTTCCACTGTAGCGCCACATACTGTTTCTGCATCAAAGACCAAAGCGGCCGGCTGGGATCGATATAATTCCCCAATCCCGACGTAAACGCGCGCAGCACCACAGGCGGTATCACCGGTTTTTTCCAAATCATAGTTGTTCTCCTCTTTCGCCCTTCATCATTTCGGCGCCCACTACAACCAGTCCTTCACCACCAAGTCCGTCTCGGTCCATTTCCCCTCGCCATAATAGGCCTGTGTGAACTCGTCAAAGTCCACGAGGTTGGAGGGATTCAGTGGATCCGCTATGTCCAACTGATGGGCGCCGGAGCCCAGCACCCGGTAGCCCCTCACAACAACGAAATGCTCTCCTCCGCTGTCCCATGTGATCCCGGCGCATACCGGCCTGCCCCGGTCTATCTCGCGCTGCACTTGCTCGAACGTCAAGATCCCGCCTGTTGAAGAGTCCGCGTTCAGAGTGTTTCTCCACTTGCGGATCTTCTTGAGAGCGTTCTCTAATTTCGCGGACTCGTTGCAAGGTTCCGGGTCGTCGCAGCACCCGGTCCTTTGGAGCACCATATCCGCGACCTCGCACTGCCTTAGCTCCAGAGCCGGTTCCGAAGCCGGCTCAAAAAATTGCTGGACGCTCGCGGCGACAGCCGCCCAACACCACTCGGACTGCTGCTGGCGCTGAATCCTAAAGGTAAGCCTGCGTTGGGCGACGACCACCGGCCCCAGTCCGCTAACCGCCTTCCGGACGCAAGGCCAAATCGCTTCCAGAAAATCCTTCACTGGGTAAGGGTGCATTCGTTGGAGGCGATTGGGCGGCCCCTCGACGAAGCCGGTGAAGGGAACCACGATGTCTCCAGTCCCATCGTTGGCGGCCGTGTCGCGCAGCCAGAATCCCTCGAAATGAAGCCACCGATTGCTCAACCCCCGCAGCTCGAACTCGCCCGTCTCCACCGCGGGCAGCGCTTTGAGATCCTCCAAACTCTCCATGAGGGCCAGGATTTGCGGGTCGTCGGAGAAGCCCGTCACTACGGGTGGATCTTTTGGAGTAATGCTGCCAACGTGACACTCGCCGTAAAGATTGCCGTCCGTTGCCCCGAAACGCCACCGTGTCGGTTTGACGTAGTCGTCCGTGAGTGTATTAGGTGGGTCCTTGAGCTGGCCAATCCTGTGAAGGTGGAGGCTCCACCACGCCAGCGCGACATAATCTTTCTGCATCAAAGACCAAAGCGGCCGGCTGGGATCGATATAATTCCCCAATCCCGACGTAAACGCGCGCAGCACAGCAGGTGGTATCGTCGGTTCTTTCAAACTCATGAAGTGTTCTCTTCTTTGGCCAGATCGGCGCCGCCCACTACGACCAGTCGTTCGCCACTAAGTCCGTCGAGGTCCATTGCCCCTCGCCATAATAGGCCTGCGTGAACTCGCCAAAGTCCACGAGGTTAGAGGGATTCAGTGGATCCGCTATGTACAACTGGTGGGCCCCGGAGGCCAGCACCCGGTAGCCCATCACAACAACGAAATGCCCTCCTCCGCTGTTCCATGTGATTCCGGCGCATACCGGTCTGCCTCGATCTATCTCGCGCTGAACTTGCTCGAACGTCAAGGTCCCGCCTGTCGAGGAGTCCGCGTCGAGAGTGTTTCTCCACTTGTGGATCGCCTTGAGAGCGATCTCTAATACCGCGGACCGGTTGCAGGGCTCTGGGTTGACGCAGCAATCGGTGGGCGGCCAGGACGCCGGCGTGGGCACCGGCGCGGGCAGCTTGGCCATCACCAATGTTGCGACCTTGCACTGCTTCACCTCCTGAGACGGCTCCGAAGCCGGCTCAAAATATTGCTGGACGCTCGCGGCCACAGCCGCCCAGCACCACTCGGACTGCTCTTGGTGCTGGATCCTAAAGGTGAGCCTGCGCTGGGCGATAATCGCCGGCCCCAGGTCGGTAACCGCCCCCTGCGCGATCCTGGCCTGCCGGCCCCCGCCTGTTCCGCTCGGATCGCTCAGGCCCCCGCCGGTTCCGCTCGGATCGCTCAGGCCCCCGCCGGTTCCGCTGGGATCGCTCAAGCCCCCGCCGGTTCCGCTGGGATCGCTCAAGCCCGTTCCGCTCGGATCGCTCCCACCCATTTGTCCGCGGTTCCCCTTATACTGTGGCATGCGTGTTCTCCTTATTTGACTTGCTGGGTTTTCTCCAATAATAAACGTCTGAACTCAGGATCCCCACGTAGACCCTCCAAATCCGGCCAGTGGTTGACATCGTTGAGCTGGTCGGCAGTCGATTGTTTCAGAACAGCAAGAGCATCTTCCCGGAAGATGGGGTCCTTGAACCTCCGGTGCAGCTCTTCGTACGTCAATACCGCTCTCCACTTTGTGGCCGAATCGTCCGGGGACAATCTCAAGGCGAGACGGATGTCGTCTACCGCGTCTTCCGCGTCGCGGCGGTCTCCGAGAGCGGCCTTGAAGTAACCCAGAAAGACTTTATTGGAGCCATCGCGAGGGTTCCGCTGCGCCGCCTCTTTGGCCGACTTCAAACCGCTGGTGTTCGCCTCCTTAGCCCCGCCGGGGTCTTGCAATCGGCGATCGGCAATTCCGAGGTACATCAGGACCGAGTATCTAGAGGTGAGTCCCGGGGGCGAGTGGAGGTCCATGAGTTCCAAGGCCAGATGAAAGTGTTTGGCTGCCTCCACGTCGTTCTTTTCATTCATCAGCGTCTGGCCGAGGTTGTATTCCGCAGTTGGGGTCTCTTCCAGATCGAGGGAGCGGCGATATTCCGTCTCGGCGTCTGGAAAATCTCCTAAGAGCAAGTAGGCGCTGGCAAGATTCGAGTGCAGAACAGGCTCATTAGGGGCCAGATCGACGGCCTTCTTATGGAACCTAGCCATTTCGCTAAAGTTGGAATGGTTTTGATGGTATGCGCCGAGGTTTTGCCACGTCCTGAAATACTTCGGTTCCACTTTCGTAGCCTTAAGAAACTCCGTAAGAGCCTTGTCTAACTGACCATCTTCCTCATACACTTTGCCTAGATAGATGTGCGCCATGGCATTGCCCGCTTGCAGTTGGATGGCCCTCTCGAATTCCGGCACGGCTTGTGCATAGGACTCTTTGTCGTAATCGAGATATCCTTCGACCCGATGCGCGGCCGGCACATCCGGGTTGCGGGCTTCCGCCAGCGCCAACGATTCCCTGGTGCGGTCCAGCCAGGCTTGATCCTTGGTGAGATAGTATTCAAACCACTGCGCTTCCGCCAGCGCCGCAAACGTGAGCGGTGAGTTGGGGTCCTCGTTCACCGCTTTTTGGAGCGCTGCCAGCGCTTCATCTAAAGTGGAGTTCTGGCGCGTGTACTCCACCCCATCTTCGTAATCCTTCTTCGCGGCCGCATTCACCGAACGGACCGGCAACGGCGGCAGATTCAGCGCCCCAGTCACCACGCCCGCCAAGGCCGCCGGCGCGTGGCGCTGTATTTCTCCCGGAGCGTACTCGGCGGTCATACCCTTAATGGTGACCTTCGATCGCGCATCGGTCAGCACGGCGTGTAGAACCGTCTTGCCGTTTTGCTCCGCGAGCGTCGCCTTAAGGACGTGCGTCGCGCCCGCCGCGGCGTCAGCCTTGCCGGGAGGAATGAAAGCCAGCCGCGCGACGTCTCCACCCTTCAGCAGGTCCAATTGGACCGCCGCATCGCGGGACAGGGCGCCGGCGGCCGCTGCCGTTTCCGCGGAAGACTCAACGGGCAGCATCGCCAGCCGCCAGGATTCCTTGGGCGCCGTGGCGCGCTCATACGTCACCATGCCGATGGCGATCGCCACCACGACGGCCGCCGCCATGAGCCACCAAGGCAGGGGACGCGCAGGTTCAAGCGCTTGCGCAACCGCGCCGGCGTCGCGAAATCTTTGGACAGGGACGGGGTCGAGGCATCGCGCGAGAACGGGGTCCAACTTAACGCGGTCCCACTTCGCATGCAGGGGCGGCGGCTTGCGCGTGGGGCGTTCTTCGAGAGGAACGTCAAGCCCAAACGGCCGCCGCCCGGACTCGAGCTCATACAGAATCACGCCGAGCGCATAGATATCGGAGGCGGCCGAAGCCTTTTTGCCGTACCACAGCTCCGGCGCCATATAATCGGGCGCTCCGCCGGCTTCAGCCGACTGCAAGATTCCTCCAGGGGTGCTGGCCGCCGGCCCGCGCGCCAGGCCGAAGTCAGTGATCACAGCCCGGGCGAAATTGGCAGGTCGCAGACCTGCCCCACTGGCGAGAATGATGTTGTTGCTCTTGAGGTCGCCATGGATGACGCCATGACGGTGCGCTTCGGCCAAGCCCGCGCAGATCTGGCGCGCGAAGGCCCGCGCCTCGGAGGCGGGCAGCCGTCCCCGGCGGAGCCGCTCGGCGAGCGTCTCGCCTTCCAGAAACTCCATGGTGAAAAAATCGATCTCGCCGTGCGCGGTGGAGGCCGTGTGGATCTCGTAGATCTTGCACACGTTGGGGTGGCTGATCTCGCTCGCGTGGCGCACTTCGGGAAGCAGGCGCTTGTCGAAGCCGGCCTTGGCGCACTTGACGGCGATGCGCCGCTCCAGTCTCTCATCCCAGGCTTCGTAGACTACGCCCATGCCGCCTTCCGCCACCAGGCGCACGATCCGGAAGCGGCCCGCCAGCCGTTCGCCCGGCTCGAAGCGATGCTCGACTGCGGTGCGCGGATAGATCGGATCCAGTAAGAACCGGTTCATGGTTTCTTCCCAATGAACGTAGTTCCGGACCTGTGCGGTCAGTTCGGAATCGCCGCCACACGCGCGCTGGATATAGGCGTCGCGCTCTTCGGGAGGCTGAGCCAGAGCCAGCTCGACCTGACCCATGACCACATCGTCGTCTTGCGCCTTGGCGCTCCGAGGGTTGGGCATGCTCTCCACACGGCTCCTACTGCTATAGCGAAAAAACTCCGGCGACCCCGCCAAGGGTCACCCTCCTGCGCTTTGATGAGCACTGTCCTTGTCTGCTCTGATGCGCTTAAACAACCATTGCCGGGCCTCGGCCCACATTCTCTGCATGGTGCGTAAGGAGATGCCCATCGACTCTGCCACCTCCTGGTCGGTGAAGCCGAGGAAGAATTTCAGTTCGACCACTTTGCACCAGCCCGGCTCCGTCTTCTGGAGCTCTTCCAGCCATCGGGCCACATCTATCACAAGATCCGGATTATCCTGGCCGGGCCGGGTGAGAAATTGCTCGATTTCCTGTATGGGTAGGAAGTTCGCGGCCTGCCGTTTGCGGTGGTAATCGATCAGAAACCGTCGCATACACCTCGCCGCGATCGCAAAAAAATGCTGCCGGTTCTGCCAATCCAGGTTCTTCGCGACGGACATCCGGAAGTAGGTCTCAGCCACCAGCTCGGTGGCTTGCACGGTATGCCCGCGCCGTTCCCTGCTCATGATGGCGCGCGCCAATTCCCGCAGCTTAGGAAACACGATCTCGTAGAGACGGTCCTCAGCTTCCTTGCTCCCGGCAACCCACTTCTTGAGGTTGATCGTAATGTCGCCTGGCTCGGACATACGCACGCTGAATTTGCGGCTGATTATAACACATCGGTTCGTCGGGACGATCCGGATGGCGGACTCCGGCTCGAAATTACGCTCTCCAGGTTGAACCGGCTACAACAGCCGGTTTGAAAAATCGATTGAAAAGGAGAGTCTCATGAATAGAAAGTTGGCCATCGTAGCAGGGTTGTTCGTCGCGATGGGTCCCGGTCTGCTCGCGCAGGAGATCGTGGCCATGCATGCAAACATCCCTTTCGATTTCCGGGTGGGGGACAAGCTGGTTCCGTCCGGAACGTACTTAATTCAGGCTAACGGCACCGCCATCACGCTGCGGGAGGAGGACGGCCGCGTGGTGGCGGTGTCGTTCATGACCATCCCGGAGTCACGGTTGGCCCCGCTGGCCGACGGAAAGCTGGTGTTCAACCGGTACGGCAACGACTACTTCCTCGCCAGCATCTGGACGCCGGATTCCAAAGAGGGACGCTCGCTTCCGCAGACCAGGCAAGAAAGGGAAGTCGCCAGGCGCGGCGCCGGATTGGTCCAGACGGCCGCCGTTCAAGCTAAGTAGCCGCGGAGGAGCCGGCCCGGCCCCGGACGCGCGAAGCAAACTCGCCGTTACGGGGCCGGGCCAGCCGGCTGTACTCAGCGTATTGCGGACAAGAAACGCTATCATACGGATGCATTTGTTCCGCAATGCATCTTGACAATCGGACGCTCGTCATCGCCGGGATCTTCGTAGCGCTAGCCGTGAGCCTGTTGTGCGTCCTGATCTGGCGCACGCAGCATACTTATCCGGGCTTCGGGCGCTGGACCCTGGCAAATTCCGCCGTGGTGGTGGCGTTAAGTTTTTTCAGCCTGCAAGGGACCGCGCCGGACTGGATCACCGAGGTTGTGGCGAACGCAGCGGCTTTTCTGGCTGCCATTCTGATGCTGGAAGGCACTCGGGAGTTTGCCGGCTTGCCTCCCCGGGTCGTCTCCGCATGGGTAGGAGCGTTGCTGGCGCTGGCTGGGATTTTCTATTTCACATATTCCGTGGACAGCTTCCGTGCGCGCACCGCGTTTCACTCCGGCTATTTGGCGCTGTTGTTCTTTTCGGCGGCGTCGATTCTCCTGCGCGACGTTCCCCAAGGATGCCGGTTGAGCCGGTACTTTACCGGATCGGTCCTGGCGGTAACCGGATTGGGTTCGTTGTTCCGCCCGCTTTACTACTTCTTCGATCCTTCTATACGAAATATCTTCGCTCCGAATTCCGGCAATACCGCGACTCTTGTGGTCCTGGTGATGGCCATGATCTTCTGGTCCGTCGGTTTCTTCCTGCTGACCAATGAACGGCTGGTGCTGGACTTGCGGGAGGCCGAAAGCCGTACAGCCAAAGCCAACCTGGATCTTGCCGAGGCCGTCGCCAGCGCGACGCAACTGGCGCAAAAAGCTTCCGCCGCGGACCGGGCCAAGAGCGAGTTTCTGGCCAACATGAGCCATGAAATCCGCACTCCCATGAACGGCGTGATCGGCATGACCGAAGCTTTGCTGGATACGCCCATGTCCAGCGAGCAGCGCGATTACGTGGACACCGTCCGCTCCTCCGCCAACGCTCTGCTGGCGGTGATCAACGACATCCTGGATTTCTCCAAAATGGAAGCCGGTCAACTGGCCATCGAATCCTATGCCTTCGACCTGCGGGCCATCGTGGAGGGCGTCCGCATGCTGTTGCTTCCGGTTGCGCTAGCCAAGGGACTGAAGCTGGCCGCCGACTACACCGGCCTGCCTTCGTGCCAGTTTCTGGGAGATGGCGGAAGGGTCCGGCAGATCGTTCACAACCTGGCCGGGAACGCGGTGAAGTTTACCGCCTCCGGCTCCGTCGGGATCTCCGTTCAATGCACCGGGCTGGATGGCGAAAGGGCCAGCGTCCGCGTCTCCGTCGCGGATACCGGCGTGGGAATCCCTCCCGAGAAACTGGACAAGTTGTTTCTAAAGTTCAGCCAGGTGGATGCCTCCGTAACCCGTAAATATGGCGGTACCGGCCTGGGGCTGGCGATCTCCAAGCAGCTTGTGGAACTGATGGGAGGATCGATCGGGGTCGAAAGTCAGGCTGGAAAGGGATCCACCTTTTGGTTCACGTTGCCTCTGCGCGTTCCCTCCCCATCCGCCATCGTGCTCGAAGATGTCTGAGCGTTCAGAGAAACCAACGGCTCTGCTGGCGGACCCGCTGTACCGGCAGCACGACACCGGGTTGGACCATCCCGAACAGCCGCAGCGTTTCGATGCGGTCGTCGAGGCACTGGACCGGAGCGGGCTGATGCCAGGGCTCCTGCGCATCGATCCCCGGCCGGCCACCGAAGACGAGATCGCCGCTTGCCACGGCCGCGGCTACATCGAACTGGTCCATCTGGAGATCCGCTCCGGCGCGCATCAGCTGAGTACCGGCGATACGGTGGTGTCGCCGCGCTCCTGGGATGTCGCGCTGAACGCCGCGGGCGGCATCCTGAACGCCGTGGACGCAGTCGTCCAAAGCTCGGTTCAAGGCGGCTCGGCTCAAAACGCCTTTTGCGTGGTGCGCCCGCCGGGCCACCATGCTCGTCCCGATCAGGGGATGGGCTTCTGCATCTTTAATAACGTCGCCATCGCGGCGCGCTACGCGCAGCGCAGGCACGGGCTCGGCAAGGTGCTCATCGCGGACTGGGATGTGCACCACGGCAACGGTACCCAGGATATCTTCTATAGCGATGGATCCGTGTTGTTCTTCAGCACGCATCAATCGCCGTGGTACCCTTTCACCGGCGCGGTGAACGAAACCGGCGAGGGCCGCGGCAAAGGCTGCACGCTGAACTGCCCCTTCCCGGCCGGCGCAGGCCGCGCGGAGATCGTGGGCGCGTTTCGCGAGCAACTGCGCCGCGCCGCGGATCGCTTCCGGCCCGATCTGGTGCTGGTGTCGGCGGGATTCGATAGCCGCATGGCCGATCCCCTGGGACGCTTCACCCTCACCGACGCGGATTTCGCGGAGCTGACCGCGGTGCTGCTCGAGATCGCGGGCGAACATGCGGGCGGACGGCTGGTATCGGTGCTGGAAGGCGGCTACAACTTGAGCGGTTTAGGCTCGGCGGCGGCGGCTCACGTGAAAGCTCTGATGCGCGGTCAAACGGTGTAAGCTAGTCTGGTTGTGCGCGATTCGACTAGAACCAGTCAAACACCAGGAGATTCCATCCGATGAGCGTTAAAGTGAGCACGCGGCAGGTGGGCGACGTGACCGTGGCGGATGTGGCGGGGAAGCTCACCTTGGGCGAGGCCTCCGGCACCTTTCGCGACGCCCTGCGTGATCTGATCAGTCAGGGCCATAAAAAGATCCTGCTGAATCTGCATGCCGTTTCCTACATAGACAGCTCGGGAATCGGTGAGCTGGTGGCCGGCTATACGACCGTCACCGCCGCCGGGGGAAAGCTGAAGCTGCTGAATCTGACCCAGCGCGTCCAGAGTCCCTTGCAAAGCACCAAGCTGTACACCGTGTTCGAAGTCTTCGACGACGAGACCGCGGGAGTCAAGAGCTTTACCTAGGGCCGCCAAAGCCGGGGGCGAACTTTCCGTTTACGCCGTAGGGAGAATGTGGTAGCATGATAGTGCCTCGAAAGACCTTCGAAGCAAAACCCCGCATGGAGTCGAAGACAACCATCGAATGAGTTTTACTGTTTTCCTGGGCAACTTGCCTGTTTGGGTGACCGCGGACGATATCAAAGGCTGGCTCACCGCCGAAAATCTAGTTGCGGACTCGATCAAAGTGATCCGCAATCCCGAAACACAGGAGTCCAAGGGCTTCGCTTTCATCGATGCCCCCAACACGGAGGAGATGAACGCGATTATCCGCCGGTTCGATCGCGCGCCTCTGGAAGACCGCCTGCTCCGCGCCAACCCGGCGCAACCGCCCCGGCCCAAGGGACCAGGCGAAGGACGGGGACGTCCGATGGGTTCTCCAGGATCCGGCGCCGGCTATGGGGGCGGTCCCAGCCATGCACCGGCAGCACACGGACCCGTGGCTGGTCATGGTTCGCCCTCCGGGCATGCTCCGATTTCCGGTCATGCTTCGCAGCAGAGTTCCCCGCCGGGGCCGGCTTCGACGGCAGGGCGTCCTGCGGCGACGCACGGCCCAGCGTCAGGGCCAAGTTCGAGCGCCGGCTCACCCGCGCCCTCTTCCGCGGCTGCCTCGTCAACGGCGGGCGGCGATCTTCGTCCTCCTCCCCGGCGCAGAGGGAAGAGTTCCGCAAAACGGTCCACGACCGGCGGTCCGCAGAGCCCCTTTGCCGAGGAATTGGCCAAAGCTCTGTAACCGCTCCCTCCGGTCGCGCCTCAGAATCGGCGTTTCCGAACCGCGCGCGTTAGCAAGTTACAGATGATCCTTCGGCTCACGATTCCCAATGAAAGTGGCGTTGGGGTAAGCTGAGCGAGGGCGTGCTGTGGAACGAGGCCGTAAACCGCAATAGGGTGTT
>Ga0182024_10013492_pt1 | contig 15939 bp, 9 predicted proteins | sample P32metaG_FD_120480 | JGI IMG/M metagenome (GOLD analysis project Ga0182024, IMG submission 120480) | Permafrost microbial communities from Stordalen Mire, Sweden - P3-2 metaG (Illumina Assembly) | ecosystem: Environmental > Terrestrial > Soil > Wetlands > Permafrost | place: Sweden: Stordalen... | reverse complement strand
GTCGTCGCTTTCGACCTGCGTGAGACGCGCGTGTCGGCGGCCGATGCGGCCGTGTACGCCACCCCGAACGACGTGCACGAGCTCACGCGCCTGTTGGTCGACCTGATCGCCGACGAGCCCCGGCGCCTGTCGATGGGTGCCGCCGGGCGCGCCCGAGTGGAGCAGGAACTAGCCTGGAGTCACCAGGCGAGGCGATATCTGGGTGTCTACGAGCGCCTCGTGGAGATCGGTTCGGATGCTCCTCGTGAGCATCTTTCTGCGTAAGGGCGTGCAGATCGAATGAAACAGGTGGCGCAGAACTACCGCTCCGGCGAGTTGGCCGTGTTGGAGGTGCCCGCCCCGACCGGCGCGCCCGGAGGGGTCCTGGTGCGGTCCCTGTACTCGCTCATCTCCACCGGCACCGAGCTCATGAAGGTCGGCGAGTCCAAGATGTCGTTGATCAGCAAGGCGCGGGCGCGCCCGGACCAGCTCAAAAAGGTGCTCGACACCGCGTACCAGCAGGGGCCGCTCACCGCCTACAAAAAGGCGATGAACCGCCTCGACTCCTACACCCCGCTCGGCTACTCGCTCGCCGGGGTCGTCGTCGAGGTGGGGGCGGGCGCCGAAGAGTTCTCGGTGGGCCAGGTCGTCGCCTGCGCGGGCAACGAGTTCGCCTTTCACGCCGAGTACAACTGGGTGCCGACGAACCTCTGCGTCGCCGTTCCCGATGCGGTCGACCCTCGCCTGGCTGCCTTCGCCACGGTCGGGGCCATTGCCATGCAAGGCGTGCGCCAGGGTGACGCCCAGATCGGTGACACGGCTTGTGTCATAGGACTGGGGCTCGTCGGCCAGCTCGTCGTCCGCCTGCTCGTGGCCTCGGGAGTGCAGGTGGTCGGCCTCGACGTGGTGGCCGATCGCTGCGCCCTGGCAGAGAAAGCCGGCGCCGTGCTGTGTGGCGCTCCGGACGAAGATGGTCTGGCTGCGGTCGAGAACGCCTTGGCGACGATGTCGGGCGGGCTGGGCGCGGATCGCGTGTTCCTGGTGGCCGGCGGCTCCTCCAACGAGCCGGCCGAGGTGGCGGCCCGCCTGGCGCGTGACCGGGCCACGGTCGTCGACATCGGCAAGTGCAAGCTCGACCTGCCCTGGACCGCCTACTACGAGAAGGAGCTCGAACTCCGCTTCTCCCGCTCGTACGGGCCCGGCCGCTACGACCCACAGTACGAGGTCCAAGGAGTGGACTATCCCGCCGGGTACGTCCGTTGGACCGAGCGACGCAACCTGGCCTGCTTCGTGGACTTGGTCGCCAGAGGCGAGATCGACCTCGAGCCGCTCGTGGCGGCGACGTTTCCCCTGACCGAAGCCGTCGAGGTCTATGAGCGGCTCCGGGCCGGCACCGTGCCCGGCGTCGGCTTCCTGTTCGAGTACCCGCAGCCCGACGCATCGTCTGGCCCCGAGGCCGGCGCACTCGCCGCCGTCCGGGTCGCCCCTCGCGAGGGGTCGACCCCGTCTTCGGGTCAGACCGGCACGTTTCGCGTCGAGGCGGTGACGGCGAGGCCGGTGCGGGTGGGTTTCATCGGCGCCGGCAACTACGCCCGATCGATGCTCCTTCCGCATGTGGCGGGCCGGTCCGACGTCGAGCTGGCGCGGGTGGCGACGTTGAGCTCGTTGTCGGCGATCAACGCCAAGCGCAAGTTCGGCTTCACCACAGTCGGCACCGACGCCGACGCCGTGATCGCCGACGAATCCATCGACGCCGTGTTCATCGTCACCCGCCACAGCTCCCACGCCGCGCTGGCGTGCAAGGCCCTCCAGGCCGGGAAGGCCGTCTTCGTCGAGAAGCCCCTGGCTCTGACCCCGGCTCAGCTCGACGAGGTGCTGGCCACGGTGGACGCCACGGGCAACGACCGCCTCATGGTCGGCTTCAACCGCCGTTTCTCCCCCATGCTGAAGGAGATGGGATCGCGCTTCGGTCGTTCCACCGAGCCCACGGTGGCCCGTTACCTCGTCAACGCCGGCGCGCTGTCTTCCGGCAGCTGGTACAGCAACGAGGACGTGGAAGGGTCACGTTTCGTGGGAGAGGGCGGGCACTTCGTCGACACGTTGAGCTGGTGGATCGGTGCCGACCCCGTCGAGGTCGCCGCGCAGTGTGCCGGCGGGCGCGACGACGTACAGGTGACCCTCCGCTACGGCGACGGATCCCTCGGCACGATCACCTATCTGGCGAACGGCCATGCCCGCTTTCCGAAGGAGACGTTCGAGGTCTTCCGCGCCGGACGATCGGCCCGCCTCGACAACTTCCGGCGGGCGACGGTGTGGGTAGGGCGCCGGCGCATGACGAGCCGGTCGTGGAGCTCTCCCGACAAGGGCCAGCGTCGCGAAGTGGAGGCCTTCTTGGAAGCGGTTCGTTGCGCGGTGCCCATGCCCATCGCCCTGGGCTCGCTGGTGGCCACCACTCGCGCCACCTTCGCCGCCGCGGCCAGCCTCACAACCGGAGTCCCCCAAAGGGTGTCCGAGTTCGGGGCCCGGCCCCAGGAACGGGTCGCGGCCCCCGACGAACGGTGAACTCCTCGAGGCTGGAGTGGTATCTCCGGCGCTTGGAGAAGATGTCCGCCTCGGAGATCGGGTGGCGGCTGTCCGACTCCGCCAGGAAGGTGGCCTGGTCCCGCCACCACGTCCAGCTCCCCGGCACCGCGCCGCCACGCCGTCTTCGCTCGCTCGGGCACCGCACGTCCCCATGGCGAGCCCCGGCGCTGCGTCACGGGTTCGAAGCGAGCCTCGACCCGGGCGCGTTCGCCACCGTCTCGCCCGAGGCACGCCAGCGCGTCATCGACGCCGCCGACCAGATCCTCGCCGGTCGCTGGGAAGTGCTGGGCATCATGCGCAAGGACCTGGAGGATCCGGATTGGTTCTTCGACCCCGTGACGGGTCGGCGGGCGCCCCAGGGCGACTACTGCTTCAGGATCGACCACCGCTCCGAGGACGTCACGGGCAACGTGAAGCAGGTGTGGGAGCTCTCGCGCATGCACCACCTCACCGTCCTGGCTACCGCTTTCGCCCTCTCGGGCGACGAGCGTTACGCCCTGCGGGTGGATCGCCACCTGCGATCGTGGTGGGCCAAGAACCCCTTCTTGTCGGGGGTGCACTGGACATCCGGGATCGAGGTCGGGCTGCGGCTCATCGCCTGGGTGTGGATCCGCAGGCTGCTCGAAGGCTGGGAGCACGCCCCGGCGTTGTTCGAGCACAACGACGAGGCGCTCGCCCAGATCTGGTGGCACCAGCGCTACCTGGCGAGCTTCCGAAGCCGAGGGTCGTCGGCCAACAACCACGTGATCGCGGAAGCGGCCGGACAGCTCGTGGCGGCGCTCGCCTTCGACTGGTTCGCCGACAGCCCGAGATGGGCGGTGCAGGCCGCCACCGTGCTCGAGGATGAGCTCGCCAAGAACACGTTCCCGAGCGGCGTCAACCGGGAGATGGCCACGGACTACCACGGCTTTGTGGCCGAGCTGGGGCTGGTGGCGGCGGCCGAGGCGGACCGAGCCGCCCAGCCGCTGCGGGCGGACACGTGGCAGTTGCTCGGCCGCATGCTCGACGTCGTCGCCGCCACGGTCGACGTGGCCCTGCAGGCGCCGCGCCAGGGCGATGGCGACGACGGGCGTGCCCTCGTCCTCACGCCCCCCGGCGCCGACCGGTGGGGCAGCCTGCTGGCGCTGGGTGAGAGGGTCTTCGGAGCCCCCGAGTGGTGGCCGGCGTGCGACCCTGATGTCACGAGCACCCTGCTGGGGTCCATGGCCCAGCGCCACCCGCAGCCGGGGCGTCCCGAGCGCCGCCCTTCGCACTTCGACGACGCCGGCCTGACCATCATGCGCAGCTCGCTCGCCGACGGCCCCGAGATCTGGTGTCGGTGCGACTCGGGCCCGCACGGCTTCCTGTCGATCGCCGCCCACGCGCATGCCGATGCCTTGGCCGTCGAGGTCCGCCACGCCGGGGTCGAGATCCTGGCCGACCCCGGAACATACTGCTATCAGGGTGAAGCCCGTTGGCGCAGCTACTTCCGCTCGACGCTCGGTCACAACACCATCGAGATCTCCCACCGGAATCAGTCGGAGTCAGCGGGGTCGACGCTGTGGCGGCGCCACGCGCAGTCTCGTCTTCTCGAGCTCGACCGGGGCGGGGACGGTGACGTGGTGTGCTGGTCCGCCGAGCATGATGGATATGCCGCCTTGGAGCCCCCGGTGGGTCACCGGCGCACGGTCCGGCTGTCGAGCCGAGGACGGCGCATCGACATCGTCGACCAGATCGAGACGGACGGCCGGGGCGACTTTCGCGTGGCTTTCCACCTCGGGCCCGTCGTCGGTGCGGAGATAGACGACCGGGATGTGACGCTCAGCTGGACCACGAGCGATGGTGACACCGCCTCAGCGCAGCTGCACCTGCCCGACGTGGCCAGCTGGCGCCTGGTCCGGGGCGGGACCGACCCCGTCCTGGGGTGGTACTCCGCCCGCTTCGGGGAGAAGCAGCCGACCACCGCGATCGTGGGTGAAGGCGCCTGGCACGGCCGCGCCGAGCTCGAGACCGTCTTGCAGTTCCACTCCTGAAGGCTCGTCAGCTCCGTGGCGCGCTGACGGCCGGGGCGAGCTGGATCGAGGGATGCGCCAGACGAGTGCTCCGCCTGGCGGTGGAGGGGATCACGAGCAGCGACGCGGCCACGGTGAGGTCGAGAAGGTACGTCGACGCTTCGCCCATCCCGGTCTCGGTGAACGAAGCAAAGAGGCAGTACACGATCAGGAAGAGCGCCATGGCGCGGGCGGGGCCACGCGGTCGAAGCAGGGCCATGCCCAAGAGCACCAGGAACATGACAGCTTCGAGCACGACGCCTACGACCCCCTGGTCCTGATACGTGGCGATCCAACTGCTGTCGATCGGTAAACCATTCACGGCGGGGTTCAGTCCGATCACACTGGCGTTCGACAATCCGGAACCGAAGATCTTGTTCGTCTCGGGACGGGGTTCTGAAAGGACCAGAGGCCAGACCTTGGTGCGCCCCGACAGATCGGTGAGCTGCGACGTCGTCTGGCCTCGGACCAGCCAGTTGGAGATCAGCGGTGCGAGCGGCACCAACACGATTACGGCGACGACGCAGGTCGTCGCCAAGACCCTGCGCACGCGCCGGTTCGTTGTGACAAGGCTCAGGCACGCGACCACCAGGGCGATGACCATCCCGATGATCGCTGTGCGGGTGTGCGTCGCCACCAGGGCGACGATGCTTGGAACCACGACGAGTATGGCTCGCCGGCGCGTGACGAGTCCGCACAACGACATCAAGAGGGTCAATCCCGCTAACTCCGCCATGTAGTGAGCGACCTGGGTGGCGGGAATCGGCCAGATCGCGCCGCTCAGGCGCCGACTGCCGAAGTTCACGGCCAAGGCCTTGTGGGGCGAGATCAATAATCCCAATCCAATGGAAACAAGCACGACCACGAGGAAGCGCAGCTGACTTCGGAGCAGGACGAGGTCGCGACGACCCCACCACGGGGTGAGCAACCACAGCACCACGACGAACCCGATCAAACGAATCGCCCTGTACGTCGTCCCGATGCCGATGAACCGGATGCTCATGGCGAGCGACACGATGGCGAGCACACTGTAGAGACCCAAGAACAGATTGGGCCGAATCCTCACTTTGGGGTTGACCGTGAGAGCCAGGACAAAGGCTGCGACCAATGCGCCTTGGGTCATGGCCTGTCCGACCTTGTGGGGAATGGGCACGACCGTCGGCATCGTCGCGAAGGAAAGGACGTTGAAGAACAGGAGGGCCCAGACGACCCATACCCGGTGGAGGCGCTTGTCCTCGGCGGAGGTCTTCGCCCGCCGTAGCGCGATCCTCGGAGCAGTCACCGACGGGATGCTTGCAAGACGCCGTTGGCGCTCTGCTCGGTGTCAGCGAGGTCATTCGAGGGCGCCGCGCCCACGGTGCCGTCGTCCTCGGGGTCCGCCCCGACGAGGATGGCCGATCGGATGACGATCCTCGCCTGGCGCAGCATCTCGCCGGTGGCGCTGACGGCGGTGGTCGTTGCCCTTCTCATGTTCACGACCACGACCGCTTTGGTGACCCACGCCGCGAGGTGTTGCGAGCCGAAGGCAGCGTCGGCGCTCGCCAGGACCAGGAGGACGTCGGTACCCTTCGGGGTCCACCCCGGCCCCATCTCGATCATGTCGTCGGGAGCCACCAACAAGACGACGGAGTGGTCCTCGAGGGTGACGGTGTGAACCTTCTTCTCGTCGCTCGTCACACCGAAGAGCGATGCGACGGGACGCTCGTCCGCCATGTCGGCAATCACCACCCTCCTTCCTTCCGAGGTCAGCGAGAAGGCGAGAGCGGCGACCGCCAGCGCGCACGGCTCGGATGACTCCACCTCCACGACTGCCAGCGCCGAGCCTCCCGCTGACTCGAGATGGGCCCTAAGCCGCCGCTCGATCATCGCCAGGGCCGGAGTGGGATGCATCACCAACTCCCGGCGATGTCGGGTTCGCATCTCGCGCCGCGACGCCCAGTGGAAGAGGCTCAACTCGACAGGAGCTCCCAGAGCGGCTGCCACCTCCTCTCGGCTGCGGAGTCGGTCCGACAGCAGCACGCCGACGACGAGGGCTACGATCGCCAGGCCCAAGCCTCCGATCAATCCCGAAAGGGCGTCCATGATGGTGACCTTCTTCGCTGACACCTTGACGGCCGCCGCAGGGTCGAGCACTTGGCTGGCTTGGGTTACCGAAGATGCGTTGAGTTGCTCTTGCTGAATCTGAGATTCCACCTGAGCCACCTGAGAGGTGTCCTCGCTTCGCTGCTCGACCAGATCGGCCAGCTCGTTGCCGGATTGGGACCCAGCCGGGGTCGCCGAGAGTACGTCGATCGATGAACTCAGATTGGTGATCTCATGATCGAGGGAATTCACTTGGGCCTGGAGACCGCGTACCACCACTTGGGTCTGGAGATTGAGCTCGTCGGTTCGGACGCGGAGAAATGCCTGAGCTACCGCATTCCCCTCTGACACTGCATCAGTTTGGGAGTGGGCGCTGGCTGTGATCGACAAGATCGCGTTGCTGAGTGCCAAACCTTGGTATGAGGCGAGGAAGCTGTCGGCTGTGGTGTGAAGGTGAAGAACCACGACGGCGCGCTGGGCCACAGCACGCGTCTGTAGGAGACTCGTATCATTCGCCATGGCTTGAGCTGGGTCCGAAGCAGCGGGCTCGGTGAGAAAGAGGTCGGTCACCGACGCGTACTTGCGTGGCACCACGAGGTGAAACCCGGCACCGATCAGCAACCCCACAAGCGCCGTGGCCAACAAGGGCCGCCAGTGCCGCCCGGCGGCCGTGCTGAGCACGCGCAGGCTGACGAACGCGCCGGGTTGGCCTTCTGGTTCCTCTCCCTCCGCCGTCGCGACCTTGCCATTTGTGGCGCTGCCGTTGGCCGAGCTCAGTGATGCCGCCTCAGCTCCGGCCGTCACCGTGGGCCCGATGTTGTAGGGGAATAGCTGCGCGGACGTCCACTCGTGGCGCGACTGCGCCTTCTGCGTGAGGCCGCCGTCCGACCCTGAACCGGTCGTGTCGTCGCTCGCGTCGGCGTTGACGACGAGGACCCCGTCTATGGGGTGGCCGGTGTCCAGCGCGGCGAGCGCCAACCGGGCCAAGAAGTCAGCGGTGGCGAACCCCGCCGAGACCGCCAGGAGCATCACACCTGGAGCTGGGTCGAGCTCGGGACGCATCGCGTCCACGGCCACCGTTGAGACGGTCAGGCCACCAAACCGGTCGAAGCCGTAGCCTTGCGCTCTCGAGGTGACGGGGTCCCTCGCAGGAGCGGGTGTTGGCCGGGCCGCGCACGCTGCTCGCAGCGGTGCGAACGCCTCGTGGGCACCGCACACGAGATTTGTCGGTACACCGAGCTCTTCGGCGAACATGGCGAGCTGCGGGCCGGCCGCTAGGGCGGCACTGTCGCCTGCAAACGACAGCACCCGGATCTCCGATCCTTCCTCGACATGTTCTGACGCGAGACGAACGAGTACCTGGTGCAGATTCCACTCATCGACTGGAGAGGGGCGATACTCCTCGAGAAGCGTGGTCCAATCCGCTGCGGTCTTGTGGCGCTGCGCTTCGATCGAGCCGAAGACGGGCACGGCGATGGCACCGGCGATTTCGTCACGAAGACGCAGGCGGCGATCGCGGCGGGAGCGCCAGAGCGCGATGGGAATGCCGCCGAACAGTCCCAGCGCCAGCCCGATCCCACCAGTGGTGAAAACCGAGAGGTTGGACGACGCCACCACACTGGTGGCCCTTTGAAGGATCCGGGTGCCCTGCGCGGCGGCGGCGCCTGAGAGCTGCGTGGTGACGACTTGGTTGTTGACGTTGACAAGGTTCAGTGACGCCTCTCGTTGTGCATTGCTCAGTGAGCCGAGGAGCGAGGAGTCCTGCTGGCCGCTGGGCGAGGAGGCGCCCTCAGCGGTCACTCGCGCAGAAACGGTGTTGATCTGGCTCTGCAGGTTCTGGATTTGCTGGGTCAGCTGAGCAGACTCAGCTCGCAGCCCGGCCAGCGCATTCCCGGTCGAGGTGGCGCCAGACGTGGCGACATATTGGATGTAGTCGTTGGCGACGGCATTGGCGAGCCGTTCGGCGTCAACGGCGCGAGAGGCTCGGACCTCGACCTGAAGGATGTCCTGCGTGAGTGCCGTGACCGCCACCTGGCCTTTGAGCTTGGCGGGTTGGATCGCGGGCGATAGCGACTTGCCCGCAGCTGACAGCACGGGGACGCTTTCGGCGATGGCGATCTCGGTGTTCACATCGCGCGCCGCTGTGCCCGCTGTGGTCAGGCCCGACGGGGGCAGGAGCACCAAGGCCACTGCACTCGGCATGGCAGGCTGAATAACCCCGTAGGCGAGCCCTCCGAGGAGCCCGATGGCGGCGACTGCACCCACGACACGCCGACGCCGCCAGATCACCGCGACCGATGCCTTGAGATCGAGAGGCTGTTCGCTCAAGGAACTTCCTCTCAGTTGGGATTGGCGCTGCGGGCCGTCCAGCGCACGTCGTTACCCGCGTCTCTCGACACGTCGGAGTGCGACGCATAGGCGGCGATCTGGGCACGGCTGTGCACGGCCAGCTTGCGGTAGACGCGACTCACATAGTTGCGGACCGTCTTCTCCCCGAGGTGGAGTCGTTCGGCGATCTCCTTGTTGCCCACGCCCTCGGCGATCATGGCCAAGACCTCGGTCTCGCGCCGTGTGAGGCGGCGGACCGACGCCTTGCCGTTGACCCAGGTGATGGCCTCACGACAGAGCACCTGCTCGCCGAGGTGCACGGCGACCACGGCTGACATGATCGCCTCTGGCTCTGCGTCTTTGAGCAGGTAGCCCGCCGCGCCCGAGCCCATGGCGGGGACCACGCCCCAATCCGCCGCCGATGCCACCACCAGGATCCTGGTGCTCGGGGAGACAGCTGAGAGCCTGCGGATCAGCTCGATCCCGTCCATCTTCGGCAATCGGAGGTCCGTCACGACGACGTCCACCGACATCGCCGCGCAAAGTTCGGGCACTTCCGGGCCGCCCTCGGAGACGCCCACCACCTCCAGACGGTCATCCTCGCCGAGCAGCCTGGCCAGTCCGGAACGAAACACCGCCTGCCCGTCGACCACCATCACCGATATCCGGGGCCGGCGGTCGACGAGCCAGGCCTTGGGAGCCGCCCAGTCCCCGGGCAGGTCCCCGGCCGACTCGGCCGTGGTCGGAGATGTCAAGATCGTGTTTTGGCTGGCCATCGGTCTCCCGGGCGCCCCACCGAATCCGTAAGGACGGATCGATCTGCTTCAGCGTGAAGCTGGAACCCCCCGCCTAGATAGAGGTCGTGGGGACTACGCAGATACGTCGCGTGTGGGACGTGGTCGTTTCGGATTCGGTGACTGTCCCACCTCGACAGTCACGGGGGGCTGGGCTCCTCCACCGGGGGGCGGCGGCCGCGACAGCGCCTCGGACTCGACCGCGGAGTCCGCTCCCGCTTCTTGCTCACGGATTGATTTGCGTACCCGACTCTGGGCCCACCGTGCCCCGGTCACGCTCGCGCTTTGGGCGACGATGGCGGCCGCCGCTGCCCCTGTCACCCCGTAGGCGACAGAAAGGGCTGCCACGCTGCAGAGGGAGACAGCCACCGTCACGAGCTCAGTGTGGAACAGCCAGCGTGTGTTTCGGGTCGCCTTGAGGACCAGAATCGGCCCCAGGGTCAAGGAACAGACGACGTACGAGATCGCCATGAGCAGAGCGACGAGCTCGAGATGGCCGAAGGCCGGTCCGTATACCGCCGAAAGCAGAGATCGGCCGAAGATGGCGATCACGACACCCCCGACGAGAAAACTGAGGAACCCACAAAGCGTCACCAGTCGCGCTACTCGACTGAGCCCCGACCACCCCTTCTCTTTGAACGCCTTGGTCGCCTCGGGCAAGCCGATACTTCCGCCCGCGATGATCAGTACCCCGGTGGGTCCCGCCACCAACGTCTGCGCGGCTTTCAGTCCACCGAGGCCAGCCGGCCCGAGTATGGCTCCCATGATGAACACCGACACCTGGCCGCCCCCGGAGACCCAGAGCGATATTCCAGCCAGCCACTTGCTCACCGACCAATGGTCTACGAGCATGCGCACTCCCCCCGCGAGCGAGGGCAGCACGCGGTGCTGCCACAGCCCGTAAAGGGCTCCGGCCATGCTTCCGAGACCCCAGCACGCGATCACAGCCACCATGGAATGCGTGTGGAACACGAAGACAGCGACAAGAGCCGCTCCCTGTACGCAGTTGAAGACCGCGTCGTTGGCGAGGGCGCATCCGGGTCGCCGGGTCATGAACCCGACCCAACGCCAATAGTCCTGCACCAAGAGCAGCGGGAGCCACGGGGCCAAAGCCAACATGGCGATACCGAACGTCCGCTGCCCGAGGAGCATGAGGGCACCCCCGGCCAGGGCGAAGATCGATGCCGCGGCCGCTCCGAGCAGCATTTCGGCCGCGAATCCCCTTTTGATCCCCCCGCGAATCCTCGTGTCGTGCCCATCACCGTCGGCGTGGTACACGTCACCCTCGATAGCCATCGGATCAGTGACGAGCGAGCGGTGCATGGAGGCGATCACCTGCCAGCCGGCGTAGGCCAGCGAAAAGCCCCCCAGTCCGGAAGCTCCTGCAACCCTCGCCACCGCCACTCCAACTGCGAAGTTCGACACCGACGAGAAGCTCTGATCGATGAGGGTGGTGGCGGCACGGCGCCCTCCAGAGCGGACCGCCGCAAAGGGACGGAGGGTAGCGTTATCGTCACTTTTCGTGCTGGCGAGCCCCACCGGGAGCGGCCCCATCAGTGCTCAGCAGGGCAGCTCGACGCAGGGCGCGACGCTCCCGCGCTGCAGTAGCTAGACCTCACCTTTCTTACGAGGGCCGAAGGAGTGCCGGGATACAGCACGCTGGACTCTCACCTGGAAACGGGGCCGAACTCCAGGTCCGCCGACAAATACGGCCAGATCAGCAGCTTCGATAGATGAACAACGCTTTCGCCAGGGCACCCCACTCGTAGATCACGTCGTAGGGAATGTCTCGGGCCCGGACGGGTGCTGCCACCACCGTCACGTGCCCCGCGTAGCACCGTTTCATGAGTAAACGGGCTCGGGTTACCTGGGCCCGCCCCGGCACGATCATCAAGCTGCTCCAACGGTGCCGACGGGCGTAAAGGGCGGCGAACTTGACCTCACCGGCGGTCCGGCCGGGGTCGGCCGAGAAACACACGACCGAGACGCGTGGCACCTTCGGGCAGGGCGTTGTGTGGGAGTTCCCCTGAGAGAACAGCAGGACAGGCGCGTAGCCTTGCTCGGCCAGCGAGATGGATAGCTTCTCCCGGGCCGCCTCGTTTTCGCCGTTCAGGCTCAAGATGGCATCGACACGGCGCGGCTGGTTCGTGGCCGGCCACACGAATAAGAGCGAGCTCGCGGTCACGAAGACGATGACGACGAGACCGAATACGGCGATCAGCAGGCGGAATCGGACGCTCCGACGTCGACGGCCTGTTGTCGCGGGCAACCTGTGATCTTCAAAGGCCTGTGATTCATGCGGCACCCTGTATATAAGAGCACTGCCCACAATCCGCGATACAGGTGGGACGCCGGACCCGCACCGTCCGCCCAGGCCCGAACCGGTTGTGGCTGCGCCTGCGCCCCCACAATGGGCCAGAACCAGTCAGCCAGACATGTATTACGAGACGAGCGCACATTCTCTTGTCCCTGATGGCCCGCGAGATCGAGCAGCATCGGCCGCCCAGCGGACCGCCCACGAGCAGTGCTTCCCCGACCTTGCTGATCGCCACGATACTGCGCCCGGAAGGAAGCACCGGCGTCCACACCCATGTCCGGCAGTTTCGTCAGTATCTCGACAAAGCGGGGCTCGCGGCCCCACTCGTCACACCGTTCTCATGGGGTCGGGAGCTCCGCCAGCCCGTGTTTGGCGTGCGACTCCTGCTCGAGCGTGCCAGTGGCGCTGCCAGCGTCCTCTGGTATCGACACTGGCACGAGGTATTTCTCCGCAACGCATTGCGCAAGCGGTTGGCGGGACTTGGCGAATCGGTCATCTACGCCCAAGGTCCTGTGGAGGCGCAAGCCGCGTTGCTCGCACGTCGGGGATCCCATCAACGCATAGTGATGGCCGTTCACTTCCAAATCTCCCAGGCCAACGAGTGGGTGGGCAAGAGCTACATCAAGTCTGGCGGGCGTGTGTTCCGGGCCATTCGCCGGCACGAAAGGAACGTGATTCCCCAACTCGACGGAATCGTGTACGTGTCCAGATCAGCGCGCGAAAGCCTGTTGAGCTGGCTCCCGGAGGCAGCCGCCGTCCCCTCCACCGTGATACCCAATTTCGTCGAGACCCTCAAGGCTCCACCCGAGCCAGGGGCCCAGGGCGACTTGGTCACCGTCGGGGGCCTCGAGCTCGGGAAGAATCACAGATTCCTGATCGAGGTTCTGGCTGAGGCAAAGAATTCGGGGAGGACGCTCACCCTTGATCTGTTCGGGGAAGGACCCTGCCGAAGAGATCTCGGCCAGCTCGCGCAGTCGCTCGGTGTGGAACGACAGGTGCGTTTCCGAGGCTTCCGCTCCGACGTCCGCGACCTGCTGCCGGGCTATCGCGCGTACGTCCACGCTTCGGTCTACGAGACAGGCCCTCTGGCCATCATCGAGGCCATGGCCGCCGGCCTTCCCATCTTTGCCGGTCGCGTCGGAGGTATCCCAGAACTCTACGAAGGGGGCGTTGAGGGGTGGTTCTGGCCTCTCGACGATCCGATCAAAGCGGCTGGCATGCTGACCGACCTCCTCGACTCCGAGCCGCGACGATCCGCGGCCGGGGCAGCCTCCGCCAAGAGGCAGCACCGCCACTTTGACATGGACGTATTGGCTCCTCAGCTGTGGTCGTTTCTCCAGGACTCTCGGGTTCCCGCCGGTGAATCCGCGTCCTGAGCCATAGGGATGGTCAGGACGTCGCGCCGCCGAGTGCCTGATCGAGGTCCTCGATCAAATCGTCGATGTGCTCGATACCGATCGACAGTCGAATCATGTCGGCGGTGACGCCCACCGCACCCAGCTCCTCCGGAGTCAGCTGCCGATGCGTGGTCGAGGCAGGGTGACTCACAAGAGACTTGGCGTCTCCCATGTTCACCAGCCGCAAGAAGAGCTTTACGCCGTCGAAAAAGCGGATACCAGCGTCATATCCGCCCACCACCCCGAAGGTCAGGATCGACGGGTACCGGTCACCGCAGAGGCGCTGGGCCAACTGATGGTGGGGATGACCGGCCAAACCTGACCAGCTAACCCAGGCCACTCGAGGATCTGCATCCAGCCAACGGGCAATGGCCTCGGCGTTGGCGCGTTGCCGTTCAAGACGCACGGCCAAGGTCTCGAGACCCTGGAGGAGCAGGAAGGCGTTGAAGGGAGAAAGTGTGGCTCCGCCGTTTCGCAAGCCGACGGTGCGACAGCGGACGATGTAGGCCCTGTCAGGAAAGTCCCGCGCATACACGACATTGTGAAACGCGGGCTCTGGTCGCGAGAACATGGGGAACCGCGCCTCGTGCTCAGCCCACGGGAAACTGCCACCGTCGACGATCAGACCTCCCAGCGTGGTTCCATGGCCGCCCACAAACTTGGTGAGGGAATGGATCACGATGTCGGCGCCGAGCTCGAACGGCTTGAGAAGCAAAGGGGTGGCCACGGTGTTGTCGACGATGACCGGAACATGGTGCGAGTGAGCCATCTCGCAGACCGCCGGGAGGTCGACGATGTTGCCGGCGGGATTGCCGATCGACTCGCAGAAGACAGCGGCGGTGCTGTCGTCGATCAGTGCCTCGAGGGAGTCCGGTCGATCGTCCTCGGCGAATCGGACTTCGACTCCCTCCTCAGGCAGGAGGTGGGCGAAGAGCGTGAAGGTGGCGCCATAGAGCTGAGGCGCGGCCACGATGGTGGAGCCCGACGTGGTGATATTTCGGATGGCGTAGCGCACCGCTGCCATTCCCGACGCCAGGGCGAGGGCACCCACCCCGCCTTCGAGAGCGGCCATTCGTTTCTCCAACACCTCGACCGTGGGGTTGTTGATCCTGTTGTAGTGGAAGCCCGGAATCTCAAGGTCGAAGATCGCCGCGGCGTGATCGGCGTCGACGAAGTCATGAGCGATCGTCTGGTAGATCGGAACCGCAACCGACCGGGTGGCATCGGCCTGGTAGTGGCCATGGATGGCGATCGTCTCGTCGCGCACAGTCACCTACCTTGTCCATGACCTCTGCCCGACGCGTGACAGGAGGGGGTCGTTGAGAGCGGCTGCTCGGATGCGAAAACGTTACCTGCTCCGTGTCGAGGCCACCGAGCAATGATCGCTGGGTTCCGCGACAAAGAGCGCCCCGTGCCAACCAACGATCCGTTGACCCCCTTGGCATGACCCGTTCGACTCTTGCGGCCCGGCTCGCAACACCGGTGGGCGGTCGACAATGCAAGCAGCACGACCAACGGGCACAAACCTGCGACAAGGGCACGATTCGCTGCCCCAAGGCGAGAACCTCCTCCCCTTAACGTGCCTCGCCAAGCTGCCGCTGTCGTGAATGGACCAGCCGGAATTCTGTATCAGAGAGCGACGGCAAACCGTCCTGATTATTGTGAACGTCAAGCGACGCGGGCTGCTCCGCGGTCGGCGGGCCCAGATGGCCGGCGCCATCGCTGCCTCGTTGATCCTCGCCGGTACGATCACCGCGGTCGCCGCGAGCTCGAGCCCGGCACCTCACAACCACCCCGTCTCACGTGGAAAAGCTCTGACTGACCCCCCCGCCGGGACACAGCTCTGCAACGGGGGGCCCGGCTCCTCCCTGCTGGCCGGCCCCTCGACGGCACCGGCGGGAGCGGTGACGGTCCCTGCAGGTGATGACTCCCCCTACTTCGAGCAGCCCTATGTGTATGTGCTGCCCCCCGCCACGACCTACTGGTTGGCCCCGGGCGTCCACACCATCGGGACGTCGCAATACGGACAGATCGACCCCTCGGCCGGAGACACCTTCATCGGGGCACCGGGCGCCATCCTGAGCGGCCAGGGAGCCAACGACGCCGCTTTCGAGCAAAAGGCCACCGGCGTGACCATCGAATACCTCACCATCGAGGACTTCGTGCCGGGCGCTGACTCCATCACCGTCAACCACGACACGGGACCGAGCTGGACCATCAAGTACAACACCATCAAGGACAACACCGGCGCGGGGGTGGGGCTCGGGACCAACGATGTCGTCGAGGACAACTGCCTGACCGCCAACGACCAGTACGGCTTCAACGTCGAAGGCGGATCGTCCGACATCACGCTCTCGAACAACGAGATCAGCTCCAACGACACCAACGGCACCTACGACCAGTCGTCGTTCGTGGTGAGTTATGCGGTT
>Ga0182024_10013491_pt1 | contig 15941 bp, 15 predicted proteins | sample P32metaG_FD_120480 | JGI IMG/M metagenome (GOLD analysis project Ga0182024, IMG submission 120480) | Permafrost microbial communities from Stordalen Mire, Sweden - P3-2 metaG (Illumina Assembly) | ecosystem: Environmental > Terrestrial > Soil > Wetlands > Permafrost | place: Sweden: Stordalen... | reverse complement strand
TATCGTATTCGCATGACATGGGTCGGAAAGGATGGCGCGGACAAGCCGAGTACTATTCGCGTAATCCACACATGGCTAAGGGACGCTGGCGGCCGATGGCAAATCATTTCAGGTATGGCCGCAGCTCCTAACGCGCAGGGACACTAAACCTGATCGCGCGCTGCTTTGCCGGAAAGCGGCCACGCACGACGGACTGCTCCGGGTCCAAAACCAGTCCTGCGGCGTAATCTGTCAGCAGACGGCCCAACTCCGGTCACTGAATGCGCTCGAATCGATATCTCAAAGCGGACACGCTGTCGATGCGATTGTCTGCTAACGTAGTCATTCTGGTTGCAGAGGGAGATATCAACATGCCGATCCGCATCACGGTGTCGCTCGCAATTGTCATCGCGCTCACAGCTTTTGCCGATCCTGCGCTGGCCGCTGAGAAGTTCACGGGGTATCTATGCTGCAATATGCGCACTGATGGCTCCTGGATCAGTGACATCAACTACGCCGAAAATGGCAAGACAGTCATCCCCGCCGGCACGCCCGTCAAGGTAGTGGGCTATGGCCGCCAACGGGTTAACATCGAGATCGGCGGCAAGAAACAGGCGATCGGCAACGACTATAGCCGGGATCTTGCGCTGGAGGTATTCGCAAAACGCTACGTGGTATCGGAAAGTCCGTCCGATAAGTTGGCGCAGTATCCAAAGCCAATCCAGGACGCCATCACCTCGATGCGTCTGACCAAGGGCATGAGCCGCGAACAGGTACTGATGGCCGTGGGTTACCCGGTGAGCAGTGAAAATCCCAATCTTGATGCGAAGGTCTGGCACTACTGGCTGTCGAGCTATGCCGAGTTTCGCGTTACGTTCGACGATCGGGGCCTGGTCACCGACATCGATGCCGATCCAGACACGCGCGAAAAAGTAGTCATGCAGTAGCACATCCGGAGCGCCGCCGATCGACGGCGACTCATGAAATTTTTCTGCGCGCCGGCTGCCTACCGCCCGACAAATGACCTCCAACCATCTGTTGGAGTGTCCGCAAACTGTCAGTCACGAACGTCGCGTACGGGTTAATCTCTGCCATTCGCCGCGTTCGGTGCCGAGCAATCAAAATCGACTGGCACGTCGCGTCGCGAGCCAGGGCCTTAGGGGCCCACATCTCGCAGAAATATTGGACGCAGCAAAGAAAGCTTTCATTATCATTTCAGCGAACTGGATCGTTTCTGGCCTTGGACTGAAAATCCGCGTGTCGGTGGTTCAATTCCACCTCTGGCCACCATTAGAATCATGTTACCCTTCTCTCGGGAAGGACACATCAAAACAAGAAGTTGCATCAGAGCGCATGGACTTTTCGTCTAATGTGAGCGCCGGTGTCCAATATTTCGGTCCGCTGTACTCTTGGCCAATACGGTTCTAGTGGCGCGTCTGGAACCGTCGTGTTACGGCGGCGAGCTCAACGGGTCGATGCAACACCATCTGCGGTAACGTGGACTAAAAGGGTGGTGGTGTATGGCACGAACAGGGCGACCCGGGCTTTCTGCCGCGCAGCAAGCTGAGTTTTGGCAGCGGTGGAAGAGCGGGCAATCAATGAGCGACATTGGACGCGCGCTCGGCCAGGATCGGGTGTTCTGCACTACGGTTTCATCGCCGAGGAAGTGGCGAAGGTATCCAGAGCTTGTATTCCGTAACGAATCGGGCGGGATCGACGGTGACCACTATGACGAGCTTGCGCCAATGGGCTGTTAACGAGGTGCAGCAGCAGCAAAAGGAGGCGGCAGCTGAAGCAGGAACAATTGCGGCGCAGAATGAGCACATTGCAATCCAGGCTGCGGAAATACGTGATCTTAGACAGTAACAGAAGCATCTCACCGCCCGAGTACCGCAACTCGGCACGATGCAACGGCAGATGGCCGAGATGCACGCAGCACTGCTAAAGCTTCAGGCCAAAGATGAGTTTGTCGCTCAACGTTGAGTACAGGCATGCGACTTGCGACTACCGACGGTTGTCCCTACTGTATTGGCATGGGATGCAAAGGGTCCCGAGTTCAAATTTCGGCGTTCCAACCAACTCAATCCGCGACTTACGGCTTCATCGGGACTGCTCCAGCGCGGCGCGCGCCCCGCGGCCCAGGCGGGTGTGCGGATAGGAGGCTACTTGCCGGCAAACTCAGCCGCCGCGGCGGCGATCAGGATACTGGCGGTTGACGACGATCCGGAGACGCTGTATGCGACAGCGTGCGTATTACGCTCTGTAGGATATGAAGTCATAGAGACGAGCACCGGCGCCGCGGCGCTCGCCTCGGCGCCTGAGGCCGATCTCGTCGTGCTCGAAATCAATTTGCCCGACATCGACGGCTTCGAAGTGTGTCGTCGACTCCGCGAGAACCCTGAGACGGCTTCCTTACCGGTGCTGCATCTGTCGACCAATTCCAGCGATGCGGCGGATTTGACACTCGGCCTTGCAGCCGGAGCTGACGTTTACCTCACGCGCCCGGTCGAGCGGCTGGTATTAATCGCTATCGTGAAGACGATGCTCTTCGGCCGGCAGGCGGATCGTGACCGACGCGGGATCGCTGCAAAGCTGCGCGCGATGTTCGATTTGGCCCCGATCGCGATTGCGATCTTGGATGCCCAATACCGATACGAAAGCGTGAATCCGGCTTACTGCGTGCTCACGGGCTACCGCCCCGAAGAACTCATCGGCAAGCAGGCAAGTGATGCCGCGGGGGAAAGGTCTGACGCGCTGTTTGCGTCCGTAGGTCCGCAGGTGGAGAAATCCGGGCGCTGGGAAGGGCAGCTGCACTTGCAACGCAAGGATGGGAGTGTCGTCGAAGTCGAATGGATGATTGCCAAGGAAAGCATCTCCGGCACGCGCATTCTCGTGGCGACCGATATCACGCAACGACTGCAGGCGGAGAGTGAACGCAGTAAAATGATCGCAAGCGAGCGCGCAGCGCGCACGGAGGCAGAGCGCAGCAACCGTCTTAAGGATGAATTCCTGGCCACTCTGTCGCACGAGCTGCGTAATCCGCTCAACGCGATACTCGGATGGTCGACGCTCTTGGGCCGTAACGCCGATCTGCCGGCGAACGCCTTGCAGGGGATTCATGCGATCGAGCGTAATTCCAAGCTGCAGGCACAAATGATCGCCGACCTTCTCGACTACGCGGGGATTTCCTTCGGGAAAATGCGCCTCGTTGCTGCGACCGTCGACCCCTTTACCGTCGTGAAAGCTGCACTCGATGTGGTGCGCTCTTCTGCCGTCACTCAAGGGGTCGAGCTGCAGGCCACATTCGGATCAGAACCCATCCGCGTCGAGGCCGATCCCGCACGGCTGCAGCAAGCCGTATGGAACCTGCTCAGCAACGCCATCAAGTTCTCCCCGAAGGGCAGCACGGTCATGGTGTCCGCGGCGCGCGTCGACAACTTTTTTCATTTGATCGTGCAGGACAGCGGCAAGGGCATCACCCCGAGCTTCCTGCCACGTATCTTTGACCGCTTCAGTCAGCAGGACGCAACGAGCACGCGCAGTCACGGCGGTCTCGGCCTCGGTTTGGCAATCGTCAAGCACCTGGTCGAATTACATGGAGGTACGGTTGAGGCCTTCAGCGCCGGTGAAGAGCGCGGAGCTGCGTTCACCATCAAACTTCCGCTTAGCGATAAAGAACTCGCCTCGACTCCCACCGAGACGCAACGTTTGCGCTCATACAATCTGACTGGTGTGACCGCCCTGGTGGTCGAAGACGACGCTGACGCCCGAGAATTGACGAAGCGTATCCTGAGCGATGCGGGCGCAATTGTCATCGAAGCCGCAAGCGCCGAGGCCGCGCTCCAATGCGTGAGCACCACCGGCGCCAATATTCTCATCAGCGATATTGGAATGGCCGATCAAAACGGCTACCAGCTGGTGCGCAATCTGCGCGCGCTCGGCTACGGTGCAGACCGCCTACCCGCGGTGGCGCTCACCGCATTTGCACGCATGCAGGATCGCAACGAAGCAATCGCCGCAGGGTTTCAGGAGCATTTGGTGAAACCCATAGATCCGCAGACACTGATCTCGCGCGTCGCGATGCTGCGTCGGCCGTCGACGAAGGGCGTTTGACAGGCGCTGCACGCAATCTCGGGCTGCGCCGCAGCAGCGTCGGTGGCGCGGGAACATTGTGAGCTCGCTGCCATTGTGTATGCATTGCACTCTTTGTGCTTGCCAACATTCACAGTGAAAGGAGCTTGCTCATGACGACTTCCTCAGGCCACACCTCGGCCATACGTGCAAAGAAAGTCATCGGATCGAATGTCACCGACCCGGCCGGGAAAAAGATCGGTCAGGTCGAAGATGTTGTGCTCGACAAGCAGTCGAACAGCATTCTCTTCGCGGTGGTTGGCTTCGGCGGATTTCTCGGCGTCGCTGAGAAATTTCATCCAATTCCCTGGTCTTCGCTCGACTACGACCCTGCAAAGGATGCCTATGTGGTCGAGTACACGAAGGACCAGCTGAAGGCTGCGCCAGCCGGTTCGATCGAGGAGCTGACGCGCAATGATGGCGGCAATGCTTATCGGGAGCGCGCGTTCGACTACTACAAGGAGCCGCGCTACTGGTGAGCTGAGTGCCTTCATGCATGGCGCGGAGCAGACGGGGCCGTTAGCGCGGCCCCGTACTTTGACCGGTGCTACTGTGATCCCAATGGCGGCGCGGCGGCCGGGCGCGCGCTATGCCGTCGGCTCGCGCAGAAGTTCCATCAGACGCTCGGGGGTCGCTAGCGGCTTTGTGAAATGATGATGCTGGCGAGCGCTACTTCTTCTTGCGGGAGCCACCGGAGCTCTTCTTCTGCGGCACTTTGGCCCCTTCCTTGCGCGCCTCGGAAAGGCCGATCGCGATTGCCTGCTTGCGGCTCGTCACTTTGCGCCCAGAGCGGCCGCTGCGCAGGGTTCCGGCCTTACGCTCGTGCATCGCGCGCTTTACCTTGCTCTCAGCCTTTTTTCCGTAACGCGTCGCCATATGAGCTCCTTACATGTGTATGAGTGGTGACATCCGCAGAACAATAGATGCGTCGCACTAGAGATCCGGGTCTAGGAGCCCGTCAACCTCGCGCTCTGCCGCAAACCAATCCTGCCAATCCTCGCCGGCGGCGAAGCCGCGTTTCTGCGATCTGTGGTATGCCGCTTCCGCAATCAATGCGTGGCGTGCATTAGCGGAAGTTGACAGTGCCAAACTATGGCTCTCGATGTTGTTGCCATCCGTTGGTGACGTCGGCGGCGTCGCCGCGTCCACCTCGTCGTGCAAATCATTTGAGTTCGTCGCAGCGCGAATACTAGTTGCAATGGCCATATCGTATCCTCAGGCGTCGCGGGCCGCGGGACGTCGCGGCTGAATTTATGATGGAGGGAGCCACACTGTCCTCGAGCACGTTACCTCTCGGTCTTGCGTCAGCCGAGCTTACGCGCGAGCGAGCGTCGCTTATGACCTGTAGCGCGTCTGCCGGATATAAACTGGTTCGCGTGTAGGAGATGTCTCACGTGCGGGACGAAGCGACAGTGAATCGGGCCTGTGCGTGGTACCCAAGATTTGGACGCGCGGTCACTTGAACCTCGAGAACCTAATCAAAGTTTCACTGGATGAGCTTCGCATGCAGATGTTGGGCGTGCAGGTTCTGTTTGGCTTTCAATTTCAGGGCCTCTTTCAGCAGGGGTTCCACGACGTGTCGGCGATGGGGCGACAGGTCGACGCGCTGGGTGCCAGCATCGGATCGTCGATCACGGCATGAGCACGGTACGGATTCAGCTCACGGCCGTTCGCTTTGCAGATATCGCGCTCATGCCCTTCGCGCTTGGTAGCGGATGCGCTTTGTATGTGGCCGTCGGGCGCGCAGTTATGCCGCCGCAATGTTCCTCTATCCTTATGACACATCGGTATCTCGTGCCGCTTATGCTGAAGCACGCGTATCGCGCGCATTGAATAGCCAAACGACCGATCGGCGCGGCATTCGAAACAAAGCGCGCAGCCGTGCGTTTAGCGCGCGTGGCTATTTCATCGCGCGTCAAGGCTGCTCTCAAGTGGAGCGCCATCGCACATGGAACGCTCATTTTGGTGCTCCTCGCGTTCGCGGGGGTACTGCAGTGGAATGCCAATGCCTTAAGGGGCCCGATCGCGCGCATGGCTGCGGCGCACGCGGGGCGTCCGATTCACATCGACGGCAGGTTCGAGCTGCATCAGGGGATGATCGTGTTGGGCGTGACGCTGGTATCAAGCAAGCGGCATTGCGTCCAGCTGACGAGAATGCGCTGGGTGCCATCCCAGAGCGGCACGGCGGAATTGAACCGCCCGCCGGGGGAGGGACCGGGAATCGTGAGCACTTCGTAGGAGGTGGCGAAGGTCTGCGCGGGACCCTTGGCGCCCGCCGGTCGGCAGAGCGGCCCAACCCGTCAATCGAGTAGATGTTCCAGCCGGATCGGCAGCGTGCGAATACGTTTGCCGGTGGCATGAAAGACCGCGTTCGCAACCGCTGCGTTGGTGCCCACGTTACCGAGTTCGCCAAGCCCCTTGACGCCGGCGGGATTCACGAAATTGTCGATCTCCGACAACATGATCACCTGCACGTCTTCGACGTCGGCGTTGACCGGCACCAGGTAGTCCTGCAGATCGCGATTGACGGTGCGCGCGGCAGTCGTATCAAGCTCGGTCGCTTCCAGCAGCGCAGCGCTCATTCCCCAGATGAGGCCGCTCATCAGCTGACTGCGCGCCGTGCGCGTGTTCATGATTCGTCCGGCCGCGAAGGCGCCGAGGAGGCGCGGCACGCGTATCTCACGAGTGCGTGCGTTGATTCGCACCTCGACGAATTCGGCGCCAAAGGCGAAAGTCACCTGCTTGCGCTGAGTGCCGCGCACGAGCGTGCTCTTGCCGCCGTAGAGCTTCTGCACCGAATCAGGCGGTGCGCCCTCGGGAATGAACTCGGCGTACTCCTCGATGACACCGGCGCCCAGCGTCTCGAACAGCTGCGCCAGTTTCTGCGAGCGGCCGTCAGGGGCGATGATGGCGCCGTTCTTCATCGCAAGCACACTGGGATGGCGGCCTGCGAGGGGGCCGCCCTTGGAGCCAACGGCGGCGTTGAAGAGCCGGCTGCGAATGGCGGCGCACGCCTTCATGACCGCCGAGCACACGCTCGCCGTACTATTGGAGCCGCCGGACACGGGTGCCGGTGGCAGATTGGTGTCGCCCATCTCCACCGTCACGGCGTCGAAGTCGACGCCGAGTTGGTCGGCCGCCATTTGACCGGCAACTGTGCGAACGCCCGTGCCAATCTCGTGCGAGGCGCTCTGCACGAGAACCTTGCCGGTGGCGCTCAAGCGCACGCGCGCGGACGAGGCGCCCACATTGGTCGGATAGACGGCGGTTGCACACCCCATCCCAACCAGCCAGTCCCCGTCGCGCATCGAGCGCGGCTCAGCCGTGCGCTTTGACCAGGCGAAGGCGCGGGACGCCTGATTGAAGCACTGCATCAGCTGGCGGCTGCTGAAAGGCTTGCCTTCGATGGGTTCCGTGCGGGTATCGTTGACGCGCCGCAGCTCTATCGGATCCATCCGCAGCTTGTAGGCAAGCTCGTCGAGCGCGCTCTCAAGCGCGAACATGTAGGGCAGCTCCGGCGGCGAGCGCATGAATGCGGGCGTTTGCCGGTCCGCTTTGACGAGATTGACCTTGCTGAAGACTGCGCCATAGCCGTACAGGCGGGTCGTAGTCTCCGTGCCCGCGACGGCATAGTTGTCTTTGCGCGAGGTCAGCTCCCAACTTTCGTGACCGTATGCGCTGATCTTGCCCGCGGGGCTCGCACCGAGACGAATTCTGTGGCGGGTGGGCGCCCGGTAGGGCTGGGTGGTAAAGCCCTGGCTGCGGCTCACGACACAGCGCACCGGGCGGTTGAGCCGTCTCGCGGCCACCGACACGATCGCCGTACGTGCCGTCACGGAACCTTTCGAGCCGAAGCCACCGCCGACATACAGGCTGACTACACGGACGTCGGCGACATCCATGTTGAGCTGATACGCGATTTCACCGCGGAGGCCATAGAGTGCTTGCGTCGGTTCATAGACGGTGAGCTGCCCGTTCGCCCAGGCCGCGGTGGTTGAGAAGAGCTCGATCGGGTTATGGGTCTGAGTGGGCGTGCGGTACTCGGCGTCGACGGTGACGGCAGAGCCCTGGTAGGCGCTCGCAAAATCGCCGTGCGCCGGATCCTCTTTGAGATTGGCCACATTACCGACTGCCGGAAGTATCTGCGTTCCCGCCGAGTCCAAATCCGCGCTCGGCTGCTCGGGTTCGTAATCCGCAGTTATTTTGGCCGCCGCTTCCTCGGCGGCCTGAAACGTTTCAGCCACGACGAGCGCCATAATCTGTCCGTCGTGCCAGATCTGACGACTGTGCAAGGGTCCAAGCGAAGTGTAGCTGCCGTTGGTGAAGCGCGGTGTCTTCAGGTCGTCGACGTCGCCGTAGCTGATGATGTCGAGGACTCCGCGCGTGGCCCGCGCGCCCCTAAGATCGACGGACTTGACGCGGCCGCGCGCGATATCGGTCGTAACCAAGACGGCGTACGCAAGGTTGCTGACAGCCATGTCGGCGGCGTAGCGTGCCTCGCCTGTCACTTTGAGTCGCGCATCGATGCGCGGCACGGGCTGACCTTGATTCTCGGCGGGTAAGGGCGCTGCGGCGTTCATTTCAGACCTGCATCGCTTGAGCTTCGAGCAGCGCGCGCACCAGGGTCTGCTTGCCAACCGGTATTTTGAACGCGTTTTGCGCGCGCGCGCGCGCGCCCGCGAAGGCCGCGTCGGCGGCCTTCATCGCGAGAGTCTCGTCCAAGACCTTGCCCTTAAGCAGCTCTTCGGACTCGCGCGCGCGCCACGGCACGGTCGCGACGCCGCCCAGCGCAATGCGTGCCTCGCGCACCGCGCGACCTTCAAGATGCAGCGCCACCGCTGCCGCGGACACCGCAAACTGGTAAGACTGCCGATCACGCACCTTGACGTAGCGCGAGCGCGCCGTCCAAGGGCCGGCCGGGACGTCAATGAAGGTAATCAGCTCGCCCGGCGCAAGGATCGTCTCGATGTGCGGCGTCGCGCCCGGCGGGCGATGCAAGTCCGCGAAGGCGATGTGGCGTCCGCCGGACGGACCGCCAAGCGTCTGCACGCTCGCGTCGAGCGCGATCAGGGCTTGCGCGAAATCGCCCGCGTAGATCGCGATGCAGTGCTCGCTCGTGCCGAGCACGGCATGTTGCCGATTAACCCCCTCGAGAGCTGCGCAGCCGGATCCGGGCGAACGCTTGTTGCACGGCCAGGAAGGCTCGCGATAGTACTCGCAGCGGGTGCGCTGCAAGATATTGCCCCCCAGGGTTGCCATGTTGCGAATCTGGCGCGACGCGGCGAGGACCAGCGTGTCGCGGATGAGCGGATAACGCGCGCGAATCACTGGATGGTCCTCCGCCTGACCCATGCGCACCAGCGCACCCAGGCGCAGCCCCGTCGCGCGGCTTTCAATGCGCGCGTAGCTCTCGGGCGGCAGGTGATTGATATCGACAAGTACGGCAGGCTTCAGGACATTGAGTGTCATGTAGTCGATCATGTTCGTGCCGCCGGCAATGAAGTGCACGGCGGCATCAGCCGCGGTCGGCCGGCGCGCATGCGTCCCTGCGAAATCCGGAGTCGCTCGCGCCATATGCACTGCCGATGCGGCACTCGTCGCACGCCGGTAAGCGAAGCGTTCCATCTCCTCAGGTCTCCTGCAGACGGCTGCGCGCCTGCTCGATGGCGGCGACGATATTCGGATAGGCGGCACAGCGACATAGATTGCCGCTCATGGATTCGCGGATGTCCGCCGCGCTCGTCGCGTGGCCCTCGCGGACGCAGGCGATAGCCGCCATGATCTGTCCAGGCGTGCAATAGCCGCATTGAAACGCATCATGGTCAATAAAGGCCTGTTGCATCGGATGCAGCTCGCCCGCGCCCGCCGCAACGCCCTCGATGGTCGTGATGTCGCGTCCCTCGGCCATCACCGCGAACGTCAAACAGGACAGGATTCTCTCGCCGCCCAGATGCACCGTGCAGGCGCCGCATTGGCCATGCCCGCAGCCTTTTTTCGTGCCCGTGAGCCCGGCATGATCGCGCAGGGCATCGAGTAGAGTGGTGCGCGGGTCAAGGCTCAAGGTGTGCGGCTGTCCATTGATGCGCAGAGTCACGGCCTGCGAATCAACGCTGTCCACCGCAGGCGCCTCGGATGCGGCCTCTGTGACCTCTGCGACTGCGCCGGCGGTGAATGGCAGCGCCACCGCGGTCGAGGCAGCGCCACGGATGAAGCCGCGACGACTGAATGCGCCGCTTGCGCCGTTCTTTGGATCATCCGAACGTGACATCGATGCAGCTGCTCCGATTCCGGAAGCATGGGCGAGAAAAAATGATTCCGTTGCATGCAAAATGCGCACGCCAAGGCGTGGTTCCATATATTCTCGGTCGCACTGTTTTTTCGCGGCGGGACACGGCTTATGCGGATCCTCGTGGTTGGCGCGGGCAGCATCGGCGGATACTTCGGTGGGCGCCTACTCAAAGCCAGCCGCGATGTGACTTTTCTCGTGCGCCCTCGCCGCGCCGCGCAACTCGCACGCGCAGGTCTCCAGATCCGCAGCCCCTGCGGTGACATCAGTCTGCGCGCACCGCCCACCGTCAGCGCGGAAACCCTGCGCACGCCTTTCGATCTTGTGTTGTTGAGCTGCAAGGCCTACGACCTGGATGGAGCAATGGACTCCGTGGCGGGCGCTGTGGGACCCGAAACAGCCGTGCTGCCCTTGCTGAACGGTATCGCTCATCTGGATGCGCTCGCGGCCCGTTTCGGCACTGCGCGTGTCCTTGGCGGCCTATGTCTCATCTCAAGCGTGCTCGAACCGGACGGGCGCATCGAGCACCTGAATGAGGCGCACCTCCTGTCGTTCGGCGAACGCGATGGCGCGCGCTCCGCGCGTACCATAGCAATCGAGTCCGCACTATCGGGAGCCCGCTTCGAGGCGCGCCGCTCCGATACCATCTTGCAGGAGATGTGGGAGAAGTGGGTATTCATCGCAGCGACCGCCGGCATCACGTGCCTGATGCGCGCGGCAATCGGCGACATCGTGGCGGCAGGAGCCGCCGATCTTGCAACGGCGCTCCTCGAGGAGTGCGCGATGATCGCGGCACGCAACGGCTACCCGCCACGTGCGGAATCCATGCACAAAAGCTTGCAGGTGTTGACGGCTGCCGGATCACCAATTACGGCTTCAATGTTCAGGGACATCGAGCGCGGTGCGCCGATCGAAGGAGAGCAGATTCTGGGGGATCTTTTGCGGCGCGCTGGCAAAGAGGCCGCCGATCATTCGCTGCTGCGCATCGCCTGCGCGCACGTGCGAGCCTACGCAGCACGCCGCTCGCGCGAGGCGAGCGCGGCGAAGAGCACCTAGGTTTTGCTCGCGCCTAGATCGAGCATACAGTTCGACGGGCTTGCTTGCAGATCAGAGATGGTACAGTTGCGCCATGCCCGCGATCGTCTCGACGACGCTGCTCCTCATCGCCTCGAATGTCTTCATGACGTTCGCTTGGTATGCGCACCTTAAGAATCTGAGCGAGCATGGTATGTCGCGGCACTCACCAGTTGGGGCATAGCACTTTTCGAATATCTGCTGCAGGTGCCTGCCCACCGTATTGGCTATACACAGCTTTCGCGAGCGCAGCTCAATATCGTGCAAGGAATCATTACGCTATCGGTGTTTGCGCCGTTCGTCGTGCTCTACATGCACAAGCCGTTGCGGCTCGACTACCTGTGGACGGCACTGTGCATCGTCGGCGCTGCGCACTTCGTCTTTCGCGGTCCGAGCGCCGCATGGACGAGGACCGACAGCTACGGGCGCAGCCGGCGCTTGCGTCCTAACTTGGCGTCATTCCGTGCGCGCAACCACAGCGGGGACACCGCTCGCGCGCAGTCGCTGCTCGTCGCGCACTTCTTCCACCGTAAGGCCGGTATTTGCCGCGATGATATCGACCAGTCGGTGCGCCGGATCACGAGGCAACCCAACCTCATGAAGCCGTTCCCAGATACGGATGCGAGTATCGGGCGTCTTCAATGTGGAGGATTGCTCCTCGAGCTCTTCCTGCCTGCGCCGCGCAGCCTCAGCCTGCTGATGAGCGATGCGGGCACGGTAGTCCGCGATCGTCTCCGCACCGATCGGTACCCCCGAAGCGCCGAAATCACTCATACGTCTGTCTTGCGTCATGACCTTCTCCACCAGGAACCCCCGACACGGTAACACGGACGCGGGTCGCGCCTCGGCGATTCGCGCAAACCAGCATTGCGCGCGGCACAGAGGCGTCATAATCCCTCTAGGAACTGAGTCCCGCGGTTATGCCGGCGTGCCCAAAGTTTTGCGAGGGATTCGCGCGCCTGTGCGCGTGCGCAAGCCGGATGGAACTGAAGGCAGCACTCCTCACTCCGGCATCGACTCGCGGCGCTTACAAAATGGATTTGGCCCAATTCAATATCGGCTGCGCAGCGGGCGCTGCGCGTGATCGGTTTGCGCGGCGTAGCCAGGTTTGCGTCTTGCCACCGCTTGGCTGTTGCGGGCCCAAGGACAAACTGAACCCTTCGTTCGCGCGAGCGAATGACGCTCGACTTTTCGAGGGCCCGCGGCTGCCGAAAGCCAGCGACTCCGGTCTTGAACGCGACTCGGTCTTAACGCAGGATCCGATCCTCGCAAGCGACAGTGCCGGAGACACACCCATGATGCCGACGCCAATCCGGCGCAGCTGCGCAAGAGCCCTCATCTGCAGCATCGCTTTGGGCGCGGCGATCGCGGTCACCGCGCGTACCGGCGCCGATCCACTGGTCAGTGAGATACCGCAGGCGTTCACACCCCGCGATTCTTCCTTCGACTACGTTAAGCGCGAAGCCATGATCCCGATGCGCGACGGCGTTAAGCTCTACACGCTCATCCTCATACCGCGTGGCGCACAACGCGCGCCCATTTTACTCACGCGCACACCCTATGGCGCCGATTCGCGGATCGCCCCCATCCCGAGCGCCCACCTGGCAGAAGTCATTGACAGCACCGACGTGGCCGATGATGCCGTCGTGCACGGCGGCTACATACGTGTTTTGCAGGATGTGCGCGGCAAGCACAAGTCCGAAGGTGACTACGTCATGAACCGGCCGCTCAGAGGCCCTTTGAATGCCACCGATGTCGATCACTCAACCGATACGTATGACACGATTGACTGGCTTGTGCATAACACCCCGGAGTCAAACGGAAGGGTGGGCATCCTTGGGATCTCGTACGACGGTTTCACAACCCTCATGGCACTATTTCATCCGCATCCGGCGTTGCACGCCGCCGTACCGATCAATGCCATGGTGGACGGCTGGATGGGCGATGACTGGTTCCACAAGGGCGCTTTTCGAGTCGCGAGCCTGAACTACGCGCACGACCAGGAAGCCACCCGCGGCAGCAGCGCGAAGTGGTGGTCCGACCACTTCGACGATTACGACACTTGGCTTGCGGCAGGCTCCGCGGGCGAGATGGCGCGGATGCACGGATTGGATCAAGTCGGCTTCGCCGTCAAGCTCTTCAATCATCCCGCCTATGATGCTTTTTGGCAGGGGCAGGCCATCGACAAACTGCTCGCCAGGGAGAAGCTGTCGGTCCCGGTGATGCTGGTGCACAGCTTGTGGGATCAGGAGGACATCTACGGCAACATCGCCGTATACAAGGCCATCAAGCCCCAGGATCCGGAGAATTCAAAAGTGTTCCTGGTCGCAGGCCCCTGGTTCCATCATCAGCAAAGACTCAACGGCAGCGCCATCGGTGCGATTGAGTTCGGCAGCGACACCGCGCAGTATTTTCGACTGCATTTGCTGCGGCCGTTTCTCGACCATTTTTTGAAAGACGACGCGCCGCCGCTCGCAATCGCCCCGGTGAACGCCTTTGAGACGGGCACCAATGAATGGCAAGCCCTGCCGGGCTGGCCCATGGGCTGCGCAGCCGGCTGCCGGATCGACCGCGTGCCGCTCTTTTTGAATTCCGGCGGCGGCCTGAGTTTTACGAGCCCAACTGTCAAGGCTTCAGGCTTCGAGTCCTATGTTTCGGACCCGGCGAAGCCGGTTCCGTATCTGCCGCGACCCATCCACACTGAAGGCAGCGCAGGCGCGGTCAGCTGGCAGACCTGGCTCGTCAGTGATCAACGCGAGGCCTCCGGTCGCCCCGACGTCATCAGCTTCACCTCGGAGCTCTTGCGCGAGCCTCTGAAAATCAGCGGCGAACCGATTGCCAATCTCGTCGCTGCAACGAGCGGGACCGATGTCGACTTCGTCGTCAAACTCATCGACGTATATCCGGATGAAGTTGGGCGCGACCCCAAGATGGGCGGCTACGAGCTGATGATCTCGGCCGACATCCTGCGCGGCCGCTATCGAGAGGCGTTCGATGTGCCAAAGCCCGTACCCGCGGGTCAGAAGCAGCTGTATCGTTTTAGCTTGCCGACGGCGAATCACGTCTTCTTACCTGGTCACCGAGTCATGGTGCAGGTGCAGTCGAGTTGGTTTCCGCTGTACGATCGCAATCCGCAGACGTACGTGAAAAATATCTTCTTCGCCACTGCCGCCGATTACCAGAAGGCAACGATCAAGGTGTTCGAGGGACAGCGAGCGAGCTTCATTGATCTGCCAGTTGTAAAGCGCGGTTTGAACTAGCCGTCTCGCGCTGCGGACGCCCGCAGGCATGCGGCTGTATCACAGGGGAGCTCATGCGCCGTTGGTCCTCGGAATTTTTGCTGGCGATGCTGGCGATGCTGGCGATGGTCTCAGTTTCGGCAGCGGCACCTGCTGATGCACCCTCGCACCTGTTCGAGGGGCGCGATCTCTTTGGACTGCAGTGGGCGACCGAGCCGCAGATACGCCCCGATGGCGCAGCGGTTGCCTACGTGCGCGTGGGCTACGACGTGATGAGCGACCACGCGCGATCCGCGATCTGGCTCGTCGATATCAATACCGGCGCGCAGACGCCGCTGGTGAGCGCGCCCGGCGCACAGTCGGCATTGGCCTGGTCGCCGGATGGAAAGCGACTCGCGTACGTGTCAAATGCCGGTAAGGGGCGCGCACAGCTTTTCGTGCGGTGGATGGCGACGGGCGAGACTGCGCGCGTCGCCGATCTCACCGACGCGCCGGCCAAACTTAGCTGGTCACCGGACGGTCGTTTCATTGCGTTCACCGATTTCACCCCCGACGATAAGGCAAAACTTGGCACAGCCCCTGCTAAACCAGAGGGAGCGGAATGGGCGGCCCCACTCGGGATCATCACCGACGTGACCTATCGTGCTGACGGCGCCGGTTACTTAAAACCGGGGTATACGCATGCCTTCGTGGTATCTGCCGAGGGGGGCGCGCCGCGTCAGCTGAGCTTTGGCCCATTCAACGAGGCGGGTCCGCTCTCCTGGAGCGCCGACGGGCGCTTCATCTTCATGAGCGGTAATCGCACAGAAAATTGGCGGCTCGAGCCGCTGCACACGGAGGTGTATCAGGTTGCAGTCGCCGACGGCGCGCTCTCTGCGCTCACGAATCGCGCCGGTCCGAAGAATGCACCGATCGTGTCGCCGGACGGCTCGCATATCGCCTACCTCGGCTTCGATGATCGCTTGTTGAGCTATCAGGACGCGCGTCTTTACGTCATGGATCGCGACGGGCGCAATTCGCGATCGCTCACCGACGGACTCGATCGCTCAATCGCCAAGGCGATTTGGGCAAGCGACGGGCGAAGCCTCTATGTTCAATACGACGACCGGGCTCTCACCAAGGTCGCGCGCGTGCGGCTCGACGGACATATCGAATCGATCGCACAAGGGCTGGCGGGCGCCGGGCTCGACCGACCGTATACCGGGGGCGAGTTCACATTGGCAGCCAATGGC
>Ga0182024_10013490_pt1 | contig 15942 bp, 14 predicted proteins | sample P32metaG_FD_120480 | JGI IMG/M metagenome (GOLD analysis project Ga0182024, IMG submission 120480) | Permafrost microbial communities from Stordalen Mire, Sweden - P3-2 metaG (Illumina Assembly) | ecosystem: Environmental > Terrestrial > Soil > Wetlands > Permafrost | place: Sweden: Stordalen... | reverse complement strand
GCGAGTGGTCTCCCGCTCCTGCCGCCCGACAACTTCCATGTTGCCGCGGATCTCGCCAAGGTAAAGGCAGGGGAGCGACTCTCCCCAGTTCTGCTCGTGCGCGGGGAACTGAGCCGAGGCATCCCGCTCACGGTCGCCGACGGGTTCCACCGGGTATGCGCGAGCTATCACCTCGACGAGGATGCCGACATCCCCTGCTGCCTCGTCAACCTGCCGTAGCCGGCAGGTCGGTGCCGGGCCGAGCCCGTGATCAGAGCCGCTTGATGGTCACCAAGTGTGCGCTGTGCGCTCCGAGGAGAGAGTCGGCCCGCCCACGATTGACCGAGAGAGCGAGGCATCCGTCGCTGTCGAGGAGCAGCACTGCATCCCCGTCTCCGACGTCGGAGAAGGTCGTCGCGTAGGTCGCCTCCACGGGCGCCGCGCCTTGCGTGCCGATCTCGAGGCGATCGCCAGCGCGGAGCCCGAGCGCCGTCACCGTGTCGCCGTCGCCGCTCAGTTGCACGTTGCCGAAGCCGTCTACCTGCAGGACCTCGACCTCAGCCACGTCATGGCTGTGGACGCGGGCGATGGGCCGGTCGAGGCGCACCAAAGTGGCCGGGTCGATCTCCGACCCGACCTCTGCAAGGGTGGCGTCGCGCGCGAGATGCGCAGCGACCGGGACGAAGACGTCGCGACCGTCGAACGTCCTCGAAGGTTGCTCCAGCCAGTACTCCGATCGGTCGAGGACGACCGCTCGCATGCCGGCGGCGGCGCAGGCGTCGGCGGCCCAGGCGACGACGCCATTGTCGGGACCGACGAATGTGTGCGGCCCAGCCTCGATGGCAACGGCGCGACGGGCGCTGCCGACGCCAGGATCGACGATGCCGACGTGGACACCGGGCGGCGCCAGGCGCATGAATCGCGCCAGGCGGAGGGCGCCGAGGCGGACTTCGTGCGCCGGCACATTGTGGTCGAGATCGATCACGCGAAGCGCCGGCGCGATCCGGTACGCAACGGCGTGCAACGTCCCGACGAAACCGGACCCGTAGCCGTAGTCCGTCGTCAAGGTCATGCAGCCGAAGCGGGTGGGCGCGTCGAGCCCGCTCACGTCACGGCGTGCGCCCGTAGGTCTGCCAGGCTCGCCCATTCGAGCGTCGACCGATGAGTCGCCTCGAGCACGACGGTTGGGGCCGCGCCGGCTTCGAAGGCCTCCTGCCAGCGCGCGGCGCAGAGACACCAACGGTCTCCCGGGTTGAGGCCGGCGAAGCCCAGCTCCGGGTGCGGCGTGCTGAGGTCATTGCCCGCAGCCTTCGAGAATGCCAGGAACGCCGCCGTGAGCAGCACACACACGGTGTGAACGCCCAGATCCTCGCCACCGGTGTTGCAACAGCCGTCACGGTAGAAACCCGTAAGGGGATCGAAGCTGCACGGTTCGAGCTCGGTGCCGAGAACATTGAGCGCCACGACCGCTACTTCCTTTCGGCCGGCTCTTCTGCCAGCGCGAGGTCCTTGAAATTCGGCAACGCGGCGTCCTTCTCCGAAAGCAGGGAGCGGTCCGTCCGATCGATCGTGACCGGCCATGCGATGGCGAGCCCTCGATCGAGAGGGTTCACGGCCACGCCCCTCATGCCCGGCTGCCACTCAGTATCGAAGCAGTAGAGATAGAGGCAGTTGTCGGTCAGCGCCTGAAAACCGTTGCAGACGCCCATCGGCACGAGCACCTGCATCCCCGGCTCGAGCTCGAGGGTAACGAGGGTACCGAACGAGCCGGATCCCGGGCGCGTGTCGAGATAGGCGCCGAAGGCCTGCCCGGCCGCGAGCCCGACGAGCTTCGTCGTCGCCTCACCGTGCAGCCCTCTGATGGCGCCACGGCGGGTGCTGGTGAGATTGACCTGGCGAATCGCCTGGATCGACCCTTCCCCGCCGCCGGGGAAGGTGCTTTCCCGATACATCTCACGGACCGTTCCGCGGTCGTCGTCGACGTGCTTCGTCTTGATGACCAGCAAGCCGTCGATGCTCGTGGAGCGCTGGCCGAAGTCGGTGACCTGGGTCGGCATGTCACGATCATGCCCGTTCCCGGGGGCGGGCGCATGTGCCGCCATCACCCACCGAAGGCGCCACTCATCCATCCCGTCACGGAACGGCGTGCTGCGGAGCCCACGTTGCGGTGTCCATCGAGTTCGGACTCCTCGAAACCGACGACGTCACCAGGCCTGAGCTGGCCGGCGTCAGGAAGACTCGTGCGCGTGACGACCCCCACTACCGGGTAGCCGCCGATCGTCCCATGGTCGGGACCGAGCACGACGGGGCACCCGTCCGGCGGAAGTTGTACGGCTCCGATCACGGTGGCACGCGAGGGGGGCGGAGGGCGGGTCGTGGCAGCCTCGATCTGGGCAGCGCTGGTCATCCCCGCGTCTCGTCCGGGCTGGTTGGGGGACCGGAGGCGGCGGAGCCTCGTTCCCACCCGGCTGCTCTCGCTCGCCACCTCCCACTGTGCGCCGGCCAAGGTGGCGAGCGCTCCGCCGGCTGCGTCGTCGGGACCGCGGCTCACGCGAAGGACCGTCGGATGCTCCCTCACCGGCTCGAACCAGCGTCCTCGCGCCCGGCCCGGCATACCGAGGGCGATCTCGTCCCCGCTGTGCAGCGGTCCGGGCCAGATCCCCGTCACGCAGTCGGACGAGCGGCTGCCGAGCCTCTCGGGAACCTCGAGACCACCGCTGATACCGAGATAGGCGCGAAGACCGCTCCGCACGGCACCCACTCCCACTGTCTGGCCCCTGGCGACGAACTGGGTCGTCGACGGCGGTGTGTCTCGCCCGTCGATACGCATGGGGCAGTCCCCCACGAGGGCGACGAAGGCGTCACAGCCGAACTGCAGTGCCGGGCCTGCCGCCGTGATCTCCAGGGCGGCGCAACCCTCCGGGTTGCCGACGGCGAGGTTGGCGATGGCGTGCCGCAGGGAATCGGCGGGACCCGCTCGGGGGACGCCGAGATGAGCGACACCGAGCCGGCCACGGTCCACCACGAGGCTCATGGCGGCCGCCTCGATCACCGTGACCCGCCTCGCCCCGTTGGCGCAGATCGGCGCCCGCTCGTCGGCCACCGGCGACACGACCGAGCGAACGGCACGAACGCGTACGAGGTCTCCTGGATCGAGCGTCGCCGGCGCCGCCCGCTCCGGATCGAACATCCTCAGTCCCGTCCGCCCGAGCACGTTCCAGCCGCCAGGCGACGCCGCCGGGTAGATGCCGGCGCAGCCATTGGCGATGGCGAATGCGCCCGCGGGCACCCGCGCCCTCGGACGGTCCAGTCGCGGCACCGAGCGCAACCGATCCGGGAGACCGAGGAGATAGGGGAAGCCGGGCATGAAACCGAGCCACCCGACTCTCAGCACGCTCGACTCGAGCGTTTCGATCATCTCCTCGACTGAGAGGCCGGCGGACGAGGCGACTGCGGCCGAGTCTGGCCCGTCGAAGCACACGTCCACACCGAAGCTCAGGCGCGCGTGGCTTCCCGGGGGCTCGCGCGCCGCGCTGGCGACAGGCATGGCGGCAGAGAGCTCCAGAACCCGTGCGAGCGAGGTGGTGTCGGGATCGACGATTATCCCGAGACTGTCCGCGGCGGGAATGACGTCCTCGACGCCCGCCCAGCGGCTGGCTCGGACGGCGACGGCGAGCGCCTGGGCCTCGTCGCTGTCGGAGGTGAACACGAGCCCTGCCGTCTCACCCATCGGAGCAACCCGACGCCCCGCCGCGCGCGCCGCTGTCACGACCCGCCGGAGGGACCCGCGGGCGGCACTGCGAAGGCCGTCACGACGACGCCGGCAGCTTCGAGCGCGCTGCGGATCGCCCGAGCCGCGCTGAGGGCGCCGGGCGAGTCGCCGTGGACGCAGAGCGACGCCGGCCTCAGCTTCACCCAGGTTCCGTCGCCGGCGTACGTGCCACCGTCGACGGCGATGCTGACGGCTTGTCGTGCGGCCGCCTCGGGCGTCTCGATGACAGCGCCCGGTTCGCGCCGGTCGGCGAGGGTGCCGTCCGGCCGATACAGACGATCACAGAAACCCTCCTCGACGCTCACCCACCCCCGTTCTCGAGCGGCGTGCAGCAGTGCGGCACCTGGCTGTGCCAGGACCGCCGACGGACCTGCGGGCAACGCCTCGAGTGCGTCGAGGATCGCCCCCGCGCACGCTCGATCACGCCCGGTCCGGTGGTACAGGGCGCCGTGCAGCTTCACGTAGGCAACAGATCCACCGCCTTCCGCAGCGATCCCGACGAGGCGAGCCACCTGCTCCAGCACCGAAACCGCCACTTCAGCCGCGGGAGCTGCGAGCTCGACGCGCCCGAAGCCGTCTCGATCCGCGTACGACGGGTGCGCCCCGATGGCGACGCCGTGGGCAAGGGCTTCCTCTACAGCAGCAGCCATCGAGGAGCGATCGCCTGCATGACCGCCGCAGGCGATGTTGGCGCTGGAGACCGCCGACATGAGCGCGAGATCGCCGTCGGTCTCGCCGAGGTCCGCGTTGAGGTCCATCGGCTGGCGAGGGGCCATAAGATCATCCTGCCGCGCCCGGCGCAAGGCGGGGCGGCAGTCGAAGGTTTCGGCAGTCGAAGGTCTCGTTCAGCAAGCGCACAGGTACTTCACAGACTTGTTTGGCACACTACAGGTGGTCCGCAAGGGCGAGAGAGGAGCAAGAGGGCAGCCATGAGAGGTTCGGCGAAGATCGGCAGGATCGCAGGAGTGCCGATCCGCGTGCACTGGAGCTTCTCGATCCTCGTCGCCCTCGTTGTGTTCAGCAATTCCAGCTATAGCTGGTCCTCCCTCTGGCCGATCCTCGTGTGGCTCGTCGCCCTGTTCGCCTCGGTCACGTTCCACGAGCTCGCGCACTGTGCCGTGGCTCGCCGACGCGGTCTCACGGTACGCGACATCATCCTCCTTCCCATCGGGGGCGTCTCGGAGATCTCGGGTCTGCCTGCGTCACCGAAGATCGAGCGTGACATCGCCATCGCGGGTCCCGCTGCGAGCCTGGCGCTCGCCCTCGGCCTCGGCGCCGTGGCGCTCCTGACCGGCGGTGCGATTTGGCCACCGTCGCTCGTGACGGGTTCCTTCATCGCCGACCTTGCCTGGCTGAACCTCGTTCTCTGCGGCTTCAACCTCCTGCCGGCGCTGCCCATGGACGGCGGCCGCGTGCTCCGGGCGATACTCGCCGGGCGGGGCGACATGGTTCGGGCCACGCGAATTGCCTCGACAGTGGCCATGTTCTTCGGGGTCGCCATGATCGTGTTCGGGTTCCTGAAGGACCCCTGGCTGGTGTTGATCGGAGCCTTCGTGATGATGGGGGCCAACAGCGAGCGGCGGGCGGCGACGGTGCAGGCGTCCTTCCGTGGCATCAGCGTCGGCGATGTCATGGCGAACGACCCGACCACCGTGCTCGCCGAGGTGACCGTGCAGCAGCTGTTGCCGTGGCTGCAAGGCTTCCCGGGCCGAGCGGTGCCGATCGTCTCGGAAGGCCACTATCTCGGTATCGCAGCCATGGAGGATCTCATCGTCCAGCCTTGGGCCACGGTCGGAGATGCCTGCGACAAGGCGGCCCCGGTGCTCGACGCCTCCCAGCCGCTCTACCCGGCTGCTCTCGAGGCCTTCTCGACCTTCCCCCGCAACCAGCTTGCCGTCATGAGCGGCGGGCACGTTGTCGGCGTGCTCTACCGCTGGACGATGCAAGCCGTGTTTCGCCAGAACCAGGGCGCAGTCTCTGTGCCTGGGCCGGGCGGATCCCGGGCGGCTTGAGCCGCCTGTTCTCGCACTGATCAGGCCTGCGCGCCGGCCCGCCCGCCGGCACCTCGACCACCCTCCCGCCAGGGTCGCACGCGGGCTTTGCTGTGTCGCTGCGGGGCTCTGAGGGCACCCGAGCGGTTCAGAAGACGGGATCTCCGGGTAGTGTGGGCCTTGCAGACATCGTCGGCGACCCGCGAGGGGTTGAGCGCCGGCCCACGAACGACTCCCTGATGTACCGGTTCGGAAGAGGGCACCGATGTTCCGAAGAAAATGGTTTTTGGGTTTCTTGGCGGTACTTATTGTCACTGTGAGCGGTCAGACGACCGCTCTCGGCGGTCAACTCGCAAAGCCCTCGAAGTCGGCCGCCGCCTCGGCGCACAAGCCGGCGCGCTCGCGCACATCCACGACGACCACCAGCACGATCCCAGCTGCGGCGGAACCCCTGCTCAAGCGACTGCTTGGCGCGGCCGGGGAAATCTCTGCCGACAACGCCAAAGCAGCTGCACTCTCGGAGACCTACGACCAGGATCGTGTGAAGCTGAAGGCGGCCAAGAAGCTCGTCGTCGCCTGCGATGCCCAGGTCGCGCTCGCTGAGTCGCAGGTCGAGCGTGCGAAGTTGGCGCTTCGCAAGGCCGCCGTCCTCGCATACGTCAGCGGTGTGTTGACCGACGGCAACTCGTCGCTGCTTTCGAACACCGCCAGTGACGGTGAGATGGCGGGTGTGTACATGGGCGTCGCGACGAGCACCCTGCACAGCGCGGTGGCCCGTTTCGTGACGGTCGAGAACGAGATCGCGAGCGGCCGGCGGGAAGCCCTCTCGACCGAGAGCGACATCACCCTCGAGGTCGCCCACATCGCCAGCCTACGGAACGAGGCGCTTGACCTCGTCAAGCAGGCATCGGTCGAGTATCGGGCCGTATCCGCCCGCCTCAAGAAACTCGAGGGTGCGAAAGCGTTCACGGAGCTGTTCGCCGCGTGGCCGGCGGGAGGGACCTTCAAGGGCAAGAACCTTGCGGGTGTGGCGGCCTTGAAGCCGGCGTCCGCGGCGCAGGGGGTGCTGGCGGGCAACACCGCGCGCTCGTATCGCGGCGTGCCCTACGTCTTCGGGGGCGCAAGCCGCGCGGGAGTGGACTGCTCCGGGCTCACGATGCTCGCCTGGGCGAAGGTAGGCATGCGGCTGGCGCACTCGGCCACCATGCAATGGGAAGAGTCCGTTCCGGTCTCGATCAGGCATCTCCGGGCCGGGGATCTGCTCTTCTACCACTTCTCGAATGACGGCAACACGCAGATCACCCACGTCGTGATGTACCTGGGCTCGGGTCCCTACGGTGCGGCCACGGTGATCCAGGCGGCGGAGCCCGGCACGAACGTCGCCTACTCCCCGATCTACCTCGAGGGACTGGTGAGCGCCGGCCGGCCGTGAGCCCGGCCCGGAGCGGGTTCAGTCACGATCTCGGGCGGATCCGATGGCTCGCTGAGATTGCCCGAGAGCGCCAGGTGAATCTTGGGTGAACACGAGTTGGACGACACACGGGCCGGAAAGAGGCGCGCTGTTGTCCACAGACTGCGGATGAAGGGGCTTCGCGATCGGCGGCTCGGCGGCCACCGGCCCAGATGAGGATCGTGAAGTCCTGACCACGCGAGTGTGATGGCGACGAGCCCACACGACGGTTGTCAACAGGCACCTGGACGAGAAACCGGCGGTCGGAGCCGCATGTATGCGGGCAGTTCACCTCTTCTGAATTTCAAGTGAACGAACAGGCGGAGACCGCGGCTGGCGCGGGGGCCGGCGCCGGGCGAGCATTGCGGGATGGAGAGCCTTCCGCCAACGGAACTCGAATACCTGCGTGACGCGTACCTGCAGGAGTTCGACACGACCGTCATCGCCGTCGACGGGGACCATGTGGCTCTCGAAGCGACCGCGTTCTACGTCACGGGCGGCGGCCAGCCGCACGACACCGGCTCGCTCGCGAGTGCTCGCGTAATCGACGTGACGAAGGACGGGGCAGTTGCGTGGCATTCGCTCGACGGACCGCTTCCTGTCGTCGGCGAGCCAGTTCATGGCGTCATCGACTGGCCGCGGCGTCACGCCCTGATGCGGACGCACACCGCTTTGCACATCCTTTGCGGCGTGATCTGGAACGAGTACGGCACGGCCGTCACGGGTGGCAACATGGAACCACTGGCGGCCCGGATGGACTTCGAGTTCGACCCGTTGCCGGAGGGTTTCGCAGCGACGATCGAGCAGCGGGTGAACGAGGAGATCGTGAAGGACCGCGTGATCGAGGTGTCGTTTGTCTCGCGGACCGCGGCGCTCACCGACGAGGCCCTGATCCGCACGAAGATGGACCTCGTCCCCGAGCACGTGCGGGATGTCCGCCTCGTCGACATCGTCGGCCTGGACAAGCAGGCTGACGGAGGCACGCACGTTCGTTCTACGGCCGAAGTCGGGCACGTGCGCGTCGTGAAGACCGAGAGCAAAGGGAAGGGCAACAAGCGGATCCGGATCGTCGTCGAGTGAATCGATACGCCAGCTTCGACGGCGTCGGGATCGCCTACGACGTGATCGGCCACGGTCCGGCCGTTCTCCTGCATCACGGGTTCGCCTCGAATTCGATGATCAACTGGGTCCGCCCGGGTGTGGCGGCAGCGATCGCCGTCGCCGGTTACCAGGTGGTGCTGATGGACGCACGCGGCCATGGCAAGTCCGACAAGCCGCACGAACCCGCCGCCTATGCCAACGACGCCATGGTCAACGATGTGCGGGCATTGTTCGATGTCCTCGCCATCGACGAGGTGGACGTCGTCGGTTACTCGCTGGGGTCGATGGTGGCGCTGGGACTGGCCCAGGTCGAGCCTCGCACGCGATCGATGGTTCTCGGTGGCGCCGGTCTCGGCCAGATGACCGCGAGCCGTCGCGACAGCATGATCCGCATCGCAGAGGCGCTCGAGGCTTCGGACCGGGGGACGATCACGGACGCGACGGGTCAGGCGTTCCGGAACTTCGCTGACGCGACCGGAGCCGACCGGATAGCGCTCGCGGCCTTGCAGCGGGCGGACAACCTAGTCTCGGGCCTCGACAGCCTCGGCTCCATCGCCGTCCCGACGCTCGTGGTCAACGGTGAGCAGGACACCCTCGTCGGGGGTCCGGAGTCACTGGCGGCCGCGATCCCACACGCGCGCTACGAGTTGGTGCCCGGCGACCATCTGTCTGCGGTCGTGAAGCCAGAGTTTCGTCAGGCGGTCGTCACATTCCTCCACAGCTTGTGACGGTTCTCAGGGCCGGAAGAACGGGTTCCAAGGTGACAGTCCGGCTGCCACGAAATCGGTGACCGTCGGGAGTGCGTCGCGGCCGTTGCGGAGCGCCTGCAACGTCGCCTCGGCGTTGTTGGCGAACACGGCCTTTGCGTCGTCGGCTGAGGGGTTGACCCAGACGGCCGCGATGAGCACCAGCTTTTGGGCACTCTCGGCGTCGATCACGCCGTCATCGAGAGCCCGGGCGACGCCCTTGGCGACGCCGGCTTGCGCCGGCCCCCAGGTCATGTTCCCGTGCTCGGGCCCCGCGATCGCCGCCTTGTTCACGAACAGCGTCGGCGGAACCGCCGAGATGCCCGGCTGCCCGACGACCATGAAGCCTGCGTGCCCGGTGCTCGGTCCGGCCAAACCCCCCGCCCAGGCGGCGCCCATGGGACCGGATCGATCGCCGAGCACGGTGTTCACGTGGGCGGCGTTCGATCCTTCGCCGACGAAACCCTCCCCAATCTGCATGATGATTTCCATCCCACCATGATCGACGGTTTCGGACCGGCGCGCCCGGAAGGAGGGTTCCTCTAGGTGGTCGTGGTGCTGGACGCCGAGCCGCCGGCTGCTCCGGACGAGCCGCTGGCCGGCGTGGAGCGGCCGAAGCCGCCGAAGCCGCCCGGTCTCCCGCCGAAGCCGCCTGGTCTCCCGCCGGCGCCGATTGGTCTCCCGCCGGCGCCGAAGGCCCCGCCAAGGCCGGCGAACGCCCCGAAGGCCGGGCCGGGCCCGAAGGCGATCCGAAGGGCGCTGCTCGGCCCAGAGGTCGTGCCGAACCAGATGCCCGACGCCGTGAAGCCGCTTGTTCCGGTCTGCAGGCCGATTGCCAGCACGAAATCGCCGGACTTCACAGCGGCGAGCGAGGACGAGCCGGCGTTCGTGCGGAAGATCGTGGCCGAGCCCGTCGAGATCCGGAGGGTGGCTCGCGGGGACTTCACGGTGATCGTCGACCCGGACACGCCTGTCACTCGGCCGCCGGCATCCGGTCCCACGACGACGACCGTGGAGGCGTCGAGCTTGCTGTGGTCGGCAGCAACGCTGCCAAAGCCGGCGACAGTCTCACCAGCGGTGACCGCCGATACCGGCACGGTCGTGCCGAGCTCCCGGTACGTGGTCGAGCTGGAGGTGACGATCGTCTGCTGGAGCCCGGAGGGACCCTCGACGACGATCTCGGCGGTGGAGACACTGGCGACGCGACCGGCGAGCTCGGGCACAACGATCTCGATTGCCTCCGCCGTCGGCTCAGAGCTCGCCGTCGAAGACGTCGTGGCGGAACCGGTGCCGGAGCCTGAGGCCGGCGCGCCCGGGCGCGTCCAGCTCGGGAACGAACCGGCCGGCGGCAGCTCGGGTTTCACGCTCACGTCGACGTTCTGGCCCACTTTCAATGCGGAGCGCCCTACGAGCGACATCGCCTCGACGTAGACGGTCTGGGAGGTCGTGAGGATCGTCCTCGTCCCGAAACTCGACTTCACGGTGACAGAGCCCGACGTGATGGCCGTGATCGATCCGCCGCCTCCGATCCTGCCGAAAGAGCCGGCTGACGGTCCTGTTCGCCAACCTCCACCCGGTGTTCCGTTGGAGCCCGCACCGGCGGACGGTGACGGAGCGGGCGGTGACGAGGCCGCCGAGCTCTCTCGGGACGCGTGGCCCGCGGCCCGCGAGCTGCCGGGAGCTCCGGCGGCTCCGATGAGCCATCCTGCCGCCGCCACGGAGCCGGCAACCAGGATGCCGACACCTCCACGAACCGCCCACCCCCGCGCCGATGCCATCCCGTCAGTGGAGCACACGAAGCTGGGAGGACGCTTGGAGACGCCGGCCGTCGCCGCCCGGGCCGGGCCGCCTCGGAGGCCGGGCAGCGCTCCGGCTCAGGCGACGCTCACCCAGGTGCTCTCGAGAGACGAGCGCTCCATCGCATCACACACGCGCTGCACCCGCAGACCGACGTCGAGGCCGGGCACCCAGGGGCCGTCCGGCCATGCGGAGAGGAGCCCGCCGACGAGGTTCACGAAGCTCGACCCGTAGCCGACACCCTGGCCCATGGCCCACCAGTCTCCCGCGTACGGGTGATCGGGATGCTCGGCCCGGATCGTCCGCATGCCGTAGAGGCGAGCATCGTCTGCACCGCGGCCGAGGCGAAGCTCGTTGAGGTGGGAGTAGTCGAACACGAGCGTGCCCCGGCTCCCGTTGACCTCAATGGTGAAATCGCACGGTCGCCGCGCACACACACGTGCCACTTCGAACACACCTGCAGCTCCGCTGGCGAACCGGACGAGAGCGCCCGAGGCGTCGTCGACTCGTACGGGTGTCATCCCGGTGCCGGCCGCGTCGGCCCGCTCGCGCGTGAAGGTGGAGGACTGGGCGCAGACGTGGCTGACGGGGCCGACCATCCACTCCGCCAGGTCGACGAGGTGGCAGCCGAGGTCGGCGATGGTCGTGCCGCCGAGGTCGGGGTCGAAGCGCCAATCGAAGCGGACGGCCGGATCGAGGAACTCGTCGGAGAGCCAGCTTCCCCGCCAAAGGAGCACCTCCCCGATCTCCCCGGCGGCGACCAGCTCGCGCATGAGGGCGACGGCAGGCAGGTGGCGGTAGTTGAAGCAGATGGCGTTGAGCACGCCGCTTCCGGCCACAGCTCCGAGCGCAGCCTCGGCCGCGGCGAGCGAGACCGCCAGGGGCTTTTCGCACAGGATGGCCTTGCCGTTGCGGGCTGCCGCCTCGATGATCTGCGCGTGCGTGCCGGGTGGCGAGCAGATGTCGACGAGGTCGACGTCCGGTCGTTCGACGACCTCCTGCCAGTCGTCGGTCCAGCTGTCGAAGCCGAACGCCGCCGCCGCCGCCGCCACGGCTTCCCGGTGCCGGCCCGAGACCACGGTGAGGTGCGGCCGCGCCGCGAGAGACCGGATTACGGGCGCGGCGGTATAGGCATAGGCGTGAGCCTTGCCCATCGCCCCGTAGCCGACCATGCCGATGCGCACGCCGGCTCGCTCGCCATCGGCCGGCGGCTGTCCTGTCACAGGCCGGAACCCCGGGCGCCGGGATTGTGAGGCGCAGGGCGGCCACCGGAGGGCTCGGCATCGAGCAGAGTGGGTCGTGGCACGCCCATGGCCGATCGGGCGCTCGCGACGACACTCGCGCACAGAGCGACGTCCCTGAGCCCGTCGAGACCCGAGGTGAGCGGTTCGGCTTCGCCGATCGCCGCCCGATGGAACTCGAGCAGCTCGAGCTTGAACGGCTCCTCGTACGACACGATCTCACGTGACTGCACCGACGAGGGTCCGCCAGGGTCGCCGCTCGTCATCTCGAACAGCGTCGGCGCGTTCTTCAGGTAGGGAGACGGGAACGCCAGGCGGACACGCGCGCCGGGGTCGTAGAAGCACGCCTCCATCTCGTAACCGGCTATTCCGGGCAGGTCCAGCCAGGCGACGACACACTCCACTCCGTCGAAGTCGAGGACGACCGTGACGGTCGCCTGGCGGAGGCTGGCAAATCGCACTTCAGTCGGCTCGCCCAATATGCCGCGGAGAAGATTGAACTCGTGCACCATCGTGTCGAGGAGCACCGATCGAAACATGGAGCGCGCATCGTCGACGACAGAACCGATGGCCTCGTCGATGCTGCGATCGCTCTCGGCTCGCCACGTCGCCACTTGATCCGGTGCGACATCGTGACCCCGGACGACCCGGTGGTGGGCGAGGTACGGCGCGGAAGGAGCCTCGAGCGTCGTGACGCGTGCGAACCTCACGTCCCCGAGACGGCCGACGACGTCGCGGGCGCGGCGATACGCCGGGTCGTAGCGTTTCGGGTAACCGACCATGAGGACGACGTCTGCTCGGGCGGCGGCCCCGAGCATGGCGGCGCCCTCGGTGGTCGAGAAACACATGGGTTTCTCGACAAAGACGTGCATCCCGGCTGCGGCGGCGGCGATGGCCGGCGGGGCGTGGCTGCCCGAAGTGAGCACGAGGACGGCATCGAGATCCTCCTCGACCAGCTGCTCCCAGTCGCTGAAGAGACGGTTGACGCCGAAGCGCTGCCCGCAGTACTCGAGAACGGAGCGCGAGCTGTCGCACAGGGCCCGCACCTCGAACAACTCGCTCAGCTCGCCAAGGTAGGGGAGGTGCATGATCTGAGCGACCAGCCCGGTCCCGACGACACCGACCCGTAGTCGGCGGTTCACCGCGGGTCCCATGGGGTCGTCGCCGCGACGAGCGTGACGAGGCTCACCAGTACCGCCTCTGGTGTGCCTTGGCGGCGTCGTAGGCCGTTCGCGCCCTCTCGGTCGGCGGCAGCTCGGAGACCTCGGCGACCGGAACGTCCCACCACGACCCGCTACTGGGCGCCTCGAGGCTCGGATCCGTTTCGATCTGCACGAGGACCGGGCCCGTCTCGGCCCGTGCGGCCACCAGCGCGTCCGTCAGCTCTCCGACGGTCGTGGCACGCACCGCCACGAGGCCGAGGCTGGCGGCGTTGGCGACGAGGTCGACAGGCACGACGTCGCCGTCCAACCGACCGGTGGCGGGATTCCGGAACCGGAGCGAGGTGCCGAAGCGCTCGGACCCGACGCTGTCGGAAAGCGACCCGATCGAGGCGAATCCGTGGTTCTGCACGAGCACGACCGTGACCTTGACGCCCTCCTGGACGGCCGTGACGAGCTCCTGCGCCATCATCAAGTACGAGCCGTCGCCCACGAGGACGATGACATCCCGGTCGGGCGCCGCCATCTTCACGCCGAGGCCCCCGGCGATCTCGTAGCCCATGCACGAATAGCCGTACTCGACGTGGTACGCCTTCGGGTCCCGGGTCCGCCACAGCTTGTGGAGGTCGCCCGGCAACGAGCCGGCGGCGCACACGATGACATCGCGCGGCCCGCTGACGGCGTTCACCGCCCCGATCACCTCTGACTGGGCCGGCAACGGAGCGTTTCCCAGTGAGTACGCGTGCTCGACGATGCGGTCCCACGCCGTCGAGAGGGCGAGCGCCTCCGCCCGGTAGGAGGGGTCGACTGACCACCCCTCGAGTGCCTGCCCCAACCCCTCGAGGGCGCTCCTGGCGTCCGCGACGACCGCGACCCCCGAATGCTTGGCGGCGTCGAAGGCGGCGATGTTGCAGTTGACGAACCTCACGCCGTCCGCGGCGAAGGCCGTCCTCGATGCCGTCGTGAAATCCGACCAGCGAGTGCCGACGCCAATCACGACGTCGGCAGCCCGAGCGAGCGCATTGGCGGCAGTCGCCCCCGTGACGCCGACGGCACCGACCGCTTGCGGGTGGTCATAGGTGAGCGAGCCTTTCCCGGCCTGGGTTTCGGCGACGGGGATCCCGGTGAGCTCGGCGAAGCGTCTGAGGGCTCCTGTGGCCTCGGAGTAGATGACCCCCCCACCCGCGACGAGAAGCGGGCGGCGGGCGCTCCGCAGCGTTTCCGCCGCTCGGGTGATCGCCGCCGGGTCCGGCACAGGCCGCGCCACGTGCCAGACGCGCGGCTCGAACAGCTCGTCCGGCCAGTCGCGCGCCTCGGTCTGCACGTCCTGCGGGAGGCAGATCGTCGCCGCGCCGGTGTCGGCGGGATCGGTCAGGACCCGCATCGCCCCGAGCAGCGCATCCGGCAGCTGCTCTGCCCGCTGCACCCGGTCGAAGAAACGCGAGACGGGGCGGAAGGCGTCGTTCACCGACATGTCACGATCGCCGAAGCGTTCGAGCTGCTGGAGAACCGGGTCAGCGACCCGGGTGGCGAAGACGTCCGACGGGAGAAGCAGGACGGGCAGCCGGTTGACGGTCGCAAGTGCGGCTCCGGTCACCATGTTGGTGGCTCCCGGGCCGACCGACGACGTGCAGGCGAGCGTCGACATGCGGTTGCGCATCCGGGCGAAGCCACTGGCGATGTGGACCATGGCCTGCTCGTTCCGCGCCTGATGGTACGGGAGGGCGCCCGGTTGGCAAAGCTCGGCTTCGAGCAGGGCCTGCCCGAGGCCGGCGAGGTTGCCATGGCCGAAGATCCCGAAACACCCCTCGATGAGCCGATGCTCCGCTCCGTCCCGCTCGCTCGTCTGGGCGGCGAGGAACCGGACCACAGCCTGCCCGACCGTCAGTCGCGTAGTGGTCACCTGGCGCGGCTCTGGTCGCCGTAGAAGGGGAGGCGTGCGTCGAGCTCCTCGTCGGCCCAGCTCGCGCGCACCCAGGCGTGGGCGGGATCGTCGCAGATGAGCCAGGCACGCTCGCCCGCCCCGGCCATCACGTTGAGGTAGTACAGGTCGTAACCAGGGGCCGCCATCGAAGGGCCGTGCCAGCCGTGCGGCACGAGCACGATGTCGCCGCTCCGCACCTCTGCGAGAAGGTCGATCGGTCGCTGCGGTGTCCCGTACACGCGCTGGTAGGCGATGCCGGGGCCGCCGGGGCCGCCGGCGACCTCGAAGTAGTAGATCTCCTCGAGCTCGCACTCACCCGGCCGGTCCTCGTCGTGCTTGTGGGGCGGGTAGGAAGACCAGTTGCCGGCGGGCGTCAGCACCTCGCAGGCGATGAGCCGGTCGGCCTCGAACGAGCCCGGGAGGCAGAGGTTGTTGACCTGGCGCGAACAAGGCCCCGCACCACGCATCTCGATGAGCGTGTCGCTTGCCGATACGTAGCGGAAGGGCAGATCCCGCCGGGCGCGGGCGCCCGGGAGGGCGATCCTGCCGCCGCTCAGGCTCGAAACCCGCGCCACGGAGTGTCGCCCGATGTAGGCGAAATCCGTCGGCCCGGCAAAGACGTCGTCGCGGCCTTCCAGCTCGAATTGCCGATCGCCCGAGGCTACGGTCCAGGATCCCTCGAGGGGGAGGGCCAGCAGCTCCTCTTCTCCGCTCACGACAGTGAGGGAGCCGCCCGCGGCCATGGCCTGCACTCGTAGCGACGACCAGGACCAGCCTGCTC
>Ga0182024_10013489_pt1 | contig 15942 bp, 13 predicted proteins | sample P32metaG_FD_120480 | JGI IMG/M metagenome (GOLD analysis project Ga0182024, IMG submission 120480) | Permafrost microbial communities from Stordalen Mire, Sweden - P3-2 metaG (Illumina Assembly) | ecosystem: Environmental > Terrestrial > Soil > Wetlands > Permafrost | place: Sweden: Stordalen... | reverse complement strand
GACACGGAGGGCACGGAGAATCCAGAAGAAAGAATGACTGCAAGCGGCGCAACCCGCGCTTATCCCGGTGGCACTATAACGCGCACTAACTTCCTTGCTGGTCTTCTCTTCTCGGTGTACTCAGTGTCTCCGTGGTGAATAAGCCGGCCTAGAACGGCGGCGGTTCTCCCCGCTTCCACCAGTCCGCCGAATCGCGGGCGTTTCGCTTGTCTTTCCCGGTTTCGCCGGGGCCTTCGCGGGTATCGGTGCCGCCGGGACTGTCGCCGGCTTCTTCGGGCCCCTCGGGGGTGTCGCGAACGACGCCGGCCAGGGCGACGGCGAAAATGGGGCCGATCGATTTGAGCAGGGACTGGTCTTCTTCGGTGAAGGGGTTTTGGTCCGTGCGGAAGAAAACCAAGGCTGCCAGCGACTCCCCCAGGTACGTGCAGTTGAGGGCCAGGATCTCCTGGCCGTTGAGGAACTTGAATTCCTGCGGGGTGAGCTTGTCGGCCAGTGCCGCGCCCTGGAGCCGGACGATGCCGTCGGCGGGGGCGCCCGGGAGGACCACGCGGCGCAATGCGTCGGTCAGGATGGGCTCGCCGGCGATGGTGTACTTCATGTAGGCGCCAAGCTGGTAATCGCCTTCCTCGCTTGCCAGCCAGACCGCCACGTTGCTGTAGCCGACCTGGCGCAGCAGCCAATCCATGGCGTGACAGAGCAACTGCTCCAGGTCCTTGGCGCCGGCGACGTATTTGCGGAAGCCTTCGCGGGTGCGGACGTCTTCGAGTTGGCGCGAGACGTCGCCATAGGCGCTGACCAGGTCGTTGCAGAGCAGGTCAACTTTTTTGCTGATGACCCGGCGGGCATTGTTGAGGCGCCGGACCGCCACGCGCAGGCGTTGGATTTTTCTTTCGCTGCGGGCTGCGCGGGCCTGGATCTCAATCGCGTGGCGCAGGCGGCTGAGCAGCAAGTCGTTGTTGAACGGTTTAGGGATGAAATCGACGGCCCCCTCGCGAACTGCCGCGATGGCCTTTTCAACGCTCGGCTGGCCGGTGATGACCACGGCGCTGGCCGACGGATTGCGGCGCTGCAGAATGGGGAGAAGCGAGACGCCGTCCCCGTCGGGGAGATGGACGTCGGTGACCAGCACTTCGACGCGCTGGGTCAGCAGGACCTGCTCGGCCTGCTCGATGTTTCCGGCAGTGACGATGTGGCAATCGAGCGGGCCGGCGACTTCCGCCACGAGCTCGACCAGCCCCGGCTCGTCGTCCACGACAAGGACGCAGGGCCGGACTTTTGTCGGTGCGCTGCCCGAACTTACCACCGGGGGCATAATTCTCCCTTTCCTAATCACTCCGAGCCGGGGCGTGTCGCCCCGGGCGGGCCGAAGGCCCGTCGCGCTGGACGGGCGATTCGCCAACCGCGGTTCGCCAACCTCTACTGCGCCGCGCGCTTCCGAGGCGCGGCCTCCTCGGAGGGCAGCCCGGCTTGCCCGACGGGCAACAGCATGAGGGCCCGCGTGCCCTTACCCACCCGGCTCTCCAACTGAATCGACCCACCGCTGGATTCGATCCATCGCAGGGCCTTGGCCAGCCCCAATCCGCGGCGCCGGCCGGCAGGCTTGTTACTGAAAAACGGGTCAAATGCCCGCTTGGCCGTCCCCTCGTCCATTCCGCAGCCGTCATCGGCGATGCTCACAACGACCTTGCCCGAGTATGCATCGTACGCCGCATGGATCGCGATGTGGCCCTTGGAGCGGTCGGTCGCCTGGATCGCATTATCCAGGACTTCGGCCATGGCTGCCGACACCTGTCTTTCATCGACGAAAACAAGGGGCACGTCACCCATTGTCACCTCTATGGTCCTATCGGCCGGATCGTTGTGCATCTTGGCCTCATGCAACGCACGCTGGACCATGTCACTTAGCTCACACTCCCGGGTCATCGGCGGCTCGGGCCGGGCAAAATCCATCAGCTCCGTGATGATGCTGCTAAGGCGGTGGCTTTGCTCGTGGATTAGGTGGGCCATCGCCCTGTGCTTCGGGTCCAACAATTGCTGGGCCAGCAGTTGTGAACGCCCGGAGATGACCGCCAGCGGGTTGTTCATCTCGTGGGCGGCGCCGGCGGCCATTTCACCGACGCTGAGCATTGCCTTGCTGCGAAGCAATTCACTCTGGGCGTCGTGCAGCCGGCGATTGGCGTCGGCCAGTTGCTCGGCAAGCGTTCGAGCCTCTTCGCGGACCTGTGCCGTGCGCAGCGCCAGCGACCAGGCGTTGGCCAGGGCGCACAGCTCCTGAGCCTGGGGGCTGAGGCGTTGGGCCTCCCCGGCCGGCGCGCCCCACAACACGCCGCCGATGCACGCCCCGTCAGCTTCCAGGCAGATCCAGAAGCGCTTGTCGTGCGATAGCCGCGGCGAGATGGCGCTGACCAGCCATTCGATGCTCTCGCCGGCCGGGAGCACCGGCCCGTCGCCCGGGGCGGGGCTGGTTCGCGGCGCCGCGACGTCGCTCGCTTCCCGCGGCTCCCGGTTGGCAGCGGCTTGCGGCTTCGCGCCAGCATTGCCTCGTGACTGTTCGGATACGCTGCACTCCGAAACCGGACCTACGCGACGGTCCGGATCGATACCCGGTTGGGTCCCCGCCGCCATTGCCGCTTCCGTGACCCGGCCCATGCCCGGGAGGTCAACCAGCGATGTTTCGAAGACCTCGCCTTTCTCATCGCATAGCAGGACCTCGGCATAATCCTGTCCAGGCGGCAGCGAGAAGGCGGCGACGGCGTTCACGCCCAGCGCTCCCACAGCCGTTCGGGCGATCGACTGCAGGACCGCCTGCGGCGCCGCATCGGGGCGCAGTGTGCCCTGGAAATGGCTCAGCGTGTCGAAAAATCTCGAGCGGAACGACAACCTGCGGTTCTTGGCCGCCAGTTGGCTGCTCACCCGCCCAAGCTCTCGATTGGCCTGCGCCAGGGCATGCTGGTAGAGCTCGTCGGCACTGGCTTGCCCCAGTCCCAGCGCCTTGGCGCGGGGCTGGATGCGCTCGACGAGGTGGGCCATCGCCGAGACAACCTGCGCTGCCGTCAGCCCGAGGGCGTCGAGCAGGGACTGGCGTGAAACGGGGAAAGTGTAGTTGCCGCTGTAGCCGATGTGCTGCTCGCGGGCCAGCAGGTCGGCCAGGGTGATGAGGTTGACCAGCCGCGGGTTGCGGACGCCGGCGGGCAGCGCCTGCGGCGGCTGGCCGTGCAGCCAGGCGCAGTCGCGGATGGCCGCGGGAAGCTGCCATCGCTCCGCCAGGCGCTTACCGACGACCATGTGATCGAGCCCGATGACGCCGCGCTCCACGTCGGCAATGTTGCCGCGGAGCAGGTCGGCGGCTTCCACGGTCCGCGAAAAACTCTTGGGAAGTACCGCGTCCAGGGCCACCTTGCCCACGTCATGCAGCAGGCCGCACAGGAACGCTTCCGACGGGCTCGTTGGCGCGGCAGCGATTCCCCCGGCCGGCTTGGCTTCGGCCAGCAGTTCGGCACCGCAGCCAACCGCCAGGCAGTGGGCCCAGAATTCTACGCGGTTGAACTTGCTGGCAGCGCCGGCGTGGCCTTCCCCCTCGCGCGGGACGGAAAACGTCTGGAACACCGAAACCGCCAACACCGCGCTGCGCACCGCATCGAAGCCGAGCAGCGCGACGGCCCGCTCGATGGAGGCGGGTTCGCGCACGCCGGCATCGGCACGCCGCGTCAGTTGCAGGATGCGCGCCGCCAGCGGCGGATCGGAGCTGATCAGTTGAATGACGTCTTTTGCCGAGGAATGATCGTCGCCGGTGACCTGAAGGACCCGCAGCGCCACCGCCGGGAGCGTGGGGAGCTCCTCCAGTTGCTGCAGGATCAGCTCGACCCGTTTTTCGCGCAGATCAGGCATAAGAGCAGTGGCCAGTGGTGAGAGGCCAGTGGCCAGTGTAAGAAGAAGGGGGTTGGATCTGGGGTCAGCGCTGAGACAGGGCGCGAATTAGACCCGCAGTGATCCGCCCGGTTTCGGCCGCTAGACCGAGGATGTTGTTCACCGCCGTTTCATCCCACTCAAACAGTGAGAAGCTCCCCGATCCGGTCAATCAGCTTCTCGATGTTGAACGGCTTCTTGACGAACTCATCGGCGCCGGCCTTGAGCAGATCGTTGATCTCGTCCTGGTTGACCACACCTGAGACGATGATGATTTTCGTGTGCTCGAAGTTCGGGTTCTTGCGCACGGTCTGGCAGACGACGTTCCCGTTAATATCGGGCAACATGTAATCCAGGATCAACAAGTCGGGCATGAATTCCTGCGTGAGCATCCCGGCGTCGTAACCCGTGCTGGCGGTCTTGACTTCGAAGCGGCCGTCCCGCTCCAGCACATCAACAAATAGCTCCACGATTTCCGGGTCATCGTCCACTACCAGGATTTTCTGCTTGCCGGTATCCAGCGCATCGGGCGGGATGTTGTTGTCCTTCATGAAGGCGATGAGCGCCTCGCGCGGGATTCGACGGAACCGGCTGCCGGGCACGCGGAAACCCTTGAGCCGGCCGCTGTCGAAACAGCGGATGATGGTCTGCTGGGAGACCTTGCAGATTTCCGCCGCCTCGCCTGTGGTGAACACCGTCTTCATAATCGCTCCATCCTCACACCGTGTGTTACCCATACTACTCGAATCCGTTCGATTTTGGGCTGTTGCCCTTTAGGCCCTGTCTGAAAACTCATCGGGCCGCGGCGGCCCGGAAATGCCCCGTCTGCTTCGTTCTCGCTCCTCAACGACTCTTTCCGTTGAGTCGCTTCGTCGCGACGCCTCGCATCCGGGACATTTCCGACCCACCGCAATCCCGGTGAGTTTTCAGACAGGGCCTAGCCAGCCGGCGGCATTTGCCGCGTTTGACGCTTTCCGCACCACCGCCGGCGGATCGATATTCAGCCTGACCGTTCAAATGGTTATCGGTTATCAGGCTTTCCTATCTTTCCTATTTCACCATCGGCGGGGGTCTAAGCGGACTTAACGGTTGGGCCTCGACTCAATCTTATTGAGACGCTTCACGTGCCCAAAAGCGTACAAAAAAAACCCGAAGGCTGGGCCTTCGGGTTGTCTCGTTCGTTGATTGTTGATCAAAACAGAGACGGGGCTCCCAAGCTCCACGCCGGGCAGAACCGGCCCGGGGCCCAGGCTTCAATTCAATTGTAACCAAATGCCCTGTAATCGTTTAGCGGTAGAACTCGATGATCAGGTTCATGTTGACTTCAAAGGGCACATCCTCTGGGGTGGGCAGAGCGTTGATTCTCGCGGTGAGGGCAGCCGGGTTCCATTCCAACCAGCCAGGCACGTTGTGCCCGGCATTCAACTCCATGTTCTCACGAAGCAGCTTGGTGATGCCTTCCTTGAAGGTGATGGACTGGCCGGGCGCCACGCGGTAGCTGGCGATGTCGGTCTTGCGGCCATCGACTATGACGTGACCATGGGCGACGATTTGCCGGGCGGCCCAGATGGTGCGGGCGACCCCAAGCCGGCGCAGGATGTTGTCCAGCCGGGACTCCAAAAGCTGCATCAGCGAGTTGGCGGTGTTCCCCTTGGACTTCTTGGCGATGTCCAGGAACATCCGGAACTGCTTTTCCAGCATGCCGTAATGGAAGCGGAGCTTCTGCTTCTCAGTCAGGCGCACGCCGTACTCGGTAGCCCGGCGGCCCCGGTATCCGTGCATGCCGGGGAGCGTCAGCTCCTTCATGTGCTTGCGATTGTCGGCAATCGGCGCGCCGACCCGACGAGACAGTTTGACCTTCGGCCCAGTGTAACGGCCCATGACGTGAACGCTTTCCACGGGCATGAACGCCCGCTCAAAACATGCGCCGCGACCTTATCTTTGGAAATCTCCAAGGTCGTCTTCCGCGCGTTTCCCACAGCACATGGTTTTGAGGCATGTGCCGCAGTCCCAGCCCGGTGACGCCAACAACGGCCGCCAACGGCGAGCGGGGGGAGGGATTATACCGAAGGGGCGGCGGATGACAAGGTGAGGGGTCGGCAGGTCGGCAGATGACAAGGTGACAAGGTGAGAGGTGAGGGGGTGACAAGGTGAAGGAGTGAAAAGGTGAAGGGAGCGGCGGATGGCAGGGTAAGGGAAACAAGGTGAAGGAGGAATCGGTGCTGTTGAACTTGTTACCCTCACCTTGTCACCTTGTCACCCCCTCACCTTGTCATATGCAGACCCCTCGCCTTGTCACCCCCTCACCTTGTCATGTGCAGACCCCTCACCTCGTCACCCCGCCATCCGCTCCCCTCGCCTTCGATTCGGCTTCCCGGAGCAGCGCGTCGGCGTTGGGATACCCGGCACTCCGCGCCGCGCGGGCCGCGGTGATGGCCCTTCCCAATTCGGGAGGCGTCGTCAGCAAATGGGTGACCGCTTTGTGGTATTGCGCCTCGCCCAACTGGGGGTTGCGCTCGATGGCCGAATCGAACCACTGCAATGCCTCGGGGAACTGGTTGCGGGCCAGGTAGATCCGGCCCAGCGTCGTCATGCACTGCTCGCTGTTGTGTAGTGCCTGCGGGAACTGCCCGGCGGCCGAGATGGCCTGGTCGAACTCCTTCATCGTGGCATAGATCTGCATCAACTCGTTGAGCGTGACCGAGTTAGCCGGGCTGGCGCGCAGGCTGTTGTAAAGCGCGATCGCCTGCTGGTTCTGCTGCTGCTGCCCCACTTGCAGCCGGGCACGCAACTCTTCAGCCGGCACCTGGAACCGGGCATGGCAGTTGGAGCATTCGCTGAACCTGGTGTTGCCGGAGATCGGGAAAATGGGGATGAAAAACAGCGTGAACCATTGCCGGTAATTCCTGGCCAGCAGGTCGGCTTCCCGGCCGCAGCGCGGGCAGACCGTCCGCACCGGCGGCCCCATGTCGTTGGAAAACAGGGCCCGCGAGCCGAACAGGATAAAGAACCCACGGCGAGCCTTATGACGCGATCCGAAGCGGCCCCTGACGCCGAAACGACTGTGATCTGTGGTTGGCACGGGGGTCAGAGTAACGATGAGGTCCCTGCTTGAACAGGGCATTGTCAGTTGTCAGTGGTCAGTGGTTAGTTGCAAAAGCGTTGGGCTGTTCCCATCTGATCGCCAGCCACTGACAACTGACCACTAACCACTGACAACCGACATCCTCCCAGTTAATCTCCCCCGCATGAAATACCGCAGGCTCGGGAAAACCAACTTGAAGGTCTCCGTCATTGGCATCGGCACCTGGCAGTTCGGCGGCGAATGGGGAAAGGACTTCTCCCAGGTCGAGGTGGACCGCATGTTCGCCAGGGGCGGCGAGTTGGGGCTCAACCTGATCGACACCGCTGAATGCTACGGCGACCATCTTTCCGAATCGCTGATTGGCCGGGCCATCGAAAAGGACCGCAGCCGGTGGGTGGTGGCCACCAAGTTCGGGCACAGGTTCCATGGGTACATGAACCGCTCGGAGCCGCGCAGGCCGGAGGATGTGGTTCAGCAGCTTGAGGAGTCGCTTAAGGCCTTGCGCACCGACTACATCGACCTGTACCAGTTCCATTCGTGGGGCAACAAGGACTTCGACCAGCCAGAGGTGTGGAACGTGCTGGAGAAGCTGATCAAGTCGGGAAAGGTCCGCCATGTCGGCAGCTCGATCAGCCCCAACGACAATATGCACCAGATCGAATGGGCCGACCAGGCGCACATCGAGGCGATCCAGGTGCTTTACAACCGGCTGGACCGCAAGCCCGAACAAGCCGTCCTGCCCGCCTGCCGGCGGCAAGACCTGGGCGTGCTGGCGCGGGTCCCGCTGGCCAGTGGGCTGCTCAGCGGGCGCCACAAGATCGGCAAGACCTTCGCGCCGGGCGACTACCGCGGTGACAAAAAGCAGGAAGAAATCGACGACAAGCTCCGCCAGGCCGAGCAGGTCCGCCAGACCGAAGTCCCGAGCGGCGTGGACATGGCCCAATGGGCCCTGGCATGGTGCCTGCAGCACGAGGCGATCAGTTGCGTCATCCCCGGCTGCAAGAGCGTCGAGCAGGTTGAATCCAACGCCGCAGCCGCCGGCTTGGCGATGGTCAGCGACGACCATCCGCTGGCGTGGCGGGGCTGAACGGCCACAGATCGCCTCATGTGCTAACCGAACGCTTGAGGATTGAGGATTGAAGCCGAAACTTGCGGCAACCTCATCGGCCGGCTAACCTCTTCGGCACCGGGTTATGACGACTGGGCAATCCAGTCTATTTGTAGCGTTTAATCTCAAGAAACCGCTTACGGAATCAAGGCAATGTCGCGGATCAAGTCCCTCTGGTCGGAGTTCAAGTCGTTTGCCTTCAAAGGCAACATGATCGACCTCGCGGTGGCGGTGGTGATTGGGGCGGCGTTCTCGGGAGTCATCAATTCGCTGGTCAGCGACATCATCATGCCAGGCATCAGTTATGTGGTGACTGGAGCCCAGAAAGGCACCGAAGCCGTCTCGACTGTGGCGCAGCACGCGACGTCCGCCGTCGGCTTGACCTCCCAGCCCAGCACCGAGCCAAGCACCCAACCTAGCACGGTGCCGAGCACGGAACCGAGCACTCAGCCCGCCACGCAGCCGGTTGCAGCCACCCAAGCCACGGCGTCAGGGTCGGCGCCGCCGAAGTTGCTTGAAAAACTTGGGGCCCTCGAGGCCGAAGTCGCCCAGCTCAAGACGGCCGCCGCCGCGCCTCCCGCGCCGCCTGCCGAGAAGGCGCCGGAGATGAAGGCCGTCGATTTCACGTGGAAGATCGGGCGGTTCAAGGCTGGCGATTTCGTGGGCCAGATCATCAACTTCCTGCTGGTTTCCTTCGCGGTGTTCATTTTCATCGTGAAGCTTCTCGGGACCGTCATGAAGAAGGCCGGCGGGACGCCCGCCCCTTCCGAGCCGACCACCCGGGAGTGCCCGTTGTGTCTTTCTGTGATCCCCATTAAGGCCAAAAAGTGCGCTCACTGCACCGCCGATTTGACCGTTCCCACTTGAAACAGCTATTCACTTCATGTTGACGAGGGTTAGAGCCTGTTTGAGCAGGCGAAAGGAGGTGCTGGCTAATCACTTTGTTGAAATAAGAGTCGATACGCGTATCGATCTCTTGAGAATCAATTTCACAGGCGGAAGGAGCATTCGAGATGAATTCATTCAAGACAGGAAAAGGTGTTCGTTCACTTTCCAGGCTGGCCGCCGCGGTGGCGCTGGCATTGGCGGCGACGGCAGGGTTAAGCCGCGCCGATGAGGTGGTCCTCAGCAACGGCGACAAGCTGACCGGCAAGATCGGGACGGTCAGCGGAGATTCCATGAAATTCACGTCGCCGGCCCTCGGCGATATGACCATCAAGCTGGCCAACATCAAGAGCTATTCGACCGACACGCCGGCAACCTTGCGGCTGGAGAACCGCCAGTTCGTCACTGGCACGATCAAGCAGGCCGACGCCACCCAGATCACCACCACCGACGGCAAGAGCTACCAGGCCGCCGATGTGAAGCGGGTCAATCCGCCGGCGGTCGGGTGGACCGGGTCGGTGGTCGCCAGCGGGGCACTCGATCGCGGCAACAGCAATAGCGAATCGGTTGGGTTCAGCGCCGGGGCGGTGCTTAGACGCGACACCCCGGAAACTGACGACCGCTTCACCCTCAGCACCGCATATAACTTCGTCCGGACTGGCCGCGGCGCCGCGGGAGATACCACCACCGACAACCTGGCGGGTTCGGTGAAGTACGACGACTTCATCACGGACAAGCTCTACGGATACGGCAACGCCGGCTACTATCATGACCGTATCGCAGAGCTCAACTATCGCCTGACCCCAGGCGCCGGCATCGGATACCAATGGTTCGAGCAGAAGAGCTTGAACTTCTATACCGAGGCTGGCGTTTCGTATCTCTATGAAGACTACGAAAACGCACCGATCGATCAAAATACGGCGTTCCGGCTTGCCTATCACGTCAACACGGCAATCAACGACCAGGTCTCGTTGTTCCACGACGTCGAATATGTAGCTCCCTTCAAGCTCAGCCAGACCAACCATTACATTATCGCGGCTGACGCCGGCATTCGAGCGGACCTTACCAAAAGCATTTTCACGGAATTCAAGGTCGTCTACCAGCGTAACGACAGTCCGCCGGCAGGCAGGCTGAAAGACGACCTGATGTACCTGCTGGGCGTGGGGTGGAAGTTCTAAATCAGTCGTCCGATCACCACTCTGATCCGGGGCGAATCGCCCGGATCAGGAAGCAGGCCCGTTCGTCATGCCAAAGTCGTAGCGTGACGAACGGGCCCTTCGACTCCGCTGGAGGAGAGGCCTTTTGCGCGAATCAATAGCTGGCGTACAGGTTGCCGGCACTATCAGTGGTGACGGTCCCGGTGTAAGCCAGGAGTGTGCCGTCGGCGGAGTTGCAGAGCTGGTCCACCGTGATCGACCCATTCGCCGCCGCATACAGGCCGTTGTGTTCCGTCTGGTACAAGCACCCCAGCTCAGCCCTCTTCCAGGGTCGCGATAATCGCATAGCGGAGCAATTGGGGCCCTGTCTTCAAGTTGAGTTTTTCCCGGATTCGGTCGCGGTAGGTATCCACGGTCTTGGCGCTTAACGATAATCGACCAGCGATGTCACGGGCGCTCAGCCCCAGCCCGATCATGCGGAATATCACCAGCTCCCGATCCGACAACGTCGACAGCGGCGAAGATTCAGCGGCCGCCGCACCTTTGCTCAGCCGATGCAGCAACCGGGTTCCAATGGCGTTGCTCACCCAGATCTCGCCGCCCAGAACGCGCCGCAGTGCGGCCACCACGACTTCGGTCCCCTCTTCCTTCATGATGTAGCCCCGTGCGCCCGCGCGAAGGCACCGCTCTGCCCACAGCCCCTCATCGTGCATCGACAACACCAGGACCGGCAACCCGGGATGGCGGACCTCGAGGTCTTTAATCAGATCGATTCCGGGACGGTCCTTCAGGGCCAGGTCGACGATGGCGACGTCGGGCTGAAGCGATTCAATGGCGCTCAAGGCCGCATGTGCGTCGCCCGCCTGCCCGCAAACATACAAGTCGCGCTCCCGATTGATGAACTGCGCCAGTCCATGACGGACAACCGGATGATCGTCAACGATCAGCACGGCAGCACCCTGCTTCGAGCGACCGGCGCCGGGAACATCGGCTTCGCCGGGCCGGACCGGCTGCTCTGCGGACATCCGCGACGGCGGCTGATCAGGCGATTGTCGCGGCAGCATGGTTCTTGCCCTCCGATTGTGGCCGCCGCGACACCGCCTGCCCTGAGTCTGGCTCCAATGAGCTTGCCTGCGGTGAGCTTGTCGAACCCGCCGAACCCGCCTTCGGTGAGCTTGTCGAGCCCGGCGAACCGGCCTCCGGTGACGGCCACGAGCAGGTGACGCATGTGCCCCGATGGCCCGATCGCGTCAACTCCAGCCGCCCGCCGATCATCCGGGCGCGATAGTTCATGAGCTGGAGCCCCATTCCTTTATGGCCGGCCGGCGGTGGCACAAAGCCCGTGCCGTCATCGATCACGGTCATGGTGGACAGGCCATCCAATTCTTTCAGGCTGAGTTGCACATGACTGGCATGTCCATGCTTGACGGCGTTGTTGATCGCTTCCTGTGCGATCCGGTAAATGTGCCTTTCGGATGCATTGTCCCGGAAGCCTAACCCTGGCGCCGCCTCGATCTCACATCCGACGCCGAAGAGGGTCTCGGCGCGCAGCGCCAGTTGCCGCAGCGCCGTGCCAAGCCCTTCTGTTTCCAACTCCGTGGGGCAAAGCCCGCGCGCCAGTTCGCGCGCCTGTGCGATTGTCTGGTTCACCAGTCCTACGACCTCGAGCGCTGCCTGCGCCTCGGGGCGGTCCTCTGCCGCAAGTCCCTCGGCCAGCGCCTTGGAGAGGAATGCGATGCCGGTGAGTTCCTGGCCCAGTCCATCGTGCAGGTCGTGGCCGATGCGCTGCTGCTCCCGCTCGCTGATATCCAGGATCGCCTGCTGCATCTCCCGCCGCTCGGCAACCTGGCGTTGCATCTCCAGGTTGGACGCCTGCAGTTCACCCGAGCGCGCCTCCAGAGCAGCGGTTCGTTCCCGCACCCGCACCTCCAACTCGTCGCGCGCCCGGCGCAGGTTCAACTCCGCGCGGCGGCGGTTGGCCGCCAGCGAACCGATCAGGATCGCTTCGGCAAGGAACACGAAAAGCCGCATCAGATCATCCCAGCCCATCCAGATCGAATCCGGGGGCGGGATGAATATCCATGCGGTGATCAACGCGGCCAGGGCCGTGCTCACCAAGCCGGGCCCCATGCCCCCGTACCACGCCCCGATCATGACCGCCAGATAGAATAAGGGAGAAACCGACGCCCCGACCACGGGCGACAGCATCATCCGCACAGCCGATGCCGCAAGCACCACGGCGACCGCGACTGCGTACCTCAACAAGACAGGTTTCCACCCGGCCGCCAACGGTGGCATCGGGCCGTCTGCTTTTCCAAACGACCCTCGGATTGTGTCTGAATGAATCGTCATCGAATCCACTGTCTCGCGGTCATTCTGATTGACACTATATCACCGCGATCACCAGCAAGTCTCAGCAGTTGTGAAAAAGACTGTGTAGGGAGATTCCCTACAGCGCGTTCTGCCGAACCCCCACATCAACTGGGGAGGTTAGTCTATTCCGCGTCTCGCAAACTGCAGCGATGTTAAGAAAGCTGATCCACGCAATCGTCGCTGACGCGATCCGTTGGCGCGAAATCGGCTGGTCGTTTCGGTCGACGGACCATTGCCCCGAATTGGGTCCGGCCCATCACAACGTGGGGTGATGGGTCGCACGCGCGCGGGCTCCGGACCACACCCCCGGGGCCCGCCGCTTTTTGTTCGGCAGAACAGGAGACGAAGATGGTTCAGTGTAGATTGTTCAAGTTACTTTGGCATTCCGGCCGCACGCTTTACCTGCAATGCGATGTCGACCTGCCAGTTGTCCCCCAACCTGGATCACTGATCTACGTGGGCGGCCCGGCCGCCTGGGAATACGACCAGGACACGGTTAGCGAGGAGGAGGGCTCCGTATTCCTGCGCGCCAATGAACCTCGGGTCTACGCGTGGGTACAGCCGTTCGTCTGCGATGAGAACGACGGGTCCGAAGAGGTCCCGAATTCGATCGAGCAGTGGCTCAAGCACTTCGAAGCCTACGGATGGCGTCAATGCCCGGAACCCAAACCCTGGTCCGTCAAGTTCCAGAGCGCGCCGCAACCGTCCCTGGCTCATTAGGCTCGTTTGCGGGGATTGCCTTGTACGCTCGTGCGCACTTCCCACTACCCCACTATCCCGCTGCATTGATTTCCCGTCCCACCTTGATGCGCAAGGTGAGGCAGTTTATAGATTGCTGATGACTCCTCCGCAGCCTCCTGTGCCGCTTTGTCCGGGCATGAAGTCCCACTGGCTCCTCGACGAGCGCGTGACGTTCCTCAACCACGGCTCCTTCGGCGCCTGTCCCAGGGCGGTGCTGGAGGAACAGGCCGACTGGCGGCGTCGGATCGAAGCCGAGCCAATCGAGTTAATCGGCCGGCGCGGCCCGGAACTGCTCGATGCCGTCAAACGCGACGTCGGCAACTGGCTCGGGATGCGGACGGAAGATTTTGGCCTGGTGACCAACGCGACCGAGGGGGTCAACGCCGTCCTGCGATCGCTTCGGCTGGCGCCGGGAGACGAACTGCTCACAACGACCCACGTGTATAATGCCGTCCGCCAGGCCATGCGTTACGTCGCCGGCGAATCGGGCGCCGGATACCGCGAGATCGATTTGCCGGTCCCGGTGGCTTCGGAACAGGAGATCGTCGAGAAAGTCCTTACCGGGATTTCCAGCAAGACCCGGCTGCTTGTCATCGATCACATCACTTCGCCGACGGCATTGCTGTTCCCCATCGAGCGGATCATCGCCGGCTGCGCCGAGCGCGGCGTGGACGTGCTGGTGGACGGCGCTCACGGCCCCGGCATGGTGCCGTTGAACGTGCAGGCAACCGGCGCGGCCTACTACGCCGGGAACCTGCACAAGTGGGCCTGCTGCCCCAAGGGAAGTGCTTTCCTTTGGGTCCGGCCCGACCGCCAGGCCGGAATACATCCGCTGGTCATCAGCCACCTCTTTGAGCAAGGCTTTGAGAAGGAGTTCAGTTGGCAGGGCACGCGCGACCTGGCCGCCTGGCTCGCGGTGCCGCGGGCGCTTCGGTTCATGGCCGATCTCGGATGGGACCGCGTGATGGCGCACAACCATGCGATGGCTGTCTGGGTCAACCACATGTTATGCGACCGCTGGGGCGTGGACTCGATCAGCCCGCCAGACGGCCGGATGCTCGGGTCCATGGCCACCATTCCGCTGCCGGCCCTGCCGGTCCCGCTCGCCCACCCGCCAGCGCAAGATATCCCGCGACTGCAGCAGCGGCTCTACTCCGAGTTCCACATCGAAGTACCAATCGTCCCCTGGGGCGGCCAGACCTTCGTGCGGCCATGCTGCCCGATCTACAATTCCCCGGCCGACTACCAACGCCTGGGCGATGTGATCTCGGCTATTTGCTCGCGATGATCAGCACCGCCCCGGCGACCATCACGGCCGACCCAAGCATCCGCTTGGCAAAGTGCGGCTCGCGAAAGAACCACGTCCCCAGGACCACCGTGAGCAGGGTTGACGTCTGGAACAGGGCCAGCGCGTAGCCGACTTTCAACGCCGCGAATGTGAGCAGGGTGGTGAGCTGCATCGATCCCGTCGTGAACGCCAGGAGGAAATAGAGCGCCCGGCTGTCCCACAGGACGGCCCGTTCGTGCCGCAATTTCTTCGCGCCACCCATCAGCAACGCGACTGCGACAAGCGACACGATGAACCCCAGCACCGCCCAGAACGCGAACGCCGTGATGGCAGATGAGGCGAGCAGTGCCTTTTTCAGAAAGACGGCCTCGGTCGCCGAGAGTAGCAGGGCGGCGAAGCGGTATTGAACGCCGCGGTCGCGGAAGAACCGCACGAAGGCATTGCGGCGCGGCCGGCTCACGTCACGGTCAACGAGAAAATAGCTGCCGGCGACAATAAGCCCGATGCCACCCAGCCCCATCGGCCTGGGAACCTCGCCCAGCAGAACAATTCCCGGCAGCAAGCTCACCACCGACTTGTACGCGTTGATCGGCCCAAGCACCGAAAGGTCCGAAATCCTGACCGCCTGCACCAGCAGCGCGTTCCCCGCGACCGCCAGCACCGCACAGATTGCGATGTTCCCCCAGAAGGCGCTGCCTAAACCCCAGGACTTGAGACAAACCACCGGCAGGCAGGCGATTGACAGCAAGCCATGCGTCGCGCAAATGATAAACAGCGGATCGGCCGAGCGGCGCGTGAGGGCTTTTTGAAAGACGTTCGAGAACGGGTTGGAGACGATGCGAATAAGGGCGAAGAACCACACCATTTTGGCAACAGGCTCCCAAAGCGGGGGCATCGTATTTCAGCACAGGCAGCCTGACAAACGCAAACGCCGCTCTTGTCGCGAGCGCCGCTCCTGTCGCGAACGCCCCTCTTGTCCCCTCTCCCGGTACTCCGGGAGCGGTTTGGGTTAGGGTCTCCTTTTGTTAGGGAAAGCCGAGGCCGAGAGGGAGAATGTCCCCGACGCTGGGAACCTGCGTCGCTGGCCGCACGGTCAGACTGGCTTCTGCAACTCGCGCCCCCTATACTGACATCAATCGTATGGGTTCCCAATTAGTCATTCGTCCGGCCGCCCGCCGCGCCGAGGCCGACGTCCGGTCGATCTTCGATTCGGTCCGGCGGATCGTGCGCGAGTTGCGGCTGGCTTCGCGTGCGTCGGAAAAGGCCGTCGGGCTGTCGGCGGCACAGTTGTTCGTGCTCCAGAAGCTGGCCGAAGCGCCCGTCCTTTCCCTGAACGAGCTGGCGGAGCGGACCCGTACCGATCAAAGCTCGGTCTCGGTGGTGGCGCGCCGGCTGGCCG
>Ga0182024_10013488_pt1 | contig 15942 bp, 12 predicted proteins | sample P32metaG_FD_120480 | JGI IMG/M metagenome (GOLD analysis project Ga0182024, IMG submission 120480) | Permafrost microbial communities from Stordalen Mire, Sweden - P3-2 metaG (Illumina Assembly) | ecosystem: Environmental > Terrestrial > Soil > Wetlands > Permafrost | place: Sweden: Stordalen... | reverse complement strand
GTTGGTGCGGAGACTTTTAAGCGCAGCGCCTGTATTGATCAATACAGGCCAAGCTTGAAAGGCTTCGCAACGGCCCGCGCCGCCCCACAGCATGCGGCAAATTAAAGCGAAACTGCTCTAAAAACAACTTACCCCGCCAGCAGCGTCCGCGCATGCGCCAGCGCGGAGTCGCTCTTGCCTCCCAGCATCCGCGCGATCTCCTCCACCCGCGCCTTCCCCTTTACCTCCGTCAGGTGCGAGATGGTCCGCTCGCCGGCATATTGCTTGGTCACCACATACTGCGCCGCCGCCGCCGCGGCGACCTGCGGCAAGTGCGTGATGCAAAGAACCTGATGCGCCTCTCCCAGGCTCCGCATTTTCGCCCCCACCGCATGCGCGATCTCCCCGCCCACGTTCGCGTCTATCTCGTCGAACACCAGCAGCGGTATCCGGTCCTGCGCCGCGAGCGCGCTCTTCACCGCCAGCATCACCCGCGATATCTCCCCGCTGGAAGCGATCAGCTTCAACGCCTTGGCCGGCTCCCCCGGGTTTGGCCCGAAGAGGAACTCCGCCGATTCCATCCCCCCCGCCGAAGGCCGCTCCAGCGCTCGCAGCGCAATCGCGAACTCCGATTTCTTGAACCCGAGATTGCGCAATTGGCCCTGGATATCTCCCGCCAGCTTCGGCGCCGCCGCTGTGCGCAGTTTCGTCAACTTCGTCCCCAGCGTCCCCAGGCGCTCCCGCGCCGAGGCGATCTCCCGCTCCAGCCGCTCCAGCTCCTCGCCGCGCGACTCGATCTTCCGCAGCCGCCCCGCCGCCTCCTCGCCAAACGCAATCACCTGCTCGATCGTCGACCCGTACTTTCGCTTCAGCGTCTCGAACAGCGACACTCGCTCCTCCAGCCTGGCGAGCTGCTCAGGGTCCGTGTCCAGCGCGTCCAGGTAATGCCGCAGCGCCCGCGCCATCTCCTCCAGCTCGATCACCGCGTTCCCGTGCGATTGCGCCAGCGGCGCCGTGGCCGGGTCCAGCTTCTCGAGCTCGCGGAATTGGCGCTGCACCTCCGCCAGCCCCGCCAGCAGCGAGTCATCCGCCTCCGACACCCGCTGGATGATCGCCGTCGAGACCTCGATCAGCCTCCTGCTATTCGCCGCCACCGTGTACCGCGCCAGCGCCTCCTCCTCCTCCCCCGGCTCCAGCCGCGCCTCCTCGATCTCCGCCACCTGGTGCCGCAGCAGGTCCAGCTCCCGCTCCAGCGCCGCCTCGCTCGCGCAGAGCGCCGCCTGCTCCGCCAGCAGCCCCTCCAGCGCCGCGTACTGCGCCCCGTACGCCGCCCGCGCGCTGCCCCCCCCCGCGTACGCGTCCAGCAGCTCCAGTTGATTCTCCGCGCTCAGCAGCGACTGGTGATCGTGCGGCCCGTGCAAGTCCACCAGCATATCCCCCAGCCCCTTCAGCACCGCCAGCGTCGTCGGCGATCCATTCGCAAATTGCCGGTTCGCCCCCGCCGCCGTGAAGGTCCGCTTCAAAATCAGCGCCCCCTCCTGGCACCGCTCCGCCCCGCTCTCCTCCAGCCGGGCGTCCATCGCCTCCGTCTCATCAAATTGGAACACCCCCTCCACCGTGCAGCCCTCCGCGCCTGTGCGGATGAGCCCCTTCTCCGCCCGCTCCCCCAGCAGCAGCTTCAGCGCGCCGATGATGATCGATTTCCCCGACCCCGTCTCCCCCGTCACCGCCGTAAACCCCGGCCCCAGCGTCCACTCCAGGTCCTCCACCAGCGCGAGATTGCGGATGCGGAGGGAAGCGAGCATTGCGGGCACGCGGGGATTATGCAAACGTGCCCGTCCTTTTTCAATCCATGCGCTCATTCGTGAAAAATTGCCCTCGCAGGGCAGGTGGCGCCGTCATCCCGGGAGGCGGCGCATGGGCCTCCCGCTGACCATCACCTTCCTCGGCACCGGCACCTCCCAGGGCGTCCCGATGGTCGGCTGCCGCTGCCAGGTCTGCACCTCCGCCGATCCGCGCGACAATCGCACCCGCTCCTCCATCCACATCTCGACGCCCGCCGCCGCATGGGTCATCGATACCGGCCCGGAGTTCCGCATCCAGTGCCTGCGCGAAAAAATCGACCGCCTCGATGCCGTCGTGTACACGCACTCCCATACCGATCACATGATGGGTTTTGACGATTTGCGCCCCTTCTGCGCCACCGGCCGCGACCTGCCGGTCTACGCCTCCGCCGAGACCATGGCCGATCTGAAGCGTGTCTTCGCCTTCGCCTTCACCATGCCCGTCAACATCCCCGGCTACGTGAAGCCTCACCCCCGCCTGGTCGATGGCCCCTTCACCATCGGCTCCACGCTGATCACCCCCCTCCCGCTCCAGCATGGCCGGGCCTTGGTCAACGGCTACCTCTTCGAGGCGGCCGGCCGCAAGCTCGCCGCCTATTTGAGCGATTGCAAAGTCGTCCCCGCCGCCGTCATCGGCCGCATCCGCGGCGTCGAGGCATTGATCATCGATGCCCTCCGCTGGACCGGGCACCCCACCCACTTGAGCGTCAGCGAGGCCCTGGAGGTCGCCGCGCAGGTCCAGCCCGGCGCCACCTGGCTCACCCACATTTGCCACGATCTCGGCCACGCAGCCACCGAGGCCTCGCTGCCCCCCGGCACCCGCATCGCCTGCGACGGGCTCAAGCTGGAGTTCCGATGACAACGCGCGCCCGCAAAGCCCCCCTCCTCGCCGCATTCGCCCTCCTTGCATTCCCCGCCGCGGGCCCCGCGGCGCCCGATGCCACCCCCACCCGCGAGAGCGCCGCCACCGTCGTCGTTTATAATAATGCGGACCCCTCCTCGCCCCTCCTCGCCGCGTACTACGCGAGGCGCCGCGGCATCCCGCTCGATCACCTCATCGGCCTCGAGTGCCCCATCACGGAGGAGATCACCCGCACCCAGTACGACCAGACCATCGCCGGACCTCTCTCCAGGATCTTCACCGATCACGGCTGGTGGCACGTCCCTCCGGATTCCCATACCCCGGTTTTCGACAATCAGATCCGCTTCATCGCATTGATCCGCGGCATCCCGCTCAAGATCGCCCAGTTCGACAATTACCCCGGCGACAGCTTTGCCGGCCATGAGCAGGCGCTCAATACCAACGCCGCCTCCGTCGACTCCGATCTCGCCACCCTCGGCATCCGCACCCGCAAAATCTCCGGCCCGCTCAAGAATCTCTACTACCAGCGCTTCACCCCCTTCATGGACACGCCCCTCGCCGCCATGATGCTCGTCTGCCGCCTCGATGGCCCCACCCCCGATATCGTCCGCAACATGATCGACGGCTCCATCTCCGCGGAGCGCACCGGCCTCAACGGCTTCGCCTATATCGATCTGCGCGGCATCACCACCGGCTCCCTCGCCGTAGGCGACAAGTGGCTCGCGACCGCCGCCCTCGAGCTCCGGCAATTTGGCATCCCCCTCATCTGGGATTCCTCTCCCGACCTCATCCCCGCGGATTTTCCCATGGATCACGCCGCCATTTACCTCGGCTGGTACAGCGAGTCCGTAGCCGGCCCCATGGCGCGCGACGATTTCCGCTTCATCCCCGGCGCCATCGCCGTCCACATCCACTCCTACAGCGCCTCCACCCTCCGCGATCCGCATGCGAATTGGGCCGGCCCGCTCCTCGCCCACGGCGCCGCCGCCACGCTCGGCAATGTCTACGAGCCCTACCTCGCCCTCACCCCCAATCTCGATATCTTCGCGGATCGCCTCCGCAACGGCTTCAATTTCGCCGAGAGCGCCTACGCCTCCGTGCCCGCCCTTTCCTGGATGACCACGTTCATCGGCGATCCTCTCTACCGCCCTTTCCAAAATACCGGCGACGCACCCGAGCCCGCCACGAAACCCGCCATCGAGTACGCCGCATACCGCCGCGGCGCCCGCCTTTGGTTTGAGAAAGGCCGGCCCGCCGGAGAGAAACAGCTCGCCGCCAGCGCGCGCCAGTTGCAGAGCGGCATCGTCTGGGAGGGGCTCGGCCTCCTCCAGTGGTCCCTCCCCGATTACGACGCCGCTTTCAATTCCTTCCGCGAGGCGCAGAAGTGCTACGGAAAATCCGAGGACGGCCTGCGCACCGTCCTCCACCAGGCGGAGATTTTCAAAACCACCGGCAGGATGGACCAGGCCCGCGCCCTCGCGGCCAAGGCCCTCAAGACATACTCCGGCTTCCATGGCGCCACCCTGCTCCGCGCCATCATCGGCCTGCCCGCGCCAGGCACTGCAAAATGAACTTCGCCCGCCGCTACGAGGCGCTGCGCCCCGCCGCCGCGGGTGGCCGCGTCCGCGATGAGCTGCTCCCCACGCCCGCGCCGCCGGAGATCGAGCTGCAGGCCCGCTGGTTTTCCGGCGAGTTTGGGCGCGATTTCCAGACGGTCGATGGCCGCCCGCTCCGCGTCATCCAGTTCGGTGTCTGGAACCGCGAGGCCGGCCCCGATTTCGCCCAGGCAGCCATCTCCCTCGATGGCGCCGCACCGGTGCGCGGCTCCATCGAGCTCGACCTCGACGCCCGCGACTGGGAGCGCCACGGCCACGCCACCAACCCCGCCTACGAGAGCGTGCTCCTCCATCTCTTCTTCCAATCCGGCGATGCCGCCGCCTTCACCCGCACCCTCTCCCATCGCTCCGTCCCGCAGGTCCGTCTCGATCTCCGCCGGCTCCCCGCAGGGCCGCCCCATCCCGCCCCGCTCGCCATCCCCGGCCGTTGCGTAGCCCCCCTGCGCGATCTCGATCTCGCCACGGTACGCGCCCTCCTCGAGGCCGCCGCCCAATTCCGCCTCCAGCGCAAGGCCGCCCGCATCGCCAGGCTGCGCGAGGCCCGCGGCGATGACGAGGCGCTCTACCAGGCGCTCGCCGAGACCCTCGGTTACAAGTCCAATAAACTCCCCTTCGCCCTCCTCAGCCAGCGCGTCCCCATTCAAACCCTCCGCCGCGTCGGACACATCGATGCCCTGCTCTTCGGCGTAGCCGGGTTTCTGAAATCCGGCGATTTCCCCTCCGCCGCGCCCGGCACCAAGGCCTACCTCCGCTCCCTCTGGGAGCAATGGTGGGCCCTCCGCGCGGAATGGGAGGCCCTCGCGATCCCCGCGCAGCTCTGGAAAACCGGCGGCCAGCGCCCCGCCAATCACCCCCAGCGCCGCCTCGCGGCGCTCGCCGCCATCGTCGCCCAATGGCCAAAAATCCGCGCCCTGGCCGAGGCGTGCGACCCGAGAAAGACCCACCAGCTTCTCGCCCCCTTGCACGACGATTACTGGACCCGCCACTACACCGTCCGCTCCGCCGAATCCAAAGCCCCCATGGCCCTCCTCGGCTCCAGCCGCATCACGGAGATGCTCGCAAATGTCTTCTACCCCTGGGCCATCCTCGAGCACCCCGGGAAATGGGACACCTACCTTACCCTCCCAGCCGAGCTCGCCAGCCGCGTTACAAAAGTCGCCGCCGCCCGCCTCTTCGCCACCGACCCGCGCCAGGCCGCCCTGCTCAAGAGCATCGCCATGCAACAAGGCCTCATGCAGATCTACGAAGACTTTTGCATGCGCGACGCCACCGATTGCGCCGCCTGTCCCTTCCCGCGCCAGGTGGCCCAATGGCACCCCTGACCCCTCTCCCCCTTTCTGTTAAAACAGTCCCCCCCTTACCGTATCTCCACCCCCGTAGCCTGCATCCCCGGGAGAAAGCTCTGCACCCCGCCGCGCGGACGCTGGTCCGGGATATTCTCCGCCACCTGGCTCTCGGGTTTCCGCGCGTTTTGCACAAACGTATTGTTCTCCCCGTACCTCGCCCACGGCCCCCCGGGCACCTCGGGAAAGTCCACGAACTTCCAATCCGTCACATCCGTCCCGTTCATCCCCAGGTAATCCCGCACCGCCGGCGAGACATCCAGCCCGGCCCCCCGGTTCAGGTTCCACCGCGGCCGGTCGTTGCCAAACACATACTGCCAGTGATCCGTCCGGAACGGGCCCGCGTCCTCCCATTGCGCATAGCACACCTTGTTGCCAAACCGGATCGCGATCCAGCGCCCCTGGCACACCGATTTCGTCGACCCCTTGTAATCCTTCGGAAACCACGGGATCACCTGCGGCGCCTCCGCCTTGTGCGCCCCGTGCTCCATGTCGTTGTAAGGCAGCGCCACGTAAAACGGGTTCTGCCCCGGCACGAATGACGCCGGGATGTAATCCCCCGTCCGCTCCGTTTTATCCGACGGATCATTGCCCCCGTAATTCTTTGCCCAATTCTCGTCCCAGCAGCTCGACCGGTTCGGCACCGGGTTATTATGCGTCGCCGTCTCGCCGATCCAGAAGGTCGTCGTCACGATCTGCCGCTTCCACGGGTAGCGCGATTGCTCGTCGCCCGGCAGGAGGCTCGGCGCCACATTCGACCGCACCAGCGGCTCCGCGCTCTGCTCCGCCGTCGCCATCAGGGCCGGGTCCAGCTTCGGCGCCGGTTGCTCCTCGGTCTGCTGCTCCATATAGCTCGACCACGTCGCGGCATGCTTCGAGTTCTTCACATCCTCCGATGCCACCCGGTGCTTCGACTTCCCTAGCGGGTCCTGCGACGCCTCGTCCGATGCCCGCGACGCTCCCGCATGCCGCCGGTGATGCCCGGCCAGCTCCGCATCTCCCTTCTTCTTCGCCGTGCTCCCGCTGTCCGCCGTCGATTCCTGCGCCTTCGCATGCGTCAGCATCGACGCCAGGGACGAAATCATGATCGCCGCGAGATGAGTGAGCTTACGTATTTTCATGGGCGGCTTGGTTGAGCTTGGATATAGGGGGGGGTGCCAAGGTGACCGGCTCGGCGGATCCCATTCTGGCATCTTGAGAATCGTTCCGGGACGCCCGGGCGCGTCCTTATTCAATCTGCTTCGGCATCCTCCCGGGGGAGAGGGCCTGGCTCTAATTATGCCACGGATGCCGGCTTACGCAACGAATGCCGGATGAAATTCGCCCCCAGGTCCCAGAGCGGCCCCGGGAACTTCCGGCAATCCCGCAGGACAGCATCGAGCGCAATAACAAATTTATCAACCTCCGCCTCCGTGATCATCAGCGGCGGCAGGATCTTCAGCGTATCCAGCCCGTGCGCAGCTACTTGCGTGAGAATCCTGTGCCGCGAGAGCAGTGCCGTCACCACCATCTGTGTGAACAGGTTGATCTCCATCTTGTGCAGCGCCCTCCACCCCAGCTTCAGCGTCATCTCCCGCGGCTCCTGGAATTCGATGGCCAGGATCAGCCCTTTCCCCCGGATTTCCTTGATCACCGAGTGCCGTTCCTTCAGCTCCTCCAGCCGCCCCGTCAGCAGCTCCCCCATCCGCGCCGCATTCTCCACCAGCCCCTCGTCGTCGATCACCTGCAGCGTCGCCAGCCCGCACGCCATCGCCAGGTTGTTCCGCCCGAATGTCGACGAGTGCACCACGCACCGGTCCAGTTGGTTGAACGTCTTCTGGTAGATCTCCCGCCGCATCACGATTGCCCCCACCGGCACATACCCCCCGCTCAGCGACTTCGCCAGCGTCACGATATCCGGCTCCAGCTCCCAATGCTGGAAGCCGAACCACTTCCCCGTCCGCCCCAGCCCGCACTGCACCTCGTCCGAGACCAGCAGCGTCCCGTGCTTCCGGCAGAGCTTCTGCACCTCCACAAAAAAGTCATCCTCCGGCGATTTCACCCCTTTCCCCTGCACCGGCTCCAGGATCACCGCCGCCATATCCCCGCCCGCCAGCAGCGCCTCCACCCCCGCCAGGTCCCCGATTCGCACCCGGTGGCACCCTTCCAGATAAGGCCCGAAGCCATCCTGGAAATGCGGGTTCCCCATCACCGAGAGCGCCCCCATCGACAGCCCGTGGAATGCCCCCTCCAGCGACACCAGCCCCCCCCGTCCCGTCGCGGCGCGGGCAAACTTGATCGCCCCCTCCATCGCCTCCGCGCCCGAGTTGCAAAAGAACACCGCGTTCAGGTGCGCCGGCATCCGCTTCACCAGCGCCTCCGCCAGCACCCCGCTCAGCAGCGAGCAATCCATCTGCACCATATTCGGCAGGTCCAGGTCCAGCACCTCCCGGATCGCCTGCTTCACCGCCGGGTGATTCCGCCCGATATTGAAGACGCTATACCCGCTCAGAAAATCCAGATACTCCTGCCCATCCAGGTCGTAGAGGTAAGCCCCCCGGGCATTCGCATAAATCTTGTCGAACCCGATGGTCCGCTGCACCGAGACGAGGGTGCTATTGATGTACCGCTCGTGCAGGTCATAATTCTCCCCGAGCCGTTCAGTAACGATCTGCTTGATATCAATGGGCATATTGCGAAAGCGCAGACCCTACCCCCCCCAGCCTCCCGGGTCAACTTGCTGCCTCTGCCCCCTCTCTCCGCCCTTTGCGTCTTTGCGTGAGGCCCTTCACTTAATCCCCGTCGAGGAGCTGACGCGCCTCCTCCACATCCCGCCCGATCTGCCCCGCCAGCTCCTCCATGCTCGCGAATTTCTTCTCCCCGCGCAGGCATTTGCGGAATGTCACCTCGATCTCCTCCCCGTACACATCCCCCTCAAAATCCAGCAGATGCACCTCCAGCACCCGCTCCCCCGCTCCCGCGCCGATCGTCGGGCGCACCCCCAGGTTCGCAACCCCCTTCAGCGCGCGGTCCCGCCATACCGCCGTCACCGCGTACACCCCGTTCGGCGGGTATTGCTCATTGTGCGCGCTCAGGTTCGCCGTCGGGAACCCGAGCCCCCGCCCGATCCGCTCCCCGCGCACCACCGTCCCCAGGATCGAGTACTCCCGGCCCAGCAGCCGCGCCGCGCGCTCCAGCTCGCCCCCTTCCACCGCCGCCCGCGTCGCCGTGCTCGACACCAGCTCTCCTTCTATCCTCACTGCCGGCACCCCCACTTCGTCAAAGCCGAGCCGGTCCCCCACCTTCGCAAGCATCTCCAGGTTCCCCGCGCGGCCGCGCCCGAAACACCACTCGTGGCCCACGCAAATCTCCCGCAGCGGCCTGCATGCGCCGTGCAGTTCCAGCACAAAAGCCTCCGCCTCCGTCGCCGCGAATTCCTTCGTAAACGGGATCACCAGCACCGCCTCCATCCCCAGCGCGCCGATCAGCCGCAGCTTGTGCGCCGTCGCGGTCAGCAGCCGCGGCGCATTCTCCGGCCGCAAAATCCTGGCCGGATGCGGGTCGAACGTCACCGCCACCGCCGTCCCCCCGCCCGCCCGCGCGTCCCCCATTGCCCGTAGCAGCACCGATTGATGCCCCAGGTGCACCCCGTCAAAGACCCCGATCGCCAGGTAAACCGGCCCCCGCACGTCTCCCAGCTCCGCAATCCCCCTCAGCACCCGAGCCCCGGAATCCCCCTTCGAATCTCGAGCTTCGAATTCCGAATTTCCCATGCGCCTCTACGCCCCCCGCAGCCGCGATACCTCCGGCAGCGTCAATATCTTCGAGCGAATCGCCTCCGCCCCTCCCGTATTCAGCTCCTCCACCGTGATCGACCGCTCCAGGTTGAACCGCCCCGATTTCGTCCGGCGCAGCTCCTGGAGGTGTGCCCCGCAGCCCAGGTCCATCCCGATATCATGCGCGTACGTTCGCACATAAAATCCCTTGCTGCACACCACGCGAAAATCAATCTCCGGCAGCCGCAGCCCCTGCACCTCGTGCGCGAATACGTGCACGAAACGCGGCTCCCGTTCCACCGTCTTGCCCTGCCGCGCCAGCTTGTAGAGCGCCACGCCGTCCTTCTTAATCGCGGAGACCATCGGCGGCATCTGGTAGAAATCCCCATCGTACCGCGCGAACGCCGTCTCCACCTGCTCCGTCGTCAGCTCCGGCACCGGCCGCCTCTCCGTCACCTCGCCGTCGGCGTCCTGGCTCGCGGTCATCGTCCCCAGCCGCATCGTCCCGACGTATTCCTTGTCCTCGCTCATCAGCAGGTCCTGGATCTTCGTCCCGCGCCCCAGCACCACGATCAGCAGCCCCGTCGCCAGCGGGTCCAGCGTCCCGCAATGCCCCACTTTCTTGAACTCCAGCCGCCGCCGCACCAGCGCCACCACATCGTGCGAGGTCATCCCCCGCGCCTTGTCCACCAGCAGCACTCCGTCTATTTCAGTTTGTAATCTCATGGCAAATCGCGGCCAGCACTTTCTCTTCCACCTCCGTCACCGCGCCCCGCACGCGCGCCCCCGCCGCCAGCTTGTGCCCGCCGCCGCGGAATTGCTGGCAAATCTTGCATACATCCACCCGCTCATCCTTGGAGCGCAGCGAGATCCGCACCTTCCCCTCCGCCGCCAGCTCCTCGATGAACGCCGCCACGATGATCCCCTCGATCCCCCGGATCGTATCGATCAGCCCCTCGTTATCCTCCGGCTGCACCCCCAGCTCATCCACCATCTCCTGCGTCAGGACGAAACTCGCCACCCGCCCGTCGCAACTGATCTTCAGCACATTCAGCAGCGCCCGCAGCAGGTGCACCCGCCGCAGCGGATGGCTCTCGTACATCCTTTGGGATAGCTCCCCCACCTTCACCCCCGCGCGGATCAGCTCCGCCGCTATCTCATACGTCCGCGCCGTCGTGTTCGGGTATTGAAACGACCCCGTATCCGTCGAGATCGCCACGAACAAATTCTCCGCGATCTCCGGCGTCATCGGCATCCCCGCGAACTCGATCAGCTCAAAGATAATCTGCCCCGATGCCGGCGCCGTTGCATCGATGTACGCCATGTCCCCGTACCCCTCGTTGCTGATGTGGTGATCGATATTGATCCACAGCTTCGCGGTCTTCACAGCGTTCAGCGTCACCAGGCCCAGCCGCGGCTTGCTCGCCGTATCCAGCGCGATTGCCACTTCGACCTCCCGCGGCTCACCGGGCGGCGTCGAGACCATCTCCCACCCTGGCAAAAAGCGAAACTTGTCCGCCACCCCGTCCTCATTCCACAGCGTCACATCCTTGCCCATCGCCCGCAGGCTCAGGCCCAGCGCGATGATGCACCCCAGCGCGTCTCCATCCGGCCGCACGTGGCTCATGATCGTAAACTTCTGGTGATCCCGCAGCGCCTCCGTGATCTGCGCCAGCGTCGCATTACTCTTGCTCATCACGCTCCTCCTTGCCGGGCTCCCCGGCGGGCTCCTCCTCGTCCGGCGGGATCACGATCTCATCCATGATCTGCATCACCCGGTCCCCGCGCTCCAGCGCGTGATCGATCTCGAAGTGAAGCTGCGGCGTGTACTTCAGCACCACCCGTTTCATGAGGAGATGCTGGAGGTGTTTCCGCTTGTCCAGCAGCCGCACGATCACCTCCTGCTTCTGCGCCTCGTTCCCGATCACGCTCACGTAGATGTGGCACGACTTGAGGTCCGGCGAGATATCCGCGCTCTGGATGGTCACCAGCGGCGCGGAGAACACCACCTCGCGGCGCACGATCTCGCTCAGCTCGCGCCGGATGATCTCATTGACTCGTTCGAGACGATGTTTCATGGGAGTGACGCCGGGGGGGGCGGCAGGAATCTCGGGGACGGGTTGCCCGCCGGGAGCCGCCGGTGCCCGAGTGCCCGGTGCCGGCTACAGTTTCTGGGCCACCTTCTCGAGGTTATAACACTCGATGATGTCTCCGGCCTCGTATTCGTTGAAGTCGCCCAGCTTGATGCCGCACTCCAGGCCATTGCGCACTTCCTTCACATCGTCCTGGAAGCGCCGCAGCGTCGAGAGCCCGCCATCGTAAATCGGCTGCCGCCCGCGCAGCACCCGCGCACGCGCCGTCCGCGCGATGCGCCCGTCGGTGACCAGGCAGCCAGCCACCTTGCCCCGCGACAGGTCGAATACTTTCTTCACTTCCGCATGGCCGATCACGCTCTCGCGCACCTCCGGGTCCAGCAGGCCCGCCATCGCCTCCTTCACCTGGTCGATCAACTCGTAAATAATCGAGAAAAGCCGGATCTGCACCCCCTCGCGCTTCGCCGCCGCCGCCGCGGAGCTCTCCACCTTGATGTTGAAGCCGATCACCACCGCGCTCGATGCGCTCGCCAGCAGGATGTCGTTCTCCGAGACCGGTCCCACCGCCGCATGGATGATATCGAGGTCGATCTTCTTGCTCTTGATGTTGCCCAGCGAGTGCAGCAGCGCTTCCATCGAGCCCTGCACGTCGGACTTGATCACCAGCTTCAGCAGCGGATGCTGCCCCTGCGCCAGCGTGTCGAAGATATTCTCCAGCGTCGCCCGGTGCGGGGAGCCCAGCTTCTCCTTCCGCTGCGCATCCTGGCGCTCCTCGGAGAGCGTCTTCGCATCCCGCTCGCTGTCCATCACCAGCAATTCGTCGCCCGCGTTCGGCAGGTCGGCGAATCCCAAAATCTTCACCGGCGTCGAGGGAGGCGCTTCCTTCACTACCTGCCCCTTGTCGTCGATCAGCGATTTCACCTTCCCGCTGTAACTCCCGCAGATGAACGCCTGCCCGATCTTCAGCGTGCCCATGCGCACGATCACCGTCGCAGTCGGCCCGCGCCCCGGCTCCATCTGCGCCTCGATCACCGTCCCGCGCGGCGATGCCGTCGGGCTCGCCTTCAATTCCAAAACTTCCGCCTGCAGCAAAATCATTTCCAGCAGGTGATCGATCCCCGTCCCCTTGAGCGCCGAGACCGGGCACATGATCACATCCCCCCCCCAATCCTCCGGCACCAGCCCCTTCTCCTGCAGTTGGCCCTTCACCTTGTCCACATTCGCGCCCGGCAGGTCGATCTTGTTGATCGCAACGATGATCGGCGCCTTCGCCGCCCGCGCATGCGCCAGCGCCTCCAGCGTCTGCGGCATCGGCCCGTCATCCGCCGCCACCACCAGCACCACGATGTCGGTCACATTCGCGCCCCGCGCCCGCATCGCCGTAAAGGCCTCATGGCCGGGCGTGTCCAGGAAGGTAATCTTCTGCCCCTTGTGCTCCACCCGGTACGCCCCGATGTGCTGCGTGATGCCGCCCGCCTCGCCCGCCGCCACCCGCGAATTCCGGATGTAATCCATCAGCGACGTCTTGCCGTGGTCCACGTGCCCCATGAAGGTCACAATCGGCGCCCGCAGCTTCAGCTCCTCCTCGCGCGGCTTCTCCGGCAGCTTCGGCGGTTGCACGACGACCTCCACCTTGTGGACGCCGCCCCCTTTCTCCCGCTTCTCCCGCTCAAATGTAAACCCGTGCATCTTGCAGATCGCAGCCGCCACGTCCGCCTCGATCGATTGATTGATCGCCGCGAAAATCTGCATCCCCATCAGGTCCTTCATGATCTGCGCCGGGCGCAGCCCCAGTTGCGCCGCGAGGTCCCGGATAATGATGGGAGGCTTGATGTGAATGATCTTCTCATCCGCGGCCGCCGCCGATTCTTCCTCCGCCGCGGCTGCCGGTGCTCCTTCGGGCGCGGGCTGCGCCGCCTCCGGGGCATGCGCCTCGGGCGTCGGATGAGGGGCATGAGGCTGCTGAGCCTCCGCCACGGGAGGTTCCGGTGCCGCGGCCGCCGGCCCCGCCGTGATCGGCTTGAGCTTCATGCTGATCGGCGCCAGCCCGCTCGCTGTCTTCTCCCCTTCCGCCGGGCGATGCCTTACGGTCTTCTGCTTCTCATCGATCAGCGAGACGACCTCCTTCGGTGCCTTGGGCGCCGCGGGCTCGGCCGGGGCCGCCTCCTGCGCTGCCGCGGCCGGGGTGGCCGCCTTCTTCGCGGCGGCGCCGGTTTTGGGCGCGGCTGGACCCTCTCCCCTGCGGGAGCTGGTCTTTTGGGTGGGTGTCGCTCGGGTTGTAGCCATTTAAAGTTAGTGTTGCACCTGCGTCTTCCGCGCTGCCTCCAGGATTTCATTGGCCTTCTCAAGGTCGATGCCCGCGTCCGCGAGATCCTCGGGCTCCGCCGTCACCAGCACGTCCAGCGTCCCCATGCCCCCGCGCACCAGCTTGACCGCCGTCTCCATGTCGATGCCCAGCGACTCCACGATGACCTTCGCCGCCTGGCCCACGCGCTGCTCGAATTTCTCCGACGCCGACTCGTCCTTCTCGATATTGATGTCCCACCCCAGCAGGCGCGAGGTCAGCCGCGCGTTCTGCCCCCGCTTCCCGATCGCCAGCGACAGTTGATCCTCATCCACGCGGATGTTGATCACCTTCTTCTCCGCGTCCATGCTCACGCTCTTGATCTTGGCCGGCTTCAGCGCCTCCAGCACAAATTCCTTCGGTTCCGCGCTCCACCGGATGATGTCCACCTTCTCGTTGTTCAGCTCCCGCACGATGTTCTTCACCCGCGAGCCGCGCATCCCCACGCACGCCCCCACCGGGTCCACCTTCTCATCCGCGCTGTGCACCGCGATCTTCGTCCGGTAGCCCGCTTCCCGCGCGATCCCCTTGATCTCCACCGTCCGGTCCGCGATCTCGCTCACCTCCACCTCAAACAGCCGCCGCACAAAATTCGGATGGCTCCGCGACAGGATGATCTCCGGTCCGCGCGGCGTATTCTCCACCGCCACCACGTAAGCCCGCAGCCGGTCCCCCACGTTATAATCCTCCGTCTGCACCCGCTCGCGCGAAGGCATCACGGCCTCGAATTTTCCAAGGTCGATAATCACATCCGAGCGCTCGAACCGCCGCACCGTCCCATTGACGATCTCCCCCGCGCGGTCCTTGAACTCATCGTACACCATCTCCTTCTCCACCTGCCGGATCCGCTGCATCATCGCCTGCTTCGCCGTCTGCGCCGCGATCCGCCCGAAATTCCTCGGCGTCACCTCCACGTCGATCAGCTCCCCGATCTGCGCATCCGGCTTCAGCTTCAGCGCCTTCGCCAGCGCGATCTCGTCATACTCATTGCGCACCCAGTCCACGATCCGCAGCTTCGCCATCGCCTTGATCTCTCCCGTCTTCGAGTTAATCTCGATCCGCAGATCATTCGCCGGCCCGATCGCTTTTTTAGACGACGACAGCAGCGCGTTCGAGACCGCCTCAATGAGGATCTCGCGCTTGATGCCCTTCTCCCGCTCAAAATAATCGAGAGCTGAAACCAAATCGCTGTTCATAAAAATTTAGGTGCCCCGCGGAGACAAAAAAAAGTGGGGTGTAAGCCCACTCATCAGCCTGCAGGAACCACCAACATTCGCTGAAAACACACCCAACGTCAAGCCCCGCAGGCAGTAACTCCCCATCCCGAGGAATCACCGCAAATCCGCGAATCCGCGTACCCCCTCCCATACCCCGCGCCATATCCGCCGCCAAGCCCCCTTCCCCCCCGAAAAAATGGTGTAAATCCGCGTGAATCCGTGGTTCCTCTCCCCTCCGACGCAGCCAGATGATCAAAGCCATCCTCTTCGACGCCGCAGGCACCCTCATCCACCTCCCGCGCGGCGTCGGCTGGCATTACCGCGACGTCGCCGCCCGCCATGGCCTCGACATCGAGGAGCCCCTGCTTGCCACCGCCTTCGCCCAGGCCTTCCGCGCCGCCCCGCCCCGCATCCAGACCGGCATCTCCCAGCCCGACGACGACAAGGGCTGGTGGCGCGCCCTCGTCCTCCGCGTCCTGGCAGCCTGCGGCCAGCACCCCCCCGCCGCCCAGTTCGATCCCATGTTCGAGGAGCTCTATGCCCACTTTGCCCAGCCCGGCGTCTGGGCCCTCTACCCCGAGGTCCTCCCCGTCCTCCAGGCCCTCCAGCCCCACTACCGCCTCGCCATCCTCTCAAACTTCGACCGCCGCATCTACCCCATCCTCCGGGATCTCGGCATCCGCCGCTACTTCCACTCCATCTTCATCTCCAGCGAGTTGGGCTTCGATAAACCCGACCCCCGCATCTTCGCCGCTGCCCTCACCGCCCTCGGCGCCCTCCCCGCCGAGACCCTCCACGTCGGCGACCACCCCGAGCAGGACTGGCGCCCCGCCGCGTCCGCCGGCCTCCACACCTACCCCCTCCAGCCCCCCCCCCCGCCCCCCCACCC
>Ga0182024_10013487_pt1 | contig 15942 bp, 14 predicted proteins | sample P32metaG_FD_120480 | JGI IMG/M metagenome (GOLD analysis project Ga0182024, IMG submission 120480) | Permafrost microbial communities from Stordalen Mire, Sweden - P3-2 metaG (Illumina Assembly) | ecosystem: Environmental > Terrestrial > Soil > Wetlands > Permafrost | place: Sweden: Stordalen... | reverse complement strand
GGCGTAGGCTGCGTCCACCTGGGTTCCGTCCACTTCGGGATAGACGTGGCCGTTGGCCACCAGGATGTCGAGCCAGCCGTCGTGGTCGATGTCGATGAAGCTGACGCCCCAGCCGAGCAGCCGTGTATTGACGCCCAGGCCGGCCTGATAGGTACGGTCGTCGAAGGAACCGTCACCGAGATTCATATAAAGGGAGTCGGTGTCCCCGGCGAAGTTGGTCTTGACAATGTCCAGCAGGCCGTCGCGGTTGTAGTCGCCAATGGATACGCCCATGCCGGCCTGGGGCTTGCCGTCGGGCGAGTAGGCCACGCCGGCTTCAATCGCCTCATCCTTGAAGGTGCCGTCCTTCTGGTTAACGTAGTAGGTTGCGGAGGTGGAGTCATTGGCAACGTAGATGTTCGGCCAGCCGGTATTGTCGAGGTCGGCGGCGGCGCAGCTCAAAGCATAGGTCCCCAGTGTGCCGATCATGCCGGCCTTGTCGCTTACGTCGGTAAACGTGCCGTTACCATTGTTGTGGTAAAGCAGGTTCTTGCCGCCTTCCAGGCCTGGCGGCCCGCATGCAACCTGGATGCCCTTATAGGTGCAGTTCGCGTCCTCGGGCAGCGGCGCGGTCTTGACGTCGAAGTCGATGTAGTTGCCGACAAACAGGTCCACATGCCCATCCTTGTCGTAGTCCAGGAAGGTGCAGCCGGAGTTCCAGCGCAAGCGGGATTGCAGCAGGCCAGCTTCTTTGGTGACGTCGGTAAAAGTGCCGTTGCCGTGGTTGCGAAACAGCGAGTTCTGGCCGTAGTAGCTAACAAACAGATCGTTCCAGCCGTCGTTGTTGTAGTCGCCCACGCAGCAGGCCTGTCCCCAGCCGGAGCGGGCCAGGCCGGCCTTGAGCGTGACATCGGTAAACGTGCCGTCACGGTTGTTTTTGAAGAGGTGACAGAACGGCTCCTGGCCGTTGGGAAAGCCCTCGAAACGCCAGCCATTGACCAGAAAGATGTCGACCCAGTCGTCCTGATCGTAGTCAAAGAAGGCCGCGCCGCAGCCTGTAGTCTCAAGCAGATACTTGTTGCGGTGCTCGCCGCCGAAGATGGTCTTTACGTTGAGGCCGGCTTCCCTGGCCACGTCCGTAAATTGAACGCCGAGCGGTGTGCCTGTTAAGGGAGACGCCAAGCCCTTCGGTGCGGGACGAGCCGGCGCCTCATATGCCTGGCGGGAGTTGCCGGTGGGCTTTTGCGGCTGAGCTGTCTGTCGGCCAAATGCCGGCCGCGCCAAACGCAGAACGTCTTCGAGCGACAGAACGAGTGCCGTCCGGGAGAGCGACTTCAAGAAGCCACGGCGGGTCAAGGGCAAATCTGGAATCTCCGTGGGCCCGCCGCTGTTGTTCGCGACATCGCCTCAAAGAGCCCAGTATATCTGCTGGAGTGCGGAATGGGCAGCCGGGACGCCTGCAGCAGGGCGCAGGTTTCAGGCGGGATCGATGACCTTGAGGCCCTTGACCGCGCCAAAATGACGCTTGTTGAAAGTGGCGACGGCGCTGCCGCGCTCCAGTGCAGTGGCGGCAATGATGAGGTCGTAGTCGCCGATCTTGCGTCCTGACGATTCTAGCTGCGCCCACAGGCGCGCGTGGATTCGAGCCGTCTGTTCTGTATAGGGGATGATCCGCACCACCGCAAGCGCGTTTTCAACGTATGTTTGCCGCTTCATCCTGTGCTTTGCTGTCGCGCGTTCGACGCCATGCCAGAGTTCGGCTACAGTTACAGCTGCAACTTCGAATTCCTCACTTGGCTGCGAAGCCATCCATCGTTCCAGGTCGAGGGTTCCCCGCTCTCCCCCAATGATCACGCCGGAGTCGAGGATTATAGCCATTTATCCTTCTGAGGGATAAGGCCCTTGCGCGCCTCCTCCAGATCGTCGTACCATGCCGCCGACTCTTCCGGCGTCAGCCGAACTTTAGCCAAGGCCGCCGCAATCTCCCTGCCAGTACTCGGTTTCTTCTCTTCCGGCACGATCCGCGCCACCGGCACGCCATTCTTGTGCAGGATGAAGGTCACGCCCTGATAATGGGCGCGATTGACGCAATCGGCAAAGTTGCGGGCGGCCTCTGTGACGGAGATGGCTTTCTCGTTCATGAAATCAGATTATCATATTTCACGGAAAATCAGATTTAGTGGCTCAGTAGCGCAACCCGAGCTTCATGGGGAAATCGTCCTCATCGTCTTCCAGGCCGGGCATGTTGCAGTGCTCGCGGACGATGCGGTGATGAACTCTTTGCAGCGCGAAATGCGCCGCGAGAGTCGCGGCAACAGCCAGACCAAAGTGCCGGACGCTGGCCTCGATCCATGGCTCAAAGAACACCGGCAACCACACGATCGCGGGAAGGAATGTGAAATATTTCAGGACCGTGAGCGCCAGGTTGGATTGCTCTCTTGCCGGCTCGCCGGTGAAGGCGACCGTCTTGACGTTCAGGAACAGCGCGTCCGTCAGCAGGACGCACAGGGCCGCGGCGATGAGCAACAGGCTGGCAGTTGCCGGCCAGGTGAGAAGATCCGCCGGCGCAAAAACCCGGAACACGAGAATGGCTGCGAAGGTGATGAGGCCGGCCCACAGGAGCACCCACAGCTTGGCGGCCTGCAAAAGCTGCATCGCTATGTCGAGATGCGGAGGCCTGCCGTGCACAATGCGGAAGGCCCAGCTGCCCTGCCGGTTGCCGGGCGAAACAAAGGCCATGCGCAGCCCGGCGATGACCCAGAAGGCGACGATGGCGATGGCCGCGCGGATGCCGTCGGGGGAGATCTCCACTCGAACCTGGCCGCGCGCGACCGTCAGCCGAAGCACGCTGGCCACAACGACCGAGAGCCCGACCCCTCCGTAGAGGACGAGATAGATGCGATACCGTTGCACGCGAAACAGTGATTGACTGATGAAGTGGAATACGGCGCGGCGCACGGGAGACCGAAGCAGCGTGGCATGGAGGAGCCGATGCAGAGGGCGCGCGGCCCAAATGCGCGTGTCATGCGTGCCGGGCCCAACCACCAGTTGGCGCACCCTGCGCAAGTAGGCCAGCGGATAAGCGAGCGCGGCCACCGCGACCGTGATAACCAGCGCTGCGCATCCAGTCTTCGCGAGGCTGGCGTAGATGGGCAAGGCTGAAGGCCCTTCCAGCAGCCGCTGATAAATTCCAAGAAACCAGAATGGAGGGCAGTAGAGCACATACAGGCTACCCGATTGGAGGAAGACCGGGACAGCGCCGGAGAGCACTGGAAACAGCAAAAGCAGCATCAACAGAACGGAGATGGAAAGCCCCTGCAGTATGAGCGACAGGCGGCGGAACAATCCTTCGCCGAGAACGGAAAGAAACACGCCCTGCAGCGCCAGGATGAAGGCCGCGGAGTACAAGCCGCTGCCGAGAACCGCAAGAACATGGCCGGTGAGCAGGCGCGGGAGATTGGGCGGATCTAGCGATGCGGGAAGAATCGGAAGTGCAAGGAAATTGGCATCGAGCAGAAAGCCGACGATGAAGATAGCGATGGCGGCAACGCGGGCCAGGAAAAGTCTTCCGCTCTGAATGGGCAGGGTAGTTAGAACAAAGATATCGAGCAGATCGGGAAAGAACAGGTCCCATTCGAACACAGTGATGATGCCCATGGCGACGAAGGAATAGATCACGAAGAAGAAGTGATGATTGACCTGCACCCAATAAGGCGGCGGACTCGGCCAATCCATGACCTGACCCGGCTTGGTTGCCAAAAACGGATGGTAGATGGGCCATAGATACAACGCAACCACGAATCCAGGAAGGCCGGTGGCCACCGCAACGAGAATGAGGCGCGCCTTTGCATCGCCGTCGGGAGAAGCAGTCTCATGGTTGAAGAAGCGCTCAAGAAAGTGCCGCACCAGCAGCGAGAACTGGCTTCGCTGCGGCACGTGCACAGCCCCCAGCGCTGCCTGGGCGTTCAACGAAAGCGCCTCCGGCTCCGACATCATGAAGAGCCGCTGGAATTCCTCACGAATTGCCAATTTGCATCGCCTCAACCATCTGCTGCGCAGTGCTCCGTGTGTCCTGCTGCTGGACCAGTTGCGCAAACACGCTTTCAAGATTCGGCAGGCTCATCAATTTCGTCAGCTCGGCGGGATGAGCGTCGGCCAGAACCCTGCCCTTGGCAATCACGATCACGCGGCTGCAAACCTGCTCGACGACTTCCAGCACATGGGAGATGTAAATCACCGCTTTGCCTTGCGCAGCCAGCAGCTCGAGCAGGTCTTTGAACAGACGCCCGGAGACCACATCGAGGCCGGAAAGAGGTTCGTCGAAGATGAGCAGTTTTGGATCGTGCAGCAACGATGCGGCAATCAGCACGCGCTGGCGCATGCCTTTCGAATAAGTGGAGATGGGCGAATACTGCCACGACTCCAGACTCAGCAGCTTCAGCAGGCGCGTGGCCTTGGCTTCGATGAGCGCCTCGCCCAGTCCGCGCAGACGGCCCACCAATTGCAGATATTCGAGGCCGGATAAGTACGTGTAGAGATGTGCTTCTTCCGGAACATAACCGAAGACCGCGCGGAATGCGACCATGTCTTTCTCGATGTCCTGTCCCTCAAACAGCACCCGTCCGTCGTTCGGCCGCAACATGCCGGTAATGATTTTCACTGTGGTCGATTTGCCCGCGCCATTGGGCCCAAGAAAACCTACCACCTCGCCGGGCGCCACCTGGAAGCTCACATCTTCAATGGCGGGAATGCCGCGATAACTTCGGTAGAGATGTTGCACTTCAAGCATTCAGACGGCCTCGGGAAAAATTGGGTTCGCGGGTGGTTCGATTTCCTTTAGAATCGCTGCACCGGCATTACCCTATGTAGCAATCTGCACATACCCTTGTCAAGTAGATTGCTACATAGGTAGAATGCGCCATGGCCCGCGAATCAAGAATCCCGGAGACCAGACTCTCGCACACCGCTGCGCTGATCCTGCAGGCGCTTGACGCCGGATTTGTTTATGGCTTCAGCATCATGGAAATGACAGGCCTGCCCAGCGGCACCGTCTACCCGGCCATGCGCCGCCTGGAGCGCGACGAGCTGATTCGCTCCCACTGGGAGCGCCAGTCGATCGCCGACGCCGAGCAGCGCCCGCCGCGCAAGTACTACAAACTCAACGCAGCGGGCAAGGCGACGCTGGAAGCCTCGCGCCGACGCTATCCGCTGTTGGAGCGGCTGATTCCCCGCGAGGAGGTCAAAACTGTATGAGGCCTTCTCTCGCATCCGCGACCCGCCTTCTGCACATTGGGTTGTTGCGTTCTGCCTCGCTGATGGTGCCGGTGTCGCAGCGCGCGGAGTGGCTCCGCGAGTGGCGCGGGGAATTGTGGCACGTGCGCCAGGCCTGCGCGCCGGCGGACTGCGCTTCGTGGAGCGGTCAGCGCGAGGTCACCGCCTTCTGCCTCGGAGCGTTCCAGGATGCGCTCTGCCTTCGCCGCGCCGCCCGGCAGCCCTTAGCTGCGATGGAGGGAACGCCCCGGCAATGCATCCTGATTCTGGCCGCGATTCTGGGCGCCAGCTACGCCATCGCACTGCTCTTGCCCGGCGTTCGGACAGAGCGCAGCCTCTGGCCGCGCAAGGTCAATCCGAACCTGGTGCTGATTCAGTCCGAGGGGTCCAACTACGATTCGCAGCCGTCCATCCACCCGGCACAGTTCCGCTCCTGGGAGACGCGCAGACAAAGGTACTTCGATGGCTTCGCCTTCTACCGCGTCACAAATGAACCCGCAGCGCTTGAACTGAACGGGAACCGGCTACAAGCCAAACTCGCATGGGGCGTAGCGCGCGCCAGCTCCAATCTGTTTACACTACTGGGCCTGCCGATCCGGTTTACCGATGCGGGTACGAATGCGAACACAACGGCGGACGGAAGCCTCCCGGAAGTGATTTTGAGCGAGAAGATCTGGAAGCGCGAGTTTGGCGCTGACCCGCATGTTACCGGCGGCCTTATGCGCCTGGGAACGCGAATGGTAAGGATCGCTGGCATTGCGCCCGACGGGTCCCTTGATCTGCCCGGCCGTGTGGACGCGTGGCTGCTGGAACCAGAGCCCGAGTTGGGGTCGAACAGCGTCGGCTATGTAGTTGCCCATCTGACCGCCGCAGGCAAAGAGGAGATGTGGACCACCTGGGTGCACATCACCGCCAACGAGCCCGACGGCGCCGAAGACAATTTGCTTGGCGTTTCCCTGGAAGGATGGCTGCCCCCACCTGAAACGCTCTATTTGTTTGCTCTCTTTCTCGCCCTGCTGGCCTTGCCGGCCATCACCACCGTGTCGCTGGGCGAATACAGCGTGAATCCGCAAAAGACTTCATGGTCCAGACGGCTCCGCCGCTGGAGCTTCCTGGGCGCCAAAACCGCTCTGCTTCTGCCGATTATCTACTTTGTTTCGGTGGATCTGGCCTATGCATGCACATTTTTCGGCCGGGAGTGTGAAGCCTATATTCAGCTGGTCTTCACCTTCGCCATGTGCCTTTTTGGTTTGCGCTGGGTGCTCAAAGATCAGCGCCAGCGCTGCCCGGTCTGCTTGCGCCGCGTAACGCATCCTGCCCAGGTTGGCCAGGCCTCCAGAACCTTCCTCGACTGGAACGGCACGGAGATGATGTGCATGGGCGGCCACACGCTGCTGCACGTGCCCAGCCTGCCCACCAGCTGGTTCAGCACCCAGCGCTGGCTCTACCTGGACACATCCTGGAACTTCCTGTTTGCAGGGTCGACACGACCAGCTCCATAGCAAATCTTTTGCGTTCAATTATTTAAGGCATCGACGCCGGATCGCTTATGTTCGTCATTTCCCCGCTAATTGCTCCAGCAGAGTGTCGAAGTCTTCCAGCTTGGCATACTCGATGATGACTTTGCCGCGGCCGTGGTGGTCTTCGATGTTGACTTTGAGGCCCAGGGCGCGCTGCAGGCGCTCCTGCACTTCGCGCACGTTGGGATCGACGGGCGGCTCCGGCTTGGGCTCTTTTTTGCCAGCTTTATCAGGATGGAGCAGGCCTTGAACATACGACTCTGTTTGGCGAACAGATAGCGAAAGCCCGACCACGCGCTTGGATGCCTTTTCAATCTCCTCGGCATGCTCAAAGGCAAGCAGGGCGCGGGCGTGGCCGAAGCTGAGCTCGCCGGACTCGACGCGGCCCTGCACGGTGGCGGGTAAACGCAACAGGCGCAGGAAGTTAGCCACCGTGGCGCGGTCCTTGCCGGTGCGCGTAGCCATCTGCTCCTGGGTCATGTGGAACTCTCGGGAAAGCCGCTCGAAGGCTCTCGCCTGCTCCATCGGGTTCAGGTCGGCGCGCTGCAGGTTTTCGACGATGGTGATCTCCATCGCCTGCTCGTCGGAGACCTGGCGCAGAATGGCCGGGATGGTGGCCTTGCCGGCCAACTGCGAGGCTCGCCAGCGGCGCTCTCCGGCGAGGAGCTGGAAGCGGCCCTCCGCCAAGGGACGAACAAGGACGGGCTGGACCACGCCATTGGCCACGATGGAGGCGGCCAGCTCGGCCAGCTGATCTTCGTTGACTTGCGAACGCGTCTGGAAGGGATTGCGATCGATCTGGTCTAGAGGAATTTCGCGTGGCTTACCGGTTTCAGAGTCGACGGCGGCAGCTGCGGGAGCCTGCACGCGGGGGAGCAGAGAGTCCAGGCCTTTGCCGAGAGCGCGGCGCTTGGTGTCTAGGGGAGCGATAGTCATGGTTCGAAATCCTCAAGAACCCGGCGAAGACTGCCGGTGCGTCAATTAAGTTCTGCCGGAATTATGGAAACAGGTCTATGGCCGGCATTGGAATTCAACCTGAACCAGCAGTTGCGGCCAGGAATCACGAGTAGGGCCAGAAGCGGACCTTGGCGCGGGTTGGCGAATGTGGCGGCACGGTAGGCCGATCCACCGCCTCTGCCTTCCGTTCGACGCTGCGCGGGCTTTCTACACCGTTGCGCGCCAAATACTCGCACGCCAACTCGAAATAGGCCTCGGTACCGCGGGAACGGGGGTCGTAGAGGGCGACTGGCTTGCCGTGGCTCGGGGCCTCGGCCAGGCGCACGTTGCGCGGAATCACTGTTTGAAAGAGCCGATCCCGGAAGTATTCGCGCAGGGTATCTGTCACCTGCTGGGCAAGATTGGTGCGGTCGTCGTACATGGTGAGGAGCACACCCTCAATCGTGACATTGGGATTGACGGAGGCGCGGACGCGTTCGAGGGTCGAAATCAGCTCGGTAATGCCTTCCAGGGCAAAGTATTCGGCCTGCATGGGGACGATCAGGCTGTCGGCCGCTCCCAGAACGTTCAGCGTGAGCAGATCGAGGGCCGGCGGGCAGTCGAGGATGATCAGGTCGAATCCGTACTGGATGGGAGCCAGGGCATTGCGCAGGCGGAGCGCGCGATCGGCGGCGCTGGCCAGCTCGATGTTGGCGCCGGTGAGGTTCTTGGAACCGGGCAGCATCCAGAGAAGACCGATTTCAGTGGGAAGAATGACCTGTTCTGCTCGGGCCTCGCCCATCAGGACGTCGTAGATGGAGTGGCGATTGTCGTCTCGCTGAAAGCCGAGGCCGGAGGTGGCATTGGCCTGGGGATCGCAGTCAACCAGGAGCACCTTGAGTCCTTCAAGAGCTAGGCAGGCAGCGAGGTTGATCGCTGTGGTAGTCTTGCCGACTCCGCCCTTCTGGTTCACAACGCCGAGAATCTTGCCCATGGGAGATAAGAGTAAAGCGGAGGGCGGATTGCCGGTAGGGAATTGCCCTGTGGAGAACGCGGCGAACCTGTGGAAAGCGTCCGGTTGCAAAGCTGGCGAGCCAGAGGAAAGCGGTTGAAGGATAAGGGGTTGGTGCGTGTGGGCGAACGGAGACCTGGGGATGATCGAAAAGAGGCCGTCGGTGGAAAACCCCCTGGGTTTTGGGGGCGCTTTCTGAGATTCTTATTGGCAATTCCAGAATTGAATTGTGTCCGATATGAGAGGAACTGAGGATTGTTCCACGTGGAACATTTCTATATTGGGCTCTGATTCGAATGTTCCACGTGGAACAATCTGCTCTTTCACGGGAGCCGTTTCCCCGTCTGCCGACCTAAAGCAAGAACTCGCCTGTCGCTCCCCGGCAGCCGAATCGGGCTCAACCACGACCACCCTTCGCGATTTGCGGCTTGCATTGGTCCCAGCTCGTCTTCCGTCATCATAATTGCCAACCAACCCGCAGATGCCACCAATTCAGACGCCATTTGAATTGCCTGCGGCATCTGGTCCACCGCGCGAAGCGTTACACAATCAAAGCGCTGGACGAGCGCCTCAGCCCGTCCGGCGTGGACCGTCGCTGAGAGTCCAAGGGTGCGAACCGCCTCGCGGAGAAATGCAGCCTTTTTGCCCTGCGACTCGGCAAGAGTGACCGCGATCTCCGGCCGGCACAGCGCGATGGGGATTCCAGGGAAGCCGGCGCCGGAGCCGAAGTCAAGCAACGTGGTGATTCCGGCAGGCAGGGCGCGGGCGCAGGCGATGGACTCGACAAAGTGCCGGGAGAGAATCCCTTCCTGGTCACGAATGGCGGTGAGGTTCACGCGGGCATTCCAGCGAAGAAGCAGGGTGCAGAAATCCGCGAAACGGCCGGCTGTCTCTACATCGAGAGAATCGAGCCCCTCTCCGATCAGATGATCGTTGAGCCGTGCGGCGATCGATGCGGAAGATCCACCCGTCGCCGAGTCGTAGGCTGATCTTGCTTCCATTTCGGCGCTCAAACAGCCGCGACGGATTCCTCAATCCGCCGGGGTTCCCAGGCAGTGGCTGCCTGGACGAAGCCTGAAAAGATTGCCCGTGAGAATGCGCTGTGCGTATAGGTCCGCTCCGGATGCCATTGGACGCCGACAACGAAATGGGCCGGCGAATCCAATTCGATAGCCTCGATTACTCCATCGTCCGGCGAAACGGCGCTCACGAGCAGATTATCGCCGGGAACTTTGACGGCCTGATGGTGGCTCGAATTCACCTGGTACTCGAACCGCCCGCCTTCCGGCAGCAGGCCCGCCAGCCTCGATCCTTTTGAAATCTGAGCCGGGTGTGCGTCCAGCACGACGCGGCCTGGGCTGTGATTGACCGGGGTCTGCAAATCCTGGACGAGCGACCCATTGCGCCAGACGTTCAGCGTCTGCGCCCCGTGGCAAATGGCGAGGATGGGCTTGTAGAGGTTGAAGGCGTCCTGCAACAAAAGTTCATCCACGGCGGCGCGCCCAGGGTCAGCTTCACCGCACTCGGCAATTCGATCTTCGCCATATCTTTGCGGGTTAACATCATAGCCGCTGCCGGGGAGCAGAATTCCCTGAACTCCGTGGAGAAGGCGCGCAACCCGGTCCTGGCGCTCGTGCAGTGGGATCAGGACGGGAATTACGCCGCAGGAATGAAGCGCGGCGAGATACGGCGGCAGAGAACGCGCGTTGTAGGCTGGATCGCTACTGGTGGGCTCGGGTATGGCGATGTGGACAGACATGGAACGATCAGTGTAATCCCGCGCGGGAGCAATGCGAAAGGCCTTCGCAGAGCAAGCACCGATTACCAGCCAACCAGCTCTTCCGGATCGTCGACATTGTGCCGGAGAAAGCTGTCAGGCGAGAGATGCCTCGGTTTCCGCGCCGGCCGCTTCCGGCTGGCCGGAAAGCTCCTGAATTGCGGTCCGCAGCCGTTCCGTCAGCTCGTCCGTCTGGCGAACGGTCATTCCTTTGGTGTCGATCGCTTCACCCGCCGTCAGGGTCAGCTCGCCGGGATACAGGTGGCGGGTGTGAATCGGCAGCAGATCGTAGACGCCGCTCAGCGCGATCGGCACCAGTGGGACCTGGGCGCGAATGGCCAGGTACGCGGCGCCGGAAAGAAAGCTCTGCAACTCGCCGTTGGGCGTCCGGCCGCCCTCAGGGAAGACGAAAAGTGGCATTCCCGAGCGCAGGGCCTTCACCCCCACGCCCAGGCTGGAAAGCGTGGCGCGTGGATTCTGGGTATTGATCGGAATCTGGCCGGATCGACCTAAGTACCATCCTATGAATGCTATAGGCCACAATTCCTTCTTTGCCAATATGCGGAACTGGAAGGGGAGTGCGGCGAAGACCACGGGCGTATCCATGTAGGAGGTGTGGTTCGAAGCATAGACGGCGACTGGATACCTGAGCAAGTTTTCCACGCGACGAACTCTAAGCGAAGATCCGGCGAAGAAAACCAGGATGCGCGCCCAGAACCGGGCGATGCGGTGCTGCGCGCGGCCGTGCTTATCCATCAGGGATACCGCCAGCGACAACGAACCGCAAACGATGGTGGTCAGCGTCATGAGCGGAATGTGGACGACGTTGGTTCGCCAGCGATAGAGCCGGGGCAGCGGCGAATTGGGGCGCGGGCTCATGGGGCTGTCACGCTTTCCTGAAGCAGCAGGGAACGCGCCTCTCCCACCAGGTAAACCGAACCGGAGACGACGACAGTTCCGCCATCTGCTTTACTTTGAGCAGCTTGAATGGCGTCGCTCACCGATCTTGCTGACTCCGCCGGGGTTCCCGTGGCCTGAGCCGCGGCCAGCAGATCCTGAAGCGCTGCCGCGCGAGCAGTGTGAATGGGCGCGATGATCACCTGGTCGAAGAGGGGAAAGAGAATCTGAGCCATTTCGGCAACGGGCTTGTCACGCAGGCAACTGAAGATGAGGAGGTGTGGCTTGCTCTCATCGGCCAAAACACGGCTCAGCCCGGCGCGCAGTGCCCAGGCCCCGGCGGGATTGTGGGCCACGTCGAGAATCCACTCGATGCTGTCCTTTTGGATCCGCTCAAGGCGAGCCGGCCAGCGGGTTTCGTGAATGCCGGCGGCGATGGAAGCCGGCGTCACAGGAAAGCCGTGATTCGTTGCCAGCTCGATGGCTGCCGCAATAGCCAATGCCAGGTTGCGGTGCTGATGCGCGCCGGTCAGCGGCGAATCGACCGCAATTGCCGTGCCCAGCGCTTCGATCGAATAAGGGCCATCCGCGGCGGCGCTGGTGGGCGGCATGTAAGGGATAGCGCTGACCGCGCGCACGTTCAGCTCGACGGCTACCTCGCCCAGGGCCTGGTTGGCCTCCGGATGCTGCGGCAGCGTGATCAGGGTTCCGTTGCGGCGCAGAATGCCGGCTTTCTCGCGGGTGATGGCGCAGATCGTAGACCCCAGCCACTCGGTGTGGTCGAGCGAAATGTCGGTGATGACGGAGAGCAGAGGATCGACGATGTTGGTCGCGTCCAGCCGCCCGCCCATGCCTACTTCGAGAACTGCAATATCGACGCCGGCCTCGGCGAAATACTCGAGCGCCTGCGCGGTCAGAATCTCGAAGAAGCTGGGAAGCTGAGGAAGCCGCGCATCCAGCACCAATTGCTGGGCGGCATCGTGAACGCGGAAGTAGAGGCGCGCAAAGGCTTCATCGTCGATTTCGACGCGATCCAGCCGGATGCGCTCATTCACGCGCGCCAGATGCGGTGAGGTGTAGAGGCCGGTGCGCAACCCGGAAGCGGTGAGGATGGAAGCCAGCGTGGCCGCCGTCGAGCCTTTCCCGTTCGTGCCGGCGATGAGCACGGAGGGAAAGCGGCGGTGCGGATCGCCGAGCGCAGACAGCAGGAGGCGAATCTCGTCCAGCGAGAATTTGCGCCGTGGCTGACCGGAGCTCTGGTAGAGCTCGGGAACCATGGCATTGAGTTGTTCGACTGCGGTGGCGTAGGACATGGACAGTTCAGTATAGAAGGGGGACGGGGAAGTGTGTAGATCAGCGTTGGGACGACGCCTGCAATGAGCGCAGGACTCGGCCGCTCATGAGTTAAAGCCTTGCAAGCGGCTAGCGGCTCACTTCACGATTTCGCAGCCTGTAAAAGAACAGAGCAACAAGGTTGCTCATCACCACGGTACCCGCAATCTTCGCTGCATATCCCAGCGGATTCACCACATCGACAAACGGAAACACCGAGGTCAGCAAACTGAAGAGCGAAGCCGAGAACCCAGCCAGCGAAACCCACTTCAACCAGCCGGGCAGCAATTGGCGCAACGACCCAATCCCCACCAGGGGAATCGCGAACATTGCCATATACATCAGCTCATAGTGCGTCAAACTGGCGTTCGAAAGTACCTGAAAGGCCTCCTGCGCATGAACGCCCACGCTGGCCAGCACCAGCAGCAGCATCACCAGCCCGGCTATGCACACGATCGAATTCGCCGGCGTCTTGAATTGCGGATGCAATCGCGTAAACCACACCGGCAACAGATGGTCCCAACCCACCGCCATCGGCAGCCGAGTGGCTCCGGTGAAGATATAGCTCGCCGCTCCCAGAAGCCTCAGTTGCACCAGCAGAATTGCAGCCATCGCCAGCAGGTTTCCAACGCCGGTATCGCCCAGGGCAATGCGCATCGTCTGCGGGATGGGAGCGATGAAGTCAATGTGTCCCGGCGTTGCAAAGGCCACAACCGAAGCCGTCCCCAGAATGAACATCAGGCAGATAATCGGCGAAGCGATCCACACCGAGCGCGTGATACTGCGCGCCGGCTGCCGGCTCTCGCCGGCAAAGATGGCGATATATTCAAGACCACTCAGCGCGCCCACCAGCATCTGACCGAACAGGGCCATCGAGCGCAGGTTGCGCGGCGGCAGCGCCAAAGCAAACTCCATCCCATGATTGAGCCCCGATCTTTGCCGCCAAAGCGCCCAAACGGGCAGCAGAATGAGCCCCACGAACGCCGTAATCATCGCCAACCCGCCGATGTTATGAATCCATTTGCCCCACTCCAAACCGCGGATCGCCGCCAGAGTTACCGCCGCAACGATGCAGCCGACAATCCCCAGCGAGGCGAGGTGATTTTCCGGCAGCCAGGCAGCCCTGGGCCCAATCAGGTAAGCCAGCTCTGTAGGAATCGCATAAAGAATCGCCGCCGTCACCGCGATGCCGTAGACCCAGAGGTTCCACGCGGTAAGGAACCCGCCCAGCCCACCGAATGCCCGGTGCGCCCAGACATAAAGTCCGCCCTCCAGCGGCATGATCCGGTTGAGGCCGATCACCACCGCAGCCACGGGAAAATAGAACAGCAGCATCGCCGCTAACCAGGTCAGCGCCTGCGCACGGCCCAACCCGGCGGCAACCCCGACCCAGCCGCTCCCGACCACGCAGAGCACCTGCGCCAGCACCAGGTCGCGCAGCCCCAACTGTCGTTGCAACCCGTGTTCGGCGGCAGATGCAGACGATTTCGCGGCCATGGTGCGCTAATCTTCGCATACTCGATTCGCCCGGCTCTCTGCTCCAGTCCCAGAAAGATTCTCGGCAGAAGGCTCCGCCGGTGCAATAAGTCAGGGCCGGATCGACAGTGGCGCGATTACCGGCACAGTAGCAATTGCAGAGCCTGGCGCGCGTTCTGCAGGCAGAGCCGCGCTTCGTCCTCAGACAGCAGGCCCTGATGGACGGCTTTTCTTCCTACGTCGTTCACCTGGTTGGCAACGCGGGGAAAGTCGGCGTCGATGCCGGTCAGCTGCAGGTTGTTGTTCACCTCATGCAGCAGATTGCCCAGCGTGGCCGTGTTGCGGTAGCGGGTGCGCACCAGGCTGGTCAGCGCAGAAGGGAGTTTCTGTTTGATGGCCTCTTCAAGCACCGAGCGGCACATGACGGCGCAGGCGGTGAACAGGCCAAAAAAGTAGCAGCGCGTGGCCTCGTCGAGATAGCGGTCGGCATCCTCGGAGCTGGCCGAGCCGACCACGCACTCGCGCAAATGGGTGGCGCGGAAGACGGCGGGCTCCACAAGCTCGAGCATCTCAATGGCGATGGCGGCGCGCAGCAGGTCGTTCTGCTGGGCATCCAGGGCGCGCTGAATTTCCTGCCAGGCGGGAGTGAAAGCCGCCTCGCCGGCCTGCTGCAACCGCGTCAGCGAGGTGAGCCTCTGGCGGGCGTGCTGGATAAACCCATGGCGCATCTCCTGCGCCATCTTTCGCCAGCCCGCAACAAAGGCGGCCGGGTCCTGCTGGTGGCGCGCCCAAAGCTCGTCATAGACAATGCCGGGGAGCACATCGCGCAACTGCTCAAAGCGGCCGGTTCTCGCCAACTCAGAGATCGCTTCGCAGAATTCCCTGCCCGGTGCGCCCTCGGCGGACATCTGCAACAATTCGGTTTCCAGGCGTCCCACGTCAATCGTCACAGTCAAGGCTCCTCGCTTGAGATCAAGCCCGCTGAAATCAAGTCCCCTGGAAGCGAGTCTAGGGGAGTTCGATCGCGTCCGCGTAGACAATAGGCGCGACCCTTGTCGGGAGGGTACAGGAATGGGAAGCAACGCATAGAAGGAACGCAGACGGGAATCGGTCCTCATCGCTCACGATTTCTTCCTCACGTCTTAACCATCGGGAAGTTGTGCATGAGCTCTCCGCTGTGGAGGACGCGGTTGCGCGAACCCCTTGTCCCATGCGGCGATGGACACAGTTTTCACACATCCGATCCGCTTTGCACAGGGGTCGATGAGCTGCCTGTGGGAGACGTGGGAAACAGGGGGTCGACTGCGGGCCGCAGATACCGGATTTCCAAATCTCCGGAATTGCACAGACAGGATTTAGAAAACCCGGCACCAGCTCAAGTCGTAATGGTTAAACCTCTTCCCAAGGATTTCCACTTTTCCTGCTACAACTACGGGGACTACTGTCTTTTTCTTTTATCTAACTACTCTTTTCCTACCCCTCCGTCGCACTGTACTGCAGGCAGCGTGGAACGGGAAGCTGAACCGCACAAGACGGCCGCTTCAATCTTCAAGCGGACCCACCGACCAGCCACGGAATCCAGCCGTTTCAGAACCTCTGGCATGAGCCACTGCTCGGGCCAACCCAGCCGCAAACCACCTCATCAGCCCAGGAATTCAGAAATATATCCCGCTTTTCCACCCACACCGGGAAGCAGAAGGTGAATACAATCAAAGCAGAAGAAGAGACAGACCCTTCCGCCG
>Ga0182024_10013485_pt1 | contig 15943 bp, 15 predicted proteins | sample P32metaG_FD_120480 | JGI IMG/M metagenome (GOLD analysis project Ga0182024, IMG submission 120480) | Permafrost microbial communities from Stordalen Mire, Sweden - P3-2 metaG (Illumina Assembly) | ecosystem: Environmental > Terrestrial > Soil > Wetlands > Permafrost | place: Sweden: Stordalen... | reverse complement strand
TCTACCGGCGGCGGCTCGAGCAGCAAGGCGGCGACGGGCGGCTCGCTGATCTTCGCGGTCGACGCGTTGACCGGAAATGCCGATCCCGGGATCTTTGCGACCTTCGGCGACTGGATGACGATCGACTGCATCGCCCGCGGCCTGACTCACATCGATTACCACACGACAACCGTGCAACCCGCGCTCGCCGAGAAGTGGGAGATCTCCAAGGACGGTCTCACCTACCGGTTCGCGCTGCGCAAGGGCCTCACGTTCCACGACGGCAACCCGGTCACAGCGAATGACTGTGCGCGCTCGTTCAACCGACTGATCAACACGAACGATCCGAGCCGGCCCGCCGGTACCTACGCGATCGCCGAGCTCGGCGGCGCCAACGTCCTCTCGGCACGGGCGATCGACACTCTTGAGTTCGAGCTCAAGCTGAGGGCGCCCGACGTGGCGTTCATTGCGCGTCTGTCGAATCCGAACGGCGTGATCCTGTCCGAGAAGGCGATCGACAAGTACGGCAAGCGGATCGGGGACAATCTCGTCAGCGCCGGGCCGTTCAAGTTCGTCAGATCGACCCCCGGTCAGAGTGTGACGCTGGCGGCGTTCGACAACTACTGGGAGGGCCGCCCGAAGCTCGACAAGGTCGTTCTTCAGGTGCTCCCCGACCCCTCGTCGCTGACGAGCGCGCTCGTCAACAGCTCCGTGCAAGCGTCGAACTTCGTCGCCGACGCGGACCTACCCGAGTTGTCAGCCGACAAGAGCCTGTCCGTGTACACACCGAAGTCCTACATCGACATCTTCCTGCAGATGAACGTGCGGACGCCGCTGCTGTCCGACATCCGCGTGCGCCAGGCGATCAACTTCGCGCTCGACCGCAAGGCGATCGTGCAGGAGGCGTTCTTCGGCCACGCTCAGCTCCCCGCAGGCATGGTCGCGCCGCCGGAGCTCGGATACGACGCGAGCCTGACGCAGTACTCGACGCAGAACATGACGAAGGCAAAGCAGCTGCTCAAGGAGGCCGGCGCGGTCGGCAAGAACGTCAGTAACGTCAATCAGAACATCCTGTTCTGGCCAAGTATCGGGCAGATCGTCGAGTCGAACCTCGACGAGTTGGGGCTGAAGGTCAGCTCGCAGTACCTCGATTCGGCGACTTTCAGCTCGCGCCAGATGGATCCGAAGGGACACGAGCTCGCGCCGTGGCAGCGCTCGGCGTTCGTTCCCGATCCCGACAACAAGCTGACGCCGCTGCTGGCGACCGGCGAGTCGACCGCGGAGGACATCACCGCGAACACGCTGCTTCCGACGCAGCCGAAGCTGAACCAGATGCTCACGGCGGCGCGCGGCGAGACGAACCCGACGAAGCGAGCGCAGCTCTACGTGGAGCTGCAGCGGTTCCTCGCGACGGAGGTGATGGTCTACTCGATGCTGGCGTACATCTACACGCCGGTCGCGAGCATCAACACGCTCCAGAACTTCAATGCCGATGCACTGGGTACATACCGTCTGTTTCTGGACAACACCAGCCTGTCGGCGTAGCCGAGCCAACTGACCGCGTAGAGGCGATCAGACCCTGAGCGTCCTCGAACCCGAACCGAACGGACAGCGGGCCGTCGCCGTCGGCGGCCTCGCTCTCCCGCAGGGTGGATTCCTGCGTCGCGGCAGCCTGCTGCGAAAGCCGATCTCGATCATCTCGTGGGGCATCCTGGTGGTGTTCGGGCTGGTCGCGATCTTCGCCCCGCTGCTCGCGCCCTACGGCCCGACCGCGACCGTGGGATCGCCGCTGATGAAGATGGGTGCCCACGGGCATCTGCTCGGCACCGACTCGTTCGGGCGGGACGAGCTGTCGCGGGTGATCTACGGCGCGCGGCCGCTGATCGCCACGAGCCTGCTCGCGGTCGTCGTGGCAGTCGTGCTGGGGTTCGCGATCGGCCTCGTCGCCGGCTATTTCGGTCGCTTCGTCGACACGGCGCTGATGCGGGCGATGGACGTGATCCTGTCGTTCCCGCTGATCCTGCTCGCGATCATGATCGTGGCGGCGCTCGGCACCGGACTGCTCAACCTCGTCGTCGCGATCGGGGTCTCCCAGCTCCCCGTCTGTGCGCGACTGGCCCGAGCGCTGGCTGCAAGGGAGCGGCCGAGGGAGTACGTGCTCGCCGCCAGGACGAGCGGCTTTGGGGTCGTTCGCGTGCTCTTCCGCGAGATCGCCCCCAACCTCCTCGGGCCGATCGTCGTCCAGGCGACGGCGATCGTCGCTGTCGCCGCGGGCTACGCAGCCGCGCTCTCCTACCTCGGGCTCGGGATCCAGCCGCCGACCGCGGACTGGGGCTACATGGTCAAGGAGGGGCAGGAGTTCATCTTCGCCGCCCCCCGGCTCGCGCTGATTCCAGGGATCCTGATCACGCTGTTCGTGATGGCGTGCAACTTCGCCGGCGACGACCTCCGCGACCTGCTCGTCGGAGACCGAGGCATCTAGCGGACCGATGAAGGTCCTGATCGCCAAGCGTCTCGCGCTGCTGCCGTTCGTCGCGCTGGCGGTCGCGACGATCGTCTTCTTTGTCTTGCGGATCGTTCCCGGGAACGCCGCCGACGTGCTCGCCCAGCAGGCGACCTACGGTCAGAAGCAGCAGATCATCAAGTCGCTCGGCCTCAACCAGTCGGTCCTCGAGCAGTACTGGCTGTTTCTCAAGGGTTTCGTCCACCTCAACTTCGGCTCCTCGTTCTACAGCGGGGACAGTGTCGCCTATCTGCTCGGGCAGACACTTCCGGTCACGATCGAGCTCGCCGTCGCGGCGGTGGTAGTGATGGTGTTGATCGGCGTGACCACCGGCATCCTCGCGGCAGCGTTCCGCGACACGTGGATCGACTCGGGATCGAGGCTGCTGGCGACGTTCTTCTTCTCGATGCCCTGGTTCGCGCTCGGGATCCTGTTGATCCTGCTGTTCGGGGTGAAGCTGAAGTGGCTGCCGACCTACGGCCGCCTGCCCGCGACCGTGAACTACCAGCCGAAAACCAACTTCATCCTGATCGACGCCGTGCTCGAGGACCGCTATGACCTGATCTGGCCCTGGATCCAGCACCTGATCCTGCCGGCACTCACCGTCGGGCTGACGACCGCCGGATTCGTGACTCGGATCACCCGGGCGGCGTTCGTCGAGACGATGAGCGAGGACTTCGTCCGCACCGCTCGGATGAAGGGGATGCGCGAACGGCGAGTCTTCTGGCGCCATATCTTCCGCAATGCGTCGCTGCCGATCGTCACGATCGTCGGGCTGCAATTCGGTGCGCTCCTCGGCGGGGCGGTGATCTCCGAGGTGGTGTTCGCCTATCCGGGGGTGGGACGCCTGATGGTCAACGCGATCTTCCAGCGCGACTATCCGGTCGTTCAGGGGGCGGCACTGGTGATCGCGTTTCTGTACATCCTCGTCAACACGCTCACCGACATCTCATATCTGTATCTCGACCCGAGGCTGCGCAGGGCGTGAGCTCGCTGGCCGGCAAGGTCGCAGTGCTCACCGGCGCGTCATCCGGGATCGGGCGAGCCGCTGCGCTCGCACTCGCACGCGAAGGTGCGGCGATCACGATTGGCGACATCGACGAACCCGGCGCGGCGGAGACGGCGAAGCTGATCGAGGCCGACGGGGGCCGTGCGATCAGCCGCCGCTGTGACGTCACCAGCCCCGAGGAGATCGACGGGCTCGTCGCGTCCGCGGCGGACGAGTTCGGCGGGGTCGACATTGCCTTCGGCAACGCCGGATTCCTCGCGACAGCCGACCTCGACGAGATGACGCTCGAGACGTTTAACAAGCACCTGGCGGTCAACCTGACCGCGAACTTCCTGCTCGCGAAGGCGAGCGCGCCGCACGTGCGCCGGCGCGGCGGTGGCTCGATCATCTTCACCGCCTCGCTCGGCGGCCTCAGGGGTTCGGCGGGAAGCGTCGCCTACAACGCGTCGAAGGGCGGGCTCGTCAACATGACCCGGTCGCTCGCGGCCGAGCTCGGCCCCGACTCGATCAGGGTCAACTGCCTGTGCCCGGGCTGGGTAGACACGCCGTTCAACGATCCGTTCTGGGCCCACGAGCCGCCTGGGACGATGGAGGAGACCGTCGGCCGGATCCCGCTCAGGCGCCAGTCGCTGCCGGAGGAGATCGGGTCCACGGTCGTCTTCCTGGCGGGCGACGCGAGCAGCTACCTCACGGGGCACGCGCTGGTCGTCGATGGAGGACTGCTGGCGACATGAGCGAGCAGCCGCCCGGACGCGAGGCGCTCCTGGAGGTCCGCGATCTCAGGGTCACGTTCGACACCAGGGAGGGCCAGGTGCGGGCCGTCGACGGCGTCGACTTCGAGCTGCGCAAGGGCCAGGTGCTCGCGATCGTCGGCGAGTCGGGATCCGGCAAGTCCGTCACCGCGCTGTCGATTCTGAGGCTGCTGCGCGACCGCAACGTGGAGACGACTGGTCAGATCTTCTACCAGGGCAAGGACCTCGTCGAGCTACCCGAATCCGAGCTGCGGCGGCTGCGCGGGGCGGAGATCGCGATGATCTTCCAGGACCCGCTGACTTCGCTTAATCCGCTGCAGCGGATCGGTCAGCAGATCGTCGAGATGCTGCGGATCCATCGCAAGATCTCACGCGCAGAAGCTCGGGGCAAGGCGGTGAAGCTGCTCGAGGAGGTCGGTATCCCGCGCGCCTCCGAACGCGCGCGGGACTACCCACATGAGTTCTCGGGCGGCATGCGGCAGCGGGCGATGATCGCGCTCGCGATGGCGTGCGATCCGAACATCCTGATCGCCGACGAGGCAACCACGGCGCTCGACGTCACGATCCAGGCTCAGGTCCTCGACCTGATCAAGCGCGAGAAGGAGGACCGCGGCGCCGCGGTGATCCTGATCACCCATGACCTCGGAATCGTCGCCGACATCGCCGACTGGGTCGCCGTGATGTACGCGGGCAGGATCGTGGAGTACGCGTCACGCGACGAGCTGTTCTACGCCCCGCGGCACCCGTACACGTGGGGTCTGCTCGCGTCGGTTCCCCGAGTCGACCGGCCGCGCTCGCGGCGGATGAAGCCGATCGACGGGATGCCACCCTCCCCCGCCGACCTCCCGACCGGCTGCCGCTTCCGCCCCCGCTGTGCCCATGCGTTCGACAAGTGCGAGGCAGCGCCCGAGCTCAAGGGCGCGGACAGAGACAGCTTGCACCTCGACGCGTGCTGGCTCGAGCCGAAGGAGAAGCGGGAGCGAGCGCCGATCGAGGCCGATGCCGATGCCGATGCCCATGCCCATGCCCATGCCCATGCCCATGCCGATGGAGTGTCGTGAGCGACCCGGCCACGCCCCAGAGCCACGAAGCCCCCGACAGCACGGCAACCGCCGAGAAGCCGCCCCTGCTCGAGGTCGAGGACCTCGTGATGCACTTCGCCGCCACGAACGCCGTCGGCAGCTCGAAGGGCGTCGTTCACGCCGTCGACGGCGTCACTTTCAGCGTCCACGAGGAAGAGACGCTCGCAATCGTCGGTGAGTCCGGCTGCGGAAAGACGACGCTCGGACGATGTCTCGTGCGCCTGTACGACCCGAGCTCGGGGACGATCCGCTTCCGTGGGAACGACGTCACCCACGTCTCCGAGCGCGCGTTCCGGCCACTGCGGTCCGAGATCCAGATGGTCTTCCAGGATCCGTACAGCTCACTGAACCCGCGCAAGCGGGTCGGGGCGATCATCGGCGACGTCCTCCGCGCCCATGACGCGTGCGACCGCGGCGACGTCGCAGCTGAGGTCGAGAAGCTGCTGGCGCGCGTCGGGCTCCGTCCCGAGCACGCCAGCCGCCGGCCCCGGTCGTTCAGCGGCGGTCAGCGCCAGCGGATCGGGATCGCCAGAGCGCTGGCGCTGCGGCCGCGGCTGGTGATCGCCGACGAGCCGGTCTCCGCGCTCGACGTCTCGATCCAGGCCCAGATCGTGAACCTGCTCGACGATCTGCATGAGGAGTACGGCCTGACGCTCGTGCTGATCGCGCACGATCTCGGGCTCGTCCGCCACATCGCCGACCGTGTCGCCGTGATGTACCTCGGCAAGCTCGTCGAGGTCGGGACGACCGACGCGCTCAACGAGCGCCCGATCCACCCGTACACCGAGGCGCTGCTGTCCGCGATCCCGATCCCCGACCCCGTCGCGAGCGCCAAGCGCAAGCGGATCGTGCTCGAGGGCGACCTGCCGAGCCCGCTCGACCCACCGGCGGGCTGCCGGTTCCACACACGCTGCAGGTATGCGACCGACGTCTGCCGGACGGTCGAGCCGCCGCTCGTCGACCACGGCGGGCGCCTCGCCGCGTGCCACCACCCGCTGAACGTTGATCCCCCGAGCAAGGAGGCGACAGAGACGTGAGGACGCTGATCATCAACGCCGTCGTGATCGACGGGACCGGCGCGCCGATGCGCCCGGAGTCGACGGTCGTGATCGAGGACCACGAGATCGCCGAAGTGATCGAACGCCGCGCCCCGTACTACGACCGAGCCGGGACGATCGTCGACGCGCGAGGCGGCTTCGTGCTCCCCGGCGTCGTCAACCACCACGTCCACGGACTCACGCGAGGGCCGCTGATGATCGTCGGCGAGCCCGCGCTCGAAGGCGACCGCGTCCAGTCGAACCTCGACCGCCTGCTCGCGCAGGGAGTGACGACCGCACTGAACGTCGACGGCTACCCGACGACCGAGGAGGCGCTCGCCTCGAGCCGCTTTCACCCGCTGATGGTGAAGGTCTCGACGCTCCACACCCCAGCGCACATGGCCTGGGTGATCGATGGGCCGTTCCCGTTCGGAGGGATCCAGGAGCGCCACCGCTGGACGCTCGAGCAGATGCTCGAGCGGGGCGCGCCCGCGATCGGCGAGGCCGGCCCCGGGATCGACGCCCACTGGGCCGACTACACGCTGATCCCCGAAGCGATCGCACGGCGCGGCGGGCGTACGACGATCGACACTGCGCGGGGGCTGAGGCTCGCGGCCGAAGCTGCCGACCGCGGGCGCATCGAGGAACTGGTCAAGGAGACCGGCGCCGAAGGCGTCACCGCCGATGAGTTCCTCTCGATTCACGAGGCGACGATCGAGTGGCGCCGGCTCGCCCGCGTCGCGCTCGATGAGGCGATCGCGGCGGCTCGGACGCATGACGCGCCGCTGATCCTCCACCACACGCCCGGCACTCACGATGCGGTGATGGACGCCGCCGAGGATCTCGGCGGGCGCGTGATCGCCGCCCACTCGAACTTCCAGATCTACGACCCCAAGGATGCGTGCAAGAGGGCTCGCGCGCTCCGCGAGCGCGGGGCGCTGATCGACATCATGTCCGGTGACGCGTTCTCGGCCCGGCAGTTCCAGTCAGGTCCGGAGGTCACGTTCCGGATGCTCCAGGAGGGCGTCGTCGATCTGATCTCGACCGACTACGCGGGCGGTTTCTGGGACCCAATGCTGCTCGTCGCCCAGAAGGCCCATGAGGCCGGCGTGATCAAGCTCGAGGAGGCCGTGCGGCTGATGACCTCGTCGCCCGTGGACGCCGTGCCGAAGCTCGCTCCGGGACGCGGACGGGTCGCCGCGGGAGCCGTGGCCGATCTCGTGATCACCGAACCGGGCGCGCTCTCCGCCGTCCGCGGCGTGTTCATCTCAGGGCGCCAGGTGCCCGTCCCGGAGACGTGGTGACCGGTTGGATCTCCGCGGCGTGAGCTCGATCCCGCGACCGCTGCTGCGCGGCGGGGTCGGCGCCGCCGCCTGTGGGCACCCGCTCGCCGCCTCCGCCGCGACCGCCGCGTTCCGTGCCGGCGGCGGCGCAGTCGATGCCGCGGTCGCCGCTGCCGCCGCGGTCGCGGTCGTGCTGCCCGAGGCGTGCGGGCTCGGGGGCGACGCGATGCTGCTCGTGCGGTCAGAGGCCGGCTCCGTTACCGCGTTCAACGGCAGTGGAGCCGCACCCGCGGCGCTCGTTGCGCCGGTGCCGCCGGACGGCGCCGCCTCGGCCGCCGTACCCGGAGCGGTCGCGGCGTGGGAGGCGGCACACCGCCGCTTCGGCCGGCTGCCGCTCGCGATCGTGCTCGAGCCGGCGATCGCCCTGGCCCGCAATGGCTTCCCCGTCAGTGAGCCGCTGCTCGGCGCAGTTGAGGCGCAGCGCGGGCGGCTCGAGCGGGGCGCGCCTTCGTGGCCTCTCCTCGACCGCTCTCTCCGTCCCGGGTTGCTGTTCCGCCAGCCCGAGCTCGCGCGGACGCTCACCTTGATCGCGGAGCGCGGTGCTAAGGCGTTCTACTCCGGCCCGGTGGCCGACTCGATCGAGCGGACGGTCGCGGCCGAGGGGGGATCGCTCACCGCGGCCGACCTCGCCGCCCACGAGACGGTGGTGCGGGCGCCGATCTCTGTGCTGCACCGCGGGACGCGGCTCTGGCTCCAACCACCGGTCTCGCAGGCACTGCTCGCGGCGATCGTGCTTGGCGAGCTGGAGCGGCGCGTGCTGGCCGGCCCCGACGCCGATGTCCACGTAGCGGTCGAGGCGGTCGAGGCAGCGTTCGCGCACCGTGACGAGATCGCCGCACCCGGCGCCGAAGCGCGCCTGCTGTCGCTCGCGCTCGAGATCGACGACAAGCGCGCCAGCCGCCGCGGCGGCCCCAAGGGCTACGCCCACACGACCGCCATCACCACCGCGGATTCGAGTGGAACGGTGGTCTCGCAGCTCGTCAGCTTGTTCGACGACTTCGGCTGCGCCTCACTCGTGCCGGAGGGCGGCTTCGTGCTCAACGACCGCCTGACCGGCTTCTCCCCGGACCCGAGCTCACCCAACGCGGCGGCGCCGGGCAAGCACCCGGTGCACACGCTCTCGCCTGCTCTGTTCGACGCGAGCAGCGGTCCGGTGGCGCTCGCGACGCCGGGAGCCGACGGGCAGGTACAGGTACTCGTCCAGGTTCTCGAGTCCCTACTCGGCGACCGGATCTCGATCCCCGAGGCGCTCGACGCGCCGCGATGGCGATCGATCGAGAGCCGCCTCGCGCTTGAACACGGCTTCGATCGGGGCGTCGCCGAATCGCTCAGCCGGCGCGGTCATGAGGTGACCTGGCTTCCGGCCGGCGACTCGCTGTTCGGCGCGTGTGCACTCGCAGGCTTCGACGCCAACACGGGCACCGCCTTCGCCGCGGCAGACCCGCGGCGCGCGACTTGGGCGGCCGCATGCTGAGACCGGGGCTCGAAGGAGTCGGTGCGGTGGTCACCGGGTCCTCCAGCGGCATCGGCCGCGCAGTCGCGCTGAGACTCGCCGCCGAGGGCGCGGCGGTCGGCTGCTGCGACCTATCGGCCGCCCCACGACCGGGAGGGTTCGACGAGCTGCCGGAGCTCTCGACCGATGAGGCAATCCGGTCGCGTGGAGGGCGCGCGACCTTCTATAGCTGCGACGTCGCCGACGAGGAGTCGATCGACGCCGCGCTCGCGACGGCGGGCGACCTCGGTGCCCCGCCGCGGGTGTACGTGTTCTGCGCCGGGATCTTCACCGGCGACGCCTCAATCCTCGAGGAGCCGGTCGAGGCGCACGACGCGACGATGCGAATCAACGAGCGCGGGGTGTGGCTGTGCTGCAGGGCGGCCGCGCGGCGGCTGGCGGAGTCGGGCGGCGGCGGCCGGATCGTCTGCATCGCATCGATCTCCGGGCTCGTCGGCCTGCGGGCGGAGCCCAGCTACTGCGCGTCGAAGGCGGCAGTCGTAAACCTCGTGCGCGCAGCTGCCCTCGACCTCGCACCGCACCGGATCACGGTCAACGCGGTGTGCCCCGGCTTCATCCAGACGGCGATGCTCGCGCCGGCGCTCGAGGATGCGGCCAAGCACACAGAGCTCGAGCGCTCGACGCCGTGGCCCCGCCTCGGCCGTCCGACGGACGTCGCCGCCGCGGTCGCGTTTCTCGCCTCGGATGACGCCGAGTGGATCACCGGTGTGGCGCTCCCCGTTGACGGCGGGTACACGTGCAGTTGATGTCATTTCCGTACGCCGCGGATCTGCATCCAACTTCTTGAAAGTTGGATCCAGACCTGACAAGATCGGAGTGAGCGATGACGAGCCCGCCGGCAAACCTCGATCACGACCAGCTGCTGCAGATGATGCGCAGGATGCTGCGGATCAGGCGGTTCGAGGAGAAGCTCGCGGTGCTGTTCAAGCGTGGCAGGCTGCCCGGCTTCATCCACCTCTACATCGGCGAGGAAGCGGTCGCGGTCGGCGCCTGTTCCGCGCTCGTGGAGGCGGACAGGATCACCTCGACCCACCGCGGTCACGGCCACCTGATCGCGAAGGGCGCCGAGGTCTCGAGGATGATGGCCGAGCTCCTCGGCCGCCGCGACGGCTACTGCCGCGGCAAGGGCGGCTCGATGCACATCGTCGACTTCAGCCTCGGGATCATGGGCACGAACGGGATCGTCGGTGGCGGGATCCCGATCGCGGTCGGGTCAGCGTGGGGCGACAAGACCCAGGGTCGCGACTCGGTGACGATCTGCTTCTTCGGCGACGGCGCGGCCAACCAGGGCGTGTTCCTCGAGGGGATGAACCTCGCCGCGATCTGGAAGCTCCCGGTGATCTTCGTCTGCGAGAACAACCAGTACACCGAGTGGACCGCCAGCTCGAAGCTGACCTCTGGCGAGATCACGGACCGCGGCCGGGCGCTCGGAGTACACGCCGAGCGGGTTGACGGGAACGACGTCGTCGGCGTCCACGAGGTCGTCGGAGCGGCGGTCGCGCGGGCACGCAACGCCGAGGGCCCGAGCCTGATCGAGGCGCTCACTTACCGCTGGCACGGTCACAACGAGGGTGAGGAGGCGTTCTCGGGCGCGTACCGCCCCGAGGACGAGATCGCCGACTGGAGAAGCCGCGACCCAATCGAGCAGTTCCGAGCGAAGCTCCGCGACTGGGGGATCCTCGACGACGCTGGCTTCGAGCAGCTCGACAAGACCGAGGTGGACCGGGTTGAGGAGGCCCTCTCGTTCGCGGAGGCAGCTGAGCTGCCGGACCCCGAGGAGGCGCTCGAGCACCTGTTCCCGGGCGACCAGGCCGCCTCTGCGACGGAGGCGGTATAGATGTCCGGCGACCGCGAGATCTACTTCATCAAGGCGATGTACGAGGGCCTGCGTGACGCGATGCGCGAGGACGAGACCGTCGTCGTGATCGGCGAGGACGTCGACCGGTCGATCATCGGGGCGACCCGGGGGCTGATCGACGAGTTCGGCTCCGAGCGCGTTCGCAACACTCCGATCTCCGAGGCGACGTTCGTCGGCGCCTGCATCGGCGCCGCGGCCGTCGGGCTCCGGCCCGTGGTCGACCTGATGGTCGGATCGTTCTTCTACGTCGCGATGGACCAGGTCGGCAACCAGGCGGCGAAGCTCCCGTACATGTCCGGCGGACAGATCTCGCTCCCGCTCGTCTATTTCACCGCCTCGGGCCCCTCGGGCTCCGCGGCCGCCCAACACTCGGAGAGCCCCCATCCGATGCTGATGAACCTCGCGGGCCTGAAGATCGTGATGCCGTCGACGCCGCACGACGCGAAGGGGCTGATGATATCGGCGATCCGCGAACCGAACCCGGTCGTCTACTTCCAGGACGCCGTCCTTGGTGGCGTCAAGGGCCCGGTCCCCGAGGAGACCTACGCGATCCCGCTCGGCGTCAGCGAGGTTAAGCGCGAGGGCGACGACGTGACGGTCGTCGCGATTGGGAGCCTCGTGCTGAAGGCGCTGTCGGTCGCACGCGAGCTCGAGGAGAAGGGCATCTCCGTCGAGGTCGTCGATCCCCGATCGCTCGCGCCGCTCGATACCGAGACGATCATCGCCTCGGTCCGTAAGACCGGCCGGCTCGTCGTCTGCGACAACGCGCGCCGCACCTGCAGCGCCGCGAGCGAGATCGCTGCCACGGTCTCAGAGCAGGCATGGGACGCGCTCAAGGCGCCGCCGCTGCGGGTCGCATGGGAGAACGTCCCGGTCCCGTTTTCGCCGGAGCTCGAGAAGCGTGTGCTGGTCGACGAGGACGACATCCGCACCGCGGTGATGAAGACCGTCGGCGCCACTGCGAAGGTCTGATGGACGTCATCCTTCCGAAGTGGGGCATGACGATGCAGGAGGGAACGATCAGCGAGTGGCTCGTGAAGGTCGGCGACGACCTCAAGGAGGGGGACGTGATCGCCACCGTGGAGACCGAGAAGGTCGACACCGAGCTCGAGGCGCCGGCGACCGGAGTGCTCGAGGAGATCCTGGTCGAAGCGGGCACCAGCGTCGCGGTCGGCGCCGTGCTCGCGCGCATCCGCTCGGGCTGAGCGATGATCGAACCCGCTCATGTCGCTGACGGGAGCGCCGTCGTCGAACGGATCGAGACGATCCCGATCGCGCTGCCGGTCCGCCGTGAATGGCGGTGGCGTGGACTGGACGCTGAGCTCGGCCAGTGGGTGATCGTCCGCGTCTACGCCGACACCGGCCTCGTCGGCTACGGGGAGGCGACCCCGCTTGCCGATTGGGGCGGTGACTTCAACTCCTATGCGGGAGAGACGCCGGCCACCGTGGGGCATGTCGTTGCGGAGCTGCTCGGCCCGGCGCTCGTGGGCGCCGACCCGTTCGACATCGAGCGGATCGCGGAGCGGATGGACGACGTGATCAAGGGTCACACCTACGCGAAGGCCGCGATCGAGATGGCGCTCTACGACCTCCAGGGCAAGAGCTGCGGCCTCCCCGTCTATCGCCTGCTCGGCGGCCGCTACCGGCGCGGCGTCCCGATCGCGCACATGATCGGGATCATGAGCCGCGAGGAGGCACTCGAGGAGGCGCGGATCGCGCGCGAGGACGGCTGCCGCGCCTTCCAGATCAAGGGGACCGGCGAGCTCGAGCGCGATGTCGAGATCATCGCGGCGCTGCGCCAGGAGCTCGGGGCGGACTTCATGCTGCGCCTCGACGCCAACCAGGGCTACCGGCGCCGCGGCGTAAAGGAGGTGATCAGGTCGGTGCGGATGCTCGAGGCCGCGGGGATCGATGCGATCGAGCAGCCGACGGAGGGACTCGAGCAGATGGCCGCCGTCCGGGCCGCCGTCGACGTGACCGTGATCGCAGATGAGAGCTGCTGGCAGCCGACCGACGTGGTGCGCGTGGCGCAGGCGGGTGCCGCCGACGCGATCTCGATCTACGTCGCGAAGGCCGGCGGCCTCGGCCGCGCGAGGAAGGTCGCGACGATCGCCGAGGCGAACGGCTTCCCGTGCGACGTCAACGGTTCGCTCGAGAGCGGCGTCGGGAACGCCGCGAGCGTCCACCTCGCCACCGCGATGCCCTCGATCTCGCTCCCCGCGGTGATCCCGATCACGGCGCCGTCGGGGACCGGTTCGGCGCGGGCAGCGGGCCGCTACTACGCCGACGACATCGTCAGTGCCCCGTTCGTCTACGAGGACGGGCTACTGCTCGCCCCGGAGGGCCCGGGGCTCGGCGTCGAGATCGACGAGGAGAAGCTGGCCGCCTACCGGGTGGACACGAGGTGAGCGAGCCCGTCCGCAAGCCGCTCAGCAGGATGCGCAAGGCGATCATCAAATCGATGACCGCGAGCGCGCTCGTTCCCCAGTTCATGATCGAGTCCGAGCCGAGCGTCGCCGCCCTGGGCGAGCAGCGCAGCCGGCTGGCGGGCGACTCGCCGGTCTCGTACTCCGACGTGTTCGTCGCCACCTGCGCACGCGCGCTCCGCCGCTTCCCGGCGGTGAACAGCTCGCTCGTCGACGACGCGATCCTCGAGCACCAGGAGGTGAACATCGGCCTCGCGATCTCGCTTTCCGATGGCCTCATCGCCCCGGCGATCCGCGGGGCCGACGGGCTCACGCTCGCTGAGATCGACGCCGAGCGCGAGCGGCTCTCCGCGGCTGCCAGGGAGAACGCGCTGAGCGCCGAGGACATGTTCTCGACCACGTTCACGGTCTCGAACCTCGGCCCGTTCGGCGTCAGGCGCTTCCGCGCGCTCGTGGTTCCGCCGCAGGCGGCGATTCTCGCGCTTGGGGCGATCACCCCCGACCGAACTCTGTCGCTGTCGCTGTCGTGCGACCACCGCGTGCTCGACGGCGCCGGCGCCGCGGAGTTCCTCGGCCATCTGGTCGATCTGATCGAGGCGCCGGGCTGGCTCGCGGAGCTCTCGTCGCCCAGCGTCTCTTCAGCGGTTCCGAAACCGGCCGGATCGGGATGAGCGACCTGCTCGCCGAGCGCACCGCGTTCATCACTGGTGGCGCGCGCGGGATCGGGCGCGCGCTGGTCGAGCGGTTCGCCGAGGAGGGCGCACGGGTCCTGTGCGGCGACATCGCGGGCGACGCCGCCGAGGCGACGGCCTCCGAGCTCCGGGACCGGGGCCTCAGCGTTCGGGCGACGACTGTCGACGTCACCGACCCCGAGTCCGTGGAGGCTGCCGCCAAGGCGTGCGAGCGCGAGTTCGGCGTCGCCGACGTGCTCGTGGCCAACGCAGGGATCCTGTTGCTCGAGCCGGTGCTCGACATGGAGCCCGAGCGATGGCGACGGGTCCTCGACGTCAACCTCACGGGAGCCTTCCTCTGCTGCCGCACGTTTGGACAGCGGATGGTGACCGCGGGCGCTGCAGGCCGGATCCTCGTCACCTCGTCGCTGTTCGGCACCAGGGGCGGGCAGGACAACGGCGCCTACTCGGCGTCGAAGTTCGGCGTGATCGGTCTGGTGGAGTCGCTAGCCGCCGAGCTTGCACCGCACGAGATCCTCGTCAACGCGGTCTGCCCCGGCCAGGTCGACACCGAGATGATGCAGCAGCTGTTTCGCGACCGAGCCGACTCCCGCCGGACGACCGCCGGCGAGATCGAAGCTGCGATGCTCGAGCAGATCCCGATCGGGAGGATGGCCAAGCCCGCCGAGATCGCCGACGTGTTCGTGTTCCTCGCCTCGCCGCTCGCGCGCTACTTGACCGGCCAGCACGTGGTGGTCGACGGAGGATCGAGCGTCGGATGAACGATCGCGTGGCCGCAGGTGCCGGGAGGTTGACCGACAAGACGGCGATCGTCACGGGCGCGAGTCGGGGACTCGGGCTCGCCACCGCGGAGCTGTTCGTCGAGGAGGGCGCCTCGGTTGGACTGGTCGCGCCGGCCTCCGATCACTTCGACGCGGTCGCCGAACGGCTCGGGCAGATGGGTCCGGTGCTCAAGCTCGAGGTCGACGTGAGGAACTCCGCGCAGTGCCGTGCCGCAGTCGAAGCGGTCACAAAAGAATGGGGGCGGCTCGACATTCTCTTCAACAACGCGGGCATCTCATTCGTCGCACGGATCGACGAGCTGACCGACGAGCAGTGGTACCTCGCCTTCGAGACCAACGTGGCCGGCCAGTTCTGGTTCGCCCGGGAGGCGGCGAAGGTGATGATCGCCCAGCGCGCCGGCGCGATCGTGAACATGGCATCGGAGCTCGCCTTCCAGGGTCAGATAGGCCACGCGACGCAGAGCGGGACCAAGGGCGCGAGCCTCGCCGCGACGAGATCGCTGGCCGCTGACCTCGCGCCGTTTGGCGTTCGCGTCAACGCCGTCTGCCCCGGGCGGATCGACACCGACAACATCGCGAACGAGTACGAGATGACGCCGGACCCGGAGGCGAAGCGGCGGGCCGACGAACGGGCCATCCTGATGCGCCGGTTCGGACACCCGCGAGAGGTCGCCCATGCCGTTCTATTCCTCGCTGGCGACGAGTCCTCGTACACCACCGGGGCCGCCCTGCCGGTGGACGGCGGCACCATCAACACCGAGCCGGTCGGGTCCCACGACCGATTGTCCGGATGGGACGAGGCTCCGAGCTAGCGGCCGACGTCCTGGTCGTCGGAGCCGGGATCTCGGGTGCGATCGCGTCGCTGCGACTCGCGGAGGCGGGGCTCCGCGTCGTCTGCCTCGAGCAGGGCGATCGGGTAGACCCGGGCTCGTTCCGCGGCGCCGAGTACGACTGGGAGCTGACCGCG
>Ga0182024_10013484_pt1 | contig 15950 bp, 16 predicted proteins | sample P32metaG_FD_120480 | JGI IMG/M metagenome (GOLD analysis project Ga0182024, IMG submission 120480) | Permafrost microbial communities from Stordalen Mire, Sweden - P3-2 metaG (Illumina Assembly) | ecosystem: Environmental > Terrestrial > Soil > Wetlands > Permafrost | place: Sweden: Stordalen... | reverse complement strand
TGTCGCCGAACGCAACCGACTGCCCGGCGGCTTTTCGGGCTAGGCTGAGAGGCATCGTCAACGGGCGGAGCAATCAAGGTTTTGGAATATGGACGCAGGCCGAGGTTATGGCAGTTCAGACAGTGCCGCCGATATCAAAATAGCGGCGGGCGGATGCGACACCGACGAGAATGACGATTTCGCCCGATCGCTTGGTGACACGGATCCGGCATCCAGACGCGTCCGCCTTCTTTGCGAGTTCCGCAATCCGTGGCCATGCAGATCTTGAACTCCGAAGCAAAACCGACCGAAATCGGCTCATCGTCCTTCAGCACTTCGAAATCATAGGATTCCATCGGGCCATCTCTGCGCTATACGGCCCATGGCCCGGCTGTTAGCGTAGAAGATAATCGACCTCACAGTGGAGACGATCGAACGTGAAAGCCGCCACACCCGCCGTCGCCGAACTCCTCGATTTGAAAGGAAAGATAGCGCTAGTTACTGGCGCTTCCTCGGGAATTGGGCGAGGCATCGCTAAGCGCCTTTCGGAGGCGGGCGCCGCTGTCGCCATCCATTACCGAGGCGGAAAGGAGGCGGCGCTCGCCTCGGTCGATGCAATCACCAAGACGGGCGGCAAAGCGATCGCCGTCCACGCCGAACTCACGGATCCGGCTTCGGTCGAGTCCGCGCTTAAAGCCGTGACAAAAGATCTTGGCCCTATCGATATCCTTGTCAACAACGCCGCTCGTCAGACCCATGCGGAGCTCCAGGATATGCATCTTGACGAATGGCGGGGAATGCTGTCCGCCAATCTCGATGGCGTCTTCATTATCACCAAGCTCGTCACGACGCAGATGATCGAACGCGCGAGCGGTGGCGCTGTCGTCAACATCGCCTCGATTGAGGGTTTGCAGCCGGCGCCCACCCACGGACACTACGCCACTTCGAAAGCGGGGTTGATTATGTACACCCGCGCAGCCGCGCTGCAATTCGGCCGTCACAACGTTCGCGTCAATTCGGTCTCGCCTGGCGTCATCCACCGCGAAGGCATCGAGAAAGCTTGGCCGGACGGCGTAAAGCGCTGGATGGAAGCAGCGCCTCTCGGACGAATGGGCGACGACGAAGACGTCGCTGATGCCGTGCTTTTTCTTGCTTCGCCCGCCGCGCGATGGATCACTGGCGCCAATCTCGTTGTTGACGGTGGTGTAACCGCCACTCCCGCCTTTTGAGAGGGGCGACCATGACAGTGCTTTCCGATAGGGCGCTTGCCGGGCACGCCATCCTCGTCACCGGAGCGGCCCGAGGCATAGGCGCCGGCATCGTTGAGGCCGCTCTCGCCGCCGGCGGGACAGTAGCGCTGATCGATCTCGACTCTGAGGCGGCGAAGGAGACGGCGCAGCGGCTCGATCCGACCGGCTCGCGCACATTCGCAACGGTCGCGGACGTGGCGGATCCCGCGTCTCTCGGCAGGGCCGCCGCCGCCGCCGCGACCCGTCTCGGCCCGCTCGGCGGTTGGGTCAACAACGCGGGCATCGTACAGATGATCCCGGCCAAAGACATCTCGCCTGAAGCCTGGGGCCGCGAGTTTCAGGTCAATGTCGCCGGCGTGATGAATGGTGCGCAAGCCGCCTTCCGCGCTTTCGCCGGCAACGGCGGCGTGATCGTCAACATCGCCTCGAACGCCGGTAAGGTCGGCTTTCCCAACATGGCCGCCTACAACGCAACGAAGGCCGCGGTCATTAACCTCACGCGTTCGCTTGCGCGCGAATGGGCCGCCGACCGCGTCAATGTCAACGCCGTGTGCCCCGGCAGCGTCGCGACGCCCATGCTGCGCGGCGTCGCCGACCGCTTGTCGGCAGAGACCGGCAAGAGCAGCGACGCGCTCTTCGCCGGCATGGTTCCCGCCCAGCTCGGCCGGCACATCCAGCCTATCGAGATCGGCCGCGTCGTCGCGTTCCTTCTCTCCGAGGCGGCTGAGGTCATCCGCGGCCAAGCGATCAATCTCGACGGCGGCGACACGCCCTATTGAGATTCAAGGCCGGTTCGCGCCGGGCCATGGCTTCATATCCCCAGCGCAGGTTGAGACCGATGTCGCGAAGCGTCGCTCGTCGGTGAATCTCGGCGAAATACGGCTCGAACGCGCTATTACGCTGATCGATTATCGCATGCGAAGCAAGATAGGCCGGTGCCGCTTCCCGAACTTCGCGGAGGATTTCGCTCTCGTCGATGCGTGTCAGCTTGCCATCGCGCAAGACGATTTCGCCGTTCACCATGACCAGCTCGAGCGATGATCCATTCTCGCCATAGACGATGTGTAACCAGTCGATCGCGACCGTCGATCATGGTCGCTTCGAATGTTTCGCCGAGGTCCGCTCCGATCGCGGCGATACGATCGCCGTCGACGAGGATGTCGCCGGTGAAAGGCTCGTCGCCTTGCGGACCGCCCATGGCGATGATCGTCGCTCCGCGGATGAGTGAATTCACGCCGCCTCGCCTTGGTATTCGCCGCTGGTCGGTCAGCGCGGATGATCCAGCATTTTCATCATTGCGCTCGCTCTCGAGTTGGCCGCGGTCACACGAGCCCTCCCGGTGCGCCGCCCTCCCGCCACGCATAGAGCTCCCAGACCTCGTCGTCCGGGCCGATGAAATAACAGCAATAGGCGTTCCAGGCGTAGTCGGCAGGCGGTGCCTGAAAGGGGACGCCTTTCGCCGCTAGTTCGCGGTAGCTGGCATCGACTTCCTCGGGCGAAGGCAGTTTAACGGCGAGGCAGGCTTTGTGCGCGCCGGGTCCATGTGTATTTGAAATGCCTGTATGTCGACTAATATGGTCGATCTGCCAAAGCGCCAGTGTTAGTCCGCCTCCAGTGAAATCGGCGAAGCCTTCGGCGCGATGGGCGAGCCGGAAGCCGAGTTTGTCGACATAGAAGCGGATCGAGCGCTCGATATCCGCGCAGAGGATGCAGACGTCGCTGATCGGGTGGCGCTGGGCAAAATCCATCTCTCTCCTCAATAATCGCGTAATTCGCCGAAACTGCTCGCCGCCTTCGCGCCGCCGCGCAGACGTCCGCTGATCCAGACGCCGATCACGGTCGCGATATAGGGCAGCGCCAAGAGAAGATCGTTTGGCACCCTGTCGCCGAAGAGGAGCTGGGCTCGAATGCCCATCGCGCCAACGATCGAGAAGAAGAGCGCGGCGGCCGCCGAGGCGACGGGATGACCGCCGCCAAAAATCACAGCGGAAAAGCCCATGAAGCCGCGACCCGCCGTCATGCCATAGGCGAAGATTGTCAAGCTGCCGAGCGCCAGTTCGGCCCCCCCGAGGGCGCAAAGCACACCGCCGAGGCAGAGTGCGATCAGCCGCATGCGCGAGGGATTAACCCCGACGCTCCGGGCTGCGAACGGGTGCTCGCCCGACGCAGCGAGCTGGAGCCCGAAGCGCGTGCGGCGCAAAAGCACCCACAGGCCGAAGACGACAAATGGCATCAGCACCACGAGGACGGAAAGTACGCCGAAATTCCCGAACTGATGCCCTAATCTTGGCAGACCAATGGGCGCATTGATCGTCGCCTGGCTACCATAAATAGCCTGCACCGCGAGATCCGAGCCACCAAGTCCGAGGCCGGTCAATCCAAGGCCGGCGATGATTGGATTCGCGCCCAGTTTCTCGACGACGAACCAGAGGAGCGCCGATGCGGCGACGCAAAGCGCCACGGCAATGCCGAGCCCGACGAGGAGCGACCCACTTTGAACGAGGCCGAGCACCGAGGCGCAGCAACCGATAATCATTAGTCCTTCAAGTCCGAGGTGCCACACCCCTGCACGCTGCGCGAGCACGCCGGCCATCGTCACATAGACGAGCGGCGTTCCATAGCGCAGGGTAGCGACGACGAACTCCTCCATTAGGCGCCCCCAGCCGCGCGACTGCGACGCCCGATCAACCAGCCGAGGCCTGGAGCAGCGCGCGCGGTGATGAAGAGCGCGATGGCGGCGTTGATGATGTCGATCGCAGCCGCCGGAAGGCCGACCAGTACCGGCAGATAGAGGCTCGCTGCGGCGAGCCCACCGAAGAACAACGAAACAATCGCTGCGCCGGAGATCGAAAGTCCCGCCACCAGCGCGATGAGGATGGCCGTGAATCCATGCGTCGGCAGAAAGCCGCTGACTAATCGTCCGTTGGGGCCAAGCACTTCGATTGCTCCGGCAAGGCCGGCGAGTGCGCCGCCCAGCACGAAGCCGGCGAGGCCGAGGCGAGACATTCTAGCGCCTTGCCAGACCACCATCGTCGGGTTGCGGCCGGCGAGGCTGGAAAGAACCCCGAAGGCGGTGCGGTTGATCAGCACCCACATAAGGACGCCGACCAGCACAGCCGTGCCAACGATTGCAGGCGAAAGGCCGGTTTCGGAACTGATACGATAGGCGATGGCGACCGGTCGGCTCGCCATGACCTGGCCAGTTCCGGATGGGTCCTTCAGTATTCCACCGGTTACGTAAATGAGGATGAGGCCGGAGATAAAATTCCCCATCAGCGTCGTGATCACTTCGTCCGCGCCCGAGCGCACACGTAAATAGCCTGGCCACAACGCCCAGACCGCCCCGCCGGCGATGCCTCCGACAAAGCTGAAGGGGACCACGATTGCGGCGGGAAGGCCGTTCATGAAATCGACGACAAAGGTCGCGGCAATGGCGCCCATGTAGAACTGCCCTTGCGCGCCAACGTTGAAATAGCCGCTGCGGAAGGAAATGATGACGCCGCAGGCGGTGATGAAAAGCGGCAGCGCCCAGCGCAGGCTACCTTGCCAGGCGTTGGGATTGAGAAAAGCGCCGTCTGCGATGCTCTCGAACATCTCGAGAGCGGAATAGCCCGCGAATTCGAATATGACGCCGCACAGCCCGAGGGCCAACAAGACAAAAGCGAGCGCGCGGCCGACGGCGATAAGCTTCCCCTCCATGTCAATGCGCCCCGGTCATGGCGGCACCGACATCGCTCAGGCGATAGGGGGGGCGGAACTCCGCCGCGATCCGCCCGGATAGCATGACGACAAGACGATCGCTAATTTCGAAGAGTTCGTCGAGATCGGACGATATGAACAGCACGCCGCAGCCTCGTGCCCTCGCCTCGCGCAACGATCGCCACACGAACGCGGTCGCGCCGACGTCCAGCCCGCGAGTCGGTTGAGCTGCGATGATGAGTGAAGCGTCCGAGTCGATCTCGCGCGCTAGAATGAGTTTCTGGGCATTGCCCCCCGACAGCGAACCCGCCGGCTGCATGGTTGTCGTATAGCGGACGTCCCATCGCTTTAATGACTCGTCACATTCCTTGCGGTAGCGCGCCGGCGCGATCAGCTTCAGCGCTGGACCAAGAAGAAGTTGGCGAGCCGACCAGTTCTCCCACAGCGCGCTCGACAGGCTTAAGCCCTCGCTGTTGCGCTCGAACGGGATGACGCGCAGACCACGGGCGCGCCTTTCGCGAAGCGGCGTCCTTGTGACGTCCTCGCCCCTCAACAAGATACGACCCGATTGTAAGTTGGCAAGTTCGGAAAGAGCGCGCACGAGCGGGCGCTGGCCATTGCCTTCGACGCCGGCGACGCCGACGATTTCACCCGGAGCAATCGTCAGGCTAACATCTTCGAGCGCCGGTCCCTCGGCATCGCCGCGGGTTACGACATTCTCCAGCGTGAGAATAGGTGTCGCGCCCTCCATAGCGATTGTCGTCTGGGAAGCCGCCGCCAAATCGCCGACGCTCGCGCCGACGAGCGCCGCCTCGTCCTCGGCGGTGAGGCCCTTTTCCGTCTGCAAGCCAATGATCGACGTGGACAGTCGCCGCGCATCGGTCGTGCTTGCGGAGATCGGTCCTTCGACCAGCCGGCCGCCGCGCAGTACCGTGACAGTGTCTGCGACGCCGAGCATCTCGCGAATCTTATGGAGGATGAGGATGATCGTGACGCCGCCGGCCTTCAGGCTCCGCAGGCGATCAAACAAAGTTTCTATTCCGACCGGCGACAGCACCGCGGTCGGCTCGTCGAGGATCAGCACCTTGGCGTCCGCGACGAGAGCTCGGGCGATCTCGACGCCCTGCTGCGCCTCGACCGGCAAGTCGCGGATGCGATCGCGCAAGCGCGCTCGCACGCCGAGATTTTCGAGATGCCGAGTCCACCGCGCTTCAAGCCCACGCCGCGCGAATATCGGGCGGCCGCGTTCGGCGCCGAACTCCATGGCTTCTGCGACTGTAAAGGAGGGAGGCAAAGCGAAACTCTGGTGGACCAACTCGACGCCCGCCGCTCGCGCTTGGCTCACGTTACCGGTCGACACCTCGCGCCCGCCAATCGCCAGCGTTCCGGCGATCGGCATGACGATTCCGGCCGCGACGCGGGCGAAGGTCGTCTTGCCCGCGCCGTTCTGCCCGACGACGGCATGGATCAAATTCGGGGCGAAAGCGACGCTCACGCCGACCAACGCGGAGACTTCGCCATATTGGACGGAAATGTCGCGGCATTGGAGCGCGGCGGCTGGAGAAGCTTCAGCGATCAATGTTTCGATCAAGGCCGCCTCGCCGTTTCTTTCAAATCGCGTCCCGTCGACCGACAATGACCGAGCCCGGACGTCGGCGCGACGCAACCATAAGTCGCCGCAATGGCGCGTGGCGCGGCGCGGCCAGTCTTTCCGCGCCGCGCATCGCGCGCTTCACAACTGTGTATTGAACGGCGGCTTGAGCGAGCCCGAGATGATATCGGCCTTGGCTTTCTCGATATCCGGCCAAACCGCCTTCGCCTTTTCGACGAGGTCCTTCGGGCCCTGCTCCTGCCAGACCGGCGAGAGCACGAAGTCGATGACGCCGGTGCCAAGGCCGGTCGCGAGATGCCCGCCTTTGAAGTCTGGCCCAAGGGCCTTCGACACTTCGTTGTAGAGCGACTGACCGAAATCGAGCGCGACCAGCGCCGCCACTGTCTTTGGCCCGATTTTGTACTGCGCGGGCGAGATCGCACTGACCATCCGGCCCTCGCCTTCGTTCGCCGCCTGGATAATGCCCGTGTCGGTCGCCGCCGAGTCGGTCTGGATGTAGTCGACGCCGCCTTGGTACATTTGGCTGGCGATCTCGTGCCCCTTGGCCGGATCCTGGAACGAGCCGGCAAAGGCGGGCGTAAAGGTCGCCTTGGGGTTGACCGAGGCGATCGCCGCCTTCAGCGAGTTCACGTCGGCGTTGAGCGGCGGCAGGCTGACGCCGCCGATATAACCGATCTTGCCGGTCTTTGACAGTTTCGAGGCGAACAGGCCGGAGAGATAGCAGCCGAGATAATAGTCGTAGGAGACGGTTTCGAAGTTCGGGATGGGCGGATTAATCGGGTCGCCAAAAATCTGGATCCATTTTGTTTTGGGATATTGCGGCGCCAGCGCCTTGATCGGCTCCGCGACCTCATTGAACGTTGCCGCTATGACCGCGGCCCCGGCATCAGCGAGGCTCTTGAAGATCGTCCCATAAGTCGCCGCGTCCTGGGCGTAGATTGTGCGAATCTGGAACTTCTTCTCGCCAGACAGCTTCTTCAACGACGCGATCATGGAATCGATCGGGCCGTTGTCTCCGGCGGCTTGCGTATGCACCAAGGCGACCAACCCCCCGTCGGCTGCGGCCGAAATCTGTTGCGCCGAGAACGCGCCAGCGCCGGCGAATGCCGCGGCGCCGAGCGAACGTTGTAAGAACGACCGGCGCGATACATCATCCTTCAGCAACACACAATCTGTCTTCTCCATCATGATACGCTCCCTCTCTCAACTGCGCATGGCATATGCCGCTGCGCGGACCTACCGATCAACACGCCCTCGCCTCACCGGCGACTCGTCGTGTACACGGCTCAGAGTGGACTGATCGGCGCGGATTGAGCGGAGACCACGCGCCGCAAGGGACGGCTTGGCTTCGTGCGTCGTGCCGGGCGAGTTCGATCCCCATCGCTGCTGCCGTTCCCGTGACGATCTTCGAACGATGCCGTATCCTGACCGAAGCGTCAACTTTTTCTCCGGCTGGGGCGACGGCACCCTCCGGGAGCCACATCGATGACGTGTCGTCGCGGCGCCACTCATGGGCGGCGCGCGATGCGCTCCCTCACGATCGGCCCAGCGACAGCGCCCGCGTCTGACGCGATCTGGACGGCGGCACGAATACGCCTCGACGCCATTTCAAAGCCCGCGTCGTCGCGGGCATGCACAACGCACACCGGCTTTTCTCCAGACGCAGCATCGCCGATCTGAGCAAAATCAGTCAGGCCGACAGCGAAATCGATCGCGTCGTCCGGGCGCTTGCGGCCGCCGCCAAGTTCCACCAGCGTGAGCCCGATCGCCTTGGCGTCCATTGCAGCGACGAAGCCCGGGCTTTCCGCGAAGACCGGACGTACGACGGGCGCGGTAGGGAGGTAACTTGACGCTCGCTCGACGAAGTCGGCCGGACCACCGAGCGCCTTGACCATACGACCGAAGCGCTCGGCCGCGCCGCCATCTCCAAGCCTGGCCTCGGCGAGCGCGCGGGCGGCGACGAGATTGGGCTCGATACTAGCGAGTGCTATCATTTCGGCAGTGAGTGAGAGTACAAGATCGACGACTCTCGGGTCACGGTAGCGCCCTGTCAGGAAGTCGACCGTCTCGAGGACGGCGATTGCATTTCCGACCGACGTCCCGAGCACGCAATCGAGATCGGTGAGAAGCATGACGCTCGCCGCGCCGGCCCGGGCCGCGACCTCGGCCATGCTGTTGGCGAGCCGCCGTGCGGCGTCGAGCGTCGCCATATACGCGCCCGATCCCGAGCCGACCGAGATCACTAGCCCATGCGGCGCCGAGGCGAGCTTCTTCGACAGGATGGAGCTGGTGATCAGTGGCACGCTCTCGACCGTCGCGGTCACGTCGCGCACGTAAAAAATTTTGCGGTCGGCGGGCGCAAGGTCGAGCGTCGGACCGATGATCGCCCCGCCGACGTCTTTCACCGTCTGCATGAACAGCTCCGGCGAGGGCGAGGTCTGGTAGCCGGGAATGGCGTCGAGCATGTCGATCTCGCCGGCGCAATAATCAAGACCTCTGCCCGAAAGGTTAGGGACAAGTACCCCGCAGGCCGCGGCCAACGGGACGACCAGCAACGTGATCTTCTCGTCGCCGACGCCGCCAGAGGAATGCTTGTCGATCAGACGAGTTGGGTCGAGCCCATAATTCGTCCAATCGAGGACGCGGCCCGAGTCGCGCATGGCGAGCGACAGCGCGACTGTCTCCTCCACAGTCATTCCGCGAAGATAGACCGCCATGACGAAGGCGCCGATCTGGCCTTCGGACACCGCGCCGCGCGTCGCCCCGTCGACGAAGGTGGCGATTTCCTCTTTGCTGAGGACGAGGCCGTCGCGCTTCTTTCTGATGATTTCCTGGGGCAGCAATTGTCCACTCTTCCGTTTTACCGCTTCAGACAGGGAGGGCAGGAATTGACTTGGGACTGAAGACGACGGGCACGGCCCGCTGACCGAAGCTCGACCCGATCGTCTCGGGGCCAACGACACCCTGCCAAACGACCTTGAAATCGGGAAGCCGCGTCAACAACCGGTCGACGACGATGCGCAATTCCGCGCGGGCGAGCGGCGCGCCTTGGCAGCGGTGTCCGCCGATGCCAAAAGTCAGATGGCGATTTGGAGCGCGATCGATCCGCAGCTTCTCGCTGGTCGCGCCAAATACATTCCGCCGAAGATAACCATTCGGACTAAGTCGCACACCTCCTCGAAACTCGTCTTGACAGAACCAAATTCAGACGCGAGCAGCCGCGATATCATGTCCCCTCGCGGACGTCGCCGCCTTGCCTCCACTTCGGTGGCGATCCGACCTGAAAAGCCGAGCACCTTCTGCTGTCCTTCTTCATTTTCCGGTGAGCCGGGTCGGGTGTACATTACCTGGTGCAACGGCTCAGCGAAAAACCGCCAGTCGTCGGGATCGAGCCCAAGGAGGCTCATCGTCGTCATCGCCGGGACTGGATTGGCGAGATCAAGTACGAGATCGGCGCGTCCGGCCTCGACAAAGCGGTCGATCGCCGCGTCGGTGGTTTGTTCGATGAAGGGTTCAAGTAGCTTGACTGCATTTTGCGTCACGTATGGATTGAGAAGATGGCGATAGCGCTCTAGCTCGGGGGGATCGGCCTGGATCGGCAGGAGCCTGCCAACATTGGTGGGTGGGATGACTCCTCCGTTCCGCGAAGAGAACGTGTGATCGTCGCGGGCGACTTGAAATACTTCGTCGTATCCGGTCACGACCCAGAAGCCGCCGTGGCTAGCTGTATGCGCTACCGGGCATTCCTCGCGCAATCTCCGGTAGCGCTCATAATTGCTGTGGACGAAGTCAGCCGCGTGATGATCGAATGCCACTTCCCGCTTCTCAGAAGTCACGACTTGTGTTCCTCGAGCGTGGACAATGGAGTCGGCCTCAGGATTTTGCTCTCTTGTATTTCGATAACGTTCATCGCCCAGATCTCCGATATGTACTTTTGCCAAGCGGGATCGGCGCTCATTGCAGCCCGGCGCCGGTCGCGGTCATCGAGGCTTTCGAAACTCCAGAGCAGGATGACCTGGTTAAGATTACCAAATTCCGTCGTGAAAACCCCTAGTGGTCGCCCAAGATGCTTCCGCTGTAGCGGCAGGCCCTCTGACTCGTACTTCTTCAGCCAAGGTCCAATAGCCCCAGGTTTGAAAGTATAGGTGCGATGTTCAACGAACAAGATTGCCTCCATTCACGCGGTTGCTCGAAGCACCATGTCTGCGGCCTTCTCGCCAATCATAATTGTCGGCGCGTTGGTGTTGCCGCTGGAGATGATCGGCATGATCGAGGCGTCGGCGACACGCAAACCCTCGACGCCGCGAACCTTCAGCTCCGCATCGACGACAGCCAGCGTGTCAGTGCCCATCTTGCACGTTCCGACCGGATGAAGCGTCGTGCCGCCGGCGCGCTTGAGCCATTGTCGCATCTCTGAGTTGGAGCGGACCATGGGTCCCGGCGCCAACTCTCCGCCGCGAACGCCCTCGAACGCTTTCTGCGCCATCACCTCTCGGATCATCTTCACGCCGGCGATGGTCGTCTCCTTGTCAAATTCGGCCCCCAGATAATTGGCGAATATTTTCGGCGAATCGTCCGGCTTCGCGGAACGCAAGGTGATCTCTCCGCGACTTTCCGGGTTGATGGGCCCGACACGGATGGTGACGCCGTGGTTGTCTTCGACCTTTGCACTGTTGAAGAGCTTCGGCCAATGCAGGTTGGCGGTCTTCTCCAACGCCGGCATAAAATGCGCCTGGATGTCCGGAGCCTCCAGTCCCGGTCTCGACTTGAGAAAGGCCCCGCCCTCGTACGGGAAGGTTGTCGCGACGCCCTCGCCAAAAAGGTAGCCGCGCAGGATCGAGGTTGTCAGACGATCGATGCGCAAGTCGCTGTAGAGGGTTACCGGCTTGGTGACCTGGTAGACAACGCAGACGTCGACATGATCTTGGAGGTTCTTGCCGACGCCAGGCAAATCGTGAACGACCTTGATCCCATGCGCCATCAACTCATCGGCATTGCCGATGCCCGAGAGCATAAGGATCTGCGGCGAGTTAACAGCGCCGGCTGAGAGGACGATTTCTCGGTTAGCGCGCACCCGACGGCTCTCGCCGTTTTCCGCGAAATCCACCGCCACGGCTCTGCCGTTTTCGACGACTATCCTATGGGTCAGAGCATGTGTCGCAACCGTTAGGTTCGATCGATTTAGAATCGGACGCAGAAACGCCTTCGACGTGCTGCAGCGTTTGCCGTTGCGGATCGTGAAGTCATAACGTCCGAAGCCTTGCTGTTCAGCGCCATTGAAATCATCATTGATGGGATAGCCTGCCTGACGACCGGCTTCGACGAACATGTCAAAAAGAGGGTTCTTGCCTCGCGCCCGGCAGACCGTGAGCGGGCCCTCAGCTCCATGAAAAGCGTCGCGTCGCTCCACATGACCTTCAGACTTGCGGAAATAAGGTAGGACCTCAGCATAGCTCCAGCCGGGTAGTCCCAACTGAGCCCAGCGGTCATAGTCGTGGCGATTACCGCGCACATAGATCATGCCATTAATCGTAGAGGTGCCGCCCAGCGCTTTACCGCGCGGCCAATATATCCGACGATTGTCAAGTTCGAGTTCCGGCTCAGTTTCGTACTGCCAGTTGTAGATTCTCGAGTGCATCAGTTTGCCCATCAACATGGGCAATTGCACCAGCGGGTGACGGTCGCGCCCGCCCGCCTCGATCAGCAGCACCGAGTGGTTCGGGTCGGAGGAGAGCCGATTGGCGAGCACGCAGCCCGCTGAACCGGCGCCGATCACGATGTAGTCGTAGGCTTCCTTTTTGGTCATTGCCGCTACCAAGACACGGGGATCACGCGCATCGCTTCAAGATAGCGATTGGCGAGCACAAACGGATTAGGCAGCGCGAGAACCTCGTCGCCGCGCGCCGGATGTTCCCGTAGGATGCAGCCGACCTGCCGCGCCGAACGCTCCTCCACGGCAGTCTCTGCAACACCGGCCCCCGCGAGCGCACTCGCGGCCTGGCCGCCGAAGCCGATAAAAACTATCGGCGATCCCCGCCTCGCAAGATGGCCCAATACAGCAGTGACGAACGGACGCCACAGTGGTAGGTGCCCACGTAGTTGGTGTGGATCGCCTTCGATGGCGAAGCGACTCAGCGTTAGTGCTGAATTGAGCAGCAGCACGCCCTGCCGCACCCATCGAGCGGCGATCTCCGAAGCCGGTTCAATTGCGAAGCCACCCGCCTCAATCTCATCGCGAAGACGCGTCCACTCTGCGACCGAGCGCAAATACGATCTGTCGCCTGTCCGGGCCGCGGCAATGAGCAGCATAAAGGTCCGGACGCTTACCGAGAACATCTTCTCGAGTTCACGCCAATGGGCGACATTGCCGGCCTCGAAGGCTCTGCCCGTAGAGAATGCGCCGCAAGGATAGGGATCCTGTCCTAAGACGACGATGCGCACGTCGCTCGGCGCGATGTCGTCAAAAGCTCGGAAGACATAAGCGCCCTTCGGCGCACCCGGATAATGGGTGTCCTTCCGTGCCGGAAAGACGGGCTCGCCGGGGGCCAACGTCAGCTCCGAGTCCATAGCATCAAAGCCGAGTTCGATCCCCTTTACTGCGCTCCACCAAGCAGGATTTAGGTCCTGTCGCCACCCGGCGAGGACTTCGCGCATCGCGTCCTTTAGATAGGGCTTCATTGCTCCCGCAGTCCCCAGCCCACTCTCAAGACGTTACAAAAAACCTGACCCGATCGTCAACTTTTTTTGAGCCCTCAGTTGCGCTATAGTCACTTTTTCTAATCGACTTTTCTGAGCACTTAGTCCGTCCTTTGAGGCGGATCGATGTTCCCTAAATCGTCGACCTGGCGCCTGCAATCGGATCGGACAATTGGTCACGCAGCGGACGAACACACACCCGAGAAAGTTGCCAGCGAAGCAAGGGGGCCACCGCATCCGGGAGCGCAACCGTGCGCGCATACTTGAGGCCTCGATCAAAATATTCGCGCGCAAGGGATTTGATGGCGCCAGCATTGCTGAGATCGCAGATCGCTCGGGCCTGCCGAAGGCGAACGTATATTACTATTTCAAAACCAAGAAGGCGATCTATACGACGATTATTGACGACCTAATCGCGGAATGGGACGCCGCGTTGGCCGTTCTGGGCGTTGATCGCGATCCCGCGGAGGCCCTGGCGGACTATATTCGCGCAAAGCTGAACTTTTCGCGAAAGCACGCAGCGCAGTCGAAGATATTCGCCAACGAAGTCGTGCATGGTGGGCAACTCCTTTCGCGCCGCAATCGCGAACATATGCATGCAATCACCATCGAGAAGGCCAAGGTTTTCGAAGGCTGGATGAAGGCAGGAAGGATGGACTCAGTCCACCCCCTGCATCTTTTCATTCTCCTCTGGGGCTCGACCCAGTTCTACGCCGACTTCGGAGCCATGGCGGAGAATGCGCTCGACGTGCAGCGAGTCGGCCGCATCAACTTCGATGCGGCCGCAGAGACGATCATTCACATTGTCCTGAAGGGCTGTGGCATCCGTGTTGGGCACAGTAGGGAGGCACTTATTGACCACGCAGAAATCGAAGAAGACCATTGACAACCGCTCGGCGTCAATGTCGCCGGTCTGTTCGTCGCGTTCCAATGTCGGCCTTCGTCGTTCGATTAGCTGGAAGGCAATTGCGCTCAAGGGCCTGCGCACGACGCCCCAGCGATCCGCGTATGCGGCAAATCTGCGGACCCTCAGAGGTGCGACACCCGCGATCCTTCAGGTCGTCCACGGCGCTTCGGCCGCCGCGTTCTCGCCAGCGATGCGGCCGAAGGCGATGCACTCGCTCAGATTGGCGCCGCTTTGTGGATAATTTACGAAGATCGAACCGAGTTCCCCGGCGCTGTAGAGGCGACGGATCGGTTTGCTCGTGACGTGCATCACCTGCGCACGGGCGTTCCGCCGCGGTCCGCCGAAGGTGTTGTTGAGGCCTGGCCAAAGAGGCACGGCAAAGTAGGGCGGCGTGTCGATGGCTTCCATCGAGGCGGAAGGTCGTCCCATAGGATCGTCCCTGCCACTACGGGCGGCATCATTGAAGCGCGCCACTTCGTCCTCTAGTGCAGCTATGTTCACTCCCAGGCGTTGGCCCAGCGCCGCGAGGCTGTGCGCCTCCGCGATCCAGCCGCGCGCTACCTCCGCGCTGTTATCGGCGCTCCAACGGTACATGCCCAGAGGTCCTGCTGCGCCAAATTTGGTGAAGACGATCGGGCCAGCGCGTCGACGCTTCTCATCGAATACGTAATGCACGGGGATGCGTGGCCAGGTGTAGCGGGTAGTATCGTGGATCAATGTGTTCCAGACTTCGGAGTAGCCAATCAAAAGGTTCTCGGCCTTGAACCGCTGCCCCGTGCGATCGACGGCGATGAAGCTGCCGGAGGCGAAATTCTCCTCGAAAGCGGCCGGGAAATCCGGAAATTTCATCTTCAGGCTACCGTTCATTGCCGCCATGTGCCAGAGATCGGCCCCGACTTCCTGTGCCATGCGCAAGGCATCGCCGGTATTGCCGGGATTGCCCCCCACTGCCAACGGGGCGATGGACAAATAGGTCCGCTGCGCCACCGGGTCGCCCTCGAAGCCACCAGCGGTGAGGATTACTGCGCGCCGCGCCTGCACTGCAATCGGGCGACCGCCCTGCTGCGCGCGCACGCCAACTACCTCCTTCCTCGCGTTCTCGACCAACCCGCCGGCGGGCGACTCGTAGTGGATCGCGATGCCCCGTGCGCGCACCGCGCCGTCGAGGAAGCGAAACAAGTCGAGGCCGTATCCAGGCCCGCCCTCCGCGTCGAGCAGGTGATAGACCTTCATCGCAGCCAATCCCGGCCAATCGGCCTTGCGACCGGGATCGGCCATCGGCACGAATCCGGAGGCGCCCATTTTGGACAACCACCCCCGGTTGCACACGGCGTATTGTGCCCAGGCGGCGATCACGTCCTCGCTGATATCCTGTGATTCCGGTCTCTCGATATTCACACGCCCCGCCACCTGCATGACGGCAATCGCATCAGCAACACTGTCGGGGCAGAGAAATACCCCCATCGACATCTGAGTGTTTGATGTATGACCCGTCTCCGCCTGCTTCTCTAGGACGAGAACCTCGGCACCGCGGTCATGCGCCGTCACCGCCGCGACCGCGCCCGCTCCGCCATATCCCACGACGACAACGTCCGCCGCCGTGTCCCAGCGTAACGGCAGACCCAGGTGCAGGTCCGCCGAACTGGTATTAACGTCTGAGAGTTGGCTGCTCATGGCCTAACAATACAGTTGCGAATTCCGTTTGATGTGAGCTTCGCGAGCGACAGCTTGATGGGCGCGTCTCCAAACTGACCACGCAATGACGTGCGGGGGGTTGATCCGTCGTTGTGCAAGAAGGATGGCGATG